>Ga0335069_10004802_pt1 | contig 19946 bp, 18 predicted proteins | sample Lox_Sample_11_FD_206714 | JGI IMG/M metagenome (GOLD analysis project Ga0335069, IMG submission 206714) | Soil microbial communities from Loxahatchee National Wildlife Refuge, Florida, United States - Lox_Sample_1.1 | ecosystem: Environmental > Terrestrial > Soil > Wetlands | place: USA... | reverse complement strand
AGCACGGAAAGGTACCAACGAGGCCACCGCAATCTGCCTCTTGTTAGAATTGCCAACCAGAACCAATCCCTCATTACCCACCTCCACTCTTCGCGAGCAAGACAGCTCCCCCGCCGACTGCGCTTGGAGCAGCCGATACTAGACCAGCCGCGCCGCCGAAGATGGCCTGCGTCATGCTCGGAATGAAGAGCATGTTCACGATGAAGGCCACAAAGACCATGATGCAGGGAATGAGGTTTGCAAGCCACATCTCAATCGAATAATTTCCATTGAAGGTCTGCTGCAGAAAGCCGTTCATGAAGCCGGCCCAGACGAAAATGAAAGCGGCGGCAACGGCGCGGATCATCGCGAAGCTGATCAGCACGTCGAGGAAGTGAAGGAACTTCGCGCGAAAGGTCTGGGTCATCAGCAGTGGAATGAAGACGGGACCGAACAGCGCCGTCACGCCATAGAGGATGAAGGCACTGCAATTGATGACGAAGAGGATCGCGGAGGCAATGCCGAGGAGTCCTTGTACAACGAAATAACAGAGGATCTGGGTCGGCGCCATGATTGACGGCATGGCCGTATTGTCGCCGGCGGTCTTCATGAGCTGCAGCAACTGGTTGAGCGAGTTCTGGTCGAACGCGGCAACGATTGCCTGGGCGATATAACTGAAAAAGTGGTTGATTCCGAAGCTCGCGCCGGGGAACGGGTTCACCCAGTAATTCAAAAGCAGGGAGCAGACGATCAGCCGGAGCATGAAGTTCGTCAGATCGCCTGCCCGGACGGGATGCGTATGGAATCGTAACGTCATCCCCGACGTATTCCAGTTGATCACCATGCTGATGAGTGTGAAGAGCGCAATGCAGCTCAATTCCGTCAACCCGAACTGCGTCAGCGCGCCCCCGTTCTGAGTTGTGAGGTTCGTTAAATTGTTGGTGAACTGGTACAGCCAATCGACGCCGGAGCTCGCGCTCGGTAATGCCTGTGCCAGCAAGATCACGGAATTCATGTCCCAACTCTCCTGACCCTTTCAGGGAATGTACTTCTGCCAGGTCTTGCCCTCGTTTGCCGCCGCGGAGCTGTGTTTCTTCTTGCCTTTCTCCACCTGCTGCCGGAATAGCTCGTACTGCCGCTGGTGTTCCGAAGCGGCCTTTGCCGCTTCGTGCCGCTGGTAAGCCACGGCTCCGGCGATGGCCAGCAGCGCGGCCAGAATTGCCAGCAGGATCTTGGTTTGCATCGCCTGGAGCATCGTGTTTCCGGTCATGGCAGGTAGCTGTCCCAGGTGTTGCTTTCGTTGGCCGCGCTCGTGTCATTGGCGTTGCGCTGCTGCGTAACGTAGGCCGCGGTGTTGAGATCGAGGGCCGCAGCATTGCGCTGCTGCATATTCGAGACCGCCATTTCGGAGGCAAGACACGCCTGAAGTACACCCTGCGATTGCATCTCTGACATCTTCTGCGCTTCAGAAGCGTTCAGGAGATTTAACTGCTCGACTTCGCTGTTGGTAGCCGTGCCACCGTCAAGCTGTTCTGAGGTCAGGCTGCTATTAGCCGTCGCACTCTGCGTCCTTGCTCCGCGGTACTGGCCTACGGCGGTAAGGCAATCGGGTGAAACCGAGTCCGACGCTTCGACCATGGCAAGTTCCGAAAGCTGCGTGCTCCCCGGCGTCTGTCCGGCCAGATATGTCGTAGTCGTTCCGTTTACAGGTACCGTGGCGGCGGTCCACGCCGTAGAGGATGCCGCCGGCGAGTTTGTATTGAGCGCCGTGGTCATGCCATTGGTTTCGCCGAACATGTTCCGGACGTTGGCGTTCTTCATCGTGTTGAGCGCCGTTTGCCACTGCTGTTTGAAGGAGAAGTGCTCGATGTTGTTTTTGAGCATGTTGTACTGCGTCTCCAGCGTCGTAAGCTGCGACACAAGATTGGCGTAGCTGGTTGGATCGAATACGATGTCGCCGATACCGAAGAGCGCGAAGCTCGGCGTAGCGGCGAGCACAAGCGCTGCGCCGCCGATGATCCATTTGCGATTCTTTCGAGTGATCCTCATAAGACCTCCTGCTGTAAATGGGTTAATGGCACTGCGGACATGTGGGGTCCAGTTGGCGGAGCGAGTAAGCCCTGACGGGAAGCAGTCGCTGGACGAACTGCGCGCACTGAACGATTGCCCAGGCTGCTGCGATTCGCTCCTCTGGAATAACGACCGTAGAGAGCGCGAGCAGTGTCATCGAAGTCAGAACGAGTTTGCGGTTTCTGGTCATAGCGTTGGATCGACGCGGTGCTCCGCGTAAGACGGAATGAGGATGTCGCGCCCCACATAGATGCGGGCGCGAGAGCCTTCTTTAAGCGTGATGACCGGCAAGCGGTCAAGAAAGTGGTTCAACACCTGTTCGCCTTCTGCTGCCGACTGCGCGGAGATGCCGTTGCGAATCTGCGTCGAAGGATCGAGGATGCTGCCGTTATTGCCGATTTGCGCCAGGCCTCCCAGCCCTCCGATCGCTGCGGCGGCAGCAAATGCCTGGAAGTAGCCGTGACTGACTTTGGTGGCGAGGCCGGTTGTCCCGATCTGGTCGAGGCCGACGTACTTGTCGAAGTCGAGCGAAAACCCATCCGGGCAGATGGCGCGATGAAAAGTGACGAACATCTTGCGTTGCTGTGCATTGCCGACACTCTGTACCGTCCCGATCAGCCGGGTCCCCTGGGGCATCAGGAGTTCCTGATGATCGTGGGAGTAGTAATCGGTTGTGAGCATGACCAGAATGGGGCCGCTGAAACCGCCGTCGATGTGGTTGGTCACGACACCTTCCAGCACCGTGCCCTCAAAAATCCGGTAGAGGCGGCCCTGATACTGGTCGAAGCCATAGGGACCCATTGGATCTGTGCTGTTGCCAGCCTTGCTCTGCGCAGCGGAACCAGGCTGAGCGTCCGGTGGCTGCGTTGGAACTGTTCCGTTAGTGGCATTCGCAACCGTCTCGTGTGCCATTGGCATCGAGACCGCCGCGCTCGGATGTTCAAAGTCAATCGCCACGGTGTCGCTGTTGATGGCATCCTGCTGGAGTTTTGCCTTTGCCAACTCCCGTTGCTTCGCTTCCGCCCTGGCTTGGGAGGCGTCCGAAGTGATGACGGGGGCGTTAGGGCTCTCGCCGTAGATGGCTGCACGCTGCTCGGCAGTCATCGGCGGTGCTTTGGCATCCTCCGGCCCCGGCACTCCTTGTGCCGCCTCAAGCTGCTGCATCGCCGCCGCCACCTCCTGCTGGTGCTGACGTTCCTGAGCGTCCCGTTCAGCCTGCAACTGCTGCTGTGTCTCGAAACTCGTCACCTGTTGGGCATTGGGCGCGGCGGGGCGTGTGATCGGCAGGTTGCCGGCTGGCGCGGCCCTCTTGCCGCCTCGGAGAAGGCTCGAAAGGTTCGCGATTCCAATTAGCCCCATGATGACTACAAGCGCGATGACCACCGGCATCGTCTTACGCACGGGCGCCTTCGCTTCAGGCTGGTCGGGAACAGTGGCAGGCGGATTGTCATTCAGTTCCGGCATGACTAGTTCCTTTCATCCGTCCGGTGAAACTCGACCTTCTGCTTGCCAATGGCTAGGTAGCCGCGGTCGAGCTCCTTCGGTACGGTGTAGAGACCGTTGCTGAAGTCGAAGTTGATGAGAGATGGCTTTCCGTCTTTGACTTCGTAGAGTGCAGGGGTTTCCTGGAACTGCCCGCGTAGATACGTGAACTTGTCGTCGTGCCAAATTTGCTTGAGGCCCAGTTCTTTGCCCTTCGGTTCGTCCCAGGCGAAGTCAAATTGGAGAGTGCCAGGGTAACGGCTTCGGTACTCCTCCTCTTTCGTTTGCTCGGTCTTGAGCGTGGCGGCTTCAGCGGCCTCAGCTGCGGCGATTTGCTGTTTCGCCTGGTCAAGTTCCGATGCGGGGACAAAGACCGGCAGCTCGATCAGTTTTTCCTTGGCCGCTTGGTCGCCAGGAGTGATGAACACCTTGGAATCGAAGTGGGAATCGGGATCGGAAGAGATCTCCTGAAGCTCCAGCGTGTACTCGTTGCCATGATCGGAGATGATGTGAACGTCGGTCGTGCTGTTGGCGAGCTTCGGCTTGATGCTGATGAAGCGGCTGGCAACGTGGCCGCCGTCGAAAACCCAATCCACGGTATCTCCGGCAAATACATTGGCAACTTTTTCTTCCGGGGGAATCTCGATCAGCGTCGATTGCAACAGCGCCGTGCGGACCACAGGGGGGGGCGGAACTCTGGGACACCACGATGGTGCGGGGTGCATTCGGCTCCAGGTGTTTCGGAGCCGGCTGCGCATGAGTGGTGTACACGGCGGAGAAGGCAGAGCCAAGAATCATGGCAATGGGAATGAGCGGTTTCACGGCCAGTCCTTTCTGGTTACACAGCCTCGCCCTGGGCAAAGCGTTCGATGCCCTCGGTGAGTCCGTATTTAGCAATCAGCTTCGACCGGCGCACCCGGTCTTTGGGTTTGGTGGAGAAGATGGCGTAGCTGCGGCTGTCGAGATTGAGGATCACGACTTTCGTAAGGCCGTCGCGCCTGACGTAGAGCGCTTCGCGGTCCTGCAGACTCTCGAACAGGGCGATCTGTTGCTCGTTCATCTTGAACAGCTCGGCATAACGCTTCCGGTTGAAGGTGGCGTCCTTCAGGAACAGGAACGACGTGCAGGAGTTCACGATCGAGTCGGCGTTTTCGCCTAGGTCTTCCGCGGACTGGCCGATCAGGGTGACGCCGCCAAGATTCTTGCGAACGGTCTTGATCGACGCGAGCGCGCCTTCCAGCAACTGTCGGTTCTTCATCGAAGAGAAGATCTCCTCGATCAAAATGTGCTTGGGAATTCCGAGATTCGCCGGGTCGTAGAGCACATCGTTAATGCGTCGCAGAAGCCAGACCATCAGCGGTTCGATCAGGTCGGCGTATTGCTCGTTGTTGACTCCCTGGAAATCGAAGCACTGCAGCCGTGACAGCGAGAGGCTGTCTTCGACGTTGTCGAAGATGGCGTGGTAGACGCCATCGCGAACCCATTTCGAGAGATAACGGTCGAGCTTCTTGGGCAGGTAAAGATTGGACAGTCGGCGATTCCCTCGGTCAAGCAGGTACATACCCTGCACAGCCTTGTGAATCACATCGTCGTCTTCGGGCTCGAGTTCTGCTCCTCCATTCGCGAGCAGCAGCCGGACAAAGGAATACAGGAATTCTAGATTGCTCTCTGTCGGCTCCAGAGCGAAGGGATTGACACGCGGACCATCCTTGCCGATTCGATCCACGCGACCGCCATACAGTTCGACAACACTCTCATAGCTGCCGCCGATGTCGAAGATGTAGCTGAAGCCGCCGTATTTCTGTTCGAACGCAATGAGCTGGTTGCCATGCACGGATTTGCCAGTTCCCGTTGGTCCAAGGATGAGCATGACGCGCACGCCGTCCACGTACACGTCCTGAAAGAAAGGCGTCCGGGTGCGCGTCTCGAAGATGTTCAGGTACTCTGCATCGAGATCCTCGGAGTACAGATGTCCGAGATGGGGAGCGAAGACCGAAGATAGGCGGGCATGGTGCTCCTCGGACAGCCACAGCGGGAAAACATTGAACTTTCCGTTGCCGGGGAACATCGCGTAGAAAGCCGAAAGATTGCCCAGCGTCTCCTCGATCACCTGCGACCGCGCATCGACAAAGATCCGGTGAACGGAAGGAATAGTGTTGCGCAACTGCTCCGTACTGTTTGCCGCGAGCAGAAGCCGAAGCGAATATTCGCCCTGTGCTTTCTTGTCGAGCGAGCGGATGACTTCACTCAGGTCGTCCACACTGCTGTTGGCAGCTCTTGCGCCCGCTCCGGTTTCAAGCGACGCGAAATCACGCCCGCTCATGACGCGCGTCAGCACGCCCACTTTGAAGAAAGAGATGAATTTTTCTTGCGCGTCGATCTCGCTGCGAGCGGCGCTCGCGGACCTGGGCCGCCACGTCGAGCAAAGGATGCTGTCGCAGTCGAGCGAAAGCAGGCCCGAAAAGAGGCAAGGCCGCGACGCATCGGGTGTCGTCTTGAGCGAGAACATCTGTACATGGCGCTTGCCTACACGCAGATGATCGCTGTGCCAGGCAACCGGGTTCCTGACGATCTGGCGGTCTATCCCTTCGTGGCCGCGGAGCTCGCCGGCAGCCGCCCACTCTTGAAGATTGAAGAGGTAACTGAAGAAGTTGAATGTGGCAGTCTTGTCCAGCAGCCGCAGCCCGAACGAAGTTCCCAAATGCCCCACCAGAATCGTGGCCGTCTTTTCAAGGTCGGCCAGCATTCGGGAAGTGCTGGCGGTGTGCTCCTTTGGCTTTTGCTCGAATGCTCGGATCTTTGGCGGCTCGATGGTCAGGCACCAGTGCAGATCAATCCGCCGAAAACCCGCGGTCTTCTCAAGATGTGAAAGCCGGTCGCCGGCAAACACCTGCGTTACGGGGCTTCTGTACAGCTTTTGCCGGGGCAGTTCGAAGCCCGACTTCACACGAACGTACTGGTAGAGGCAGGAGCCTTCCGGCAGGCCGTGCAGCGCGCCTTCTATGGAATGCATCCGTGCTTCCAACTCCTGATCCGTCAGCCCTTCCTCATCAATGCCGTCGAGTGCAAACAGGCATCCGTAGCCGCCACCTTTGAGAGCGAAGATGCTGGAGTTGACGAATCGCGCAATCGGCACGATACTGCACGCCGCGCCAGCCTTCGCGAACCACGGAACGTATTTTGCCTGCTCAGTATTTGCGCGGGTCATAATAGGACTTCTGGCTGAGGCCCAGGCCCCAGAGCTGAAACATCTTTGGGTGTTTACGAACGATGAGCCATGCAGCGATTGCAAGCGTGGGAAAGGCCAGCATCGCCACGAGGCGAAAACCGACGAGGAAAACCGTTACGCAGACGAATACGATCGCCATCCATGCTGTGAGGTCGAGGCCTAGTTTGGCCCTCGGCCGATTCAGCGCCTGATTGATCGGTAACGGTTCTCCTCGCCGGGCCATGGGCGCGCCTCACATTGACTGACCAGTGAGACTGCCGATCCATCCTGCACCCCATCCCAGAACCCCGGCACCGAACAGCGCGCCGAAGAGGCCGGGAATAGCGTCCTGAAACCGCCCCGTCATCATGCGGATTCCGGCGAAGATTAGGCCTCCCAAGCAGATGACCGCGCCCGCGTACATTGCGAAAGTCTTAAAGGTACCCATCAGTGTTTGTGCCCCGGAGAAATCCATCGTCCCCTGGGCATGGGCAACGGCGCTGCTGGCGCCCATGAACAACAGCGCAGTTAGCGTCGGACCCATTACATGAACAGCGTGTCTGAGTGTTCGATTGAGTTTCTTCATGTGGAAGCGTGAACGATGTGGCATCGGCATTCTCCTGATGGCGTCGACTTGTCGCCATGGAACGAAACCTAAGGCCATTCCGATGCCCCGTCCAATACTTTGAATCGATTTCGCCATACATTTTGTCGATGGCGATCAATTTATTCATGCCAACAACTTCAGTTGTTCGGGGGGAACAGGCTTTGATACGCGCTTGTGGACGCGCGTGTAAATTCCTGACTCATGGAAGAATTGTTCAACAAATGGAAGCGCCACATGCCTGGCTTTTCTGGCATGAACAAAGGCGGTATCAGCGGTCCAATTGAGACCTGCGATGGGTCGCGTAACAAGGCCGGATTCGAGCGGCAACAGCTGATCGATCAGAGCGAGGCCATAGCGTTCTTTGACCATCCATTGAATTTCGGAGGGCGTGCGCGCAGAGCATGCAAGATGGATGGGAATCCCAGCTTCAGTGAACATCTCGGCGAGGCGCGAATGAGCTGCAGGATGCAACTCGGGATCTCGGAATACCGTAATCCGTTTAGCGACTTCGTGGACGTCAAGTTGCACTCGGTCAGCAAGAGGATCATCTGAGCGCATGCAAACTACGAGTGGAGATTGGGCAACCTGCAGGACATAGTAGCTCGATGAATCAATCGGCATCGGAAGCATGGCGCAGTCGAGCAGCTCGGCGTCCAGCCTTTGTAAGCACAAAAGAGGATCGCCACTGAACAACTGAATGTTGCATCCGGCGAACATTCCCGCGTATGCGACTCGGAATCTTTCGAGAAGCTTTGCGTTTACAAACGATGAGAAGCCCAATCGAAGCGGAGGCACCTCATTGCGATGTACAGCTTGCGCCATCGCTACCGCTTGTTCCCAATCTCGCAGAGTATTCACCGCGTAGGCCACAACGATTTGGCCCGCTGCGGTTAGCTTTAGACCATTCTGCAACCGTTCAAATATCACCACGTTGATCGAGTTTTCGAGCCTTCCGATCTGGTGGCTAAGCGAAGATTGCGAAACGAAGACTTGCCCAGCAGCACGAGTGAAGTTAAGTGTTTCAGCCGAAGCTGAAATGTACCGAAGAAGACGAAAGGTAAGGGAATCTGACATAGCCTTGGGGCTCCACTGGCGTCCGTCGATTCCACGAGCCCGCAGACAGGTAGGCTGTGGAAAACATGTACATAACTCTCATGTTTCCGTAAAGAATCTACAGTGTCAATAAGGCTCCGATCGGAATCCGGTCGCCATAAGGTAACCAATCAGGAGTTTGTCATCGATAAAAACTGGGGAGAAATCGAAAAGAAATATTGGACTGTTGCCGGGTCATCCTTCACTTTCAAGACTGATCGAGTCTGTGAGGTGATTCATGGCAGAACCATCCGAGATCATTCCTTCATTTGACCGCTCAGGATCGATTGAGTTCCCGAGTAGAACTGCGGAGCAGCGCCCGTCTTCGCAGATGCGAAAGGCCCCCAAGAGAGCGATAGAACTCGAACCGTTGCTGACAGCAGAAGATGTCGCGAGGCGGCTTAATGTCAGTACGGATTGGGTGTGGGATCATTCGTCGAGAAAAAAGCCGCTCCTTCCTGTGATTCGTATGGGAGATGGCGCCTTGCGCTATCGCGCGAGTGGTATCGAGGCATTCATTGATGAACGAGAGCGAATGAGTGCCTTGCGCCGACGTGCGTGAGCGAAATCCCCACATCTTCTGCGCCCGTTCTCCACCGGTGAATGGGCGTACTTTTTCTGTCCTAAATGTGGTTTGGAGCCCTGTTTTTACTGTGCCAGGCGTCGGTAAAATACAGGGAGGCCCCATCCTTTCCCGCCACAGAAACTGAGGAACGAATGGGTACAACAATCCAACGGGGTTATGTCACGCCTCGGGGAAAGCAGTGGTACGGGTACTACCGAAAGGTAGTGAACGATCCGACTACCAACGAACAGAAGTCTGTTCGTGTTCCGGTGAATCTCGGACCGAAGTCGAGGATGACTAAGACCGAAGCCCGACAAGCACTCGAACGCGAGATCACCAAACAGCTCGGTCAACCAGGTTCTCCGACGCGAATCATGAATGACGGTTCCGTCACTCTCGGGTGGTTCGTCAACAACCGATTCGTTCCTCTCAAAGAGGCCGTTTGGAAAGACGAAACCGCCAAGATCAAAAAGATCCTCATCCAACTTGATATTGTCGAGCCTCTCGGTGATATCCCGTTGGTCAACTTCGACAAGTTCAGCTTGCAGCTACACCTCAACAAGCTGGCTACAACCAGGTCAAAGGACCGCGTCTTGCAGATGCGTGCATACATCCGGGATATCTTCGCCGAGGCCGTTGATCAAGACTTCCTCGTCAAGGACCCTGCACGCAAGATCAAGGTTCCGGCTCAACTGCGGGCGACGGACACCACGACTCTGACGTGGGACCAACTTCGGTCGGCGCTCTCGAAGCTCAGTCTTCGGGATCGCATCCTGCTGGAATTGGATATGACAAACGCCCTTCGTCCAAGCGAACTCTTCGCATTCAGATGGCGGCGCTTCGATTATCAGGCGTCGACTCTGACGGTCGCGGAGACAGTGTACAAAGGCAGCATTCGCGACTGGGGTAAGACGAAGAAGAGCCTCACGGTGATTCACATTCCACGAGAGCTTGCCGAGGATCTGGAAGCGTGGCGTCTTGAGTGTCAAGAACGGGCTCAGGAGGTTGCGGCGAAGGACAGGACGAAGTCCGCTGTTCTGTCACCGGATGACTTCATCTTTGCCAACGCAGTTGGAGGCTTCCTCGACACCGACAACTATCGCAAGCGGGTTCTCCATAGGGTCGCTCGCGATCTCGGGTTGCCCAAGCTGACGTTCCAGGTCATCCGCAGAACAATTGCGACCCTGGCGCAGAAGAAGGGAAGTGTGAAGGATGTCCAGGGCGTGCTGCGGCACTCACGCACTGCAACCACCATGGACGTCTATATGCAGGAGATTCCAGCGAGCGTGCAATCGACGATCAACTCGATCAATCGCGAGTTGCGAGGAGCCGTTGCTTCTAACCGGAAGAGTCGGAAGAAGTCATCTTCAACCGGAAACGCGGCGAATAATCGTCGCGATTCCTTGACACAAAATGACACAAAGTCATGGACAGGAGGGGGTCAACCGCTTCCGGCATCGGCTTGATTTTGAAGGGGTTATTTGGTGGACCTGGTCGGGATCGAACCGACGACCTCTTCCATGCCATGGAAGCGCGCTCCCAAACTGCGCCACAGGCCCACATGCTGCGGGGATGCAACTTTTCTATTCTCGCCGGGGCGGGACCGATTCGTCAATCTTCGAGGGCTTTGATATTGGCCCGGGGCTTTGGGATTGGCCCAGTTTGGAGAGCAGGCTGAGCGGCTAGCGGTGCTTTCTGGGGCGGGAGCCTTCCGCCCTGGCCTTGGAGGCGGCGGTGGCACTTGGATTTGAGGCAGCCATCCCGGCGACGATCAGAGCGATGCCCTCGGTGAAACGCGCGTCGTGCGCAAAGAACATCTCGCGGCCTGCAGCTGCGGCCAGCGGATACCGCTTTTTGTCGATGCGTTTGTCGCGCATCGCCAGATCGTATTGCGGATTGGGTTCTCCAGGAGCCAGTTCGGTCGCTTGTTCTTCGATGACGAACCCGATGGTGTAGCTGTAAAGGGCACCGAGCCCGACGACGGCTTGTCTCAAGGTGAAGCCGGCGTCGGCGAGCCTGCGGAGGCTTGCCTCCATGGGAGCGTAGAGAGAAGGATCGGTCAGGTAGGTTCCGCTGAACATCTTCGCGCCGTCGCGGTATTCGAGCAGGGTTTTGCGGAGCGAGTTGTAGTAGGCGCGGGCCCACTCCGGCCAATTTTCAATGGTATCGAGCGCTGCGTTTTTGACGATCGACCGGCGCAGGACTTCTGCGGCCATCTCGTCGAGGAGGTCCTGCTTGCTCTTGAAGTGCCAGTAGAGGGCGGGGGCTTGGACGCCAAGACGGCTGGCAAGCCGTCGAAGCGTGAGTCCTTCGAGGCCGGCGTCGTTGAGGACCGCAAACGCCTGCCGGACGATGAACGGCCGATCGAGTTTCTGTTCGGACCTGCGAGCAGGGGGCACAAAAAACTATAGCATTCTTTCCTTAACAGTGTTAAGGTTAATTTAACTTAGTTAAGGAGGCCATCGAGTCATGCAGGCAGCAGTTGTGAACGCGCTGGGCCAGGCGCCCAGGTATCAGGAGTTTCCGGACCCAATTGCCCAAGAAGGCGAGGTCCTGATCCGGATGCGGACGGCGGGTCTCCATCCGATCGTGAAAGGGCTGGCTGCCGGAACCCACTACGCGAGTGGCGGGGAACTGCCGTTGGTGCCGGGCGTGGATGGCGTGGGCATGCTCGAGGATGGGAGCCGGGTCTACGTCACGTTTGCACGTAAGCCGTGGGGCACGATGTGCGAGCAGACGGTTGCTCCTCGCGCCCGTTTGTTGCATTTGCCCGCTGGTGTGGACGATGTGCAGGCGGCGGCGATCGCGAACCCCGGCATGTCGGCATGGCTTTCGCTCAAGGAACGGGCTGGAGTTCGCCCGGGCGAGACGGTGCTGGTGATGGGCGCGACGGGGGTGGCGGGGCAGGTGGCTCTGCAGGCGGCAAAGCTGCTCGGAGCGAAGCGAATCATTGCGGCGGGGCGCAACGTGGACGCGATCGCCAAGGAAAGTGTGGACCGGATTGTTGCGCTTGGAGATCCGGAAGACAAAGTGCGGGAGGCATTGGCGGAGGAGGCGGTGAAGGGGATCGACGTGGTGATCGACTACCTGTGGGGCCGGCCGACGGAGCTGCTGCTGGAGGCACTGGCGAAAGGATTCAAGCCGAGCGCGACGCGATCGACGCGGCTGGTCGAGGTAGGGGAGAGCGCGGGCAGGACGATCAATCTGCCGGGTTCCACGCTGCGCAGCATCGATCTGAGGTTGATGGGCAGCGGGTTTGGATCGGTTTCATTGGAAGGGGTGATTGCGGCGATTCCGGCGCTCTTTGAGATGGCTGCGAAGGGAGTTCTGCGGGTGGATGTGGAGCCGGTGCCGCTGGCGGAGGTGGAGACGGCCTGGCGCCGCGTCGAGAAAGGGCGCCGAATCGTGTTTACGATCTGACGGCGAATTGTGATGGTTGGCGATTGCGCAGGCCGCGCGGCTGCCCTAGATTGAACTGCAACGAGCGAAGTCGATTTGCACGCAACGCTGCGCTCGGGCACTCTTTCGAGGGCAATTGTGAAGACACTGATCTACGATCTCCGTTTTTCTTTGCGGCAACTGCGCAAGTCGCAGGGGATGACGGTCCTTGCGGTTCTGACCCTGGCGTTGGGCATTGGCGCCAATGCGGCGATCTTCACCGTCATCGAGGACGTGGTTTTGCGGCCGCTCCCGTATCCGGATGCCGATCGGCTTGTGTTCATCGGGCCGAAGTCCGACAAGCCGGGATTCGGAACGACATCGTGGCTGAACTTCCGCGATATCCACGAGCAGTCGCGGCTGCTGGAGAACTCGGCAGGCTATTCGCAGGATTTGAGCGTTCTGGAGACGGCGGAAGGATCGCTGAGCATCGCGGCCCCGCGGGTGTCGACGAATCTTTTCTCTCTGCTGGGTATCCGGCCGCTGCTTGGCCGCACCTTCAACGATGCGGAAGGACGCGCCGGAGGCCCCGATGTGGTTCTTTTGTCGGAGCAACTGTGGAAGACGGCATTTCATGCTAATCCCGCCATTGTGGGCCAATCGGCCAAGATTGGCGGACATGAGCGGACCGTTGTGGGTGTGATGCCCGAGTCCTTCCGCTTCCCGGATCAGATGGCGGCTTTCGTGCAAAAGGGAGTCTGGCTTCCGCTGCAGCCCACCCCCGAAATGCTGAGCGATCGCGGGTATCACTTCTTCATGGTGATTGGGAAGCTGCGGACTGGGATCAACATCGTCCAGGCACAGCGGGAGCTGGATGCGCTCGCGTCTCATATCCCAAGGAAGGCCGACGAGAGCAAGATCTCCTTTACGGCTTTCCCGTACCAGGAACTGCTGACGGGGCCTGTTCGCCCTGAGCTGTTCGCGCTGTTCGGTGCGCTTGCTTTGGTCTTGCTGATTGCGTGCGCCAACGTCAGCAACATGCTGATCGCTCGTTGTCTGGCGCGCCAGCAGGAATTCGCGGTGCGCGCGGCGCTGGGAGCCGGACGCTGGCGCCTGGTACGACAGCTGCTTGCTGAAGGGATGATTTTGAGCCTGCTGGGGAGCGTCTTCGGGGTTGCGCTTGCCGAGCTGGCGGTGATTGCAGTGAAGAAGCTGCCGGACGGAACGATTCCGCGGGCCGACGCCATTTCGATTCATTGGACGATTGTGGTGGCGTTAGCCGTCATTGCCATGATTGTGACGCTCCTCTCTTCCTTCCTGCCGGCGTTGCTGGTTGCGCGCGCCAATCCCTATGCAGCGATGCAGGCCGCGTCGCGCGCCACAGGTACGCGCACGGTGAGCAGCAGATTCCGGGGTGCGCTGGTTGCCGGAGAGGTGGCGCTTTCCACCTTGCTGCTGGTTGGCACCGGGCTTCTCTTTCGCACACTGTGGAATCTCGAACAGGCGCGGCTTGGGTTCGACGTGGCGCATGTCACAACATTCTCGGCGATGCCGGCGGACTCAGCGGGCTTTTCTGCCATGGCCGTTTCGCAAGACACGACGCGTGCTCCGGCTTCGGTCGCTGTACTCACCTACGAACCGCTTCTTCAGGTCATGCGCCACCTTCCCGGTGTTGAGGGTGCAGCCCTGGTGACTTCGCCGCCGTTGTCCGGTGTGGGGGTGAGCTCAAGCTTCGATGTTGTCGGAGTGAAGACGCCGGATGATGCCAAGCCGTCGGCGAATGTGAGCGCTGTCAGCGGTGACTATGCGCGCACGATGGGTACGCCTGTGGTCCGCGGGCGCATGATTCAGGACGATGACGGCGCTTCGGCACCCTACGTTGTCGTAATCAACCAGACGTTGGCCAAGAAGTTCTTTGCCGGGCAGGATCCGCTGGGCAAGCAGATCAATCTTGGCGGCGTGGACACGGGAATGGTGAAGCCATTCACCATCGTTGGCGTGTTAGGCGACCAGGTGGATGCGAAGGTGGGTGTCGGGCCACAGCCACTGATCCTTATTCCCGACAGCCAGGTGCCGACGACCTCGCTGTTTTACCAGGCATTGCTCAAGACGGTTGTCAACTTCGTCGTCAAGACGAGGGGCGACATTCCGGTTGAAACCGTGATTCGCTCGGTGTTCCACAAGAATGCGCCGGGGTTTGCTCTGGACGATTTTCAGACGATGCAGGAGGTTGTGGAGAAGAGCACCTTCAGCCAGAGATTGATGCTGTATCTGATCGCGTCATTTGCGGGTCTTGCGGTGGCGATGGTGATCACGGGTCTGTACGGGGTGCTGTCGCAGCTGGTGAATTACCGGAGACGCGAGATTGGTGTGCGCATGGCTTTGGGGGCGACCAGGGCAGGCGTGGCGCAGATGATTCTCCGCCAGGGCTCGATCCTGATTGGCGCGGGTCTTGGGGTCGGTCTGGTTCTGGCGGTTCTTAGCGGCCGGCTGCTGAAGGAATTCCTGTTTGAAGTACAGCCGCTGGATGTGTGGACCTATGTGGCCGTAGCCCTCCTGCTGGTGGTTGTGGGCCTCGTCTCCTCGCTGATCCCGGCGCAGAAGGCGTCGTCGATCCAGCCGATGCAGGCGCTGCGGGAGGAGTAGGGAACCCGGCGGTGTGCCGCTGCGCAGCGGGAAGGACCGCTGGTGGGCGGCAGATCTGCAGAAGGGGGCATGTTTCATTTGGAAAATAATTTCCGATACGTGTTTACCATTTAATCAATGGCGCCGAGTTACCTCCGGAACCTGCGCATCTCCAAAAAAATCCTTCACATAGCCCCGTGACCGGGAACACTTTGCCCCCCCTGTGGTGTCTAAGAAAATAGGCACGCGGGGCAGCCGTCTGTTGGGATTGTTGTTCCGTCTCCCGCGAGCAGCAGGACGCGCTTCGAGACCCGTCGGAAAAGTGTTGAACGGGCCGGCTGGATGTAAAGAGAACGATGGCCGGTCTTGAGCGCGAGAGGCAGAAGGTGCCAAGGATGTGCCTTTTGCTTTAATGTGGGAGGACGAATTGCAGGCGGACCTCACCATGGGCAATCTAGCCAGCGCGATCACGCTTCCGTCCCAGGAGGCGGCTCTTGTTGAAGAGCTGCGGTCCGGGTCGGAAGAGGCTTTTGCCTGGCTGATCGCGCGGTATCACCAGCCGATTTACTCGTTGCTCGCGCGGACTGTGCATGATCGCGCGGATGCTGCCGATCTTACCCAGGAAGTCTTCATCAAAGTGTTCCGCGGTGTTGCGAGTTTTCACGGGGAGTCGTCGCTGCGGACGTGGATCTATCGAATTGCTTTGCGAGAGGCATCGAACCAGCGGCGCTGGTGGCTGCGCCATAAGCAGCAGGAGATTCCGATGGAGCTTGAGGTTGCCGAGAGCGAGTCGGGGAATCCAGTGCGACTGCGGGACACGCTGGTGGATTCGGGCGAGTCGCCGTTTGAGATGGCGGTACACGAGGAGAACCGAGCCCGTGTGGAAGCCGTTTTGAGCGAGGTGCCGGAGCCGTTCCGGACAACACTGATCCTGCGCGATATCGAAGGATTTGTTTACGAAGAGGTTGCCGAAATCCAGGGGGTAAACCTGGGGACGGTGAAGTCGCGCCTGGTGCGTGGGCGGGCCTGCCTGAAGGCTCTGCTCATGAGGGCCGAACGAAAGAAAGAGTCGCCATCGAGCGAAGGCCTTGGGTTGCCTTTGGGAGAGGAGGCGCAATGAGCAGTTGCATCACAATGCGAGCGAAGTTTTCAGAGTATCTGGACGGCCGAATGACGGGACGTGAGATGCAACGGATTGCCGCCCATCTTGAGGGATGCCCGGAGTGCGCCGGTGAGTGGAGAGCGCTTCGCAGGAATCAGGCGTCGTTGGCCTTGCTGGGTCCGGTGCCGGAGCCGGAAGACCTTGTTCTGCGGATTCGTGTAGCGGTGAGCCGCGAGCGGGCGCGCCAGAACAAGAGCGTGTTTGCCGGCTGGGAGTTGGCGTGGCGCAACACGGTTGGGCCATTCCTGCTGCAGGCCGCAGCTGGGTTTGCCAGTGCTGTGCTGCTGTTGGGCTCGGTGACGGTGCTGGTGGGCATGTTTACTCAGCCCGAATCGGCCCAGGCAACGAAGGATGTCCCCTTGGGCGATGCAACGGCACCGCGGCGGCTTCCGTCTATCGATGGCGCGGTCAGCAGCGACGACATCGTGACCAATGCGGGCCCGGTCATTGTAGAGGCCTACATTAACAGCCAAGGAACGGTTTACGATTACCGGATTGTCTCCGGTCCGATCGACTCGGCGACCCGCACGCAGGTGGAGAATGTGCTGGTGCAGAGCCGCTTTGAGCCGGCCCGCTTCTTTGGCCAGCCGGTTCGTGGACTGGCAGTGCTTTCGTTTTCAGGGGTTTCGGTTCGGGGGTAGGTTACTTCACTCGGCACCTCTCGTTTGACCCTGCTTGCACGTCTAACTAGACTTGCAGGCAGGGTCTTCTTGATGCGGTTCCCATTCTTTCATTCGCAGTATCTAGCTTTGGCGGCCATTGTTTGCCTTGCTGCAGGCGTTTTGTCGCCCGCGGCCGATGCCCAATCCAAAGAGAGCAGCAGTTCCCGCCAGAGCTCGTCCTCGAGTGTGGCGCCCTTGCCGCAGGAGAAGTCGCCTTCGTTTCTGCTGGATCCGGCGGGACCCACCATCTCCCTGATCAGCTCGGAACCTTTGTTCGTGATGGCCGCAGCCCTGAATGACTGCGGCTACGATGAAGGCCTCGAGGACAGCTCCCCGGTTCGTCAACATGTCCGCGAAGAGATGAATCAGGCGCTTGCCAAGAGCGAGGAAGCTCGTGCCGCACGCGACAAGGTCTGCCTATTTATCGCGCAGCATCGCATGACGGGCTCGGAAAGGGATATTTCGCAGTACATTTCACTGGCGCTCTATCTGACTCCTCCTCCAGACCTGGAGACGAGCGTGGAACTGACGGAGATGCCGCCGGATGCGACCCAGGTTGCGGAGATTGCGCCGCTGCTGAAGGACTTTGCCGCGGCCATCGATCTGCATGGGATCTGGCTCGCTGTGCATCACGTGTACGACGAAGAGATTGTGCAACTGCACGATCCGTTGTCGAAGATGATTGTGGGCACGAACCTCTATCTGAAGATGCCCGCATCGACCTACGATGGCAGGCGCTTCATTGTGGTGATTGAGCCGCTGCTGTCGCCGAAGATGGTGAACGCCCGGATCTACGGAACGGACTACGTGGTGGTGGTTTCGCCTGTAAATGGAGCGTTGCCGATGAGCGACGTTCGCCACACCTATCTTCACTATGTGATTGAGCCGCTGCTCTACACGCGCGCGAATGCAATCGACCGCACGCAGCCGGTGATGAAGGAGATCCGCGACGCGCCCCTGGATTTCAGGTTTCGGTCGGATCCTATTGCGCTCACGGTGGAGTGCATGATCAAGGCGATTGAGGCGCGAACCATGGATACGGGTGTGCCGGTGTACAAGATTCCAGCCGGCGTGCAGCGATCGGATCTGCCGCACTATGAGCATGAACGGCAGGTGTATCAGGAGAAGGTGGATGCCATCAAAGCGGCGACGGTGAAGCACGACATGACGCAAGGCTTTGTCCTGACGCAGTACTTCTACGAGCAGATGGTTCAGTTTGAGAAGGACAACGCCAGTCTGCGCGACACGATCGGCGAGATGGTGTACAGCATGGACGTGGATCAACAGGTTCATCGTGCCCGGCAGATCGAATTCGATGCCACGGCGGATGGGGATGTGCTGCAACGGAGCAAGCCGCGGACGCTGACCGGTCTCGATCTGGCGGAAGCGCGTTTGTCGGCCGGGGATATTGCCACCGCGAGCGGGCTGGCCCGCCAGGCGCTTACGGTGCGCGGCGACACGCTGGAGTCGGTTGCGAACGAGTCACGCGCGAACTTCATTCTGGCGCGCGCGGCGATTGCGACGGGCCATCCGGAAGAGGCGATCGATCGGTTTCAGAAGACGATTGCGACGAGCAAAGATCCGCGGGAGCTGTCCTGGTCGCATATTTACCTGGGCCGTATGCTCGACCTGGACTGCAAACGCGACGAGGCTGTGGCTGAGTACAAAGAAGCGTTGGCGGCGCGGGACGGGGCGCAAGATACTCGGCTAGCGGCCGAGCGTGGCGTGAAGACGGCATATGCGGTGAATGGGCACAGCTGCGAGGATGCGGAGGACGATTCTCCCGCTCCCAGCAAGCCGAGCAGTTCCGGGCCGGGAGCGCCCAAACCTCAGTAATCTTTGCTCTGAAGCGCGGGAGCCCGACGGCGCGTCAAACCGCTAGAACATAGAAGAAGGATTGTAGAAGGGTCGATGGCTTTGGAAACCGCGCTGACAGAATTGGAGAAGGCGCTTGGGCATGAATTCGCGCATGCCGAGTTGCTGATCCGGGCGTTGACGCATCGTTCCCTGGCCAATGAGCGGGCTCTGGAAGACGGCAGCGATGGTTTGAAACCCCATGAAGACAACGAACGGCTGGAGTTTCTGGGGGATGCGGTACTTGGGTTGGTGGTCGGCGAGGCGCTCTACCTTTTACATTCGGAGTGGAGCGAGGGAGAGCTGACGCGTGCTCGGGCGCACCTGGTGAGCCGGCAGCACATGGCGGAAGTCGCCGCGCAGATCGGGCTGGGAAGCTACCTGCGATTGAGCCGCGGCGAGGATCGCAGCGGACTCCGGCGAAAGAGCACGGTGCTGTCGAACACGATGGAGGCTGTGATCGGGGCTCTTTTTCTGGATGGCGGCCTCGAACCGGTCCGCGCGTTTACAGGCCGGTACGTGATCGGAGATGCGGTGGAGCAACTGGCCGAGGCACTGCGGGCCGGTGCGGCGCTGGGGAATTACAAGTCTGCGTTGCAGGAGCGATTGCAGGCGGCACGGGCTGGGACCCCGGTTTATCGGGTCAAGAGCGAGAGCGGCCCCGATCATCACAAGCGGTTTCTGGTGGAGGTTCGGCTGAAGCCGCTGGATGGTGAGCCCGGTCGAGCGCTTGCGCGGGGAATCGGCAGCACCAAGAAGTATGCTGAGCAGGATGCGGCGCGTCGCGCCCTAGTGCGGATGGCAGGAGCTGAAGCGAAGGGCAGTCCATTGGAAGCGGAAGAGGAGGAACAGGCAAAGTCATGAGCGCCCCGGCTCAGATTGGCGATGCTGCGCCGCAATCCGCAAAGCACGTGCGACTGCATTTGCCGACGGTCCCGGAAGCGTTTGCCTCGTTTCTTCGTACGATTGTGGTTGCTCTGTTTCTGCTTACCTTTTTGCTGCAGCCATTTCTGATTCCGTCAGAGAGCATGGAGCACACGCTGCTGGTCGGCGATTTTCTCCTCGTGAACAAGCAGATTTTTGCTCCGGCGGATCCCAATGGCAGTCTGACTCGCTGGCTGCTTCCGTATCGCGATGTCGAGCGGGGCGATATTGTCGTGTTTCACCATGCCGACCCACCCTATCTGGTCAAGCGGGTTGTGGGAATTCCGGGCGACCGTATCCGCATCGAAGATGGCCGGGTCACCGTCAATGAGGTCGCC
>Ga0335069_10004801_pt1 | contig 19947 bp, 21 predicted proteins | sample Lox_Sample_11_FD_206714 | JGI IMG/M metagenome (GOLD analysis project Ga0335069, IMG submission 206714) | Soil microbial communities from Loxahatchee National Wildlife Refuge, Florida, United States - Lox_Sample_1.1 | ecosystem: Environmental > Terrestrial > Soil > Wetlands | place: USA... | reverse complement strand
AAGCCGTTGGCTGAAGCGCGGGCGGCCGCTGGAGACCGGACAGCCTGTGGTTACCGAATACCTGTGGCTACCGAAAACCCCATTCGCCAAGTTCGCCGCGAGGAACAAACGGTGAATCGTTGTCGGTGTCGAGAGGGTGGGGGCAGCCGTCCGGGCTCACCGTTCGGCTTCCGGGCGTGGGAGTGCACGAACAGACAGCTGGCGCGCGACTTTCGCCTCCACGACTGTGCTACGCCGCGGCGCGCTCGTAACGATGGTGCAGTCCGCCGACCTCAGGCAGCTCCACAACCCTGCCGAGCTCGGTTCCCTGCACGGGCCTGGGGTCAGGCGCATCGCCAGCCAGTGAAAGATGGCAGCGTGCTCGGTTGTAATACGCGAAGTACCCCGCAAGGATCCGGAGGAGATGCATCTCGCCGAGGACGACGATGTGATCCAGCACTCCCGCCGAAGGGAGCCGATCAGTCGTTCCGCGAACGCGTTCTGCCACGGGGACCTCGCCGCCGTGATCACTTCCTCGATACCGAGCACCTCCAGCGTATGCCGGAAGTGGACGCCGTAGATCCCGTCCCGGTCACGTACCAGAAACCGAGGAGCCATCTCCTCGGGAAATGCCTGCAGCAACTGGCGCGAGGTCCAAAGCCAACCGTGTCACGCAGCTGTGACAGGAGGGGACGCTCCTCCACCCTCTGGAGCATCACCGCTCGACCGTACGGTTCATACGCCACGTTTCCATGATGCCTAAGAAGGCTCGCCAGGATGGGGACGACGGCTTCCGCTCCTTCACCATGTACTTTGGGACCGTCGACATCGCGATGTCGATGCCGAGCTTCGCCAGTTCATTTCGAATGCGCGGAGCACCCCAGGTCACGTTCGACATCGACATCTTGCGGATCAGGCCAACGAGTTGTCGGTCCAACGCGCGCCGGCCACGACCACGGCCTGTTCGACTTCTCCGATTCCAAAACCGCCTGAACCCCTCCCGATGCCATCGGACTACCGTGGCCGGTCGGATGATAGCCAGGGCGTACCGCCACGCCTCCCAGCGGCGGGCCAGAACGACCCACAGCGCGCGGTCCCAGTTGCTGAAGCGAGCGCGTCGGTTCCCAAGGGCGCGGGTGAGGATGCCGATCTGGTGACGGAGCGCCAGGTTCTCCATCGCGAGATCACGCCTCGTCCAAAGGGATGATCTGGCAGTCCCAAGGATGGTCCGAATCAAGTTCAACACCCGCCGAACGCTATCCGCGCAACGCTCCGAAGCCCAAGAGCATTCGCGCAGATGTAGTTTTCGGGAGGCACAGTTTATTGATCTCGTGGGCGACGCCGGCCGCCAGGCGACCGATCCCGGCGAGCTTCTCGTGCTGAACTAGCTGGGCCTGGTGCTCCTTGAGCGACAGGGTCATGGCGTTGAATTGCCTCGCCAGCGCCCCGAATTCGTCGGGTGTGTCGATCTGGATGCGGGCGTCGAGATCGCCGCGAGCGAGCCGCGCCGCGCCCGCCTGGAGGCGGGCTACCGGCCGGGCCACCGAGCGGTGCACGTACAGGCCCACCAGGATCGCGAGCAGTGACGCCCCTACCACGAAGAAGACGGTCCACCGCAAGGCCGCCGCGAACATCGCGCCCACGTTCGCCTGGAACTGCGAGATGGAGGACTCGAAGCGATCGACTAGCCGATCGGAACGATCCTGGGATGAGCGTCACCAGCATCTGCGCACGGGCGTGTTCTTCCTGGACATCGACTTCGTCGCGTTTCAGCACCGCCGGGACGATCCGGTCGCGGAACACGTGGTCGAGCTTGTCGGAGGCGCTGGCGATGTCGTCCACCCAGGCCAGCTCGTCCGGCAAGGTCGCGTATTGCCGGACCTGCTCGATCATGTCCACCACATGACGGCGGGCTGCGTCACAGAGCATGAGGTGGCTCTCGTTCCCGAGGATGATGGTGTGCGCCTAGTGCTCGCCTAGTGCGCGTACTGGTCCCGCACCGCGCTCGACAGTTCGAGCGACGCCCGGACGCCGTCCTCGTAGCGCTTCGACTGGAGGAGGCCGTCGTGGATGCTCCGCACGTGTGCCAGCGTGAGGCACGAAGCCAGTGCGAACGTCGAGACGAGGAGCGCGAAGGCGATGAAGAGGCGTTGGCGAGTTCCGAACGTGATGCGCACGGTCCCTGCCTTGCTGAAGCAAGTCGCGAGCCAGCGCGAATGCGCCGTCGGGTCGTGGTCCCAGCGATCCTCGGCTGCATTCCGAGTGACAGCCTCGGTTACACAGTGACCCGGGACACCAAAGCGAGTCCCACGTCCAGGCGCAAATGGGCTCCTCGAGACGCTCCGCTACAGATGCCAATTCCCTTCGCACGTGGGGACTTGCGCCTCGATGACTGCCACGGCTGCCGGCTGCGAGGAGCGTGGAGCCCTCGAAGATCCCAGGTGGCACGCAAGCTGCTAGGTGGTGCCGGCAGCGACCGCCATGCCCCCCACTTCGACGAACTCAACCAAGACGCTTTTCACGGCCCTGATTCGTTGGGCTGCCGCTACCGCCATCCTGCTCGCGGCCCCTGCGATCGCCCGGGCACAGGAGGCGGCTACCGGGATGGAGTCCTTACCCTCCGATTCAGTCCTGTCCCAGCTCATCGACGAGAGCCTGGCTGCCCGCCCGGAGCTGAAGCAGGCGCAGGCGACCGTCACCGCAGAGTCCGAGCGTGTACCGCAGGTCGGCGCGCTGCCGGACCCGGTCCTGTCGCTGGGCATCCAGAACGACGGGTTCAACGGAATTCAGATTGGAAAGATGGAGACGAGCTGGTACCAGGTGATGCTCACGCAGGGGCTGCCCTGGCCGGGCAAGCGCGCGCTCCGCGAGGACGTCGCCCGGCTGGGGGCGAGCCAGGCGGGCACGGGCGTGAGCCGGCTCCGGCTCGGCACCGAGGCGGACGTTCGGAGGGCCTACCTGGACCTGCTCGTCGTCCGCGAGCGGCTGGCGTTGCTCGATGACCTGGAGCACATTTGGCAGAGGTCCATCGGCACCGCCCGGGCTCGGTACGAGTCCGGCGATGCCGCCCAGTCGGACGTCCTGCGCGCGCAGCTCGAGCTGAACCGGCTCCAGCAGCGGCGTTGGGGCATGAAGGCGAACGAGGCGACCCGCCTCCAGGCGCTGAACCGGTTGCGCAGCCATCCCCTGGACGAGCCCATAGGGTCGGGCTCGGCCGTCCGCGACCTGACGCTTCCCACCGTGCCGGACCCGACGGCCGCGGTCGCCGACGCCGAAGCGCGGAGCCCCGAGCTGGCGGCGGCCCGCATCGCGGTGAGTCAGGCGGAGGCGCAGACGCGGCTGGCACGCCGCGAGCGCTACCCCGACCTCGCCGTCCAGATCGGGATCATGCCCCGAGGCGCCCTCGAACCGATGTGGACGGCGGGGGTCTCGATCGGCCTGCCGGTCTGGTCCGGCCGGAAACAGTCACGTGCCGTGGCCGAGAGCGAGGCTCGCTCCAGCGCCAGCGCGGAGGGCGCTGAGGCGGTGGCGCAGGTGCTCCGGATGCGCGTGGCCGAGCGCCGCGCGGCGCTCGCGTCGCTGCTCGAGACCATCCGGATCTACCGGCAGGGCCTCCTGGTGCAGTCGCAAGCCACCACGGAGAGCACGCTCGCCCAGTACCGCGTCGGAAAGGTGACTTTCGCCTCGGTGCTCGAAGCCAACGCCGGCTTCCTCGCCGACCAGGAGTCGCACCTACTCGCAAGCGCCGAAGCACAGCGCATCGCGATCGCCTCGGCGGAGGTCTCGCTCGACCCGGTGGGTGCGACCGCTGCGGGGGGAATGGGCGGTACCTCGATCCCCGGCGCGGGGGCGGCGGGCGGCGATGGGATGTCGGGGGGCGGCGCTGCCGCCGCCCGCGCTACTTCGGCGCCGTCCGGCGGCGGTGCCTCCTCCTCAGGCATGTAATGCAAGGTGAATGAGATGATCCCCGAGATCCCGACGCCCGCCCCCACTCGCTCGAGCCGTCGTTATGGCGGCGGCTCCATGTTCCTCGTCGCGCTCCTGGCGGCCGGCCTCGGCGTGGGTGGCAGTGCCATCTACCATCACCTTTCCGAGACACAACCGGCCGGCACCAGTGAGCGAAAGATCCTCTTCTACCGGAACCCCATGGGGACCAGCGACACCTCGCCCATGCCGAAGAAGGACGAGATGGGGATGGACTACCTCCCGGTCTATGCGGACGAGGCTGGCGGGGCGGCGCCCGCAGGCCGTGTAGCTCAGGCGCCGGCGAAGGCAGAGCACAAGATCCTCTTCTACCGGAATCCCATGGGGACCAGCGACACCTCGCCCGTGCCGAAGAAGGACGAGATGGGGATGGACTACCTCCCTGTCTATGCGGACGAGGTCGGCGAGGCTGCAGCGCCAGTGAAGGGCCTCGCCACCGTGAGTATCGACTCGTCCCGGCAGCAGCTCATCGGCCTCAAGACGGCGAGAGCAGCGAAGGGAGCGGTGGGCGGAGCCTGGCGCACGAACGGTAAGGTCGCGGTGGACGAGACCCGCGTCCACCACCTGAACCTCAAGGTGGGCGGCTTCGTGGGCCACACCCACGCCGGCTTCGTGGGCCAAGCCGTTCAGAAGGGTGAGCCGCTCTTCACGCTCTACAGCCCCGAGCTGCTCGCCGCGCAGGACGAGTACCTGCTCGCCCTGCGCACCCGCGACCAGCTGCGCAAGGGCGGCACGGACGCCGCCGACGGGGACGACCTGGTGGCCTCGTCGCGGCGCAAGCTGGAACTGTGGGACGTGCCCGACGACGAGATGAAGCAGATCGAGGAGACGGGCAAGCCGATCAAGGAGATGACCTTCTACGCCCCCGCCAGCGGCGTCATCACCAAACGCGATGCGCTGCCGGGAATGCGCGTCAACGCGGGCGACATGCCCATCGAAATGGTGGACCTCTCCCGGGTTTGGGTGCTGGCCGATGTCTACGAGAGCGAGCTGCGCCACGTGAAGGTGGGCATGTCCGCCACGCTCTCGCTGAAGGCCTACCCGAACCGAACGTTCAAGGGCCGGGTGGCCTTCATCGCTCCGCTCCTCGATCCGAAGACCCGGACCGTGACCGTCCGGCTCGAGTTTTCCAACCCGACCGGCGAGCTCAAGCCCGAGATGTTCGGCGAGGTGGTCCTCCAGGGCTCCACACGCCAGGGCCTGCGCGTACCCACCGACGCCGTCATCGACTCCGGAACCAAGAACGTGGTCTTCGTCGCCCAAGGCGAGGGCCGGTTCCAGCCCCGCGAAGTGGAGCTTGGCGACTCGGACGGTGACAACATCGAGGTCGTGAAGGGCCTCTCGGAGGGTGAAGAGGTCGTCACGCGCGCAAACTTCCTCATCGACTCCGAGTCGCGATTGCGCGCTTCGCTGGACGCGATGGTCAACAGTGTCAAGGCTCAGGACCACGCCGGCGTCGGAGTCCCATCGGCCGCCAGCGCCGCTGGTTCCGATACGCGCTCTCCCATCTCCGAGGCCGGTGGGAGCACCCAACCATGATCAGGCGCATCATCCGGTTCTCGGCCGAGAACAGGTACCTGGTCGTCGCGGCCACCATCGCGGCCCTGGTGGGCGCGTGGTGGGCGATGAAGAACATCCCGCTCGACGCCCTCCCCGATCTCTCGGACACCCAGGTCATCGTGTACTCCAAGTGGGACCGGAGCCCGGACATCATCGAGGACCAGGTCACCTACCCCATCACCGCGGCGCTCCTCGGCGCGCCCAAGGTGAAGGCCATCCGCGGCTTCTCCGATTTCGGATTCAGCTACGTGTACGTGGTCTTCGAGGACGGGACCGACATGTACTGGGCGCGGAGCCGCGTCCTCGAGTACCTGTCCAAGATCCAGTCCCAGCTCCCCAAGGACGTCCAGACCGAGCTCGGGCCCGATGCCACCAGCGTGGGCTGGGTGTTCCAGTACGCGCTCGTCGACAGGACCGGCCAGCATGCGTCCGACGAGCTGCGCTCGTACCAGGACTGGTTCCTGCGCTACGCCATCCAGAGCGTGCCGGGCGTGTCCGAGATCGCCACCGTCGGCGGCCAGGTCCGGCAGTACCAGGTCACGGTGAACCCCAACGCCCTCGCCTCCTACAAGATCCCGATCTCGGACGTGATCCAGGCCGTTAAGCGCGGGAACAACGACGTGGGCGGGCGCCTCATCGAGCTCTCGGGCCGTGAGTACATGGTCCGTGGCCGCGGTTACGTGAAGAAGATCGCCGACATCGAGAACCTGGTGCTGAGGTCCGAGAACGGCACCCCGGTCAAGGTGAAGGACGTAGCCACCGTTGCGCTTGGCCCGGAGATGCGGCGTGGGATCGCGGATCTCGACGGCCAGGGCGACGTGGTGGGCGGGATCGTGGTCATGCGTCAGGGCGAGAACGCCCTGAACGTCATCAACCGCGTCAAGGCCAAGCTGGACGAGCTGAAGCCCTCGCTCCCCAGGGGCGTCGAGGTGGTCACCACCTACGATCGCTCCGAACTCATCGATCGCGCGATCGACACCGTCAAAGACAAGCTCATCGAGGAGATCGTCGTCGTCTCGATCATCATCCTAATCTTCCTCTGGCACATCCCCTCCGCTGTCATCCCCATCATCACCATCCCTGTGGCGGTGCCGCTTGCGTTCATCCCCATGCACGCCATGGGTCTCAACGCCAACCTCATGTCGCTGGCCGGCATCGCCATCTCCATCGGCGTGCTCGTGGACGGAGCGATCGTCGAGGTCGAAAACGCCTACAACAAGATCCACCATTGGATCGAGGGGGGAAGAAAGGGGAGCTTCCACGCGGTCCGCCTCGAGGCGCTGATGGAAGTAGGGCCGGGAGTGTTCTTCTCGCTGCTGGTCATCGCCGTGGCCTTCATGCCTGTGTTCACTCTGGTGGACCAGGAGGGCCGTCTCTTTCGCCCGCTGGCCTACTCGAAGAACCTGACCATGGCCATCTCGGCAGTCCTCGCCATCACCCTCAATCCGGCGATGCGCATGATGTTCGCGCGCATCGAGCCGTTCACCTTCAGGCCGAAGTTCCTCTCCGCAATCGCCACCCGCGCCTTGGTGGGCAAGTACTACTCGGAGGAGGCGCACCCGATCTCGCGTCTTCTGCACCGTCTCTACGAGAAGCCCTGCCGGTTCGTCGTGCGCCACGCCAAGGCCACCGTCGCGGTGAGTATCCTGCTCGTCCTCACCACGGTCCTGCATTATCGGAAGCTCGGCTCGGAGTTCATGCCACCCCTCCGCGAAGGCACGATCCTCTACATGCCCAGCGCCGTCGAGCCGGGCATGTCCGTGGCAGAGGCCCAGAAGGCACTCCAGATCCAGGACAAGATCCTGAAGACCTTTCCGGAAGTGGAGCGAGTCTTCGGCAAGGCGGGGCGCGCCGGAACCTCGACCGATCCTGCGCCTTTCACGATGATGGAGACCACCATCGTCCTCAAGCCGGAGAGCGAGTGGCGGGAACGCCCGCGCTGGTACTCCTCCCGGGCCCCCGCCTGGCTCAAGCCGGTGCTGCGCCCGTTCTGGCGCGATCGCATCAGCCAGGAAGACCTAGAGAACCAAATGAACACGGCGCTCCAGCTTCCGGGCATCTCGAACGCGTGGACCATGCCGATCAAGGGTCGGCTGGACATGCTCTCCACCGGTATCCGCACGCCCGTCGGCATCAAGATCATGGGGGCCGATCTGGGCACGATCGAGCGGATCGCCAAGGAGACCGAGGCGGCCATCGGCAAGGTCCCCGGAACGCGCAGCGTTTACGCCGAGCGCGTGGCCGGCGGCTATTTCCTCGACTTCGTCTTGAAGCGCGAACAGCTGGCCCGCTACGGTCTGTCGGTCGACGACGGCAACATGATGGTCATGACCGCAGTGGGCGGCGATAATCAGAGCATCACCGTCGAGGGGCGCGAGCGCTACGGGATCAACGTCCGCTACGCCCGCGACTACCGCGAGAACGTGTCCGCGCTCCGCCGCGTGCTGCTCCCGCTACCGGACGGGCAAGGCCAGATCCCCATGGAGGAGATCGCGACCGTGCAGCTCGCTCAGGGACCTTCCATGATCAGAGACGAGAACGGGCTCCTGGCCGGATACGTCTACGTGGATTTCGATACCTCCAAGGTCGACGTTGGAACCTATGTGACCCGGGCCAAGGAGGCGGTGAAGTCGGTCACCGCCCAGCTGCCCGCCGGCTACTCCATGACCTGGAGCGGTCAGTACGAGAACATGATCCGTGTGAAGGAGCGGCTCAAGGTCATCCTCCCGCTCACCCTGGTCCTCATCTTCGGGCTGCTGTACTTGAACACCCGCAGCGCCTTCAAGGCCAGCATCATCATGCTAGCGGTACCTTTCTCCGCCGTCGGAGCGATCTGGCTCCTCCACCTCCTCGGTTACAACGTTTCGATTGCCGTCTGGGTCGGGCTCATCGCACTCATGGGGTTGGATGCGGAGACGGGCGTGTTCATGCTCCTGTTCCTCGACCTCTCGCACGACGAGTTCAAGAAGAAGGGCCTGCTCCATACCCAGGGCGACCTCGTCGAGGCCATCATCCATGGTGCCGTGAAGCGCGTGCGGCCCAAGGCCATGACGGTGTTCGCCGCCATGATGGGCCTCCTCCCCATCATGTGGTCCACCGGGACCGGCGCCGACCTGATGAAGCGCATCGCCGCACCCATGGTCGGCGGTCTCGTGACGAGCTTCCTGATGGAGCTGCTCGTCTACCCAGCCGTCTACTATCTGTGGAAGAAGAGGGAGGTCAGCTCCGATCGGCGGCTCACGTCCATCAGGGCTGCTTGACCGAGGAATCACCCCGGCTGGCGGTTGACCCAGAATTCCGACGAGCGCGGCAGCGGCGAACAGACCGACTGCCACACTCGGCGTGGCCTCCTCCACGTGCGAAGGTCGGAGTGAAAGGGCCACGCCACTCTGCCGAAGGGCGGCCGCGAGCGCCAAGTCAACATGACCGAGCGTCTCCGGCTGCCCTTGCCGCGAACAAGCACCTCCGGGGAGACCGGGTGCTCTGGCGCGACGACGACTTCGACAAGGTCACCGCCGTGCTCTTCGCGAAGTGGATGCGGAGGGCGCAACGGCGCGCTGGCCTGACGGTGACCGGCGGTCTGCACATGCTGCGCCACACCTTCTGCTCGCGGCTCGCGATGGCAGGCGCTCCGGCGCTCGCCATCAAGGAGCTGGCCGGACACACGAGCCTCACCACGACGATGCGCTACATGCACCTCTCGCCCGCGGCCAAGTCGGCCGCGATCGAGCTGCTGAACCAGGAGAAGGTGGGAGACATTGAGGAGACGGCCCAGGAGTCCGTGAAGAACCCCTGAGCCGTCGGGTACCTAAAGTGTCGGGGAGACAGGATTTGAACCTGCGACCCCTTGGTCCCGAACCTAGTTCTTAGCCTAGTCCTATCAGGTACTTCGCCTGTATTCGCTGTGTTAGGTCTCCCCAAGTCTCCCCAAGTCTCCCCTTCGGTGGGAAATAGGTGGGAAATGAGGAAAGAAGGGAGCGGGCAGGCTTCCGCCAGACCTACGGGTGGGCTCTCGCCGCGCGCACGAGCTCACGCAGGATGACAGCGGCCGTGACACCGCGGCGCTTAGCGAGCGCCTGGAGTTTTGCCATTTCCTCGTCGTCGAGGCGTACTCGATACACGTGCTCTCGCGCGCGGCGAGTTGACTGCGGCTCATAGACGACCTGGTCGCTGCTCGCCTCCATGGCATCGTCGAAGTCATGCGTCAGCCAGAACGTCTCTTCCTCCGCGTGCGTCCTAAATCTCGGCACCCGGGTCCCCGGCTTCACCTTCTTTGGCGTGCTCTTCTTCATCGCTTCACCATCTTTCGCCACGCTTCGTAGCGCTCCATTGACTTCTCCGACAGCGGCCAACACGCGATCGCCCGTAGCACATTTTTCGGGCGCGGGGCCGCGACTACGGCGAGATGCCGTCCAGCACACGTGCGACCGTAGAAGAGTCGTCGCGGCTCGGCGTCGTCCTCTCGGTCAAGCTCGAGCGCGCGGGTGGGGTAGCACCGAGAGAAGAGCACGTCCTCGACCTCCCGGCGGGTGCAGCGGCCATGCTCGTTGAAGTGCCGCTGGTTCAGAGCATCCCACTCTAGAGCGGCAACCTTCATCGGGGCATAGTAGGCATCCGGCGGAGCGTAGTCAAGAGGACTACGCCGATCCGTCGGGAGCAAACGACACCCAGCGAGGGGAAAAGGCATCGGTTCGATCGCTCGGGCTTCGAGGATTCGGGCGGGCCCGGGAATCGTTGGCGCGCAAGGTAGCGAAAGAGGGTTCAGGTGTCGCTCGCCAGAATGCTGTTGGGCCGAGAATCGTTGACGATCTCCGCCGAGGCGGGCACCCTCGCGCCCCTCCATGGTTCGACTGCTAAAGGCGACGGTCGCCGCACTCTGGTCAGGGCTCCGCTCGCGGCGGGAACTCGTTCTCGAGAACTTGGCCCTGCGGCAGCAGCTCGCGACCGTGTTGCAGAAGCGCCGGTCGCTGATCAGGCCGGCGGACCGGGCGTTTTGGGTCGTTCTCCAGTGCCTGTGGTCGAGATGGTCAGACGTCGTCGTAATCGTGAAGCCCAAGACCGTGATCGGTTGGCACCGGGCGGGTTTCGGGCTGTACTGGCGGTGGCTGTCCAGGGCGGGAAGGCCTGCTGGTCGGCCAGCCGTCGGCCGGCAGGTTCGAGACCTCATTCGGAGGATGGCGAGCGAGAACGGGTGGGGGGCTCCGCGGATCCACGGAGAGTTGTCGAAGCTCGGGCTAACGTCTCGGAGCGTACCGTCTCGCGCTATCTGCGCCCAGACCGCCGTCGGTCGGGGCAGCGGCAGAGCTGGATCACGTTCCTGCGAAACCATAGGGAGGCGATCATTGCCATGGACTTCTTCTGTGAAGCGACGCCCCGAGTCAAGCAGCTTTCGTTGGGACAGTTGGTGTTCTTGATCCTCCCGCGCTCGTTCGATCAGATGTGAGTTCCGATTCTCCGCGAGGTCCGGTCATCCTTCTGTTCGCGCTGTTGGATGGCAAGGCCGACGAGGTGACACAGCGTCTCGTGGTTCGTGGGGATGTCGGAGATCAGGCGCCCTGGGTCTCGATGACGACCGACAAGAAGATCATCGCCAGCGCGGCCGGAGGTGGCGCGGAGGACCTGCGCTTCCTCGCGAACCTCGCGGAATCCGGGCGATACAGGCCAGTGATCGATCGCCGCTATCCGTTCGAGCAGGCCGTCGAGGCGCACCGGTACGTCGACACGGGCCGCAAGAGGGGGAACGTCGTCCTCACGCCGTGATCGGGCGCAGCCGGTCGTGGTGAGTCTGTCCGGCGCCCCGACGAGATCCGTCCTTCGCCCCCTAGGAAGGGACCAGTCCTCGCGCTCACCGTCGGCCATCATCTGCTCCTCGAGCACGTCGTCGTCTCCCCGACAGGCGGGGCGCGGCCCCCCTCGAGTCTCGGTGGCGCGCAGGTCGAGCTTCTCCCCGATGTGTGAGAAGTGGACGCTGTAGAAGTGGTCGTCGTGCTCGACGTGGTAGGAGATGTCGACCCTGGGCTGGGCCCACTCGGCGTACTCGAAGGGGCGCACCGGCAGCGACCTCAGCGCCGCCCGCTCGATCTCCTCGAAGAGCTCCCGGCGCGACTTCCCGAGCCGCCGCATCTTCCGGTCGTTGAGCTTCTCCAGGAGTTCCGCCACCGCGACCCGCATCTCCTCGAGCGAGTAGAAGACGCGGTTCCGCAGCGCGGGCAGGATCCACCGAGAGGCGATCAGCACCGCTACCTCCACCTTGGCCTTGTCCCGCGGCTTGTACGGCCGGGCTGGGATCACTGCGGCCCCGAAGTGCGCGGAGAGATCCTCGTAGGTCCGGTTCAGGACCGGCTCGTACTTGCCCGCCTTCGTGACGCCGACCCGCGGATTGTCGGGCACCCAGATCTCGCTGGTGCCGCCGAAGTACTCGAAGGCCCGGACGTGGCACCCGATGAAGTCGGCAGGTCCTGGTCCAGCACCGGCTCCACGTAGGTCAGGTTCGACGAGCCCAGCACCGCGAGAAAGAGCACGGCCTTGCGGCACTCGCCGGTCTCCGGGTCCACCACGTCGAGGCCACTGCCGCTGAAGTCGATGAAGGTCTTCTCGCCCGCGCGGTGGGCCTGGCGCATCGTCGCCGACAGCGGCTTCGCCCAGCGCAGGTACTTGTCGCAGAACTGGCTGTACTGGAGGCCGTCCGGCGTCGCCTCCTTGTACTCCTGCCACAGCAGCATCTTGGTCACGTGCCGCCGCATCAGCTCTCGGTGGATGAAGCTCCACTCCGGCTCCGGCCGGTCCGAGACCGGGTGTCCCTCGTCAGGGAAGAGCAGCCGCTCGAGCGCCGCGTCGTCGTCGAGCTCGGGCGGCAGCGGTTAAGTGAGCCCCGCCAGCGTGATTCGCCCGAGGTGCTTCCCCACCGTCGCCGGCGACACCCCGCACGCGCGGGCGATCGCCCGACCCGACAGCCCGGCCGTCTTCAGCCTGATGATCTCTCGCAGCTTCCGCATCGGTAGCCCCTCGGCCGCCATCCCGCCTCCTTAGTGGAGGCGGCATCAGCGGCGGACTACCCAGCGGCGTCTACGCGCCCGGACTGCTTGCCACGGGCCCATGCGTTCAGCGATCAGCTTGCTCCGGAATCGGTGATCCGCTTGCTCCGGAATCCCCGATCAGCTTGGTCCGGAACACGCATCGTGATCGTCGGCCAGGCACCGCGCCAAGGTTCACGAGTCGGGCGTGCCTTGGCAGGACGGCTCGGGCCTTCATGGCGCCCGGAGGCCGAGGAAGAGGTCCTGGGTGACGTTCTCGCCGAGCCGGCGGATACCCTCCCGGAACCCCTTCGCGCGAAGCTGATCGCTCGCGGCCAGCACGGCGAGACCGTGGACCGTCGACCAGGCGCTGAGCGCGAGCCCGCGCGGATCGCCGGGGCGGACGAGCCCGGCGTGCTGGCAGACGGTGATTCGGGCGAGGAGGAAGTCGAAGGTTGTTCCCGAGGCCTCCTCCAGCTCGGGGAAGGCAGACTTGTCGGCGACGGCGGGGTGGAACATCATGCGGAAGAGGTCTGGACGCCTCATCGCGAACTCTACGTAGGCGAGCCCGGCGGCGCGCAGCGCCACCACCGGATTGCTGTCGGCCGTTGCACCGCGCTTCATCTCCGCCGCGAGCTCGCGGTAGCCGCGTGCCGCTACTGCGGCGACCAGGCCGGATGCATCTCCGAAGTGATGGGCGGGGGCGGCGTGGCTCACTCCGGCGCGGCGCGCCACCTCGCGAAGGGTGAGGCTCTCGGTACCCGTCTCCGCGAGAACCTGGAGCGCCGCCTCGACGAGGGCGTCCCGCAGATTCCCGTGGTGGTACGGCCGCGAAGCGTCGGACCGGCCCCTCCTTGGACGTGCCGTTCCACGCATGTGTCCGCATCCTGACATCGGATCTTGACATTGTCAAAATGCGCGCGCATCTTGCCATCGACTAGATCGTCCCGTTGGCCGAGAGCCACGCCGGCGTCGCGGCCCGGGACAGGAGGCAGGCCATGCAGCTCCAGGATCGGTTGGTGCTGGTGACGGGCGCCTCGAGCGGCATCGGAGAGGCCACGGTCAAGGTCATGGCGAGTCGTGGTGCGAAGGTGCTCCTGCTGGCCCGCCGGGAGGCGGAGCTCGGGCGGGTGGCGACGGCCATCGTTGCCGCAGGCGGTGACGCCCGTCCCTATACGGTGGACCTGTCGGATCCGGATGACGTGGCCGACGTCGCCGCTCGCATACGACACGATGTCGGGGTTCCCGACGTCATCGTCAACAACGCCGGGGCCGGGCGCTGGGCCCCGCTGGCCGAGACGTCACCGGAGGAGGTCCGGGCCATGGTTACCCTCCCGTACCTGGCCGCCGCGTACGTCACCGGCGCGTTCCTCCCCGAAATGGTCCGGAGGGGGAGCGGACACATCGCCAGCGTGACCTCGCCGGCCTCCTACCTGGCGTGGCCAGGGGCCTGCGGGTACATCGCGGCTCGCCACGCCCTGCGCGGATTCACCGATGGGCTCCGCGCCGATCTCGCCGGGACCGGCGTCGGTGTGACGCTGGTCGTGCTGGGCACGGTGGAGAGCTCCTACTGGGCGAAGCATCCCGGCAGCCGGGAGAACGTTCCCAAGCCGATGCCGCTCGTGATGCCGGTGCTCACAACTGAACAGGCCGCTGCCACCATCGTCCAGGGCGTGGAGAGCGGGACGCGCGAGATCGTCCGCCCCCGGGCGTTCCGGGCCCTCTTCGTCCTCAACGCCCTCCTTCCGGGCATGGTGGCCCGATCGATGGCTCGCCCCGGCGGTACGTCCGCCCATGGCGTCTCCGCTGGCCGGGAAGGGCCCCGGACCAAGGCGGGGGGCTCGTGAGATGACCGCCACGACAGACCGGCCGGTCCCGGGGAAGGGCGAGGTCCATGCCCTCGAGGCGGTCTTCGCAGCGCAGCAGGGAGCATTCGCGCGCGACACGAACCCTGGACACGGGCGGCGCCGCGAGGACCTGGACCGGCTTCGCGGCGCCGTGGTTGCTCACGGCGAGCGGCTAGCGAAGGCCGTGGCCGCGGACTACGGCAGCCGCTCGCCGGACGAGACCCGGCTCCTTGAGCTCGTGCCGGTGATCGCGGCGATCGGGCACGCAGCTCGGCACCTGAAATCGTGGATGAGGCCGGCCCGCCGCCGCGTCCCGCTCTTCCTGCAACCGGCCAGCGGCCGGGTCGTGGTCCAGCCTCTGGGCGTGATCGGGATCGTCGCACCGTGGAACTACCCCCTCAGCCTGTCCCTGGGACCGCTGGTCTGCGCCCTGGCCGCCGGGAACCGCGCCATCATCAAGATGCCAGGGCTCACTCCGATCACCACCGCGGCCCTCCAGGCTGCCCTCGGCGACGCGTTCCCCGAGGACAAGGTGGCGGTGGTCCCCTCCGCCCAGGGCGTGTCCGCGGCGTTCACGCGCCTCCCCTTCGATCACCTGCTGTTCACCGGATCTCCCGAGGTGGGACGCACGGTGATGCGAGCGGCTGCCGACGAGCTCACACCGGTCACGCTCGAGCTCGGCGGCAAGTCGCCTGCCATCGTCGGCCTCCGCTTCCCCATCGAGCGGGCGGCTCGGCAGATCGTCTACGGGAAGACGGTCAATGCCGGCCAGACATGCGTGGCCCCCGACTACGTCCTGTGCCCGCACGACCGGCTGGGCACCCTCGTCGAGCAGATGCAGATTGCGTTTCGGCGCATGTTCCCCTCCCTGGGCGACAACCCCGACTACACCTGCATCGTCGACGACCATCACCTCGAGCGTCTCCGGGCACTGCTCGACGACGCCGCTCGCAAGGGCGCGGAGATCGTCGCGATCAACCCGGCGAACGAGGACCTCTCCCGGACGCGGAAGCTCCCCCTCCACGTCGTGCTCGGCGCCACCGACGACATGGCCATCCTGAAGGAGGAGATCTTCGGCCCGCTCCTCCCCATCCTCACCTACCGGTCCCTCGACGAGGTCATCGCCTACGTCAGGGCGCGCCCGCGGCCCCTGGCCCTCTACTACTTCGATCGCGACCGGCACAACGTGGAGCGCATCCTCGCCGAGACCATCTCGGGCACGGTGGCCATCAACGATACGATCACCCAGTTCGCCGTCCCGACGCTTCCTTTCGGGGGCGTCGGCGACAGCGGGATGGGCCAGTACCATGGCCGCGAGGGCTTCCTCACCTTCTCCAAGCAGAAGGGCGTGTTCCTCCGTCCTCGCCTCCACTTCGGCGATCGCATCTACCCACCCTACGGAGGCTTCGTGAGGACCTTCGCGGCGCGAATGCTCCGCTGAGCGACCGCTCGAGAGGGGAGCTGCGCCTCGGCAACCCCTTGCCTACGACTGGCACTCGGTCCCCGGACCCTCCGCGTAGACCCTGATCGCGTGCCTTGCTGCAAGATGGGATAGCGTCCCCAGGGAGGATGGCATGCCAAGGCTCGCCTGTTGCTCCATCGCACTCTCGGTCCTCGCCGCGTGCGCGTCTCTGCCCGAGTGGCGCGCGGCGGACGCGACGGCGTGGCCGTCCCCGGGATGCCCGGAGGCCATCCGGTCGTCGGCACAGCGACTGCTCGACGAGGCGGTCGGCCGCCACCGCCTCGTGGGGGTCCAGGTCGCCTTCCTCCGGCCCGGCGGCCCACGCTGCCTGCTCGCGAGCGGGACCACGCGCCCCGAGCGCGACGAGCCGCTCCGCCCGGACCACGTCGTCCGCCTCGGCAGCTTGACCAAGACCTACACGGCGGTGCTCGTCCTGCGCCTCGCGGAACGGGGCCTCCTGGACCTCGACGCCCCGCTCGGCCGCTGGTTCCCGGGGCGGCCCGCCTCGGAGCGGGTGAGCGTCCGGATGCTCCTCGACCACTCGAGCGGGATTCCAGAGCTGCTCGGCCCGAGGACGATGCTGCTCTCCACCTGGAGCAGCCGCCGCGTCTGGACCGACGGCGAGCTCGAGCACATGGCGCTCGACCCGGACCTCGCCTTCGAGCCGGGGAGCGACCACCGCTACTCCAACTCCAACTACGTCCTGCTCGGCCTCATCGCGCAGCGGGTCACCGGCCGGCCGCTGGCCAGTCTCTTACGGGAGGAGATCCTCGGTCCGTTGCACCTCGAGTCGACCGCCTACCTGCCGGCCGAGGCCACGCCCCCGCGCCTCGTGGCGGGCTTCGACCGGGACCTCATCCCGCTGCCGGGATGGCACGTGACCACGCCGGAGAACACCTCGTGGAGCTCGCTCGCCGTCGCGTCCGGCGCGATGGCCGCGAGCGCGGGAGACGTCGCCCGCTTCTTCGAGGCCGTCGTGGGCCGGGAGGTCGTCTCCGAGGCGTCCTACCGGAGGATGGTTTCGTTCGAGACCGCGCGCCACCCGCAGGATCGCTACCTGGAGCGCTTCGGCTCCGGCCTGTTCGCGTTCGGCCCCTACTACGGGGACGCCTACGGCCACCCGGGCCTGTTCGTCGGGTCGGAGGCGCTCGCGCTCTTCGACCCGGAGGAGCGGTGGGTCTTCGTGCTCTTGGCGAACGTCTCGCGCATCCGGGAGCGCGACGTGCTGGTGGAGGATCTGCTGGCCGCCTTCGCGGGTGGCAGGCGAGGACAGGAGTAGTCGGGCGACGAAAGCATCTCACCGTTGGCGCACCGACACCTCGCGTGCCGACGCCTGGTCTCATTGCCGCACCGCGGGGCTCAGCGCCACTGACCTGACCGCGGCCGACGTTCCGGTCTTTGGCCCCCGCGCTGTCCGGGGGAAGCTGCTTGCCGCCAACTCCGTTGGATGCTCTTCTTGCGCCTTGCTCAACCCGCCTGGAGCCGCTGGAGCAACTCAGAAGCACGTGCGAACCCCGCCTTCTTCTCGGGGTCCACGCGCATGGCTTCTTTCAAGAGCTGCTCGGCCTTGGGTCGCTTGCCGCGGTCCCCGCAGAACTTCTTCGCCCACGCCCAGTACGTGAAGCTCTTGACGTTGTCCGGCATGAACGAGGGGTCGGCCTCGACGCGCCGGAGGAGCTCGTCAAAGTCAATCCTGGCCCACCGGCGCTTGCGCCAGAGAATCCGCGGCAGGTTCTCCGCGACGCTCCCGCGCAGGTAACGAGGCAGGTACGAGGCGTGGTCGTGTTCGCGGACCGCGCGGTCGAAGAGCTCGAAGGCCTGCGACAAGAGCCCGAGCTTGCCCTTCTCGCCGCCGGACAGTGCGAGCGCCGAGGCGCGGAACGAGTCGATCCAGGGACGGATCTCCGGTGGAAGGTCCGGTATGGCGGCCAGCTCGGTTAGAATCTTGTAGCTCCTGTCAGGGTAACCTATCTGGCGCTGGTCCCTCTGCGCCAGAAGCCCCAGATTCAACCCAGCCTCGTGTAGCAGCAGCGCCTGCCGCAATCGCAGTAGCGGTGGCGATTCATCGCCCACTCGAGCGGCTTCGACCACCTGGAGCTTGTGTGCGAGGTCCCCGTGATCGACGATCTCCGTACAGTCCTCGAGGCGCAGACTCGCAAGTTCCTGATCCGGCGTCATGCGGGCACCTCCATCGTCTGGACGCGACGGGTTCACCGGCGGCGCGCTCCAGCTATGCCGCGACCGGGGCTACTGAAGCTAGCCGACCGGGCTGGCGACGTCGAGCCCGTACCCTCGATCCGACGGCACGCCTCGAAGATCTGGTGTTCCTGCCGGCGTATTCGCCTGAGCTCTAACCCGCCGGGCACCTGTGGCCCCTCATCCACGAGGCAATGGCCAACCAGCGTGTCGAGACCCTCGACGACCTCAAGGACCTGCTCACCGAGCGCTGCCGCGCGCGCACTCGCCACCTCTCGCAGCAGCGTGACGCGCCTCGAGCGGAAACGGGCGGTGGCTCCTCCTAGCCACTTGGCTCGTCACGAGAACCAGAGCACCGTCTCCGTGCACGAACTCGCGAATCTGCCTGCGGAACCCAGACTTCTCGCGCAGCGGATCTCGAGCCAAGTGGTAGCGCGTTCGGGAGGGCCCCGTGTCCAATGGATTCCGCACGTTGGCACGCTGTCCCCGCACGCGAGCGGCTACGCCGACCGCATGGCTTCCGGCGCCGGTCAGGCGCACGAAAGAACAGGCCGCGGACCCGCTCACCTTTAACGAGCAAATCCGCGGCCTTATGTCGGGGAGACAGGATTTGAACCTGCGACCCCTTGGCCCCGAACCAGGGTTTGGGGTCTCGTACTTCCAGGGACTTGGCCTATTTTCAAGATCTTAAATCTCCTCAAGCCTCCCCAAGTCTCCCCTTCAGTGGGAAATACGTGGGAAATGAGAAGCTGCGCGCGGTGAGTCCTACTCGGAGACAAGCGGCTCGAGCTGGACGATGACGGCCGGCAGGTCCGTCGCGACGATGTCGAGCAGCACGTCGAGGTCGACGTCGAAGTACGCATGCGCGAGCCGGTTCCGCAGCCCGCCCATCGCCACCCAGGGGAGCTCGGGGTGCGACACCTTGTAAGACGCCGACACCCTACCTGCCGCTTCTCCCAGGATCTCGAGCAAGCGGGCGAGCGCGAGCTGTGTCACCTCGTCGGCCTTGATGTCGGCCGTCGACTTTCCCGCCGCGAGGCTCACCGCCTTTCGAGCGGCGTCTAGCATGTGGCGCAGGCGAACCGAATCGTCACGCCGCGACATACTGGTTCTCGGCCTCGGCCAGGACCCGGTCCCGGAAGTAGCGAGAGAGGAAGCCCGGTGTGTTGAGGTCGACCTTGCGGCCGAACAGCTCGGAGAGCTCCCGCTCCATGTCGAAGAATGCAAGGCCCGGGACGTAACCGGACTCGAACTCTACGAGGACGTCCACGTCGCTCCCGGGCGCGAAGTCGTCGCGGAGGACCGACCCGAAGAGCGCCAGGCGCCGAACATGGTGGCGCTGACAAAAGACTGCGATGGCGTCTCGGTCGATGGCGATCTTCGATGCCACGGTGTGATTCTAACCCAGCTAGCCCTGAATCCCATCGCGGGGAGCGGTGTAACGCCTTCCCTCGTCCCCCTGCCCCTGCCATCGCCAGGGGACCGAAGTTTCTGTTGCGCGGCAACGACCACAAGTTCGCCGCTGCCTTTGACGACGTCGCTGCCGGCGCGGGCATCCGGGTGGTGCACACTCCCATCCTCGCCCCCAAGGCCGCTGCTTTCGTCGAGCGTTTCATCGGCTCGCTACGACGGGAGTGTTTGGCCTCACCAAGGAAATCGGGCAGCGTCGACCAACCGCGTTCTACTCCTGCCCTGTCGCCAGGCTTCGTAACCGGAGAGGTCGTCGAAGCCCACCCGGTGCCCGGTGCGCTCCACCATGACTACCGGTGCGCTGCCTGAGACCGCCTGTGCGTCCCAAGAACCTCGAAGTGGAGGATATCTGGGAGGGTTTGGCGCAGGGCGAACCGCCGGGAAGAACCCGGTGCGGCCAAGCGGTAGCCTGCGCCCCCTCCATGAAGGCCGTCCT
>Ga0335069_10004800_pt1 | contig 19948 bp, 21 predicted proteins | sample Lox_Sample_11_FD_206714 | JGI IMG/M metagenome (GOLD analysis project Ga0335069, IMG submission 206714) | Soil microbial communities from Loxahatchee National Wildlife Refuge, Florida, United States - Lox_Sample_1.1 | ecosystem: Environmental > Terrestrial > Soil > Wetlands | place: USA... | reverse complement strand
CGCCGATAGAATGGAACGTGCCGAGCCACGGCAGGCCGCCGGAATCGCCGGTCAGGAGCTCGACGCGCTGGCGCATTTCGCGCGCAGCCTTGTTGGTGAAGGTGACGGCGAGGATTTCATGCGGCCGCGCGCGGCCGGAGGCGACCAGATGGGCGATGCGGGTCGTCAGCACGCGCGTCTTGCCGACGCCCGCGCCGGCGAGCACCAGCACCGGCCCGTCCAGCGCTTCCACCGCACGGCGCTGCTCGGGGTTGAGGCCCGTCAGATAGCGCGGCGCGAGATGGGCGGAGGCTCGCGCCGACAGCCGAGCTTCCGCCGCAGGCGGGGCCGGTTCGGGCCAGGCCGAGGCTTCAGAGGAATCGCGGGCCATGACGGCGAATCATGCTTCGCCGCGTCGCCCTGCGCAACGGAAAAGGCGAACTCCGCCCCGCGAGGGGTCAATTCCAGTTGTTGATCTGGATCGCTGCCGGCGTCAGGATCGCCGCGAACAGGCCCGGCAGGAAGAACAGGATCATCGGCACGGTGAGGGTCGGCGGCAGCGCCGCGGCCTTCTTCTCCGCCAGATTCATGCGGTGATCGCGACTTTCCTGACTCAGCACGCGCAGCGCCGCGCCGAGCGGCGTGCCGTAGCGCTCCGACTGGATGAGCACGGTGGTCAGCGACCGGATCGACTCGAGGCCGGTGCGGCCGTTGAGATTCTCGAAGGCGGTGCGGCGGTCCTGGAGATAGGACATCTCCGCGGCGAGCAGCGTCAGCTCTTCCGCCATCTCGACGCTCTCGACGCCGATCTCGCTGCTGACCTTGCGCATCGTGTGCTCGATCGACATGCCCGATTCTGCGCAGATCAGCATCAGGTCAAGCGTGTTCGGGTAGGCGCGCTCGAGCGACTTTTGCCGCTTCTGGGTGGCGTTGCGCAGGTAGATTTCCGGCGCCTTGACGCCGAGATAGATCGCCGCCATCACGCCGCCCAGCTTGATCGCCAGCGGCTGCTCCCAGTGGGCGAAAAAGAAGATGTAGACCGTGGCGAAGATCGCGAAACCGATCGGCGCGAGCAGCCGGCCGGTGACGAACGCGTATTCGGCCCCGGCGCCGCGGAAGCCGGCCTTCGCCAACGTCTCCTTGGCGGTCTCGGTGGAGAGCCAGCTCGTCAGGTTGAGCGTGTCGACCAGTCGCTTGAGCAGCGTGCTCGGCCGCTGCCGCAGTTGATTCTTGCCTTCCTTGGCGTTCAGGCGCTCGCGCTCGCGTTGACGGATGCGCTCCCGCTCGTCGCCGACCGCCCTGATGCGGCGCGACAGGTTGTCGGTCTGCAGCATCGGCACGACGACCGTCAGCGCCGTCGCCGCGCAGCCGAGCGCGGCCAGCAGGAAGGCCATGAAGTGCGCGTCGCCCAGCTTGGCGAGGACGAGATCGAGCATCGCCTTGGTCCGCCTAGAAGTCGAAGTTGATCATCTTGCGCATCATCACCACGCCGATGCTCATCCAGAAGCAAGCGATCGCTGAGACGATGCGGCCATGTTGCGTCATCCACAATAGGCTGATGTATTTCGGCGACGACAGATAGAGCATGAAGGTGACGACGAACGGCACCGCGCCGATGATGAACGCCGAGGCCTTCGCCTCCATCGCCATCGCCTTGATCTTGCCCTTCATCTTCTTGCGCTCGCGCAGCGTGCGCGACAGGTTGCCGATCGCTTCCGACAGGTTGCCGCCCGACTTGCTTTGGATGCCGATGACGATCGAAAAGAAGTTGGTTTCGCTGACCGGCACGCGCTGGGCGAGCTTTTCGGCCGCCTCTGGCAGGGGCAGGCCGAGCGCCTGCGACTCGACGATCTTGCGGAACTCGCCCCGCACTGGCTCAGGCGCCTCGTTGGCGACGATGCGCAGCGTGTCGCCCAGCGGCAGGCCGGCCTTGACGCCGCGGACGATGATGTCGAGCGCGTTGGGAAAAATGTCGACGAACTTGTTGATGCGACGGTTGCGCAGCCGCGACAGCACGAAGGTCGGGAGGCCGAGCGCCGCCATCAGCCCGCACAGTCCGGCCAGCGGCAAGCTGCCCGACTTGATGAAGACGGCCACGGCGATCACCAACGCGACCCCGGCCGAAATCATGTAGAACTGACGCTTGTCGATCGGCAGGCCGGCCTGCTCGATCCGGGTGGCGAGATCGGCGCCCTTCCGCTGCGACTTCTTTTCGAGGTCCTTGAGACTGTCGGAAATCTGCTTCTTCTTGGCGGCGCGATCGACTGCGACGGCGTTGGCCTTCGGGTCGCTCTTCTGCACCGAGGCGCGGCGCGCGTCGGCGCGGTCGCTGCCCCCGGCGAAGACGAACGCCAGGCCGCCGAGGGCGGCGATCGCCAAGCCCGCCGCGAGCACCGTATTGTTGATCATTGCTCCGCCCTTGCCCTCAACGCTACAACTCTTCGCGGATCTCCGACGCGTCGAGCGCCGCAGCCAGCCGTTGCTCTTCGCCGAAGTAGCGCGCACGATCCCAGAACCGGGGCCGACCGATGCCGGTGGAACGGTGTCGGCCCTTCAGCCTGCCCTGCGCGTCCTCGCCGAGGATATCGTAGACGAACAGGTCCTGAGTGATGATGACGTCGCCTTCCATCCCCATCACCTCGGTGATGTGGGTGATGCGGCGCGAGCCGTCGCGCAGGCGCGCCGCCTGGACGATCACGTCGACCGAGGAGCAGACCATTTCGCGGATGGTGCGCGAGGGCAGCGCGTAGCCGCCCATGGTGATCATCGACTCGATGCGGCTCAGCGCCTCGCGCGGCGAGTTGGCGTGCAGCGTGCCCATCGAACCGTCGTGGCCGGTGTTCATCGCCTGCAACAGGTCGAACGCCTCCGGGCCGCGCACCTCGCCGACGATGATGCGCTCGGGACGCATGCGCAGACAATTCTTCACCAGATCGCGCATCGTCACCTGGCCAACCCCCTCGAGGTTGGGCGGGCGGGTTTCCAGTCGCACGACGTGCGGCTGCTGCAACTGCAGTTCCGCGGCGTCCTCGCAAGTGATCACGCGCTCGTCGGGCTCGATGTAGTGCGTGAGGCAGTTGAGCAGCGTCGTCTTGCCCGAGCCGGTGCCGCCGGAAATGATGACGTTGCAGCGCACGCGGCCGATGATCTTGAGGATTTCCGCACCGGCCGGCGAAATCGAACCGAAGCGCATCAGCTGATCGAGGGTCAGCTTGTCCTTTTTGAACTTGCGGATCGTCAGCGCGGCGCCGTCGATCGCCAGCGGCGGGGCGATCACGTTGACGCGCGAGCCGTCGAGCAGACGCGCGTCGCAGATCGGCGAGGCTTCGTCGACGCGGCGGCCGACCTGGCTGACGATGCGCTGGCAGATGTTCATCAACTGCCCGCCGTCGCGGAAGCGGATGTTGGTGAGCTGGATCTTGCCGCCGACTTCGATGAAGCACCGACTGGGGCCGTTGACCATGATGTCGGCGATGTCGTCGCGCGCCAGCAGCGGTTCGAGCGGCCCGTAGCCGAGGACGTCGTTGCAGATGTCGTCGAGCAGGTCTTCCTGCTCGGAGATCGACAGGACGAGATTCTTGATCGCGACGATCTCGTGAACGATATCGCGGATTTCTTCTCGCGCGCTCTCCGGATCGAGCTTGGCCAGCGCCGCGAGGTCGATCGCCTCGATCAGCGCGCCGAAGATCATCGACTTGGTCTGGAAATAGCCGTCGGAGCGGCGATCGGGCTGGACGAGCGAACTCGATTCCTGCGCAGCGGCGGGCGACGGCGCCTCGACGCGCGGCGGCGGGGCCGCGGCCGCAATCGGCGGCGGCGAACTCAAGCCGGGGTTTGTGCGCTTGCCGAACATCCTAGTTTCCCTGCGTCAGCGGCCGCGCCGGGCGGCGCGGCGGTGCTGGCGGCGGTCAGCCCTTCTTGCCCATCAGCTTGGCGAGGAACGGATCGAGCAGGCCGCGCTTCGGCCCACGCGCCTCGGCGCGGCCGGCCAGCTTGGCGGCGAGCTCGCCGAACGCCTCGGCGACTTTTCCCTTCGGTTCGATTTCGGCGATCATCTGGCCGTTGTTGGCGGCGGCGCCGAACAGCTTGGCGTCGTGCGGAATGATGATGAACGGCTCGGCCTCGATCGTCTTCGAGAAGTCGGCGAGGGCGATCTCCGGCCGCTTCGGCATGCCGAGGCCGTTGATGATGAGCCGCGGCGGATAGTCGTTGGGCCGCGCGCCGCGAATGGTGTCGATGATGTTCTTGGCGTTGCGCAGGTTGGCGAGGTCCGGCGCGGCGACGATGATGACTTCGTCGGCCGCGATCAGCATGCGCCGCGTCCACGCCGTCCAGGCGTGCGGCAGGTCGAGAACGACCCACGGCGCAGCGGCGCGCATCGTGTCGACCACGGAATCGAACGAGGTCTCGGAGAAGTCGTAGACCCGATCCAGCGCCGCCGGCGCCGCGAGCAGGTGAAGCCGCTCGCCGCATTTCGACAGCAGTCGGTCGATGAGGTTCGAGTCGACGCGCTCAGGCGCGAACACCGCTTCGGCGACGCCCTGGGGCGGATCCTGATTGTAGTCGAGGCCGGCGGTGCCGAAGCCGAGATCGAAGTCGGCGACGATCGTCGGCGATTCGAGATCGCCGGCGAGCGCCCAGGAGAGGTTGTGGGCGACCGTCGAGGCGCCCACGCCGCCCTTGGCGCCGATCACCGCGACGACGCGGCCGAGCGGCTTGGCGCCGGGCGCGCGGAACAGGTTGGACACCGCCTGGACGAATTCGACCGGGGTGAACGGCGCAACGAGATATTCGGAAACGCCGCGAGCCATCAACTGGCGGTAGAGGACGATGTCGTTGACGCGGCCGAGCACGATCACTCGGGTGCCGGCGTCGCAATAGTTGCTGAGCTCGTCGAGCTGCTCGACCAGGATGTCGCGGTTCGACGTCGCCTCGATCACGATGACGTTGGGCGTCGGCGCGTTGCGGTAGGCTTCGACCGCGGCGGCGGCGCCGCCCATGTTCTGCTTGACGTGCGTCTTGGCCATGCGCCGGTCGGCGATCGCCGTCTGAACGATCGCCGCGGTCTCCGGCGTCTCGCAGAACGCCTGGATCGAGACGCGCGGCACCGGATCGATTTGCGGGATGGCGCCGGCCCGCGGCGCGGACGGCGACTCGATCGGTTCGACGGCCTGTGCGCGCATTATCAACCTCCGCCGCCGACCTGACCGATCGGCGTGATCTTGGTCTTCCAATCCGTGCCCGGATCGGTGCCGTTGCGCACGTCGCCGATCGCCCTGAGCCGCATGGTGACGTCGCCGGGCCCGCTGGCGCTGCTCTCGACCAGGTCGCGCGGATCGGCGACCTGGGCGGCGAGCGTCGATTGCGTGGCGCAGCCGAAATTCTGGTACTGGTCGTTCTTCCACCCGTCGATCGTGCCGCCCGAGGCGAGATCCTTCGGCCATTCGCCGCAGCGACCCTGCACGGTCGCCTTCAGACCCTGGAACACGAGCCGCACCGGAGCGGCGTGCGACGGATTGGCGTTGGGATAGGAGCCAACCGATACGAAGCCGCGCAGACCCGCGCCGGCCAGGGCGCGACGGATCTGGTCGATCGCGTGCGAGTCGCGGCCGCGTTCGCTCGCCGGCGCGAGGATGGTGATCCGGCCGCTGCCGTATTCGCTGTAGCGCTCGGCGAAGGCGTGAATGTTGGCGATCGAGGCCTCGTCGAGCGCGCCGCCGACCGGATAGACGTCGAGCGCGGTCGGTGCCTCGGCGAGCACGATCGGATAGCGGTCGTGATAGTCGCCGGGCGGAACCGAGTCGTTCGAGGCGTAATTCACGCCGCAGCCGGCGAGCGCCGCCGTCGCCGCGGCAAGCGCCGCGACGCTAAGCAAGCGGGCGAGATGGCGGCGAGCGAGCAGCGGCGGCATCGGCTGGCTTTCTTTGGCGAGGGACGACATGGGCTTCCGTGTCCGCGTTAGTCGGTGATGAAACCCACCCGGCCGGAATAGCCGGGCATCGGTTGCAAAGCGCCGGAGCTGGAATAGATGCGATTGACGCGGCCGAGCAGCCAGGTCTGCGGGTCGCTCGCCTCGTTGTAGTTGGCGTCGGGCCGCACCGCTTGCTTCGGGTCGATCGCGTGGACGATGTAAGGCGTGACGATGATCAGCAGCTCGGTTTCCTGGCGCAGGTAGTCGCGCGAGCGGAAGAGCTGGCCGAGGACCGGGAGATTCATCAGTCCCGGAACGCCGTTGATCGCCTGCTGCGACTGATCGGAGATCAAGCCCGCCGAGGCGATCGAGCCGCCCGACGGCAGCTCCACCGTCGTTTCGTTCTTCCGCGTGCGGAAACCGGGGATCGAGGTGTCGGCGATCGTCAACTGGTGCGAGGTGTCGATGTCCGTGACCTCGGTGCCGATGTGCAGTTGGATGCGGCCCTGCGACAGCACCAGCGGCGTGAAGTTGAGGGTGACGCCGTAAGGCTGCTGGATGAAGCTGAGCGTGCAGGTGCCGTTGCTGCACGATTCGCCGTTGGGGATCGGGATCGTGCCGCCGGCGAGGAACTTGGCCGACTCGCCGGAGACCGCGGTGACGGTCGGCTCGGCGATGGTGCGGGCGACGCCCTGGCGTTCGAACGCCTGCAGGGTCGTCGAGATGTTCATCCCGGCGGTCACCCAGCCGAGCGTCCCTTCGGTCGCGCTTTGCGTGCCGTTGACGGTGAACGGGTTGACGGTCTCGAAGCCGTTGGCGCCCGAGCTGGTCCCGCTCATGTTGATGCCGAGCTGCTTGACGATGTCGCGGCGGATTTCGCTGATCGTCACGCGCAGGCTGATCTGGTCGAGGCCGCGGATGGTGAGCGAGTTGATGACCTTGCCGGTCACCGGCGTGCCGGCCGTGCTGACGCTGAGCTGCATCGAAGAGCCGGCGGCCCCGCTGGTCGGCGCTGCCTGGCTGGCGTTGGAGGCGCCGCCGAGCACCGACGTGCCGACGAAGCCGCTGGCGATGTCGAGCGCCTTCTGCGCCTCGCCGGCGGAGCCGACGGTGCCCATCAGGATCACCGAGTCGGCGACCGTCTTGACGGTGATGTCGTTGCCCGGCAGCGCGACGTTGAGCAGCTCCTGCAGTTCGCCGATGTCGCGGCCGACTGTGACTTCGATCGCCGCGATCTTGCGGCCGTCGGCGCCGAGAGCGAAAATCGTCGTCTGGCCGTTGGCGACCGCGGCGATGTAGAGGCGGCGCGCCGACCGGACGACGGCGTTGGCGACTTTCGGATCGCCGATGAAGATTTCGGTCGCGTCCTGCGGCAGATCGACGATCACCGAGCGTCCGACGCCGAGTTGCAGCGTCCGCTTGGCTTCTCCGGCGTTGACTTCGAACGAGGTCGGCGACGCGCCCTCGCCGGCCGGCGCGACATTTGGCGTGAAGGCGACGAGCGCCGCCGCGAGGGCGACCGAAGGCGCGAGGAAGCGCGCGAAGCGGTGCTTTTCCATTCGTCGTGTCCTCGTCATGTCGAAGGCCATCGCCGCCTCGTCGTCACCGCGTCGCCGTCTGCGGCGCGCCGAATCGCACGATCGTCAGGTTTGTGCTGTTGGAGCCGTCGTCGCCGACCGTTTGGGCCGGGCCGGCGCTGTCGGCGAGACTGCGCAGAACGAGATGCAAATTGGTGTTGCCCGCATGCTGGGCGAGAATGACCTGCTCGGCCTGCTGCGGATCGAGCTCGAGCGTGGCGTTGGCGCCGACGACGACCTTCTTGCCGTTCTCTTCCTGGATGTTCTGGCCGATCGCCAGCACCTTGACGTTGGCGAGAATGGTCTGCGAGCCGAGCACCTCGACGCCGCGCTCCTTGGTCGCCTGGTCGTCGCGATAGATCTTGATCACGTCGACGCGGTCGTTCGGCAGGATGAAGCCGCCGGCGTAGTCATCGCCCGAATTGTCGACCTTGATCGCCACCGCGCGCATGCCGGAAGGCAGGATCGCTGACATGAAGCCGCTCGCGCCGCCCTTGACCAGCTTGTCGCGCCGCATCGGCTCGCCGCGCATGAACGCGTCGCGAGTGAGCGAGCCCTTGACGTCCTCCATGACGTTAGGTCCGGACGACTTGACGATCATGTATTCGGAGATCGCCGCTTTGGGCCACGCCTGCCAGGAAACCGACGCGTCGCCGATCGGCGTGCCCATCGGAATGTCTTGCGCGGCGATCAGGACGTCGTCGGTGTCGAGCTTGGGCGCCTGGACGACATGCTGCTGCGGCGCGGGAGACGGCGCGCTGTTGAACAGAACATAGGCTGCGCCGAAGGCGACGACGGTCGCGCCGAGCACGGCGATTTGCACTTTGTTCATGAAATCAGGCCCTTCCGCGCCTCAAAACGCTACGCAAGGGCAATATGGCCCGCCAATCGTCAAATTACGGTTAATCAGGCGTATCCAACTGATTACCGAATTCTGAAGACTGTTGCGCAACGTCACATGCCCGCCGCCGCGCGCCAGATCTCGGTGTGCGGATAGAGCATCATGCCCGCCGCAGCGAGGGCGACGCCGTAAGGAACGCCGGTTTTGGAATCGTGCAGACGGGCGATCCAGGCGTGACGCGACAGCCAGACTGGGAGAACAAAACGGCGGCCGAGCAGGATGACGATGGTCAGCGCGCCGCCGTAGATCGCCGCCGAAAGGCTGTAGTCGAGCAGCGCGCCCCAGCCGAGCCACAGGGCGATCGCCGCTGCCAGCTTGGCGTCGCCGCCGCCGATCCAGCCCTTGGCGAACAGGGCGAACATCCCCGCCAGCACCGCCGCGCCGCAGGAGACATTGATGAGAATGGTCTGAGGGGAAAGACCGACCGCCAGAGCGAGGACGAGGTAGCCGATCGCCAGCGCCGCGCAGACGCGGTTCGGGATCGTCATCGTCACCACGTCCATCGACGCAGCCAGCGCCATGGCGGCGGGAAAGAAGAACACCGCCGCCGCAATGAGGATCGTCGCCGCCATGGTCCGCCTGTCGCAATTGCGCCCTTCGCTTGCGGCGAGCCTAGTCGGCAAAGCTTGCCCGCCGGTTACTTCAGGGCGGAGCCGATCTCGGCGTATTCGCTGCTCATGCTGGTGCCGAGCGCCGACAAGGCGCCGATGAGGAAGACAGCGATCAGCGCGGTGATCAGTCCGTATTCGATCGCGGTCGCGCCGCATTCGTCGCCGGCGAACGTCCTGAGGAGAATGTTCATGGCCGTGCCCGGCCAGGGGAGCGGAGATCGCGCGCCGAGCGTCCCTGGCTTTCGCTGGCGCGCGGCGGAGAATGTGTCGACGGGGGGCTGCGTCCCGCTTAAGCGTTCGGCGACAATTCTAGGCGTCGCCCAATTCGAGTCGGCGCAGTTGGCGACCGGTTAATACGGTCGCCAACCTTGCCGGCCAATGCCTTTACTTCAGAGCGGAGCCGACCTCGGCGAACTCGCTGCTGAGATTGGTGCCGAGCGCCGCGAGAGCGCCAATGAGGAAGACTGCGATGAGGGAGGCGATGAGCGCGTATTCGATCGCTGTGGCGCCCTCTTGATCGGAGAGGAACGTCGCGAGCGTCTTGGCCTTGAACATGTCGAACCCCTGCTGCGCGGCGCGGACCCACGCACCACGCGCGGCCTCGGCCGATCGCAACCCTTACCCAGAGATGTTTCCCCGTAGTAAAGACTTCTTAGTCAATGCAATCGTGTAACGCCGCTTCACGAATACGTGACGTAAAGCAAGGGTCAAGGGTTGACAAATGCTTATCCGCCAGGGTTAAGCGATCTTTACGTTCGTCGCCGCGGCGGGGACGAAGGCTCAACGAGGTCGAGCCAATGCCGGCCGTCGCGATCCTCGACCTCGACGAGCCAGAGGTCGGAGTCGAAGGCGGTTTCGCGGGCGATCCGCCGCTCGGCCTCGTCCGCCGCCACGGTTTCTTCGGCATGCGCGCGCTGCCACAGCCGCTCCACCCCGCGTTCTCCCGATTCCGATTGCGGCGCGGGCCCATAGAGCGCCACGGCGCCGTCGAGGCGGTCGACCATGACCCAGATCGCCCCCGCTTCCGCGGCGCCGCGACGGCGCAGCACCGCCGCCGCCCCTTCGACCGACGCGCGACGCAGGTAGGCCGCGACCCAGATGTCCGAACGCAGACGCACCGGCTTCAGCGCCCGGCGGCGCTCGCGGCGGCGGTCAGCGCCTTGAGCAGGCGCGGAGAGACGTCGTTGGCGAGCGGCAGGCCGTGGGCGCGTTCGAAATCGCGCAACGCCAGGTTGGTGGCGGCGCTCGCTTCGCCGTCCGCCTTGACCACGTAACCGAGCTTGACCAGCGCCGCCTGCGCGGCGGCGAGTCGCTTCTGCGCCTCCTGTTCGTCCTCGGCGCGCAGGACGTCGGCGATGGCGTCGCCTCCGGCCGGCGCGCCGGCGAGCTGCGTCGGTCGGGCCGGCGGGGTCGGAACGACCGGCGCGGCGGCGGGCTCGACGGCCGCCGCCTGCGGCGACGGCGCAGCGGCGATCGGCGCGCGGGCAAAGAACGGCGCGGGATGGCGCGCATGCTGGAGCGCGAGCGCGTTGACGACGATGCCAACCAACGCGGCGGTCAGGGCCGCCGCGGCGTAGCCGCGCGCCGGCGTCGCGCCGAGCCGCCGCAGTCCGGCCGCGACAATCGCAAAGCCCTTGCGCCGCGTCGCCGGGCGGGACCGCCCGGAGAACGCCGGGTCTGAACGAAGGCGCGCTGACGCTTCAGGCAATTCTCTTCTCCTTGGCCGCGGGCGGTTCGTCGGCGACCTCGCTCAGACGCGCCTCGGCCTCGAGCGGCGCCGGCGCGCCTGACGACGCGCCCGCCCGGCAGACGCGCGGCAGACGCACCGTGACGCGGGTTCCGACGCCGGCGAGACTCTCGACCTTGAGCGCGCCGCCATGCAGGCCGACCAGGCCGCGGACCAGCGACAACCCGAGGCCCGCGCCCTCGAAGTTGCGGTCGTAGTCGTTGCGCACTTGGAAGAACGGGTCGCCGAGCCGCGACAGGCTGTCGGCCGGAATGCCGAGCCCGGTGTCGGCGACGGAAATATGGACCATGTCGCCGCGCGCGCTGGCCCCGACGACGACGCGTCCGCCGCGATCGGTGAACTTGACCGCATTGGCGAGCAGGTTGAGCAGGATCTGGCGGCAGGCGCGTTTGTCGGCGACGAGCTCGCCGACGTCGGCGGCCGCCTCGCGCTCGAGCGTCACGCCGCCCGCCTCCGCCTTGAGCCGCACCATGTCGCAGCAGTCGGCGATCAGCGGTTCGAGCGAGAACGGCTCGGGCAGAATGCGGAAAGCGCCGGCGGCGATCTTCGAGGTGTCGAGGATCAGGTTGACCATCGACAGGAGATGGTCGGCCGAGGCGTGGATGATCTTCGCGTATTCGCGCTGCTTGGCCGGATCGCGCGGCGAAAGATCGGCGTCGCCGAGAATCTCGGCGAAGCCCAGGATCGCGTTGAGCGGCGTGCGCAGCTCGTGGCTGACGTTGGCGAGCAGGCGGTCCTTCCAGGCGTTGGCGAGCTCGGCTTCGGCGCGCGCCGCCTGCAGGCGCTCGTCGGCGGACTTGACGACGGTGACGTCGCGCACCACCGCCATTGTCGCCGCGCCGTCGGCGTCGAGACGCCGCGCGCGCACCTCCGCCCAGCGGAACTGCGGTTCCGGATCGCCGCCGCAGCGCACGCGCACCGTGACCGCCGCCGCGCCGCCGCGCGCGGCGCGGTCGAGCGCGTCGAGGTAGGCGGGTCGATCGGCGACATGCACGAAATTGAAGAAGCCGCGACCGAGGAAACTCGCCGCATCGTGGCCGAACAGCGCCGCCGGGTCGCCGCTGGCGGCGAGGACGCCGCCGCTGCGATCGTGGCGCAGAACGAGATCGCCGATCGCGCCGGCGAGGGCCGCGTAGCGTTCGGATCCGCCGTGGTCGGCGCGCCGCCGCATTCGCCGGGCGCGGGCGCCGGCCAAGAGATGGAGGCCCGCGTAGGCGGCCGCCGGCGCGGCGAGGGCGGCGAAGCCGAGGCCGCTGAGCGGCTTAGCGGCGCCGCCAAGGCCCCAGGCGTCGAGCAGGGCGATCGCCAGCAGAAGCGCGATCGCCAACAGGCTGGCGAAACGCAGCAGCGACGCCGAATCGGCGATCGCCGCCTCGAGCGGCAGCAGCATCAGCCAGCCGAGGCTCATTTCCGGCGAAAGCCGCGCCCCGACCACGACCAGGCAGGTCAGCAAGGCCAGCGAGAACAGGGAGATGAGTTGCGCCTCGACGAGATTGCCGGTTCGGGCGAGACGGGCGACCGCGACCAGCGGCAGCAGCAGCCAAACGAGGGCGCCGATTCGCCACGCCGGGTCCGCTCCGACCGCGGCGAGATAGCGCGGGACCAGCGCAGCGACGAGAACGACGGTCGCCAGCCGGGCGAAGATGAACAGCTCGTGGCGAGCGCGATCGCTCGCGCTGACGCGGACGTCCGAGTGGACGAGCGCCGCGACGCGCCGACGCGCGCTGGCGAACGGAAACTCCAACCTCGGCCTCCGCGGACCTTGGAGGGGTCGACTCGACCCCCAGCGGACGATCCCAGTCGCCGCTTAAATCAACGCTAAAGGGACACGACGCATCGCACGGGGAACGCGCCGCGCGGCCGGACGGCGGCGCTTTGCCTACCGACATGGTTGACGGCCAGTTAAGCCGGGTCCGCTTACTTCCGGGTTGCTGCGATCGCTCAAATGCTTCCGGTTTCCGGCGCCGGGGCGCAACACGACTTCGCTAGGCTTCAATTCGCCGTCGCAGGGTTCGACGGCGAGAGGGCGCGTTTCGACCCATGCGGTTCCTTCTGCGATCGGCGTTCTGGCTCGGCTTGACGTTCCATGCGATGCCGTGGGGCGACGCCAAGCTCACCGACGCCTTGCCCGACCCCACGCCGGCGATCGTCGGCCTCGCGGCCGCTGGCGCCAACGGCGGCGCGACGGGCGCGTGGGTGCGCGCCGCTCTGCGCGGCGCCCTCGACGGCGACGCCCCCGCGGCGGCCAAGCCGCTGCGCGGCTCGCTCGACACGCTTTCGGCGCAAGACCGGGCGCCGCCCTGGCGCGGCCCGGCGGTCCGACCCGGGCCCTGACAGACGCTGCGGCGCGTCGCCGCGCGCTTCTCTTCGCCGCGGGGTGGCCTGCCCCCCGGGTCAGCGCCTATATAGGGTCCCGGATCCCCCAGCCGAGCGCCGAACTCTGCCTACGATCGATGCCATCCGCGCCGATTTCGCCTTCCTCGATGACTGGGAGGACCGCTATCGCTACGTGATCGAGCTGGGAAAGACGCTCGAGCCGCTGCCGGCCGAAGCCCACAACGAGACGAACCGGGTGCGCGGCTGCGTCAGTCAGGTGTGGCTCGAATGCGAGGCGCGGCGCGACGCCGACGGCCGCAAGACCCTGCATTTCCGTGGCGACAGCGATTCCCATCTGGTGCGGGGGCTGGTGGCGATCGCCATCGCGCTCTATTCCGATCGCACGCCCGAGGCGATCCTCGCCACCGACGCGCTGACGACCTTCCGCGAACTCGGTCTCGAGCAGCATCTGACGCCGCAGCGCTCCAACGGAGTCCGCTCAATGATCGAACGCATCCGCGCCGACGCGTACGCGCCCGCTTGAGGCGTCGCTTTATTCCCGCCACGATCTTTGCTCGCCGCGGCCTCATTCGGTCAACGATCCGTTAATCCGATCGGTCGAAACTCTGCTCATTTCCGCGTCCGCCTCGGAACGCCCTGATGAGCGACAGCCACCCGTCTTCCGGCGATTCGCCGCGCGTCGAACCCACGTTTAACGGGGAGTCGGCGCCGAACGTCGATCCGCCGCGCCTCGAGCTCCTGCCCTATTCGCCTGCCCAGCGGCCCCTGCGCGGCGGCCTTTCGCGATCGATCGTCTGGGCCTCGTCGATCGCCGCCGCCCTGGCGCTGATCGCCGGCGTCTCCGCGGCCGCGCTCTATGACCACGCGCGCGAGACGAGCCTGATCGCCGCCAAGAGCGACGAGACCCGCAGCCTCGCCCAGTCGGTCAAGGCGTTGAAGGATCGCATCGACGCCATCGACGCGGCGCGCAGCCGCGACGAAAACGCCGACATGCGCAAGGTCTCCGCCGACCTCAAAACCGCCAGCGCCGGGGCGCGCGAGCTCGCCGCCAATCTCGGTCAGGTCAACGGCCGCGTCGACAAGCTCGAGCGCGACACCGGCGCGCGCTTCGACAAGCTCGCCGACCGTTTCGACCATGAGATCGCCGGCAAACTCGCGGACCTCTCCGGCAAGCTCGCCGATCTGTCGGGCCGTCTCGACAAGGTCGACCGTCGACCCGTGGCGGCGGCGGCGCCCGTCGCGGCGCCCGCCCCAAAGCCGGGCGCCGCTCCTCCGGCCCCGCCGGCCAAGCCGGCCTTCGCGCCCGGCGCGGCGGTCTCCAACGAGACGACAGGCTCGATCGAGCGTCCGCCGCTGCGCGGCTATTGGCTGGTTGAGGCTGACGAAGGCTACGCGGTGATCGACGGCCGCGACGGCCCGCAACAAGTCGCGGTCGGCGACGTGCTGCCGGGAATCGGGCGGGTGCAGCGCATCGAGCGCCGCGGCCGCGATTGGGTGGTGGTCACCAGCGCCGGCGTCATCGCCGGAGATCAGCCGCCCTTCTGAGGCGAGCGGCGCACCCGCACGACCACGTCGACGCCGGCGATTTCGCAGCCGGGCGGCGGCGGCGGCAACTGTCCCAGTCCGATGTCGCGGTCGGAAATGTCGACCAGCGCGCCCGTCTCCTCGATGAGGAAGTGGTGGTGGGGCGTCGGATTGGTGTCGAAATAGGCGCGCGAGCCTTCCACCGCGATCTCGCGCAGCAGACCGGCCGCGGTGAATTGATGCAGGGTGTTGTAGACCGTGGCGAGCGACACCGGCAGCTTCGCCGCCCGCGCCTCTTCGAACAGCATTTCGGCGGTCAGGTGGCGATTGCCGCGACCGAACAGCAGCCAACCGAGGGCGATGCGCTGCCGCGTCGGACGCAGGCGGGCCTGTCGCAGCTTGCCGCGCAGCGAATGAACCGGACAGGCGCCCATGGCGGCGCCGCGGCGGGGTGCGGAGGCGGTCGGAACGGCGGTGGCGGACACGGCGGGTCGATACGTCCTGAGACAGGCGCCTAATTTGGCGGACCGCCCGGCTTTATCACAAGCCGCGGCTTCCGTCAGCCGTAACTCTCCGGAGGCCGCGGCGCGCATCGCGCGCGTCAGCGGAGCGCTTTCGAGACGCCTGCGCCTGTGTTACGAAGCGCAGCGCGCGGACCGAGCGTCTGCTGGTCGTCCGCCATCGCAGGGGAACGCGAAACAGCATGTCGGAACGGCGTTCGCAATTCGGCTTCGAGGAGCTGCTGGCCTGCGGCCGCGGCGAACTGTTCGGAGCGGGCAACGCGCAACTGCCGCTGCCGCCGATGCTGATGTTCGACCGCATCGCCGACATCAGCGAGGATGGCGGCGCGCACGGCAAGGGCGGCGTCCGGGCGGAGTTCGACATCAAGCCCGAGCTGTGGTTTTTCTCCTGTCATTTCAAAGGCGATCCTGTGATGCCGGGCTGCCTGGGGCTCGACGCCCTCTGGCAACTGACCGGGTTCTTTCTCGGCTGGCTCGGTCTACCGGGCCGCGGCCGGGCGCTCGGGGTCGGCGAAGTGAAGTTCATCGACCAGGTGCTGCCGACGATCAAGAAAGTGATCTACGGCGTCGACGTGAAGCGCGTCTTCAAGGGCAAGCTGATCCTCGGCATCGCCGACGGCTGGTTGGAAGCCGACGGCAAGCGCATCTACGAAGTCAAGGACATGCGCGTCGGCCTGTTCGGCGGCGCCGCGCCGAGCCACGCTTGAGTCGCGGCGCGAGCGGCGAAGGTGGAGTGAGGCTATGAGGCGCGTCGTCGTCACCGGCATGGGCATCGTCTCGTCGATCGGCGCCAACGCCCAGGAAGTTCTGGCGAGCCTGCGCGAGGCGAAATCGGGCGTCACGCGCGCCGAGAGTTACGCCGAGCTCGGTTTCCGCAGCCAGGTTTACGGCGCGCCGACGGTCAAGCCCGAGGAGATGCTCGACCGGCGCGCCATGCGCTTCCACGGCGGCGGCACCGCCTGGTGCCACGTCGCGATGGATCAGGCGATCCGCGATTCCGGGCTCGAAACGCCGGACGTCTCCAACGAACGCACCGGCATGATCATCGGCTCGGGCGGGCCGTCGACACGGACGATCGTCGAATCCGCCGACGTCGCGCGCGCCAAGGGTCCCAAGCGCGTCGGCCCCTACGCGGTGCCGAAGTCGATGTGCTCGACCGCTTCCGCGACGCTCGGCACCTGGTTCAAGATCAAGGGCGTCGCCTATTCGATTTCATCCGCCTGCGCGACCTCCAATCATTGCATCGGCGCGGCGGCAGAACAGATCCTGATCGGCAAGCAGGACGTAATGTTCGCCGGCGGCTGCGAGGATCTCGACTGGACGCTGTCGGTCCTGTTCGACGCGATGGGCGCGATGTCGTCGGCCTACAACGCCACGCCGGAGCGCGCTTCGCGCGCCTACGACAAGAACCGCGACGGCTTCGTCATCTCCGGCGGCGCCGGCGTGCTGGTGCTCGAAGACTACGAGCGCGCCAAGGCGCGCGGCGCGCGCGTCTACGGCGAGATCGCCGGCTACGGCGCGAGTTCCGACGGCGCCGACATGGTCGCGCCGTCCGGAGAAGGCGCGGTGCGCTGCATGCGGCAGGCGCTGTCGACGGTGAAGGTTCCGATCGACTACATCAATCCGCACGCGACCTCGACTCCGGTCGGCGACCAGAAGGAAATCGAGGCGATTCGCGCAGTGTTCGGCGCGGGCGACAAATGCCCGCCGATCTCGGCGACCAAGTCGCTCACTGGCCATTCGCAGGGCGCGACCGGCGTGCACGAGGCGATCTACTCGCTGTTGATGATGCAGAACGGCTTCATCTGCGAGAGCGCGCATATCGACGAGCTCGATCCCGAGTTCGCCGACATGCCGATCGCGCGGCGACGGATCGACGACGTCCGCATCGGCGCGGCGCTGTCCAACTCCTTCGGCTTCGGCGGCACCAATGCGACCTTGGTGTTCAAGCACGTCGACGCCTGACCACCAGCAGAGACGGACGGGATGACGGCAGGCCTATTGAGCGGCAAGCGCGGCCTCGTGATGGGCGTCGCCAACGACCATTCGATCGCTTGGGGGATCGCGCAAGCCGCGGCTGCGCAGGGCGCCGAGCTGGCGTTCACCTACCAGGGCGAGGCGCTCGGCAAGCGCGTGATCCCGCTCGCCGAGAGCCTCGGCTCGAATCTCTCGCTGCCCTGCGACGTCGAGGACCTCGCCTCGGTCGACGCCGTCTTCGCCGCGCTCGCCCAGCGGTGGGGCAGGCTCGACTTCCTCGTCCATTGCATCGGCTTTTCCGACCGCAACGAGCTCAAGGGCCGCTACGCCGACACGACGCGCGACAACTTCGTCCGCACCATGGTCATCTCGGCCTTCTCGTTCACCGAACTCGCCAAGCGCGCGGCGACGCTGATGCCGAAGGGCGGCGCGATGCTGACGCTCACCTTCGGCGGTTCCACGCGGGTGATGCCGAACTACAACGTGATGGGCGTCGCCAAGGCGGCGCTGGAGGCCAGCGTCCGCTACCTCGCCGCCGACTTCGGTCCGGCCGGCGTCCGCGTCAACGCGATCTCGGCCGGCCCGATCCGCACCCTCGCCGGCGCCGGGATCGCCGACGCGCGCTTCATGTTCGCCTTCCAGCGCGACCATTCGCCGCTGCGCCGGACGGTGACGATCGAGGATGTCGGCGGCGCTGCGGTCTACCTGCTCAGCGATCTTTCCGCCGGGGTGACCGGCGAGGTCCATTTCGTCGACGCCGGCTACAACGTCATCTCGATGCCTCGTCCCGAGGACATCAAGAACGGCGGTTGAAGGCCGCCGCGGCGGCGTCCCGAATCGAGCGCGTCGGCGACGACGTCTCCTCGCCGGAGAGCGGCGCCGCGCGAAAGCGGCCGTCAGCTCGAGCGGTCCAGGGGCGTCAACGACCCCCGCGCAGGGTTCGAGGACCGCGCCCGCTTCGGGAGCGGCGGGAGGTTATGGTTAACCGCTTCGCAACGGCCCGCCAGCTAGCGTCGGCGAACCGTCCCGCAAGGATAGGCCATGATCCGCTTCGATTTTGCCGGCTGGAGCCGCCTCGCCGCCGCCGCGGCGATCGCCGCCGGGCTGGCTGCGGCCGCCGCCCCGGTCGACGCCGCCCCGGCGCGGAAGAGCCACGCCGCCGCGGTCGCCGCGGCGCGGAAGGCGGCGGTCGAGGCGGCCCGCAAGCAGGAATCCGAGTTCCGCGCCTTTGTCGCCGACCTTTGGCCGCTCGCCGAGGCGCGCGCCGTCTCGCGCGACACATTCGACGCCGCTTTCACGGGCGTGACTTTCGATCCGGCGATCGTCGCCCGCACGACGACCCAGGCCGAGTTCGTCCAGCCGATCTGGGTCTATCTTTCGAACGCTGTATCGCCGGCGCGCGTCGCGCGCGGCCGCGCCAAGGCCGACGACATGCGCCCCTGGCTCGACAAGGCGGAAAAGACCTACGGCGTCGATCGCGGCGTGCTGATGGGCGTCTGGGGCATGGAGAGCGAGTTCGGCCAGTTCATCGGCGGCGATTCCGTCATCCAGGCGCTCGCCAGCCTTGCCTTTGTCCATTACCAGGGCGAGTATTTCCGCGACGAGCTGATCGCGGCGCTGACCATCCTTCAAGAGGGCGACATCGCGCCGCGGGCCATGAAGGGCTCGTGGGCCGGCGCGATGGGCCAGACCCAGTTCATGCCGTCGAGCTTTCTCGCCTACGCCGTCGACTTCGAGGGTCACGGCCGCCGCGACATCTGGGCGAGCGCGCCCGACGCGATCGGCTCGACCGCCAACTACCTCGCCAAACACGGCTGGATCGCCGACGCGCCGTGGGGATTCGAGGCCCGTTTGCCCGACGGTTTCGCGTTGACCGCAGCCGATTCGTCGCGCTTCGCGCCGTTCTCGTCGTTCGCCGCCCGCGGCGTGACGCGGGCCGACGGCGGCGCGCTGCCGGCCGACGGCGAGGCCGAACTTCTGATCCCAGCGGGGCTGAAAGGGCCGATCTTCCTCGTCACCGCGAATTTCCGCGCCATCAAAAGCTATAACAATTCGACCGCCTACGCGCTCGGCGTCGCGCTGCTCGGCGATGCGGCGGCCGGCCGCGGGGGGCTGAGGACGCCTTGGCCGGTCCGCGACAAGCCGCTCGCCGAGAAGGACATTCGCGACATGCAGCGCGCGCTGGACAAACGCGGCTTCGATGTCGGCGAAATCGACGGGCGGATCGGGGATCGGCTGCAGGCGGCTTTGCGCGCCTTCCAGGAATCGATCGGCGTCACGCCTGACGGCTACCCGACCCTGGCGCTGCTGCGCCGCCTGCGCGGCCCGGGTTGAGGCGGACTTGCGTTCACGGCCGGTTTTCCGCCAAATTCGCCCCTTAGCGTGAGGGTCCGACCGACCGGTCGCAGTTTTCGCCAATGCCGTCCTCGTTCGCCCGCCCATTCGTTGCGCGCGCGCTGCGCCTCGCCGCTGTGGCGGCGATCGGCCTCGCCATGGCCGCGCCGGAGGCGCCTGCGCAGGAGGGCGGCCTCGGCGGCTTCTTCCAGCAATTGTTCGGCGGCGGCCAGCCGCTGAAGCCGCAGGATCCCAACGCCGGCAAGCCGAAGAAGAAAGTGCGCGATTTCGTCCCGGCGACGACGACCCGCGAGCCGGGCACGCCGGGCGGCGCGGCGGTGCAGCCGACCTTCTTCATCGACGTCATCGGCGACAGCCTCGCCTCCTTGACCGCCAGCGGGCTGACCGAGGCGTTCGCCGACAAGCCGGAAATCGCCGTCGCCGACAAGTCGAACGACGCCTCCGGCCTGGTGCGCGCCGACTATTATGACTGGCCGAAGGCGGCCAAAGACCTCGCGGAGGGAAAGAA
>Ga0335069_10004799_pt1 | contig 19954 bp, 29 predicted proteins | sample Lox_Sample_11_FD_206714 | JGI IMG/M metagenome (GOLD analysis project Ga0335069, IMG submission 206714) | Soil microbial communities from Loxahatchee National Wildlife Refuge, Florida, United States - Lox_Sample_1.1 | ecosystem: Environmental > Terrestrial > Soil > Wetlands | place: USA... | reverse complement strand
TATCGCCTATAGTGAAGCACGCCAATCAAAGAAGAAACCAAGGAAGAAAAAATGAAAGAGTTTAATTACACTAAATGGCTTAGATACTATCATGCCGTTAATAAAGCCATGCGCGATGGCGACCATGTTTTGGCAACATCATTAAAAAGAGAAGTAAGTGACTACCTTGATTCATGCGGCTTAAGAATGTCTCCTCCAAAATATCCATATGACAAAAATGATACAAAAACCTGGAAATATATCGAAACACCTAACACTGATGGTAAAATGCACCGTGAACCAACCATGCTCAATCCTGATTGGATTTATAAAGAGCAAGCAATAGCTAATGGCGATTACTAATTTAGGGGATATCAAATGGCAAAAAAAAGTAATACACGACGATGCTAAAGAGGATAAGGCGCTCGTTAAAAAAATGGTTAAAAAGGATTGTTTGAAATGACAGAAAATAAGTCTACAATGACATCATCTGAGTTTGAACTTGCTATCGACGAACTCGTTAAAGGAATGACTCAGTTACACAACCGCTTATTGAGGATCGAAAAATGGATGTTACGTCACGACGAGGCTACAAAAAAGGCAAAGCTGTCCCTGAAAACAAACGGGAGGCTAAAATAGAACGTACCGCGTGCAAGGCTACAGCGAAAAGTGCAAAACCTGTCGCAAAAGACACTAATAAAACGCGGCGTAAGATTGTAGCGCCTGGTATTTTAAAGAAAACACATAAGTAGTTCTGGTGCCGCCATAAATGACGGTAGCAAAATGATAATGGAGGGAATCAAGATGAGCTTTGTATCAGGTTTTGTTATTACGATGCTAGAAAAAGAATTAGCCGCACAATCTCCTGAGATTGAAGCCTATGTTTTGCAATTGTTAGGCGCTGTAGCCAAGGATGTTGTTGCATACGTAGAAAAAAAAATAGGAATTTCTGTACCAACACCGGCTTCAATCCCATCAGCAGAATAGAGGAGCAAGAATCATGGCCGAAAAGTGGATCCAAAAAGCTCACATCAAGAAAGGTGCTCTTCATAAAGAATTGGGTGTGCCAACAGATAAAAAAATACCTGAAAAGAAATTAAAAAAAGCAGAGCATAGCAAGAACCCAAAGTTAAAAAAGCGTGCAATTTTGGCTGAAACATTAAAGCACTTACGCAAGAAGAAATAATAAGTTAAAATTAATTCACACCTAATCAGGGGATAAGCATGGAACACAGACATAAAAAAGGGATGATGATTGACAACCGTATGGTTCATGATGATCATGGTCGCCATGGCAAGATGCAATGCGATCCAATGGCTGCAATCAAACGCGTAATGCAACATGGTCATGACAGAATGGATTATGAAGGCCATAACGGCAGCATGGCTGGTGGTTGGAAACACGGAAAACATGAATCACATGATGGTTCACGTCATTTCCGTCGTTCTGGCGGTCCTTTAACACCTCGTAAAGCTTAAGGGGATAATTATGGGTATATTACAGCCACCAACCCAGCTTGCGGGTACGCCTGGGGTTCAACCCAATTTTAAATACATGACCACAACTGATAGCTATGCCACGATTACTGCTGCAGGTTATCTAAATCAACCATCACTCGAAGTTACCCCAGTTAGCCAAGGTGATGTGATTCAGTGTTTATATGCTGTTTCAATTCCATCTGGTAGTTCTACTTATGGCGTTTTTACAGTTTCTATCGCAGCAGGAACAGGCATTATCACATTAGTTCCATGGGGTGGTGATAGTGGTGTAGTATTACCTACAATAGCAAACCACATTGCTGTGTATACTAATACAATCGGTACAATCGGCGAAGATGCTGCAACGGCTATTAACGGCGGTAATATTCAAGCCGGTTTGAGTGGTACTGCAGGTTATGTGGCGTCATTCCCTGGCACAGCTTCGAAAGGAAGTTTACGAATGACTGCAGTTGCTAATACTGGCAACACTGTCACGACGATCAGTAATGATGCAATGGGTCAGGCCTCAACTGTTAATATCCCCGATCCAGGTAATGCCGTCGGCCAGTTTTTAGTTGGCGCTACCGCTACTCCATTTGTTTCTGGCAATTTCCCCAAAAACTCTGGAACAGGTGGTTTAATGGTCGATTCTGGCCTAGCAGTGAGCGCAATTGCTACAACAAGCACAGCGGTATTGCTAGCGCCTTCTGGTGATCAAACCATTACTGCGCATAACTTAACGGTTTCACAAGGTAATTTGCAAGCCGGTTCTTCAGGCCATGCAGGCACGGTCACGTCTTTCCCTGGCACGGCTGCGAATGGTTCGTTGATTTTAGCTGCGGTGAATGCTGGGGCTAACAATAACATGACCATTAGTAACGGAACTTTAGGCCAATCATCTGTTGTTACCATTCCCGATCCAGGCGCAGCTACTGCGAATTTTGCTGTTGCTCCGGCAGCGTTAGTCAATAACAATTTGATTAAAGCAAGCGGAACTGCAGGCCTAGTTGCTGATGCAGGTATTGCCGTGAGTGCTGTTCAGTTGAACACTAACATCAAGGCACAACAGGTATCTGGATTAGGTGGAAGCGGTGCTGGCCCCTTGACTGTTACTGCCGCTGGATGCACAACATCAAGCGTCATTTGCGTGGATATTGTCGCATCATCAAATCCTGCCTCAGTGATTAAAGTTGTCCCAGGAACAGGTAACTTTGCTTTAACATTGAGTGCTGACCCTGGTGCCACATTGACCATATCTTACATTATGTTCATTGCTGCTCAGTAAAAATGGCACGCTCCTCTGCGAAAGTACGAGCGTGTTTTTAAATAAAGGATTAAATATGTTTACTAAAGAACAAATACAAGAAAATATTACACAACTTCAAGCCAAGATGAAGCAACTAGAAGCTGATTATAATGCTCATATTGGGGCTATTCAGGTTTACAACGAAATGTTGCTAAAGATTGAAAAAGAATCAAAGGTTGAAGAAGTAGTCACCGAATAAATCAATGCGTTTTGAATTTCTTGGCTTGCTCAATGATAGCAGGGAATGTTCTTTCTAGGAATTCTACTTGTTGCTCGAGATCAGGATAAGCGGCTTCAGAAGCATCTAAAATTAGTTCGTACAATATTTGAAGCACATAGCAAAAGCTGTCGAGACTATGCATTTCTTTGGTTTCGACTAGCAGCAATTGCCAAATTTTCTTTTTGATGGGGGATGTTGTCAATTTAATACTCCAATATTTGAGTGAGTGTTTCCAAATCTTTTTTAATTTCAATTAAATATGAATTTAATTTCTTTATTTGGGTTTTTTCAATTCTATGAAGGAAGGTATTAATTTGTTCTTCGGTCGGTATACTAGAAATAATGTATTTTAGTTTATCACTTTTTAATAGATTTTCGATTTCTGTTTGGCGTTTTTCTAATTCTAAAAATTTATTGTAAACATTCGTTAGTCCAATATGATTGGCGTCGTGTGTAGCAATTGTTTGACGATTGATCAACGTCAAATCTAATCTTTTTAAAACTTCTTGGGCTAGTTTGGCTAAATCACCCTCTCCAATAATCATTTCTTTTCCTCAATCGTTATTCACGTTTCATTCTATCGGCACCAAAATCTACAATTGTTTCGCCATTTTCTTCCATCCAAGCTTTGCAACCAGCATCGCCCATATATTTTCCGCCGCGAGCGTCATGAGCGTCATACAATTTATTTAACATGCTCACATAAGTTCCTTGGATGACGTGAGCCAACTGATATTCTAGTGCTGGAGGATAATCAAATGAATATATGCATTGACCAAAATTTGTTTTTATTCTCATTTTAACTTTAATATTCATAGGAAATGGACAAACTTCAAGGTCTAGTTCTTTTACATCTTTTTGTAATTCATAATCCTTTACTTTTGTGAGCAAATCATTAATTTTTTCATCTATTTTTGATAAAGAATATTTTTGAAATTCATTATAAACATTAGCCAAGCCCACCGAGTAGTCGACCATTTGTTTTTCTATTTGGTCTAGTCTGTCTTTTATAGAAGATAAAGTTGTGTCTATCATTCCTTTTCCTCCCTCTTTTTCTTAAACCATGCATCGCAATCAGCTATTGGATAAAAGACTTTTCCTTTCTTTTTAATTTGGAAGAAAGGAGGGCCTTGTTTGATTTTACGCATTTTACGAAACCAAAACTCTGTATAACCGTAACGCGTTGAGGCTTCTTTCTCCGTAATACATTCCATGTTCATAAATTTAATCATTGATAACCTCGTTATTCTTTAATACCCAAGTGTAACCATTAATACACTTTTTTGCAATGTAGTACACCCATAACTACCCTACAAGTATGAGGCTGCCAGAGGATTGATGGCCGAGTCGAGACCTGTGCGTTATGCAGGGAACCAAATTACCGTGGTGGGGAAACAGCCCGATACTCAATCGACAATTGAGGATGAACCGTTGCGGGGTTAACAGCTAAGGACGAAGTTATGGAAGAGGCATTAAATCAAAGTGTTGATACGTCAGCACCAGTTAGCAGTGAAGTTGCACCGACTCATCAAGAGAAGATGCTAGCGCAATCTGAGGTTAACTCAATCGTAGGTCGCGCTAAACAAGAGGCCGCAAATCGTGCCGTAGAAGAATATAAACGTACTCAAGAGCGAATGGCGCAACAAAGCCAGCAACCTCAACGCGAATCATCAAGTGAAATGGGTGAGGAGCGATACAGGAGATTGGCAGCAGAAGAAGCACAACGCTTGAGAGATGTTTGGATTCAAGAAGCCGAGCAGCGCGCACAGGAACAGACTGCACAACGAATCGTAAAGAGCTTTTACGACAAGATTGAAGCTGGGAAGCAAAAGTATGATGACTTTGATAAAGTGACTGGTGACTTAGAACTTAGACGCTTTCCGAACACAGTGCAAATGCTGGCTGAACATTTAGATAATTCGCATGATGTGTTGTATGAGTTAAGCAAGAATCGCGCCAAATTGGCTCAGATTGAGATGACCGCTAGAGATTTTCCACAAGAAGCTCTCTACGATTTAAGAAGACTCGCTGAATCAATTAAACGCAACGATGAAGTTTCAGGTCGCCGTGAAGCTAATGCTCCCTTACATCAACAACGCCCTTCTAACGTCGGAACGGATCCAAGTGGCGTATTGTCGATGCGAGATTTGAAGGCTAAATATCGCGCATAATACCACTGCTTGCTATCCGAATTATTTAATAATAGTTAGGAGAAGCTAACATGGCAGTATTCCCAGCCAATATTTTGCAACAAGTACAAACCTATCAACGATCAGGTTTAGCATTGTTGCAAAACTTATGTTGTCACATTGCGACAGCTAATACTAAATTCCTTGATTTTGATAAAATTCAAGCTAACCTTGGCTCGACAGTGACGTTCGATTTGCCACCTCGTTTTACGACTGCTGCAGGTCTTGTAGCTGCATTTGAATCTGCTGTACAACGCGTACAAACTTTAACTTGTGACCAAGCAAACAACACTGCATTTGCTGTTACTGCTCAACAACGTATTTTCAACTTAGAAAAAGGCGAAGAAGACTACATGCGTGTGTTTGGTAAATCAGCGATTGCAGAACTTGCCGCACAAGTTGAAGGTAATATCGCGTTAAACTGGGCTTCTGCTGTTACATCGCAGCTAACTAGCACGCAAAATACTTTCTCAGGCCCTTATCGATTCTTTGGTAATGGTAGTACCGCGTTAACTTCATACCAACAATTAGCTCAAGCAATCATGTTCTTCAAGAACTATGGTTCTGTTGCTGAAGGTATGAAAGTGTATCTACCTGATACTGTTGTGCCTGCAATCGTTGGTAACGGCTTAAACCAATTCGTTCCACATCGTAACGATGACATCGCGTTATCTTGGGAAGTGGGTGATTTTGGTACGCCATTAGTTAACTACTATCAATCAAACTTGATGCCTATTCATACCTCTGGTAACACAGGTGTCAATGCTTCAACGTTGACTGTTGTAAGCACTAACGATCCAACAGGTAATAACGTTACCCAAATTACTTTCAGTGGTGCAGGTACAAGTGATGCTAACGCTGTTTATGCTGGCGATTTATTCCAGTTTAATGATGGAGTGAGTGGATATAGTAACCTCAGGTATTTGACATTTATCGGGCACTTCCAAAGTGCGAACCCTGTTCAATTTAGAGCAACTGCAAATGCTGCTTCAAATAGTTCAGGTAACGTTACGATTACGATTACTCCTGCTCTTAACTGGGCTGGTGGTCAAAACCAAAACGTTAATACCCCAATCGTTGCAGGTATGCAAGTGAGCGGTCTTCCTTCTCACCGATGCGGCGGTATTTTAGGCGGGGATGCATTTTATCTCGCTATGCCGATGTTGCCAGAACAAAGTCCTTATCCGACTGCAAATGAGTACGATCCTGATACAGGTGCATCACTTCGCTTGACATATGGTTCATTATTTGGTCAAAACCAGACTGGTATGATTTATGATGAGACCCATGGTTCGGTGATAGTTCCTGAATACAGTATGCGATTCATCATACCGTTGTCACAAGGCTAATTCGGGTAGCTAATTCGGGGAGTAGATTTACTCCCCTAATAACGAATAAATAGGGGATAAATATGTCACAAAGTCAAAATGAAACCGTATATGCGTTACCGCATTTATACATTAGCGGTCTTCAAATTTCTTATGCATCTACCACGATACTAGGTATCGCACCAGGAGCTGCCAGAGATTCTAGTAACAGCATCGATATGGTTGTAGGGTTACAAAACTATTTCGGTATTGATAACCCATCACTATTAGCACTCAATTATCAGCCAGGGTTATATGTTAACTCAGCTGTGAATGGTGCAAACGGTCTTGATACAGGAACAATTGCAGCTAGTACGCAATATGCTGTCTATCTGATTGGTGATTCACGCAATTACAATAACACAGCCGCTGTATTGAGCTTAACAAGCCAACTAGCGCCAGTATTACCTAGTGGTTACGATTCTTATCGTCTAATTGGTTTCACTGCAACTGATAGTAGCTCGCACTTTGTATATGCAACTCAAAAACCACAAAACATCGCTGGTCTTTTGACTTACTCTTACAGTTCAGGCGTATCTGTGTTAAGCGGGGGCAATTCAACAACATTCGCAGCTGTAGATTTAAGTACGCCTGTAAAAACAACCACACTACCAAACGTGATTGTAACTTTACTTTGTACTTTTACACCGGCAGCAGTTGGTGATGTTGCTTATTTGAGACCAACAGGATCAAGTGCTACTTCTAACATTCCTACAATTACTGGTGCAGCAGCGGGTATTGCCCAATCTGAATACATCACAATGATTGCAGGCGTTGGATCTTCATTGCCTGAAATTGACTACAAAGTAACATCAGCTAGTGATGCATTGTCATTAAGCGTTATTACTTGGGCAGGTGTTTCTAATACTGCTTATCCTGCATTAGTGTAATTGACTAAGGAGTGAGTTATGACTTATACCGCGCAACAACTAATAACTCGCTCCTGGTTTTTATCAGGTATTGTTGCTAGGAATTTGCAACAGCCAACAGGTGATCAGATTGAAGATGGTCTGCAAATGTTAAATGATTTGCTTAACTTTAAGCAGATTGAAACGGACTTAATACCTTACTGGCAATACATCACGTTTACGGCGACTTCAACACAAGAATATTATTTCTTACCTTACGTTGCAGAGATTGAAACATCAACCTTTAATATTGGCGTTGTACGCTATCCAATGGTGCCAACAAGTCGTTCAAATTATTTCGGCTCATCTAGGGTTGATAATATATATACATTACCATTCTCATGGAACTATGAGCGCAGCGTTGGCGGTGGTACATTGGGCATGTACTTCATACCAGACCAAGCCTATCCGATTAAGCTTAAAGCAAAAATAACTTTGACAGACGTTAACCTAGATACCGATTTAACGTACATTTTCCCGCCGCTTGGTAATAACTTCACATCAACGCAATTAAGCGCATCGTTTACCGTATCATCAGGTGTAGGAGGCGCTCTTATTGTAAACAGCACGCAAGCGATGAGCTTTGGTGAGGCTGTGCAATTTAGAGCGGGCACTATGGGGTTGCCATCAACGCTATCGCCTAATACGACTTATTATGCTGTGCCTCTATCAACAACTACTTTTAATGTTGCGACTACATTGGCTAATGCACAAGCCGGAACTTATGTTGCTTATGCCGCAGGTAATGGCGTGGTTGTATCATATTCTTTAGTAATATCAGTTGGCGTGGCTAATACGCTACCAATTGGCAAACAAATCGTGTTTTCGCAAGCCTCAGGCGGTACATTGCCAAGTGGTTTAACTGAAGGTACTGTTTATTACGCTAATCCATGTGGCCCTTATACGTTTACGGTTGCTACATCCTTACTCGATGCTCAAAACGGCGTAAATCTCCCCTTTGTTAGCGCAGGAAGCTTGAATAATACAGTATCGGTTCTTAATCCAAATAATATACCGAATTATACGTACTATACTTTTATTAATAATGCTAACCAAGGTTATGATACAAGTTTTCTAGAATACCTTAGATACGCACTCGCAGAGTACATGGCTAGTGAGTATGGAGTGGAATTTAACCCACAGTCAAAGAAAATATTAGAAAGCTACAAAAGAAAATTAATGTACATGGATCCACCGGATTTGACGATGAAAAAATTAACAGTTTTAGCAGCAGACCAACAACCCGGGTATAATTGGGGTGATATAAATTTGGGCAAGGGGTGGCGTCCTTGATCAAGTTGTTCATATTTTATATGCGTTAGTGGGTACAACTGGGGTGAAAATCAAAGGTGGAGGCCATAGTTATATCCAGTTGAATGATCAAAAATTATCATATATAATTCTCTTTTATCTTAGGGGGAATTATGTCAAATCTAACAGTGGTCAAAAATTGCAAAGTTCACGGCGAACTTACCGAAGGGCAGTGTTATTATCGAAAAAACAGAAATATATATGAGTGCCGCGAATGTATGCGAGAGTCGGAAAAAAAACGCCCCAAAAGAGAGTATAGTGGAGCTTTTGCAGAATATCACAGAGCGCATGCAAAAGAATGGCGACGGCAAAATGCGGATCAATTAAACGCAAAAATAAGGGAAGATAGAAAAAATAATCCTGAAAAATATCGAGAATGGGAAAGAAAACAAAGATATAAAAATATAGAAAAAAGCAGATATCTTGATGTTTTAAATAAACATGGAATAACATCAGAACAATACCAACAAATATATGAAAAACATCAAGGTTTATGCTTTGTATGTCAAAAAGAAGAAACTAGACTAAGCAGAAATGGCATAACCACAACAAGATTAAGTTTAGATCATTGCCATTTGTGCGAATCAAGAGGTTATAAAGGAATGGATGTAATAAGAGGAATTTTATGCGCATCATGCAACAAAGCGATTAGTGCTTTTGAAGAAAACCCAGAATGGTTTGTACGTATTCAGCAATACCTCCAATCTCATGAACACAAGGATGCAGAATGATTAAATATAAAGTTAGATTAAAATTTAATAATCACCCCCAATATTTCATCGAACTTCAAATGAATTATTATTTACCTTTTCATCCGAATATTACTGATGAGATCATGGCATATGGTCTAACATGGAAAATAAATCATATCTACTATGATTTAGATGATATTGAATATTTGGTTTTGAATTTAGAAACCACAGAAGGCATGATATTGGATGATGCTTCCGACCAAGAAATCATTGAAGGTTATCAAGCGCTTTATGATGAATTTAAAGATTGGTGTCTGTCGAATAATGATAAATTTTTCTTAAGCGATTGGTGTTTGCCGAAAGGCTATGAGATAAATGAACACAAGGATGCAGAATGAAACCGAATCAGGATATCGATCAAGAAATATTAGCAAAATGCCAAGATATAAATTTCATAACTAGATATTCATATAGTTTGGATGATCGCGAATTTAAAGTTGTAAAATTAAGACTTGGTCATCAGGACGGTATTAAACATACTTTTAAATCCATATCAAATTTTATTCCAAGTAGAAAAGGTGGATATGGAGGCGATAGGAATCTAGGAGATTGTCCATTATGCGTTAATCGGGTCTCTCAGATTTTCACAAAATCAATTAGGAAAATAAAAAGATGTTATGAAAGAGATTTACAAAACAAGGATGCCTCATGACCCCCGATCAATACATAGAACACGAAATCCAAATCCGCTTACAACGCGAACTAACTGACGAGCGATTTAAAATGCTAGAAAGTATGATGCGTGAGATCAACACCAAATTTAACTGGTTATTAACTTTTCTTATGGGTTCGGTCATCATTCCGATGGTATTGCATCATTATGGACTAATATGATTAAAATGCGAATGCCTAAAAAATTAATTCCAAATAAACCAAACCCCCATAAAGGCGCAAGACTCGGTAAAGGACGGTATGAAGATGCTGTTCGCAATTCGCGAATCGCGAATAAAACTCAAACCAATGACACAGACCAAAAAACCATCTAAAATAGAGCAAATAAACCTTATTTGGTCGTGACATGACAGTGTCTCGTAGTGAAAAAACAAAACCTATTCCAGTTAACATTGCTGGCTCTAGTACTTTTGGTCGTTATCCCAAGATTTCTATCGAGAAAACTTACAACATGTTTGTGAGCGATAACTGGCTTGTTCCCTATGCTGGTTATGAGATTATCATCTCATCATCGCTGCTTGGTAATGGCACAGAAGGTCGTGGTATTTTCACGAGCACTAAACTCGGTTGTCTTGTCATTGTAATTGACGCCACCGTTTGGCTTGTTAAGATTGTTTACGACCAACAAACCGACAAGGCCGTAGTCCAGCAGATTTATAATATCGGTCAGCTACAAACCGATGAAGGTATCGTTTATATCACTGAAAATAACCTGCCTCAAATCTTAATTTCAGATAATGAATACTTATACATCTACGATCCAACCATTATTTCTGTGCCCAATCCTGGCGTTGTTCAAGTTGTGCCTAACTTAAACTTTAAACCTGGCTATATTACGTTTCATGATACTTATTTTATCTGTGCAGCATCGGATGACATGACGTATTCACCGCCCGCAAATAACACGTGGCGTTTGTCGTTACAGAACCAAGGATTTTTGAAGTCAACGACATTCACAGGTTCAGGCTCACCGCAAAATATCATTACACCCGCTGCAAGTTTATCGATAAGTACAGGCTCACAAATCGTATTTTATGGCACATCAACCTTGAGCGCTGGGGCCATTTATTATGCCGGCAACTTTAACAATGGCACGTTTCAGGCATTCTTAACCTTTGCTGATGCGCAAAGCGGTACTAGTCCTCAAGCTGTTGACAATAGTGGTGTCGTATCAACATCTACTGCATGGCCTTCAACCACCTCTTATGTTGGATTACTACAATCAAAACCAGATAACGTTCAGGCTGTAGTTCGCTTCCCATCTAAAGGTAATTTGATATTTGTGATGGGTTCAATCACCACTGAATCTTGGACTGATACAGGTACACAGCTTTTCCCGTACCAACGCACAAATCAATTCAACATCGATTATGGCTGCATTTCACCTGCAAGTGTTGCTTACATGGATGAAATTGTTGTATGGCTTGCGCAAAATGAGAAATCAGGCCCTATTATCATGTATTCAAAAGGTGGTACGCCTGAAAAGATAACGACAGATGGTATCGACTTTCTTTTTTCTGAACTTCAAAACCCGCAGGACTCACAAGGATTCTTATATCGCCAAGACGGCCATTTGTTCTACCATATAAACTTTTATAGTGACAATTTATCGCTCTTTTATGATTTTAATACACAAAAGTTCTATCATGCATCGGACCAAAACGGGAATTATTTTATAGCCTCTGAAATCGCGTTCATTGGGAATCAGTATTATTTTGTAACACGTAATAATGGCAACCTATTCGCGTTTGACACATCATTTTATACCTATGAAGATGTTTTAACACCAACATCAACGACATCTCAGAAATTTGAAATACCTAGAGTCAGAATATGCAAGAACATTAGATTGCCATCACAAAACTATTTTATTGCTAATGACATCGGTTTTACAATCGAATCGGGTCAAACAAATTATTATCAGCAAGACATTACAGCGCCATCTAATTTCTTGTTGTTGAATACAAACGTATTTGGATTGCTTAACGGTCAGGATTTCTCATTGCTTTCTGAGAATGAGCCGAATATAACACTAGAAACACCTGTGGTGTTCTTATCTGTATCGTATGATGGAGGTCAAGTCTTTGGTTCCCAATGGGCTTATCAGTTGCCAGCGATTGGTTATCGCAGGAATAGACTTATGTGGTGGCAACTTGGAGTTTGCAACGATTTTGTGCCGCAGTTTAGATTCCAAGGCATTGGAAGATTTATTGTTACTGACGGAATTTGCAACATTCGCACCTAATTTTGTACAGATTTATTTTTCGATCGCCTTCCTTTTTTAATAGAATCTTGTACATTATCAAGATTTGTGCCGATAAATAAATGTTCTGGGTTAACGCATGGAGGATTGTCACAATGATGGCACGCCAACATATCATGCGGCACCTTATTTCCATGCAATTCCATTGAATATCTATGTGCTTTTATGGCTTTTTTATTCCACAAAATACCATAGCCGTCTTTGTCTTTTCTTCCTTCCCAAATCCAGCATCCATCAGGATGATTATCTTTCGAAATATTCTTGAAAAAAATTTCAATTGGATTTTTGCGTGAATTGAAGCATGAAATCGAACAAAATCTTTTGTTAGATCGTTTTAAATCGGATTTATAAGCTTTAAATTTTTTCCCACATTTTTTGCATGGAATAAATACATGGCCGCTAGCCTGGCATTCTTTTGAACAAAAAGAACCTGCGCCTTTTGTTTTATTTAATTCTGATCGATTGAATTTAAATTTCTTTCTACAAGTTTTGCAAATAGTCTCAATTTTTCCATAAGAATTATTTTGCAAATATATTTTCATGCATTCTTTAGAACAATAGTTTGTTTTTGAACGATAGGCAATCGATGGCGGCTTATGATATTCTTTTTTACAATTGATGCAAATTAGTGTGACTAAATTAGACATGTCTACCTCTCTAGTAGTCTCAATGATAAAGCAAACCGATCAGTGAGATTCTGATTATTCGCGCTGCAGGCGCTAGGTTTGCAGTATTATAATACCATAATTACTATTATAATTAAGGAAAATTTAGGAAATTTTATGGCTAATGAAACACAAATTCCATCAGCAATATTCCCAGATTATCCTAGGGTCAGCCCTGTTGTTGATAAAGAAGGTAATTTTGTACCGTTAATGGATTTAGGTATAGGCTTGTTATTCCAAGCCTTACAAACAAACTTCAAGAACGAAGGCATTGTTTTTCCTGCATTAACCGCAGCACAGATGACAACGATTCAGGATTTATATACATCCTATATTGGCGGTTCATACAATAACTTAACATTAAATCTACCAGACATCAGTGGCCAAACGGTTTATGACGCTACAACTCAAATTTCAAATCAATTTATCATCGCACAGGATAACTTTAGCAATGTAACGCTCGCTCAATGGGTTCCTCTTGCTGTGATGTTAACTTACGCCGGCAATCCAGACATGAACATAGCGGGCGTTTTAAATTGGTTGTGTTATGATACTACAGATAAAGCATTATATGCGTGTTATACCGCTGGTGCTGCGGGAACAGCACGATGGGCGGCACTTTAAGGGGTTATTATGGCGCTTACAAATGAAGACATTTGGAATAAATACAATGAATCTCAAAATAGATTCATGAAAGGACTGGGATATGCTGGCATCGGTTCAGCCATAGGTGGTGGTATAGGGAGTTTATTTAGCAAAAACCCTGCTGACGCCGCCAACAAATATTTGAATCAAATCCCAGGCCAAACTAATCAATATTATCAGCCTTATTTTGAAGCGGGCAAGAATGCTTTGCCAGGGTTGCAAGACCAATATGCAAAGCTTATTAGCGACCCAGGCGCACGTTTAAATGAAATTGGCTCTAGTTACCATCAATCACCAGGATTTCAATTTGCTTTAAATCAAGCACTAGGCGGTGCAGGGCGTGCGGCAGCCGCAGGTGGTATGGCAGGCAGTCCTCAACACGAACAACAGAATATGCAGCTTGCTAGCGATATTGGCAATCAGGATTACTACAACTATCTAAACAAGGCATTAGGATTGTATGGCCAGGGCTTAGAAGGGAATCAAAACTTAGCTAATCAAGGTCAACAAGCGGGCGGTAATATGGCGAATCTAATTGCTCAGCAACTGGCAACTCAAGGTCAGCAAGCCTACGAAGGCCAAGCCGCTAAGAATCAAGGATGGTCAGATGTCTTTAGTACTGCTGCCTCTTCGCTGCCGTTCTTGTTTCTATAAGGGGTTATTATGGTATCAACATTTTATACGCCTAGAAAGCTAAAGGCCACAGAAGTTAATCCCTTAAGTAATTTGCTTTCAGGGGCGCTTGATACTTATCAGAAGGGGTTGAAGGCGAGTTATATGCCTAGGCAATTGGAGGCAGATATTTTTAGCAAAAATATTGGGCCTTTGGCCAGCATAGCTACGAGTCCTATGGCTCGATATATGGCGCCAGAGCAACAAAAACAGATTCTTAATTATATTAGCCAAAGTTTGGGCCAGATGGGCGGAGGAATGCCAACGGGTCAAAGTATAGGAGGCCAACAGGGCGCTTCAAATGAAGGATTTGCATTACCACCATCTGGATCGACCGAATCACGTTCTAAAGAAGCCATCGCCGGAGAAAATATTATTAATAGCCGGTTTAAAACATTGCAAGACGCAGTACAAAAAATACAAAATGAAAAAGGCATATCAGGATTGCTAGGACGAGTATCTTTAGGAGCGTCAGGCTCTGAAGCACCTATCGCAAAATTATTTGCGAATAAAGATATTAAAAATGCGCAAACCGATTTAGAAGATTCATTGGTAAAATATCTTCATTATTCACCGGAAAAGGCGCATTCTAAAGTTCAAAAAGGCTTGATTCAAAATTCAAAAGATTTTTTAGCTTCTCTCGCCCAGCAACAACAGGTGGCTCAACAAGAGATAAACCAAGGTAAGCAGACGTTACAACATGGTATACAACTTGGGGGTAACTCACAACCTCAACAGCAACAAATTTCAAATGAAAATCAACAGGAAGAAGATAATGCAGATATAAGTTTCGCATTGGAACTAGCAAATAAAATCAAAAAACGCACAGGGCATGACGTACCAGAAAATCTTATTGTGAATTACATGCATAACCACCCAGGAGCAATTAACGTTCCTGACTTACTTAAAGCGGTAGGTATTCGATGAGTAATCAACGGCGTGAAGTGAATTGGGGTAATATCCCAGACAAAAGTACCAAGCAAAAACAGGTTCGGGAAGTTGATTGGGGTGATATTGGCGAGCAACCTGCCTCTAAATCTCTTATCCCGCCCCATATTGCTAATTTATTAAACAATAATCCTATTACGGAAACTGCATTGGGGGCTGGGGATGCAGTCCGTAATTTATTAAGTCTAGGTTATGCAAATCCCAATCCAACTAATACACATAGCACAGCTTATGATATAGGGCATCTGGTAGGAGACATTGGAAGTTTTCTTGGAGGCGGGAGCTTTTTAAAAGCAGCTCCATATTTAAAAGGCATACCAAAGATATTAGAATCTATCCCAAAAGCAGGTCCGGCTATAAGCAGATTATTAGGAAGTACGGCATTTGAAGCCGCCCAAGATAAAAACGATAGACTTGGAGGCGCTGCCAAAGGCGCAGAGGCTGGCGTGATTGGTGAGGCTATCGGCGCTCCTTTCAGAGGATTGGGTTGGCTCGCAGAAAAATACAATCCCGTAAAATTTTCTGAATTAAAACAAAAACAAATTGCAGAGCATGCACGAGTATCTAAAGAAAAGATGCAAGAAGCTTTTAATAAAGCTATCTCAGCCATGGGAGATAAAAAACTTCCGGCATTTGAAAACAGAGAAGATATTATTAATGCCTTAAAAAATGCTGGGGCAACAAAAGGTGTTTACAAAATCAAAGCCAATCCTTTAGGATTTAGTTCTGAACAATTAAAATACTTCACTCCAGACCTTAAAAAGGCTTATGAGGTATTCAATGAAAATCCTACTTTTAGCGCATTACATGATTTTCAATCATTAATGGGAAAAGAAGCGGCAAGATTATCTGGGGTTGGTTCTAAAATTAAAACATATCAAAATTTAAGCGCAGCAAGAAATATGTTGCACGATGAAGTTATACCAAAAGTTTTAGGGCACGATAGCCAAGCTTTCGCTGATTATCAGCTGGGCCGCAAGTTAGGAAGGGAAGAATATTACCCATTCGAAGGAACTGGGCCTCTCAGACAAGTAGCACAGGGTCGTCGTTCAGATTTAAGTCCACAACAATTACTTGAGGAAATAAATAAAGTTCATATGAATCGATCCCCTGAAAATGCTTTAAGACAACAACATCCATTAAGCCAGATTCAGAACGAACTTGGCAAAAGAATGTCTACTAGCAATTTAATGCAAGGCATAACCCCGTTCCTTGGAGGCGCTATTGGATCAATGGGGGGACCTCTTGGAGCGGGAGTTGGCGCCTTAGCCGCACCATCTTTATTGAAGGCAGCACAAAATCCTGGAGCATCTAAATTAGGCAATGAAGCATTAAGCCCGTTTATTCGAGCTTTATTAACTTCTCCAGAATTTGCTAATGAGTATTTAGGTTAGGCTTGTCATAATATTCATAATCATTGCCATATGGGTTATCGCCGTAGGGATCGCTACCGCAATCTTTAGTTTTTGGCATTTCTGGACCATTTGCTTTTTTAGGTGGAAAAATTAACTCTACTATTTTACAATTTATTCTGTGAATAGGTTTAAATATTAAAACATTGAACGCACTATAAATCATATAGCCAAAATAAAAAAACACGCCGGAAACAAACAATAATATTATAATTTCTGCCATGATAGTCTCCCAAATAATATTCAAGCTTTCATTAATATTGCACCACAACAAAATGCTAATCCATAGATAGTACGAAGCCAACCTTTGCCATCAGAAAAGAAAATGTAATACATTGATCCAAGATGAAATAAACTACCCATAATTTTCACCATGTAATTTTAACTCACAGTGCGATTATATTGCCCATTTACTGATATGTCAAATACTTATTGAAACTTTATTTCTTTTGCCTTAAAATAATCACATACATACATTGTTTCTAAAGAAAAGGAAAAGCAATGAACCAGTTAGTAATCCTAGAGGGTAATAAAATTTATACCACATCATTAATAATGAGCAATAATTTAAATATTAAACATAAGAATATTATGGAATTGCTTAAAGATTATTCTAATATTGAAGATCTTCAGCGGTTTGAAACCGCTGAACTCAGAACTAAAGGGCGACCTCTTACGATCGCTTTGCTGACTGAAACCCAAGCTCTAATACTCGTTAGCTTAATGAAAAATTCTCAGGAAGTTATAGATTTCAAAGTTAAGCTCGTAAAAGCATTTATTAAATATCGATCGATTGCACATCAATTAATAACGCAAAAGCAAAATGAAAATTGGCTGCTGGATAGAGAAGAGTCAAAACTCATTAGACGCGAATGCACAGATGTCATTAAAGAATTTGTTGAATATGCAGTTAAACAAGGAAGCAAAAGCGCGACCAAATATTATGCCAATCTTTCAAAAATGGAATTGCGATCACTTTTCTTGCTAGAACAAAAATATCCTAATGCTAGGGAAGTTATGAACATGAAGCAATTATCATTGATTAAAATGGCAGACGAAGCAGTTAGAACGACTCTTGAAGAAGAAATGAAGAAAGGCACTTTTTATAAAGACATCTATAAGTTAGCAAAATCCAAAATAGAAGCCTTAGCAAAAATATTTCCCCCTTCTCCTTTACCCATGCTACTCTCTAATAATCCGTAAATTCACCCCTCTATACCCTGTATAATTCCTAATTCTCATAGTGTAGAATAAGATAAACTATCCAGGGTTGGATTTTATGGCTATTGATACATCGAAGCTTGTGCCACAAGTGCTTTTGCAGAATTTCCTAGAGGACAAAGTAGGCGTGCCCATGTCTGCGGGCGTGGTTACTTTTTATCGAGATTCTGATCAAGTAACACTAAAGAATGTGTATCAACAAACTGGCACGTATGGTAATTATAGTTATGTAGCCGTTGACAACCCCATGACATTAAGTGCTGCTGGCACGACTGTTGACGTCGATGGTAATGACATTCTTCTTTACTTCTACCCCTACGATGAAACTGATTCAAGTATTCCACAGGCATATTTTATAACCGTTTACGATTCTAACGGTACATTCCAGTTTTCTAGAAGTAATTTTCCGTTTACAACAAGCAGTGGCCCATCACCGACGAATACCGTGCCAGATTATCAGCAATACATTATTAACAATCGTTTCTGGCGAAATATAGGTGGCATGAATCCTGATGGTTCATATATTACGTATAATGCAGGAACGCTAGGCACCTCATTAACCTATCAATACAATAATACAGGCACTTATTACTATGTAACAGTCGCGCCATCTCAACATGATGGATTTAGCATACAAGACATTAACTATATTAAAAACGCCAATGGCAACTGTACTGAAACAATAACTTTCAAACAATTTGCACAGACCAGTGTTTCTACAACGCTGCCGAATGACATAGCACCGCAATACTATATTAATCACAATTGCACTGCTGATACCTCAGGGTCGACCTTAAAGGTTTATCAATTCCCTATAACTTATCAAGTATCTACATTAGCCGCACAACCTTTTACATTTACATTACAAACTCAATATTTATCTGGAAATCCTACGATAAACGTTTATATTTACCAATTTTTAGGAACCGGCGTCACGTCGCCCGCACCGCAATTAATAGGCACAATTACTGCCACATCATCATGGACAAAAGCCATAATAACAGGAACATTCCTACCTACAACCGGCACAACAATTAGCGGAACTGGTGATAGTGCGTATTACCTACAAATAGGCATGCCGACGGGGTTGTCTAGTAACCCGCAACCAAACGCTGTCACAAACATTAATTTCGCATTGCCATCGCTTTATTTAAGCCCACAAAATGAAATTCCAACCAATTCATTTGCGACATATGACCAGATTGATAGCATTATCAATAGCGCAAGAACTGGTGATGTACGAGTATCCATCAATTCTGCCAGCCCTTACGGATGGGTGCCTATGAATGATGGCACTATCGGGAATTCAATCTCAGGCGCAACATCAAGAGCCAATCAAGATACGTGGCCGTTATTTAATAATCTATGGCAATTATTTAAGGTTTATGACACGGGAGCAAATTCAAATCCCATAGCACAAATGTATACAAGCGGTGGTTCCGCAACAAATTATGGCACGACGTCTTATGCTGATTTCATAGCAAACAAAGCACTAGCATTAACAAAAATGATGGGTCGCGTGATTCTAGGTACGGCTGATACTTATCCGATATCACTACCTAACGTATTTACTACTACATTTACCGCGTCTAGTTCTGGTGGATTGCTACTAACTACAGCCAATAATGTTTCACAATATTTTAATGGCATGCCTATTTATTTCACAACTACAGGCACGTTGCCAACAGGAATTACGACAGGTGTCGTTTATTACGTGGCTAATTTCAACGGTACAAACGCATTCAATGTCGCGACATCATTTGAATATGCGATAGCTGGAAACGTTATAAGCTATACAAATACCGGAACACCGCCAAATTACGTAAATTATGCAATCCCAGGTTTTACGACAGGTGAATACGCGCATACACAATTATTAGCCGAAATAGCAGCTCACACACATAATGACCCTGGAGCGGCTTTTATTACAACCGGCGGCGCTAAT
>Ga0335069_10004798_pt1 | contig 19956 bp, 11 predicted proteins | sample Lox_Sample_11_FD_206714 | JGI IMG/M metagenome (GOLD analysis project Ga0335069, IMG submission 206714) | Soil microbial communities from Loxahatchee National Wildlife Refuge, Florida, United States - Lox_Sample_1.1 | ecosystem: Environmental > Terrestrial > Soil > Wetlands | place: USA... | reverse complement strand
GAAGGCCCAGCCAAAACCATGTCGCCAGTGGAACCCAGAGTGCGTGAACCCAGGCGTGCCGCTTGAACCAGGCTTCACGGTCGGGTAGTTCCGCCTTGGCAAGCGTGGCGCGATTCACACCTTTGAGCATTCCCAAGCCTAGTTGGGTCACCAGAACCCACTCCGCGCCGCGGGAACCGCGCATCGACGCGGCAATCGCGGCAACCATGCCGCCGCAATAAAAGAAATGCGCCGCAAGCGCCGCCCACCACAGCCGGGGAACGTAGATGCGAGCAAGTATCATTTGGCGGCGAGCCCAACCCAGGAAGCAACGCATGGAAGTGCGGCTCGAATAGGCGGCCATGGCGGCGGGAGCAAATGCGACGCGCAATCCGGCTCCGTGCACGGCCCGACCGACGATCGCCCCTTCGCCGATTGACTGCCGCCAAGCGTTGGGAATGCGCAGTTCGAAGAACATCTCCTTCAGAATGGCCATGGAGCCCACCCACGCGAACGGATTGTCGCCTGGGCCGAGGAGGCCGGCGATCGGAGCGCTCCACACGCTCCGCAACAGCGACCAGAAATCCGGCGGTTCCGGTGTGAGCCACCAGAATCCTGTGCTGACTCCCACACTGGCTTCGGTCAACGGCGCGACCAGAGCGCGCAGCCATCGAGGGGAAACATGACCATATGCGTCGGCGAACGCCAGAATCTCCGATTGACGCCGCGCCGACTGGACTCCGGCCAGCAGGTTCTCCACACGATCATCCGCGCTGTTCTTTTGGATGCCACGCAGTACCACGATCACCCCTGACGGCAGCACACCGGACGGAATATCCGACGCGCTGCGGGCAGCCACAATCAGCTCGTAGTTTGGATAGTCCTGGTCAGCCAAAACCGCCAAATTTTTTCGCAGATCCTCGCCGCCTTCGGCATCTTCAACTGACGAAATGACCGTGACCGGAGGAGACGGCCGGTCCGCATCCAGATTGAGTCGGTCGGACACGAAACGCGCTCGCTTGCGCTCGCCGCGCAGCGAGAAGGCTGCCAGAGCAAGAGCCGGGCCCGCGAATAGCCAAAACCAGAACACTCGAAGAGTCTAACAAGAACCGGCGTCTCAACCGTTTGATCCGCGCGGCGCCTCGGTGAATGCAATTTCATTCCCGCTATACTTGGTAAGAATGCGAACAGTTAGCGCGCTCGGGGCGGTATTGATCACGTCCGCGCTCGGTGTGGCGGCACCGGTGCGAATCGCCGACGCGCGCATGACCGAGCAATACCATGCGCGCCGCGCGGAGCTCCGCAAAGCGTTACCGGATGGCGTCACCGTGCTGTTCGGCCGTGCCGAGAACCCCGACGAGGATCTGCGCACCGGCTTCTTCCAGGAAGCTAATTTTTACTATTTGACCGGATGGCGGGAACCAGGAGCGATTCTGCTGCTCGCGCCGCTGCCGGATGACCCGAAGGCACCCGGTTACGACGCCAAGGCGAAGCTTCCGCGTGAGATCCTGTTACTGCCGGAGCGTAATCCCGACCAGGAGAAATGGACCGGCCGTAAGCTGGGCCCCACGGACGCAGACGTCAAGAGCGTCACCGGTTTCGAGGCGGTGATGCCTGCGGAAAGGTTCGAAACGGAGTTGCATAGGGTTCTCGAAGCCTATGCGCGGCTCTACACATTGGTGGATCAGCCGGCAGCGGCGCGGCTCAAGGAACTCGCTCCGCTGCGAAACATCTCCGGCGCCAGCCTGGCAATTGCGAAGCTGCGGATGCATAAGTCGCCCGAGGAGATCGCGCTGATCGAACATGCGACCGATGTCACGCTCGAGGCACACCGCGTGGCGTGGCAACGCGCCGCTCCAGGACTCTACGAGTACCAGGTTGCCGCGGCCATGATGGATGTCTACCAGGAAGCCGGCTGCGAGCGCAGTGCCTATGCGCCCATCGTGGGCTCCGGCCCGAACTCGGTCTTTCTGCATTACTCGCGAAACTCGCGGCGTATGGATGCCGGCGAGGTCTTGCTGATGGACGTGGGGGCGGAGTGTGCCGGCTACGCATCCGATATCACGCGAACGATACCTGTCAGCGGGAAATTCACTCCCAGGCAGCGTGAAATCTACGAAATTGTGCTGGGCGCGCAAAAGGCAGCTCTCGCCGCGGTGAAGCCCGGCCAATCACTGAGCAAAACCGTGCCCAACAGCCTGTACCGCATCGCGTACGACTACATTGACTCCCATGGCACGGATTTGCATGGCGGCTCCCTCGGCAAATACTTTACGCATGGCCTCGGCCATCATGTCGGCCTGGACGTTCATGATGCCTATGATCCGGCCGCCACGCTCGAAGCCGGAATGGTGATCACGCTCGAGCCCGGTATTTACATTCCCGAAGAAAACCTGGGTGTGCGCATCGAGGACATGGTGCTGGTTACCGAGCACGGCGCTAAACTTTTGAGCGCTGCGTTGCCGCGCGAACCAGGCGAGATCGAAAAGCTCGTTCGCCACGGCGCACCTGCCGCTACCGATCGCTAAGTATGCCCTTGCCCAGCAAACACCGCCTCGCTTACGCCGGTGTGCTGGCCGCATCCTTCGTGGTGGCGCTGGTCGCGAGCTGGACCCCATTAGGTACAGAGATCGATAACTCCGCATACGACTGGTTTCTGCGGCTGTATCATCCCAAGCCATGGCCCACGGACTCCATCATCCTCGCCATCGACGAGGATTCGTTGCGGGCTTACGAGGGCGTTCGCGGCCTGCGGAAAGCTTTGGCGGCGGCCCTCGACCGCATCGCTCCGGCGTCGCCGCGAGCCGTGGTGCTTGACATTATCCTGGCTGACGCAGCCGATGAACCGTCCGACGCAGCGCTTGAAGCAGCGTTTCGCCGCACGCGCAACCTGGTTTTGCCCAGCGATCTGTCCGGCGACGGGTCCGGCTGGGACGATCCTTTGCCGCGGTTCAAACGGTGGGCGGCCGCGATTGGCCACGTTCACCTGGAGCCTGACCTGGATGGCGTCGGGCGTGAGTTGGCGCTCGGAAAGGCGTTTCAACATAACCGGCGGTGGGCGTCTCCGCTCGAAGCATTTCGCGTCAGCCGCGGAGCCACGGTCGTGGAAACGCCTGACGATCTGGAAGTGGGCGGTGTTGTCATCCCGGCATCCAACCGATCCGAGCGCATCTTGCGCATCCGGTACCGGCCGAGAAGTTTTGATCCGATTCCGGTGGTTCCGCTAAAGCGTCTGCTGGAAGATGCGTCCGTAGCCGGGCAATTCGCAGGCAAGGTCGTGTTCGCCGGCGCCACAGCACAGACGCTAGCCAAAGACCGTTGGATTACGCCGTATGGCTCAACGCCGCCCATGGCCGGTGTCGAGGTGCTCGCGAACGCCTATGACACCATCGCACAGCAGCAGTTTCTCCGGAAAACGCCCGATTGGTCGGTGGTGTTGTTCTGTGTGCTGTTGACGGTTGCGGCCGGCGCCACATTCGCGTGGCTTGGCGGCTGGCGTGCCAATATCACCGCCGCAGGTATTCTTGGAATCGCGTTCCTCACTCCTTACGCTGCCATCACGCGCGGCGTTGTGTTTCCGTTGTCGCCTGGGTTCTGGGCGGCTTGGCTTTCCATTGTGGCCGCCGCAGCCTGGCAGCACCTGTATGTCCGCCGTCGGCTCGTGAAATCCGAAGCCGAGCGCGACCGCTATCAGCATGCCATGCAGTTCGTAACGCACGAAATGCGCACACCGCTCACTGCTATACAAGGGTCGAGCGAGCTGATGAGCCGCTATGCCATGCCCGAGGAGAAGCGCAAGCAGATCGCTCAGCTCATCCATTCCGAATCCAAGCGTCTCGGCCGCATGATTCAGGTGTTTCTCGATGTGGAGCGCCTGTCTGCCGGTGAGATGGAGCTCAAGAAGGAAAACTTTCCGGTGCGGGAGGTTATGACCGCATGCGTGGAGCGCGCCCGCCCGTTGGCCGACCGCAAGCAAATCCGCATCACGGTGGCCTATCTGTGCGATGACGTCCTTTCGGGGGATCGCGAGCTGATGGAGTACGCGTTCTACAACCTGCTCACCAACGCCATCAAGTACTCGCCGGCGAACACCGAAGTTACCGTCTCGGGAAGCCGTGAAGGCGACCACTGCGCCGTCTCTGTGCGCGACCAGGGCATCGGCATGGACCAGAAGGAAGTCCGCAAAATCTTCCAAAAATTCTATCGCACCAAGAAAGCGGAGCAGTCGGGCGAAGCCGGCACCGGCATCGGGCTCTCGATCGTGGAACAAATCGTGCTGCAACATGGTGGGAGAATTGATGTGGAGAGCGCGCCCGGAGAAGGATCCTGCTTCACACTTACATTGCCGGTGACACAGACCGTGGCGACCAAGCCATTGGCCGCGAATTGAACATGCAACGTTTGCTCGTAGTGGAAGATGACGCCGGGGTTCGAACCACGATCGTCAACTTCCTGGAACTCGAAGGCTATGCGGTGGACGCGGTGTCGTCTTCCGACGAAGCGCTGGCCCGCCTGGACCAGAACCCATATCCCATTGTGATTTCTGATATTTACATCGACGGCCGCACGGGGCTCGACGTGCTGGAAGCGGCGCGTCGTAAGGATCCCGCGTGCTCGGTCATCCTCATGACCGCGCGGGGCACCATGGAAACCGTGATGGCCGCCACACGCGGTGGGGCTTTCGATTACATCGCTAAGCCATTCGATCTCGACCGTATGCTGGAAACCGTGAAGCGCGCCGAGGCCGCCGCAACCGAGGACAGTGACGAAGTTGAGCCGGAGGAATTGCCCGAATCGGAGATGATCGGCAGTTCGTCGGCAATGGTCGAGATATACAAGACGGTTTCGCGCGTCGCGCCGACCGATGCCACCGTACTCATCGAAGGGGAGACAGGCACGGGCAAGGAACTCGTCGCGCGCATGATTCACCGCAACAGCTCGCGAGCCACGCAAACGTTCACGCCGGTCGATTGCGCCGCCATTGCTCCCACGCTTTGGGAAAGCGAGCTGTTTGGGGCCGTCAAAGGATCCTACACCGGAGCCGACCGCGACCGCGTCGGCGTACTCGAAGCGGCGCAACGTGGCACCGTGTTCCTGGATGAGATCGGGGAAATCGATCTGGGTTTTCAGGTGAAGCTGCTGCGTTTCCTTCAGGAGCGCGAAGTGCGCCCGGTCGGAGCCTCAAAATCGAAGGCGGTCGACGTGCGTGTGATCGCCGCAACCAACCGTACCCTGCAAAAAATGGTGGAGGAAGGCAAATTTCGCGAAGATCTCTGGTTCCGCATCAACGTCGTCCGCATCACGATTCCTCCTCTTCGCGACCGCCGCGGCGATATCCCTCTGCTTGCTCGATTCTTCGTGAACAAATACAACCAGCGTTACGGGCGCGAGGTGAAATTGATGGAATCCGGCGTCAAGGCCATGGAGGAGAATTCCTGGACCGGCAATGTGCGGGAGCTCCAGCATTTGATTGAGCGGATGGTGATTCTAGTGCAGGGCGGCCGCATCGACGAGGAAGCCGTGCGGGATGCGTTCGAAGCCACGGACTCCCGCGAGCGCCCTGCCGAGACTCTGGCCGAAGCCGAAACCGAGCAGATCCGCCGCGTGCTCGCCGCCACGGGCGGTAACAAGAGCCGGGCCGCCCAGATTTTAGGGATCGAGCGAAAAACGCTGTACCGGAAGCTGGAGCGGATGAAGCTGTAGAAATCCCTATCTCGCGTTAAGATACGGACTTCATGCCTGAACTCTTCCCTACCGCCGCCATTACTGACGAGTTCTCTCCCGATATCTCAATTGCGGTTCGCTCGATGAGCGACGTCGGAATGACCGCTGCCGAACTGCGCATGGTCTTCGGCAAGAACATCATCGATCTGACCGACGATGAGATCGACCGTGCCAAGGAAATCTGCGCAGAGAGCGGCCTGAAGATCATTTCCATCGCTTCGCCGCTGCTCAAGTGCGTACTGCCCGACGCTCCGGAAATCGATTCCCGGTTCCAGCAGGATATCTTCGCCTCCAAACATACATTCGAAGATCAGCCGCGGCTGACCGATCGCGCCTTCGAGATCGCCAAGCGCACCGGAGCGCACATTGTGCGGGTGTTCTCGTACTGGCGAACAGTGAGGCCTGAGGCATGTTTCGATCGTGTGGTGGCGGCGCTGCGTATGCTAGCCGAGAAGGCAGCAAAACACGACCTTGTCATCGGGCTCGAAAACGAGCACGCCTGCAACATCGCGACCGGCGCCGAAACGGCCCGCCTGCTGGCCGCGCTCGACCATCCCAACCTTCAGGTCGTCTGGGACCCGTGCAATGCGCTCGTCTCGGGCGAGAATCCTTACCCGGAGGGTTACCAGCGCCTTGCCCCGAGGCGCATCGTTCACGTACATGCCAAGGATTGTTTCGTGAAGGATCACAAGCCCACGTTCGGGCCCCTGGGCGAATGCGGAATCGATTGGAAAGGGCAGATTGCTGCCCTGGTAGCCGACGGTTATAGAGGGTACATTAGCCTGGAAACGCACTGGGGCGGCCCGGGCGGCGACAAGCACGCCGGAAGCGTGATCTGCGGGCGCAATCTCAAGGCACTCGTGACCACGTGATATTCTGAGAGGCAGACGAGGGCGGCTCCCATGCTCCTCCACTCTGCGCGAACTGCCGCGATTCCCCATACCGATCGGCCTTTTCCTGCCGTCGCCTCGATCCGAAAAGTAGTTCACACGAGGGGTGGCGTTACCTCCAATGGTGTCTGCACGTCTGCACTAGGTGGAGTAGTGCTCGGCTAACCCCGCAACTTCAGGTTTCCAGTTCGATGTTTGAGTTTCTGTTCAAATATCCGGCTTCAGTTTTTTCCCGCGGGCAATTTGTGTTTCTAGCTCCATGGCCCGTGTGGTCGCTGGCGATTCTGGTGCTCGCGGCAGCGGGTGCTCTGGCGTGGCACATTTTTCGCCATCGCGGATTGCTCCCGGGCGCTCGGCCTGCCGTAGTCTGGCTGCTCCAGACCGCGCTGGTGGCGCTAGTGCTGTTTCTGTTGTGGCATCCGGCCATCAGTATTGCCACGCTGCGGCCCCAGCAGAACGTTGTCGCGGTAATGATTGACGACTCACGCAGCATGAGTGTGCCGGACAATGGAAACACTCGCCTCGCGCAGGCGAAGAAGCTGCTGGGTGGCGGCCTGCTGGCGTCTCTCCAGAAAAGGTTCCAGGTCCGGCTGTATCGATTTGGGGCGAATCTGGAGAGGATCCAGAACCTGGACCAGGCGAGCGGCACCGCGTCCTCTACGCGCATCGGCGCCAGTCTCGAGCAGGCGCTCGCCGAGGCTTCGAGCTTGCCCCTGGGCGCGGTGGTGCTGCTGAGCGACGGATCGGACAATTCCGGCGGCATCGGTTTGGATACCATCGCGCAAATCCGGCGGGCGCGAGTGCCCGTTCACACGATTGGTTTCGGACGCGAAAGACTCTCGCGCGACATCGAGGTCTCGGACGTCGCCGTTCCCGCCCGCGCGCTTGCCGATTCGCGGCTGAGCGCGGCCGTAACCTACAAACAATTCGGCAGCACGCGCGACAAGGCACGGCTCGTGGTGCGCGAAGGGGACCGGCTGCTGGGGTCGCGGGAAATCGTCCTAAAAGCCGAGGGAGTTCCGCAAACCGAGACGCTGGTCTTCAACGCCGGCCTCGCCGGACCGCGCACTTTTCACTTCGCGATCGAACCCCTTCCGGGCGAAGAGAATTTGCAAAATAACCAGCTCACGCGCATGGTCAACGTCACTTCGTCTAAGGCGCGCATTTTCTACTTCGAGGGCGAGCCGCGCTGGGAGTACAAATTCATTCGCCGCGCCGCGGAAAGCGATCGCAGCCTGCAAATCACGTCCATGGTGCGCACCACGCAAAACAAGAACTACACGCAAGCCGTGAATGACGAAGACCGCAAGCGGCTGGAGAACGGTTTTCCGTCGAACGCCGAGGACTTATTCACGTTCGACGGGCTCATCATAGGCAATTCTGAGGTTGGCTACTTCACGCCACAGCAGCAGGCGCTGATCCGTGATTTCGCCGACCGGCGCGGCGGCGGCGTTTTGTTTCTTGGGGGCCGCGCAACGCTGGCAGATGGCGGGTGGGCGCACTCTTCGCTCGCGGATCTGGTGCCCGTGCGCATTCCCGATGCGAAGGATACGTTTCATCGCGACCCGGCCATCGCCGTGCTGACCGCGCAAGGCCGCGAGAGCCTTATATGCCGCCTGGATGACGATCCCGAACGAAACGCCGACCACTGGAAGAACCCCAAGAAGATGCCGCCGCTGGCCGATTATCAGCAGATCGGCGAGCCTAAACCCGGTGCTGTTACTTTGCTCGATTTGAAGACGCCGGCCAACCACGAGCAGCCTCTTCTGGTCACCCAGAATTATGGACATGGCCGAACGGCGGTATTTGCCACCGGCGGAAGCTGGCGATGGCAAATGATGCTCCCGCTGGGCGACAAGACACACCAGACCTTCTGGCAACAGTTGCTGCGTTGGCTCGTTGCCGAAACGCCCGGACAAGTAATGGCCTCAACGCCGCAGCCGATCCTGGAAGACGAAGGCCGCGTGCCGCTGCGCGTGGAAGTGCGCGATAAGAGTTTCCGGCCCGTGGGCAACGCAAGCGTCGAAGTGCATATCGCCGGACCAGGCGGGGCGGCAACGACCGTCGCTCTCGCGCCTCAGCCGCTTGACCCCGGCGTTTACACGGGCGAGTGGAAAGCCGACAAGGCCGGTTCGTACATGGCGGAAGTCGTGGCGCGCCAGGGCTCGCAGGAGGTCGGCCGCGACATTCTCGTTTTTCGCCGTGAAGACGGAGTGGCAGAGAACTTTCGCGTAGCACAGGATCGCGAACTCCTCGAAAAGCTTTCAGAGGAGACCGGCGGGCGCTATTATCCGGCGAATCGCGCGTCGCGCCTGGCCGACGACATTTCCTACTCCGAAGCCGGTATCACCGTTCGCGAAACAAAAGATCTCTGGGACATGCCGGTGGTCTTTCTGGTCGCGCTGTTGCTGCGCGCATCCGAGTGGCTTGTACGCCGGAAGTGGGGTGTAGTGTGAAGCTTGCGACCGTCTTGCTACTGCTGGCGAGCACGGCTGACGCCACCACGTTCTACGTCACGGTGGCCGGACTGGGCGGCGAGCCTGACTACGAACAGCGATTCACCGGTTGGGCCGGCGAGATCGAGGCGGTTCTGAAATCCAGCGGCGGCGACGCAAAGATTGAAACGCTTAAAGGCGCCGGTGCTACGCGGGCGAACGTTCGGGCAGCTCTTGAGCGGATCGCCCACGAAGCGAAGCCGGACGACGCACTGGTGGTCATGCTCATCGGCCACGGCAGCTTTGACGGCGTCGACTATAAGATCAATCTGCCGGGTCCGGATCTTTCCGCGAGCGAGCTCGCAGCGCTTCTCGATCGTGTGCCCGCGCGCCAACTCGTCGTAGATATGACCAGCGCCAGCGGCGGCGCTATCAACACATTGCGTAAGGAAAATCGCGTCGTAATCACGGCAACCAAGAGCGGCACCGAGCGCAACGCTACCGTGTTCGCGCGTTTTTGGGTGGAAGCGCTACGCGATCCGGCAGCCGATACGGACAAGAACGATACCATCTCGGCCCTCGAAGCCTTTCATTACGCGCAACAAAAAGTGGCCGAATATTTCGAATCGCAGAAACGCCTGGCTACCGAACATCCGTTGCTCGAAGATACCGGCAAGGGTGAAGGTGTGCGCGATCCTTCAGCAGCCAACCGCGAAGGGCTACGCGCGGCTGCGTTCCCTTTGGTCCGTTTAGGGGCAGCGAGCGCGATCGCCAACAATCCCGAAAAAAGGAAACTACTCGCGAAGAAAGACCAGCTCGAACAAGAAATCGATCTGCTGAAGTACAACAAACCCACCATCGCCCCCGACGAGTACAAAAAGAAACTGACAGCGCTCTTGCTGGATCTGGCAAAAACGCAACAGGAGCTGGATCAGTGACGGCTCGCGTTCTGTGCGCTTCAGTCTGCGTGATCGCTACCGCGCTTTTGGCGCAAACGCCACAAAAGCGTGCCTCAAACGAGCTCGATCGAGCCGAAGCCCTCTGGAAGGCGCACGACTACGAGGGCGCCAATACCGTCTTCCGCGAGCTGGTCAAAGCTCATCCGAACAACCCCGACTACAAAGTGCGCTGGGGCCGTTTGTTTCTGGACCACTTCCAGCCCAACGACGCCGCGCAACTGTTTCTCGAAGCGCTCGCGATCAAGAAGGATCATCCCGGCGGGCTTCTAGGCCTGGCATTGGTGGCTGCGGACAAGTTCGACGGAAAGGCAATCGAACTTGCCGACCAGGCGCTGGTTGTCGACCCCAAACTCACTGAAGCATATGTGCTGCTTGCCAGCCTGGCTCTGGAGGACGCCGATTTCACACGCGCCGGTGAGGAAGCCGACAAGGCTCTCGAAGTCTCGCCCGGCGACCTCGATGCCATGGCCATTCACGCCTCTATCGACTGGCTGGCCGATAAGCCGGACACTCCCTGGATCGGCCGCATTCTGGCGCAAAATCCACATTACGGACATGCCTATGAGCTCGCCGGCCGCTTTTTCGTGATCAACCGGCGCTACGAAGAGGGCATCGGGTACTATCGGAAGGCCATCGCCATCCAGCCGGATCTTTGGACCGCCCACTCCGAGCTCGGCATCAACCTGATGCGCTTGGGCTACGACGAGGAAGCGCGCAGCGAACTCGAGCTTTGCTGGCGAAATAAGTATCAGGACGACCCGACCAAGAACACCCTGATGCTGCTGGATAGCTACAAGAATTTCGTGACGTATCGCACCGACAACACGATTCTGAAGCTCGACAAAAAAGAAGCCGAGCTACTGCGGCCGTACATCGAACCCGAGATGAAGCGCGCCCTCGCCACGTACGAGAAAAAGTACGGCTTCAAACTCGAACGCCCCGTGCAACTGGAGGTCTATCCCAATCATGAGGACTTCGCCGTGCGGACGTTGGGAATGCCGGGGCTCGGTGCGCTGGGAGTGACGTTCGGGTACGTGGTGGCGATGGATAGCCCGTCCGGCCGCCGCCCTGGCGATTTCCACTGGGCAAGCACCATGTGGCACGAATTGAGCCACGTTTATGTGCTGAGCGCCACACACCACCGGGTGCCACGTTGGTTCACCGAGGGCATGGCAGTCTATGAAGAAACCGCCGTCTCGCCGGATTGGGGCGATCGTCTCGACCCGCATGTCATCGCCGCCATCAAGGACAAGAAGCTGCTACCGGTCGCCGAGTTGGATCGCGGCTTCGTGCATCCTACGTACCCGACGCAGGTGATTGTGTCGTATTTTCAGGCCGGACGTATCTGCGGTTTCATCGCCCGCGAATGGGGCTATGCCAAACTGCTCGCCATGATGCATGATTTCGCAACCGATGCCACGACGCCGCAGGTAATCGAGAAAGAACTGTCCATGCGGCCCGAAGAGTTCGACAAGAAATTTCTGGCAATGATCGACGCCGAAACCAAAAGCATCGTGAACAATTTCGACGACTGGAAAAAGGGCCTGAAAGAAGTGGCGGAACTGGCAGGCGCCGGTGAAAACGAGCAGGTCATCAAAAAGAGCGAAACTTTGCGCGATGCTTATCCGGATTACGTAGAAGCCGGGAATCTCTACGAGCGCCGCGCCACCGCATTTCTCGCGTTGGGCAACAAGCCGGATGCCATCCAGGAGCTGGAGCATTATGCCAGGATCGGCGGGCGCAATCCGGATACGCTGAAGCAGCTCGCCACCCTGCTGGTGGAAGCCGGACGTCCCGCCGACGCCGCCATCGCTCTGAACCGCCTGAATTACATCGATCCCGTGGATGAAGACCTGCACCGCCGGCTGGGCGATCTCTGGTTCGCGCAACACAACATCGAGGGCGCCATCCGTGAGTACCAGGCCGTGCTCGCATGGAAACCGGTCGACCCCGCGGCGTCGCATTTCAATCTGGCAAGAGCCTACCGCAGCGCTAACCGTCTCGACGACGCCCGCGATCAGTTGGTGCTGGCGCTCGAAACCGCACCCGGCTACCGTGCCGCGCAAAAAATGTTGCTCGAACTATCGCAAGCCGAACAAGGAAAATAAGAATCTCATGTCGACACAAGCCGCGTCCCAGTTGCAATCCGATGAATTGAAGGCTCGCATCACGCGATTCCGCGAGGTGGACGCGGACATCGTGCGCCAGGTGCGGCGTGTGATCGTCGGCCAGGAAGAGGTGCTCGAGCAGATCATGATCGGGCTGTTCGTGGGCGGCCATTGCCTGATCACGGGGCTGCCGGGCACGGCCAAGACGCTGCTGGTCCGCACGCTCGCCCAGACTCTCGGTCTGGTGTTCAAGCGCATTCAGTTCACGCCTGACCTCATGCCCTCCGACATCACCGGAACCGACATCATTGAAGAAGACGCCACCACCGGCCATCGTACCTGGACGTTCGTCAAGGGCCCCATCTTCGCGAACATCCTGCTGGCCGACGAGATCAATCGCACGCCGCCCAAAACTCAATCGGCGCTGCTGGAGGCCATGCAGGAACTCGCCTGCACCGTTCGCGGCAACAATTACAAACTTCCGGCGCCGTTCTTTGTGCTGGCCACGCAGAATCCGATTGAGCTCGAAGGAACATATCCGCTGCCTGAAGCTCAGCTCGATCGCTTCCTGTTCAACACCGTGCTCGATTACCTGACGCCGCAGGAAGAGCTGCAGGTGATCGACCTCACGACCACCACGCACATTGCGCAAGCCGACGCGGTGACGAACGCCGGAGAGATCCTCGAGTTCCAACAGCTCGTGCGCATGGTGCCGATCGGTGAAACCGTCGCGCGCTACGCCATTGACCTGGTGCGCGCCACCCGTCCTCGCGACGAAACCGCGCCCGATTTTGTGCAGAAGTATGTAAACTATGGCGCCAGCGTCCGCGCCGCTCAATTCCTGGTGCTCGCCGGAAAAGCAAGAGCGCTCAAGAAAGGCCGCTACCACGTAGCCTACGAAGACATCCAGGCTCTGTACGCGCCCATCCTGCGCCATCGTGTTTTGCTGAATTTCCACGCGGAATCGGACCGCCTCAGGCAGGACGACATCCTGCAACGTCTGCTGGATTGGAAGACCGTCCCAAGGGAGTAGTGATGAAACGCCGACACGCCGAAAGAAGATTGGATCACCGACAAAGTCATTGGTGCGGCGATAGAGGTTCATCGCGTTCCAGGACCTGGTTTGCTCGAATCGGCCTACGAAGAGTGTCTGTGCTACGAAGTGTCTCTGCACCCCTGCGGTGAGGATTTGGTTTGATGCTCCAACGTTTTCTTGATCCCGCTACGCTCGCCGGGCTGTCCGGGCTCGATCTGGTCGCCAAGACCGTGGTCGATGGCTTCGTCTCGGGCCTGCATCGCTCGCCGGACTTCGGATTCAGCCAGGAGTTCGCCGAGTACCGCGCCTACACGCCGGGCGACGATCTTCGTCACGTGGATTGGAACGTCTACGCCCGCACCGAGCGCTGTTATCTGAAGCGCTACCGTGGCGAGACCAATACGCAATTACTCATTCTGCTTGATACCAGCGCCTCGATGTCCTATGGCTCGTCGACGGTCAACAAACTGGATTACGCGCGCTACGTGGCGGCATCGCTTTGCTATCTCTCGCATGAACAACGCGACGCCGCCGGCCTCATTATCTTCGATGCGGACGTCGTCAATTATGTGGCGCCGTCCACCCGGCAGGGCCAGTTGTTCCGGCTGCTCCACGCCATCGAGAAGGCCGAGCCCGGCACGCGAACCGATTTCACCAAGCCGTTCGCACATTTTCAGAATTTCCTGAAGCGGCGGGGCCTGGTCGTGGTTCTCTCGGACTTCTACGAGCAGCCTGAGACAATCGTCAAAACCATCGAGCCCCTGCGCTTCCGCGGCAACGATGTTGTTCTGTTCCACGTGCTCGACCCCCAGGAGATCGCGCCCCGTCTCCGCGGCCCGGCGCTGTTCGTCGATGTGGAAACCAGAGACAGCATCGAAGTTTCTCCCGAGTACGTCAAAGAAGAATACCCGCGCAAGATCGAGGCGCACATTGAGGCGTTGGGGACGCGCGCGCGTGCGGCCGGTATGGATTACTTCCTCATGAACACGGGCCGGCCGCTCGATGAAGGTTTGCGCGAGTATCTGGCAGTCAGGCAAGGGAGGATGTAGTGGGCTTCCTGGCACCCTGGTTTTTGGCGGGTCTCGCCGCAGTGGGCTTGCCCGTCTGGCTGCATCTACTCAAACAGCACAAGACCACTCCCCTGCCCTTCAGCTCGCTGATGTTTTTCGAGCGCCGTACGCAGAGCTCCGTCAAGCATCGCCGCCTGCGCTATCTGTTACTCTTCACGCTGCGGGCAGCATTGATCGCTTTGCTGGCGTTTGCCTTCGCGCGGCCGTTCATCAACTCGACCATCGTCGCCTCGGCGCGCGGCGGCAAGCTGCGCGTGCTGGCCGTGGACAATTCGTTTAGCATGCGCCAGGGAAATCGATTGGTGCAGGCGAAATCCGATGCCCAGGCGGCGCTTTCTACGCTCCGCCCGGAAGATCGCGGCCTGGTGCTCACATTCGCGTCGCAAGCCCACCTGCTGAGCGAGCCGTCCACGGATATTGCCGGTATGCGTGCCGCGATTCGCTCCATCCAGCCTTCCGACGATCATAGCTCCTACGCCGAACTGGCCCACGCGTTGCGGTCATTGGCGCTGTCATCGAAGATGCCGGTCGAAGGGCATCTGTTCTCCGACATGCAGCAGACCTCCATGCCGCTCAGTTTTGCAGACGCTGCGCTTGGCGATAACGTCACCCTGGTGTTGCATCCCGCAGCTCAAGCCTCGTTGCGTAACTTCGCGGTCGAAAGCGTCACCGCCCCGCGGCGTATCTACGATGTCAAGAAAGTCCACATCCAGGCCACGATTCTCGCAACGGGCGATGCCGGTGGAACCCGTCGTGTCGCGCTGGTTCTCAACGGGCACGAAGTGGGATCGAAGCCCGTGGATGTTCCCGTCAACGGTCGCGCCACCGCCGAGTTCAACGGGCTGGACGCACCGTACGGCATGAATCGGGGCGAAGTGCGGATTGATTCGGGCGACGGCTTCCCCGCCGACGATCACTATTACTTTTCGATTGAGCGCTCCGATCCGCTGCCGGTGCTTTTCGTGCGGGCGCGCGAGAGCCGAGACCTGCTCTATTACCGCACGGCCATTGAATCGTCACGCGATGCCGCCTTCAAGCTGGAATCCGCCAGCCCCGCTCAGGCGGCCGAGATGCCGCTTTCCCGTTATGCATTCGTTGTGCTCTCTGACGTTGGCGATATTCCGGCCACGCTCGATCAGGCCCTGAGGAGCTATGTACGCGCGGGCGGATCGTTGTTCGTCGCGATCGGCCCAGCCGCGGCGGCGCGCAGAAAAGTGCCGGTCTCGGATGCCGCCATTCGCGACGCCTCGCGCGACATCGATCAGTTCCAGACCGCGGCTACCCTCGACAGCGCGCATCCCGCCACCCACCAGGCCGGTAACTGGTCGGACGTGAAATTCTTCCGTTACTTCTCCGTCGAGCCCGGAACTTTGCGCGTTCTCGCGCGTCTATCCGACCGGACCCCTGTGCTCCTCGAACAGCAGACAGGCGAAGGCCGCGTCCTTGTATTCGCGTCTACGCTCGACAGCATCTCGAACGATTTCCCGCTGCACTCCGGATTTGTCCCCTTCGTGGACGAAACCGCACATTACCTGGCGAGGCTCGACGATCGTCCGGCAAACCTGACCGTGGGCGCTTTCCTCGATCTGCGCTCCGGCCGGGAACCTTCCGGCGCGGCAATCGAAGTTTTCGACCCCACCGGCGCGCGAGCTTTGACGCTTTCCGAAGCCACCCAGGCGCGCAGTATGCAACTCACCGAGCAAGGTTTTTATGAGATCCGGCGGCCCAATCGTCACAACGAGCTGCTCGCTGTCAATCCCGACCGTCGCGAGTCGGATTTCACAGTCATTCCGCAGGAGACTCTAGCGCTGTGGCAGAATACGGGTCAAGGTTCCCGTGCGCAGCAGGCGGGCGCGGCCGAAACGGAGCAGAAGCCCCTGGATTTCTGGTGGTACGTCATGATTCTGGTTTTGATCTTGGCGGTCGCGGAATCATTGGTAGGTAACTGGCATCTGGCAGTCGATAAAGAGGCAGCATGAACCCACTCAATGGACTGACGGAATACCTGGAGCGCATCGAGCGGCGCTTACGCGTGTTGGCCGTTTCGCGGGGTGCGGCGCTCGCCGCCGGAGCCGCCCTGGCCTTCACCATCCTCGGCGTTCTCCTCTCCAACTATTTCGCGTTTTCGCCGCCAAGCGTTTTCAGCGCGCGCATGATTTTGTTCCTCGCCCTGGCTGCCGCACTCGCCGTGGGGCTCGTTGTGCCCCTGCTGCGCCTGAATCGCAAGCGCGCGGCGCGCGAGGCCGAGCGGCAATGCCCCCGGTTCGAGCAGCGCCTGGTGACTTTCGCCGAGCGCGCGGAGCGGCCCGATCCGTTTCTGGAATTGCTTGCCGCCGACACCATGGGCGCCACCACTGAGGCCGAGCCCGAACGCATTGCCCCGCGTAATCGAATACTTGGCTTCGCTTCGGCCGGCGCGCTGGCAGCGGCCGTGTTGTTGTGGCTCGCCATTTCCGGTGTGGGTTTCCTGGGCTACGGAACGAAATTGCTTTGGGGCGCCATCCCGCGTGAGTTGCAGCCGTTCTACGAAGTGCAGGTCCGGCCCGGCAACCACACCATCCGGCGGAAAACCGATCAGCTCATCACGGCTAGGCTGCGCGCCTTTCAAACCAGCCACGCCCGTGTGTTCGCCAAGTTTCAAAGCTCTTCCAAATGGGAGGAAGCGCAGATGAGCCCGCAAGCCGGCGCCAACGGGTTCGAATTCTTGTTCACCGGCGTCCCAGAAGCCTTTGAATATTACGTCGAGGCCGGCGGTGTGCGCTCGAACCATTACCGCATCGACGTCGTCGACCTGCCCGAAGTCAAGAAGCTCCGCGTGACCTATCACTACCCTGCGTGGACGGACCTGAAGGAAGCAGTCGAAGACCCTGGCGGCGACCTCCGCGCTGTCGAAGGCACGGAAGCGGAAATCAAAGTCATTACCGATCGGCCGCTAACAGGCGGCTCGCTTTTGCTCGACGATGGCACGAAGATCGATCTGCACGACGGCGTGGCCCGGGTGCCCATGCAGAAGGACGGAAGTTATCACGTAGCAACTGCCGAGCGCAGCGACATGGTGCGCCTCAGCAATGACTACTTCATCGAGGTGCAAAAGGCGATGCCCCCGAAGGTTCGCATCTCGCGGCCCGGGCGCGACGCCAAGGTAAATCCCATTGAAGAAGTCACTATCCAGGTGCAAGCCGAAGACGACTTCGCGTTGCGCGGCATGGATCTGCACTACTCCGTCAACGGCGGTCCCGAGAAAACAGTGCCGCTCGGCGGCAGCAAGGGAAAGAAGGCAGAGGGCTCGACCACCCTGTACCTCGAGGATCACAAACTTGTGCCGGGCGATATCGTCAGTTTCTACGCCACCGCGCGCAACGCGATCGCAACGAATCGGACCGACATGTTCTTCATCCAGGCCGAGCCCTTCGAGCGAAGCTATACGCAGTCACAGCAAGCGGGCGGTGGGGGTGGCGCCAACCAGATGCCTGAGAGCTCCGAGCATCAGAAGGAAATCGTCGCCGCTACCTGGAACGAGATCAAGAATCCTCCAAAGGATAAAGAGGTTGAGGAGGAGAACGCCAGGGTGCTGGCAGGCGTCCAGTCGAAGCTGCGCGACCAGGCAAAATCGCTCGTCGGCCGCATGGACAGCCGTGACATGAGTTCGGCCAATCCCGCGGTCAAGAGTTTTGCCGACGATATGACGCACGCGATTGAGGCCATGGAACAGGCAGCCGGGAAGCTGCGCGCACGCGATTGGCAGGGTGCACTGACACCGGAACAGAAATCCCTCCAATATCTATCCCGCGCGGAAGCCACGGCCCGCGATTTTCAAATTGCAATGGGAACAGGCAACGGCGGTGGCATGGGGGCCGGACGCGATTTGGAAGGCATGTTCGATCTGGAGCTCGATCGCGAAAAGAATCAGTATGAGACCGGACAGAATGCGGCATCGCCTGAGCAAAAACGCAAGGACATGGAAGAAGCGCTCGCCAAGCTCGAAGAGCTGGCACGGCGGCAGCAGGAACTCGCCGGGCAACGCAAGCAGAATCAGCAGGCTTATGAGCAGCGCTGGCAGCAGGAGCTGCTGAAACGGGAGGCCGAAGAGTTGCGGCGCAAGATGGAAGAGATGGCGCGCAGCCAGCAATCAGGTGCCCTGTCGCGCGAAGGGCAGCCGGGCCAGCCGCAGGCCGGCCAGTCCTCCCAGCAATCTGAGCGCAATGCCACGCAGTCAGCGGCCATGAACCGGGCGATTGAGCGCCTCAAGCAGGCGGCGCGCGACATGCAGAACGCAGGCTCGCCGATGAATCAGAGCGGGCAGCAGAGCGAGGCCGACGCGCGTCAGGCTGCGGAACGCCTGCGGGAGGCTCGCGAAATGTTGTCCGGCGCCCGCAAAGAGCAGGCCACCGAGGAAGTGAAGGATTTCGCGCGTCGCAGCGAGCAACTCGCCCAGGAGCAGCAGGAATTCGAAAATACCGTGCGCCGCGCGGCCGGTGCGGGCACGCCGGATCAGGCTCCGGGCCAGATGAGCATGCGGCAGTTCCGGAACATGCGCGACCAAGGCGGACCGTTGACCGCGGAACAGCAGAAGCTGCTCGACGAGCTCACGAAACTTGAAGAGGACATGCAGCGTTCCGCGCGCGACATGGCCGGCAGCCAGCCCGCGGCTTCCAGCAAACTGCGTGACGCGCTCGGCGAGATGCAGCAGCAGGAATTGCGGCTCAAGATGAAGTGGAGTCTCGAGATCATGCGGCGCGGTATGCCGGAATACGCGCTGCCGCGCGAAATCCCGGTCACTCAGGGACTCAATCAATTGCGCGATCGCTTGCGGGAAGCGCAGAACGCGCTGAATCAACAGCAGCCCGGCCAAGGGCAGAGCGTCGAAGCGGCGCTCGCGCGCGCCGAACAGTTGCGTCGCGAGCTCGAGCAAATGAAGAGCGCCGCTGAAGGCCGTCAGTCGCAAGGAAAGAGCGGCCAACAGAAGGGCAACCAGGCGGGACAAAAAGGGCAGGGTCAGCAATCCGGCCAAGGCCAGCCGGGGCAAGGCCAGCCCGGTCAAGAATCTGGCCGCGAGATGGCGCAGGGCCAGGGATCGCAATCCGGCGGCGATCCGCAGCAAGGTGGCGGATCCTCGGCCGGTATGCAAGGCGACGGGCGCGTCGGTCCCGGCGCGGGCGAATTCTGGGGCCATGGCGTTGACCCGGCCTATGCCGACCGCGTGTTCCGCAACGGCGTTCGCGATCTCGCCCAGGCTGAACAACTGCTCCGGGGTAATCAGGAAATCCCGCGCGACACCCACCGCGACGTGCAGGATCTGCTCCGCCAGATGCAGGGCATCGATCCCCGTTTACTCGCGGCCGATCCCGGGCGCCTGAGCGCCATCGTGGGCCAGCTCGTGGATAGCGTCGAGCAGGTCGAGCTCGAACTTCGGCGCATCGCAGACGCTCAGCAGAATGGCACTGTTCGCAGCGGCGCTTCACAGTCCGTGCCTCCCGGCTACGCCGAGGCGGTCGCGGAGTACTTCCGGCGGCTGGCAGCTCAAAAGTAGTTGCATCTTTCGCACCAATCAAGTAATCTCTATAGAGAATGTGGAGATTCCCCCGCTAGCCATGTCCTCTATCGCCGAGCCACGTCCACTTACCCGCGACGACTTCGAGCAGGAGCACGAGCAGACCGTTCGACAAGAGATCGAACGCTTCCGAACCAAGGCTCAGCAAGTGCTCGCAGGAGCGGTCACGGAAGACGAGTTCCGGGGGTTCCGCCTTCGCTACGG
>Ga0335069_10004796_pt1 | contig 19959 bp, 14 predicted proteins | sample Lox_Sample_11_FD_206714 | JGI IMG/M metagenome (GOLD analysis project Ga0335069, IMG submission 206714) | Soil microbial communities from Loxahatchee National Wildlife Refuge, Florida, United States - Lox_Sample_1.1 | ecosystem: Environmental > Terrestrial > Soil > Wetlands | place: USA... | reverse complement strand
CGTTTCTCACCACCAACGCCTGGTTCGTGGGGGATGTCTCCGTTTCCGGCGCCGTGGACAGCCCGCCCAACGCGGCGCAATTGGCGAACGCCTCGCGGCTGGATTTGGGCGCGCCGTTTTCCGAGAGCCGGCTCCAGGATGCGCTGAATTCGCAGCGCGCGCTGTTGGAGAGCAATGGCCTGTACGGCGCCAAGATCACGCCATCGCTGGACTACAAGACCGACGCGGCGTTCGAGCAGGTGAACATACGTTTTGACGTGGAGAGCGGACGGCGGGCCGTGTTCGGGCCGCCGGTGTTCCAGGGCGACCTGAAGATGGATCCCGCGAAGGTCACCGCCGCGACGAAGTTCCGCCGCTGGCTGATCCACACCTGGAAGCCGGTGACGCAAACGCGCCTGCGCAACGGCATGGGCGGAGTGCGGCGGCTCTACCAAAAAGCGGACCGCTACGAAGCCAGCGTGACGCTGGATTCGCTGCCGTACGATTCGAACACGAACCGCGCCACTCCGACTTTCCGCATCGATGCCGGCCCGCGCATCCGCCTGAATGCGGTGGGCGCGAAGCTCTCCCGGAAAGAGCTGCAAACGTACGTGCCGGTATTTCAGGAGCACTCGGTGGACCACGACCTGCTCACCGAGGGCGCGCGGCGGCTCACCGACTACCTGCAATCTCAGGGCTACTTCGATGCGCAGGTGCAGTACGCGCGGCAGCCGACAGCGGGCGACATGGCGGTGATCGATTACCAGATAGACGCCGGAGACCGCCACAAACTGACGCATATCGGAATCAGCGGCAATAAGTATTTCGACGCGGAGACCATTCGCGAACGGATGCTGCTGCGCACGGCGTCCTTTCTGCAGTTCCCTCACGGCCGCTACAGCGCCAGCCTGCTGAGCCGCGACGAAGCGTCGATTGTGAGCCTGTATCAATCGAACGGATTCCGCGACGTGAAGGTGACCCACCGCATTGTGGACACCTACCGGGGTAGGCGCGACACGATCGCCGTTTTTCTGGACATTGAAGAGGGTCCACAGTACCTGGTGGGAAGCCTGCAAGTGGACGGCATGGAACACGTGGACAGGTCCACGGTCCTGGGGCAATTAAGTTCGGTGACGGGCCAGCCGTTCAGCGAGGCGAACATCGCGGCGGACCGCGACGTGATTCTGGCGCGGTATTTCGCGCAGGGATTTCCAGGGGCGACTTTCGAGTGGAGCATGACGCCGGGCGCCCAGGCCAACCGCGTGGATGTACGCTACCGCATCAACGAAGGGCAGCCGCAGTTTGTGCGCCAGGTAGTGGTGACGGGGCTGAGGCTGACGCGGCCCGCGCTGGTGGACCGCAGCCTGGAGCTCCAGCCCGGCGATCCGCTATCTCCCACCGCCATCGGCGACACGCAGCGCCGCCTGTACGACCTGGGAGTATTCGCCAAGGTGGACGCGGCGATACAGGACCCCGACGGCGATACGACCAGCAAGTACGTGCTCTACGACCTGGAGGAGGCGCGGCCGTACTCGGTGGCGGCGGGCTTCGGCGCGCAATTGGGACGCATCGGCGGTTGCGACACGTGTCTGGACGCGCCGGCCGGAACCACCGGCTTCTCTCCCCGCGTTTCCTTCGATGTGACACGGAGCAACCTGTGGGGCGTGGCGCACAGCGTGAGCCTGAGGACGCGGGTTTCCACCATCGACCAGCGCGCCATCCTCACGTATTCATGGCCGCGCTTTCTGCGGCGCGACAGCCTCAACCTCTCCTTCACGAGCCTCTTCGAATATTCGAAGGACGTGGTGACGTTCAATTCGAAGCGCGAGGAGGCGTCCGCGCAGGTCTCGCAGCGGCTCTCGAAGACGTTCACGCTGCTCTACCGCTTCACCTACCGGCAAGTGGCGGTAAGCGACCTGAAGGTGACGCAATTCTTGATTGGCCAGTTGTCGCAGCCGGTGCGCGTGGGTATGCCTTCGCTCAACCTGGTACAGGACCGGCGCGACGATCCGATTGAGCCCCACCGCGGCGTATACAGCACGCTGGACGTGGGCCTTTCCGAGCGCATCTTCGGTTCGCAGCGCAGCTTCCTGCGGGTGCTGGCGCGCAACTCCAGCTACTATCCGCTGGGCAAGAAACTGGTTCTGGCGCGCAATACGGAGCTGGGAGTGATCCACGCGCTGAACTATGAGTGCCCGCCCGGGGATTCCGCTTGCGTGCTGAACTCCATTCCGCTTCCGGAGCGCTTTTTCGGCGGCGGCGGAACGTCCATGCGCGGCTTCGCCGAAAATCAGGCTGGCCAGCGCGACACGGGCAGCGGCTTTCCCCTGGGCGGCACGGCGCTGCTCTTCAACCAGACGGAACTGCGCTTCCCGTTGTTCGGCTCGGATATCGGCGGCGTGCTGTTTCACGATTTCGGCAACATCTTCTCCAGCCTGAACGGCTTCTCGTTCCGCACGGGCCAGAACGGGCTCCAGGATTTCAACTACATGGTGCACGCCGTGGGGCTGGGCTTGCGGTACAAGACGCCCGTGGGCCCGGTGCGCGCGGATCTGGCCTACGTGGTGAATCCGCCTTATTTCTACGGCTTCAACGGCACGCCGCAACAATTGCTCAACGCGGGCTTGAATCCCTGCCCGCCAAACGCGCCGAACCAGTGCTCGGTGCAGAACTCGGGCCATGTGCAGTTCTTCATCTCCATAGGACAGACGTTCTGATGCGGACGGCCATCCAGACCGGCTTTGCGGCGGCGCTCGCGCTCCCGCTCTTGCTGCAGGCCGAGGTTGTGGACCGCATTGCGGTATCGGTGGGGAATGCTGTGGTGACCACGTCGGACCTGGACCGCGAGATTCGTGTGACGGCGTTTCTCAACGGCGCGCCGCCGGATTTCAGCGCGGCGGCCAAGCGGGCCACCGCGGACCGCATGGTGGAGCAGCAGCTCATCCGCCGCGAACTGGAGACCAACCGTTACCCCATGCCTTCGGCCGCCGATGTGGCCAACGCCGTGGACAAGTTCGTGCGTGACCACTTCAAGGACGTGGCGGACTACGGCCGCGCCCTAGCGGCCGCCGGAATCACCGCGCAGGATGTCACCAGCGAAGTGGAATGGCAGCGCGCGCTGCTCGCCTTCGTGGAAGCCCGGTTTCGCCTGGGCGTGGAGGTTACCGAACGGCAGATTGAAGACTATTTTGAAAAGGTGGTGAAGCCGGCCGCGCTGGCGGCGCATCCGGGCGCGGATGTTTCGCTGGACGACTACCGCGCCGAAATTGAGGAGACGCTCGCTGGGCCGCTGGTGGACAAGCAGCTCGACGACTGGCTGGCGGAGGCGCGCGAGCGGACGGACATCGCGTACCACGACGAGGCGCTGCAATGACGGCGCGGCGCCTGGTAGCAACCACCGCCGCCTCAGCCGCCGCATTGGCCGCGGGGCTGGCGGTTGCGGGCGCGCTGGTTCTGCGCAGCGACTGGTTTCGGGAGCAGGTGCGGCGCAAGATCGTGGATGCGGCCTCCACGGCCACGGGCGGCCGGGTGGAACTGGGCAGCGTGACCTTCGACTGGCGCCGGCTGCACGTGGAAGCACGGAGGTTCACGATCCACGGCTCCGAGCCGTCAGGCAAGCCGCCGCTGTTTCAGGCGGCCGCAATCGCGCTCGATCTGAAGATCGTCTCGTTGTTCGAACGCAAGGTGGATCTGGCGGCTCTGGACGCCACCCAGCCGCGTGTCTATCTCATCGTGGCCGCGGACGGCTCCACGAACGTGCCGGAGCCGAAAGTGAAGCGGCCGGCGAAGGGCGCGCTGGACACGATTCTCGATTTGGCCGTAGGCCGGTTCCGCCTGCGGGACGGGCTGTTTGAGGTGGAGAACCGGCAGAGCGTTCCGTTCGATTTGCAAGGCCGCGGACTGGGAGTGAACCTGGCGTATGAGCGCGCCGCCAAGCGCTACCGCGGCGCGCTGCACGTGACGCCGCTGGACCTCAACGTTGCGGGTTACGCGCCAACGGCTCTGGATGTCGCGGCGGAGGTTTCCATGCAGAAAGACCGGGTGGATATCTCCGAGGCCACTCTGCGCAGCGGCGCATCCGAACTGCGCTTAAACGGCGCGCTGGAGAACATGGCCGCGCCGCGGGCCGCCCTGGATTACCAATTGCAGGCGTCGCAGGCGGACATCGCGCGCTTCCTCAAGACCAGGCTGCTGGAGAGCGGCAGCGCGCAAGTGGCGGGGCACGCATCGTGGAGCAGCGCGGGCGGATTCTCCGTGACGGGAGTCCTGCATGCGTCGGATCTGGAGTACCGCGATGAGTACGTGCGGCTGCGCCGCTTCCGCGCCGAAGGCGGCATTTACGCCGGCCCCGCGGGCATCGACGTGACGGACCTACGCCTTTCGGGCGTCTATTCTCCTTCGTCGGGCGACGTGCCGGCGGATATTCGAGTGGATCGCGCGGCGGTGCGCGGCGCGGACATCCGGTTCACCGGGCTCACTGTTTCGGCGCTGGGCGGCGTGTTCGACGGCGGCGCCCTGCTGCGGCGTCTGGATAGATTCCAGGTGAACGGCGCCATCGCCGGTTTTGAAGCGCGGCGGGTGGTGGCGGTGTACAGCGCGCACGCGCTCCCATGGGATGGCCGCGCTTCAGGCCCTCTGGCGATGGAGGGCTCGTTCTCCAAGTCCGGCGATCTACAGGTTTCAACGAGCCTCGAAATCGATCCGGAAACCGGCGGCGCACCGGTCCGCGGGCGCGTTGCCGCCAGTTACGACGCCGCGTCCGGCGTGCTGGATCTGGGACGGTCCGCGCTTTCCCTGCCCTCTTCGCGCCTGGACTTTTCCGGCGCGCTGGGCAGGGAGCTGCGCATCCACCTGGAAACGCGCGACCTCGGCGACCTTCTGCCGGCAGTGGGGGCTGACCCGGCCAGCGTGCCGGTGAAGCTGGCGGATGCGGCGGTATTCGATGGCTCCGTGAGCGGCCGCCTGGATGACCCGTATGTGTCCGGACACCTGGCGCTTTCGCGCTTCTCCTGCGCGGGGCGGGCGTTCGATTCGCTGACAGCGGACGTAGCGGCCAATTCCGCCAACCTGCGCCTGGAAAACGCCGCGCTCGCGTCCGGCGCCGTTCGTGCGCAATTCCAAGGCGCACTGGCGCTGGACCGTTGGAGCGCCGGCGCCGCGAGCGACATCTACGGTTCGGCCGCGCTGCGGAACGCGGATTTGCGCCAGATTGCCACGCTGGCGGGCTGGAGCGGCAGCGCGGCCGGCGGGAGCGTAGACGCCTCCGCGCAGGTGAGCGGCACGCTGCGCAGCCCCATTGTGCAATCGGATGTCACGGTTTCCCGCGGCGCGTTCCAAGGCGAGCCGTTCGACCGGCTCACGGCGCACGTGAACTACACCGCGCGCCTGCTGGAGATCTCCAACGGGGCTGTGGCGGCGCGAGCCAAGCAGATGACCTTCTCCGCCTCCTACGCCCCCGGGCCGGGCGGCTTTGCCAGCGGACACCTGAAGGTGCGGGCATCCACCAACCCGATGCCGCTGGAGCAAATTCGCACGCTGGCGGAATCGCGGCCCGGGATTGCCGGAACGGCGCGCGCGACGCTGGCGGCCGAGCTGGACGTTCGCGCGGCTCGCCCGGGCGAGCGCCCCTTTGCCATTACCAGCTTGCAGGCGGACATCGCCGCGCAGAACCTGCGCCTGACGGAGCAAACGTTTGGGGACGTGCATCTGACCGCCGCCACCAGCGGCGGAACGGTGCGCGCGCATCTCGATTCGGATTTCGCCGGTTCGGCGGTGAAGGGCGATGGCTCCTGGCGGCTGGGCGGCGACGACCCCGGCAGCGCCACTGTCGATTTTTCGGGTCTGGATTTCCTGCGCGTCCGGGAGTGGCTGGCGCCGGCGGAAGAGGCCGCGCCGCTTTACGCCGGCTCCGCCGAGGGCCAGTTGCGCATTGACGCCGCGCTGATGCAGCCCGCCGCGCTCAAGGCCGAACTGCGCATCGCGAAGTTCGAACTGGCGCCGGCCCCGGGTTCCGCTCCCGCGCGCGCCGCGCAACCGCTCACCGTGCACAACGACGGCCCCATGGTGGTCTCCTACGCGAACCGCACGGCCACCGTGGAGAGCGCGCACCTGCAAGGGCGCGGCACGGACGTGACCATCACCGGGAAGGCCGCGCTCAGCGCCACCAGCCCGGCCGACCTGCGCGTGAACGGGCGCGTGGACCTGGGCATCCTGCAAGCCTATGCGCCGGACCTGACGGCCGCCGGGTCGCTGGCGGTGAGCGCCACGGTGCGCGGGCCGCTCAACGCGCTGCAGATCGGCGGACGGGCGGAGGTGCAGGACGCATCCGTGAGCGTCGGCGATTTTCCGAATGGCCTTTCCCACGCAAGCGGCGTGATTCTGTTCGCCGGCAATCGCGTGAACATCCAGTCGCTGAGCGGAGAGACCGGCGGAGGCCGGCTGGACATTACCGGGTTCGCGGGTGAAACCGCCGGTGAGACCGTCTTCCAGCTCCATTTGACGGCGACGGGCGTGCGCCTGCGCTACCCGGCGGGCGTGAGCACCGTGGCCAACGCCGGCCTCAACCTGGCCGGCTCGGTGACCCGCAGCCTCCTCTCCGGAACCGTTACGGTGCTGCGCACGAGCTTCAATACGGACGCGGATTTCAGCTCCGTGCTGGCCTCCTCCACGGCTCCCGTGCAAGCGCCTACGGCCACCGGCGGCGTTCTGGACGGCCTGAACTTCGACGTCCAGATTCAGACGGCCCCGGACGTACAAGTGGAGAGCTCGCTCACGCAGGACGTGGGCATGGAGGCTACCCTGCGCCTGAAGGGCACGGTGAGCAACCCGGGATTGCAGGGGCGCATCAACGTGACGCAGGGGCAATTGATGTTCTTCGGCACCAGGTACTCCATCAACCAGGGAACCATAGCCTTCTATAACCAGGCGAGAATTGAGCCGTTGATCGACGTGGACCTGGAGACCAAGGCCAAGGGAATTGACGTAACGCTGAATGTGTCCGGGACACCTGGCAAGCTGAACCTGACGCCGCGTTCCGACCCGCCACTGCAGTTCAGCGAGATTGTGGCCTTCCTGGCCACCGGCGCGGCGCCAACCACGGACCCGACGCTGCTCACGGAATCGAGCACGGCGCCGCAATCGTGGCAGCAGATGGGCGCTTCGGCCCTGCTGGGCCAAGCCATCGCCAGCCCCGTGACGGGGCGATTGCAGCGTTTCTTCGGCGTGAGCCGCTTGCGCATCGACCCAACCTTGCCAGGGGTGGAAAACAACCCGCAGGCGCGCGTGACGCTGGAGCAGCAGGTGACGCCCGCCATTACGCTCACCTACATCACGGTGATCAATAACAGCAACCCGCAGGTGATCAGCGTGGAATGGGATTTTGGAAAGCAGTGGTCGGTGACGGCGCTTCGCGAAGAGAACGGAGTCTTCGGTATCGACTTCTTCGTGAAGCGGCGACTGAAGTAAGTTATCAGTCGTCAGTTATCAGTTATCAGTCAACGGGCGGCGGGATGCGCCGCCCGTTGGAAACAACCGATACCCGCTTACTTCACGCTCGGCGCATCGTTGGCTTTCAAGTCGCCCAAGGCGTACTGTGTGCCGGCCAGAATGTGCTGCAGGAAGGGCGTCAAGGCGTAGATGCCTTCATCGTGCCCGTGGGCCTCATAGAAGACGCGGCCCTTGCCATCGCGGCGAATCCAGCTCAGACCGTAGTCGTGGTCCGCACGCGGCCAGTTCTCCTTGGCTTTGTCCGCGTCGCTCATTTTTGAGTAGTCGATGCTGGTGAGGACATGCAGGTTCTTGCGCGACCAGACTTGCATGCCGAAGGTGTACGTCTCGTCATGGATGTCCCATTCCTCGCCGTGGAACATGGCGGTGAGGGGGCTCTTGGGGTCGTCGATCTTCACGGTGATGAGTTGCGGGAAGGTCCAATGCCACTTAAAGAAGCCGCCGATCATCTGGTTGAATTCCGGCCAGGTGCCGACTTCCATATCGGGACCGGGTTGCGCACCGCGGCCGGGGCCGCCCGCGCCACGGCCGGGATTCGCCGCCGCTGGCATCACGGAGTTGAACTTGGCGGTGAAATCGGCCTCGCTCACCTTGCCGGTCTTGTCAGGATCGAGCTTATCGAACCAATCGTCAGCCAGAGCATTCAGTTCGTCGCGGCTGAGCTTCTTGTCGGAGTTCTTGTCGCCCGCCGCAATCATTTGCGTAGCCAGCATACTGGCTGCGGGGTTGCGGGGTGCGCCCGCGGCGGCGGTGGCGGCGGGGTTGCGCGTTTCGTGATATGAATCGCTGGCCGCATGAATGCCCGCGAGGCCCTTGCCGTTGCGGACGAAATCGATCAGCGCCTGCTTGCGCGCGGCCGTGGCCGCCGGGTCGTTGGGATCGTCGAGGAAGGATCCTGTGGTGTTGTCAAGGAACAGCAGGTCATACTGCTTGAGGTTGGCCGCCGTTATCTGGGCGGGGTCGTAGGTGATGGTGGTGCTCCAGGCGCCGGTCTTCGTTCCGAGCGCCTCAATGGTCTTGGCGGCCAGGGGAATGCAGGAATGCACGAAACCGGCGGCCTTGGCCAGCACCAGCACCTTCCGCGGCTGCTTGGGCTTGGCGGGCGCCGTGGCCGGCAGGGCGGCCATCATCTTTTCCACGTCGGCCGGCTTGGGAGTCTGGTTCTGTGGGGCGGCCGCGCGGCCTCCGCCGGCTCCCGCGGGGGGAGCGGCAGGCGCCGGGAAGGCGGCGCTCAGGGCGGTGGCAAGCTGTTCCTCGTTTACCGAGCCAGAGCGCGCCGTGTCGCCCTCGGAGAGCCACTTAGCGAACGTGGCCTTCAGTTCGTCGCGCGTGATGAAGCCCGCCTTGTTGGCATCCACCGCGTTGAACACCGTGGAGGCCTGGCCGCCACGCCCGCCGCGCCCGCCGAAGCCGCGTCCCGCGGGGGCCTGCGCCCAAGCCAATGCGCCGGCGCACAGGGCCGCCGCGCCAACGCCGATCAGCAACTTAGCCGTCGATCTGCTTACTGCCATCTAAATCCTCCTACGCGCCGGTTTCCGGCCACCTGGATGAACATCATATCAAGTGTCACGGCGTTGCTTTCTTGAGGGCGGCGGTGATGTACCAGAGGTAGAGATTGGCGCCATCCGCCAGGATGTGTTTGTCGGGCTTCCAGTCGCCCATGCCGTGCGCGTTGGAAACCACGCGCGCGCCCACCCGCAGATCCTTCCAGAGCTTCGGGCGCAGCTTCAGGTTCATGTCCGGCCAAAGGTACAGCATCACCACGGTGGCCTCGCGGATGTCCGTGTCATACAGGTCTTGGGTACGGAAGCGAACGCGCCCTTCCACTCCCGCCTGGCGGGCGTTGGTCAGGGACTCCCGGATGCGCACGGGATCGATATCCACGCCGACGCCACGGGCGCCAAACTCCTTGGCTGCCATGATTACCAGGCGCCCGTCGCCGCAGCCCAGGTCGTAGACCACGTCGTTCTTCGTGACATTCGCCAGCCGTAGCATGGCCACGGTCTGGATGGTAGTGGAGGGCTCGTAGCGCACATCCGGGGCGCGCAGCGGCCGGGTTTGGGCCATCGCTCCGGACGCCGCCAGAAGCAGCAGGGTCAAGTGCGGGGTTATCGCCGGGAGCGGCGGCAAGGGACGGACCGGGAGTCGCATCGGTTACTTAGAGAATAGCCCCGTTGCGCCGCTGGATTGAAAATCCAAATCCCCCTCATAGGAAGAATTTGGTTCTCTGGAGCACTCAAGTGCGGCACGATAGTTTGCAGGGGTGTGAGCGCCTCGCCCATGCAGTTCGCCTCTTACGACAGCGAAAATTTCTACGACGAGATGTTCGAGGCAGATGGCCGGCCGAGGCCGCATGCCAAACTTCTCCTGGAGATCGTCGAATCTCTCTCCGACGGCCAACTGCTGCGCTACAAGCAGGCGGCTGAACGCATGCTGCTGCAAATGGGCATCACGTTCAACGTTTATGGCGATTCGGCCGGGACGGAGCGGATCTTCCCGTTCGATCTAATTCCGCGCATCGTGCCGGCGGACGACTGGGATTGCATCGAACGCGGCTTGAAGCAGCGCGTCCATGCGCTCAACGCCTTCATCGACGACATTTACCACGACCAGAAGATTCTCAAGGACGGCGTCATTCCCGCCGATGTGATCCTCTCCGCCGCCTCCTACCGGAAGCAATGCCAGGGGTTGAACCCGCCATACCGCGTGTGGTGCCATGTGACGGGAACGGACCTGGTGCGGAATCGCGACGGGAAGTACTACGTGCTGGAAGACAACCTGCGGGTGCCCTCAGGGGTTTCCTACGTCCTCGAAAACCGCGACGTGATGAAGCACATTTTCCCGGCGGTATTCGAAGGGCTTTCGGTGAGGCCGGTAACGGGCTACCCCGGGCACCTGCTGGAGATGCTGGAATCGATCGCGCCGCGGCAGCACGACGAACCGCGGGTGGTGCTGCTGACTCCGGGAATTTACAATTCGGCCTACTTCGAGCACAGCTACCTGGCGCAGCAGATGGGCGTGCAACTGGTGGAGGGGCGCGACCTGACGGTAGACGGCCGCGGCGTGTTCATGCGCACGACCAAGGGCCTGGAGCGCGTGGACGTGATTTACCGGCGGATCGACGACGATTTTCTGGACCCGCTCGCGTTCCGTGCCGATTCGCTGCTGGGAGTGCCGGGCCTGATGGCGGCGTACGAAGCGGGCAAGGTGGCGCTGGCCAACGCGCCGGGCAACGGCGTGGCAGACGACAAAGTGATCTACGCCTACGTGCCCGAGATGATCCGCTACTACGAGGGCGCCGACCCGATTTTGCCGAACGTGCCGACGTACCTGTGCTGGCGGGACTCGGACCGCGCCTACGTGCTGGAGCATCTGGCCGAGCTGGTGGTGAAATCGGCCAACGAATCGGGCGGCTACGGCATGCTGGTGGGACCGCATTCCACCAGGGAGCAGCAAACGGATTTCGCGGCCAAAATCCGGGCGAATCCGCGCAACTTCATCGCCCAGCCGACGCTGGCGCTTTCCCGCGTACCGACCATTGTGGGCGATCATTTCGAGGGGCGGCACGTGGACTTGCGGCCATACGTGCTTTGCGGAAAGGAAATCTACGTGGTGCCGGGCGGGCTCACGCGCGTGGCCATGAAGAAGGGATCCCTGGTGGTGAATTCCTCGCAGGGAGGCGGCAGTAAGGACACCTGGGTGCTGGGAGCGGAAGGAGGCGCGCAGTGACGGGCGGAACAGTCTCGCAACCGCTGCTGAGCCGCGTGGCGGACTCGGTCTACTGGATGGCGCGCTACATTGAGCGCGCGGAGAACGTGGCGCGCGTGATCGGCGTGAACCAGAAGCTCATGCTCGATTTGCCGAGCGGCTTTTCGGACCAGTGGCAGCCGATTGTGGATACCACCGGCGACCGCGCCATCTTCCTGGAGCGCTATCCCGCCGCCTCGCGGGAGAACGTGCTGCAATTTCTGGCGTTCGACCAGGACAACTTGAACTCGATCCGCTCATGCGTGACTGCGGCGCGCGAGAACGCGCGGTCCGTGAGAGAGACCATCTCCTCGGAGATGTGGGAGCAGATCAACAGCCTGTACCTGTTGATGGCCGGCCTGGAGTTCCGAAAGGTGGAGGAGCAACTGGCTCAGTTCTGCACGCAGGTTCGCATGGCCTGCCATCTGTTTCAGGGCATCACGAGCGTGACCCTGAGCCACGGGGAGGCGTGGAACTTCATCCGGCTGGGGACCATGCTGGAGCGCGCCGACAAGACCACGCGCATCCTGGACGTGAAGTACTTCATCCTTCTGCCATCGGTAGCGGACGTGGGGACGCCCTACGACGATATCCAGTGGTCCGCCGTGCTGAAGTCGGTCAGCGGATTTGAGATGTACCGCAAGCGGCATGGGCGCATCTCGCCGGACCGGATTGTCGAGTTCCTGTTGCTGGACGCGGATTTTCCTCGCGCCGTACGCTATTGCCTGGGGCAGGCGGATCAGGCCCTGCACAACATTACGGGCGCGCCGAACGCCACGTACTCCTGCGCCTCCGAGCGCCGTTCCGGGCTCCTGCGCTCGGAGCTGGATTACGCGCAGGTGGATTCGATTATTCAATCCGGGCTCCACGAATTCTTCGACGGGCTGCAGTCCAGAATGAATACAATTGATGAATGCATCCGCGGCGACTTTTTCGCCCTGCCGGTTTACGCTTCGGCCGCCGAGGGATAGCCCACCGAGAAATATGACATTCTGCCTGGGAATTACCGTCGATCAAGGTCTGGTTGGAATCGCGGACACGCGCGTGACCGCCGGCAACGAATGCCTGGTGGCGCGCAAGACCGCCAGTTACCAGGGCCCCGGATTCGCGTTCTTCGTGATGCACTCCGGGTTGCGCTCGCTGCGAGACAAGATCCTGCTGCATTTTGAAGAAGCTTTCGCCAAGGAGACGATTGTGCGCGAGCGGCTGTACAAAGTGGTGGACTTATACGCCAAGCAGGTGCGCCGCGTGGCGGAGGAGGACGGACCGTCGCTGCAGAGCGCGGAGCTGAAGTTCAACGCCTATTCGCTGATTGGCGGACAGATGTCGGGCGACTCGTCGCACCGGCTGTTCATGGTCTACCCGGAGGGAAACTGGGTGGAGATTGGGCCGGACACGCCGTATCAGATTATCGGCGCTTCCGGTTTCGGGAAACCCATTCTGGAGCGCTCCGTAACGCAGTCGGATTCCATGCGCTACGCCTTTAAGGTGGGCTTGCTGGCCTTTGACGCCACGCGCCTGTGCGCGGCGGACGTGGACTTCCCCATGGACGTAATTCTCTACGCGCGAGGCAGCTTTCAACTGGTGGAGCAGCGCTTCGACAGAAATGACTTGCGCGAAATTTCCGACTGGTGGCAGGACCGGATGCGCCGGAGCGTCCAGGACCTGCCCTCGGAGTGGATCGAAGCGGCATTTTCCCGAATGACGCACGGCGAAATTCCCGTTTGAGGCATACCGCGCCATGCGCTTCCAGGTGACGCATTCCACCATTTACCGTTACGAAGGGCCGGTGTACCTGGAGCCGCAGACCCTGCGCCTACGGCCGCGAGAAGACGGGACGCAGCGGCTGCGGCGGTATGCGCTGGAGATTTCTCCGGCGCCGGGCGGGCGCTCGGAGTGCCTGGACCAGGACGGAAACGCGGTGGTGGAGGCGTGGTTCGACCGGCCGGTGGAGGAGTTGAAGCTGACCAGCTCGTTCGACGTGGAGACGCTGCGAGAGAACCCTTTCGATTTCGTGCTGGCGGATTCGCGAGCGGACGCCCTGCCGTTCGCTTACTCCGGGCCGGTTGGCGCGGAACTGGCGCCGTGTCTGGAGAGCGCGCCGGAAACCGGGGTGGTGCGAGACCTGGCGCGGACCGTGGTGGACGCGGCCGGGGGGCAAACGCTGGCCTTTCTGACAACACTGAACCGGACGCTGTATGAGAACTTCGCGCACGTGGTGCGCGAGAACGGGCCGCCGCATCCGCCGGACTTGACGGCGCGCAGCAAGGAAGGCTCGTGCCGCGACCTGGCGCTGCTATTCTGCGCCGCAAGCCGCAGCATGGGAATCGCCGCGCGGTTTGTGAGCGGTTATGAAATGGGCGCGTCGATGACGGAACAGGCGGACATGCACGCGTGGGCGGAAGTCTATCTGCCGGGAGGCGGATGGCGCGGGTACGACCCTTCCCAGGGACTGGCGGTGGCGGGTACGCACGTGGCGGTGGCCGCGTCGGCCGATCCGCGGCTGGCGGCGCCGCTGTCCGGAAGGTACCGGGGATCAGCGCGGTCGAAGATGGAGTTCGCGATTTCCATGCAGGTAGCCGGAGACGCCCCGCCAGGCCTTCACTTCGAGGCCGCGCAGTAGTCGAACAGCAGTTGCCACTCCGCGAGTTGAACGGCCAAGGCGATCCGCTCGCCTTCGGAGCCTTTCTGGCCGCGAGCCCGCTCGCAGTAGTCGAGGAAAGCGAAAGGGTGCCATTGGCTGCCGGTAGTCATGCCTTCCGCGGCGGCCGCTTCGAGCAAGGCCGGAAAGATGGCGTGGCGGCCCGTCTGGCGGAACCGGTAGGCTGAATTGGAGGCATCCGGCTCCTGGCGGTGCACAATGGCGTGCCAGTAGCTTCCGTCCGGGGTAGCTATGTCCTGGGCCGTCTCATGCGCCTGGTTCCAGCAGGAGTAGTAAACATAAAGCCCAGCCATGGCCGCCTCCGGCGCGCGCGAATGCGGGAACAGCTTGGAGGGCGTGCTTTTGCCGATCTCCGCCAGCGCCCGCGCCGAGGAGCATAGGCCGCCGGCAAGCGGCATCGGGCGGCTTCCGGCGCCATCGAGCGAGAGAATGCGGGCCACATCCGCGCCGTAGGCGCTCGGTTGGAACATGAAACTCAGGTTAGCAGGAGAGGGCGCGGTAACAGCGCCGGGAAACGAGAGCGTGAAGAAAGACTCCGTCCGGGGCCATGGTATGTTCTCTTATATAGATGTTCCCTGCCGCCTTCCGAAGGAGTTCGGGCGCCACTCTCTGGGTGATCCTGTTCTGCTGCTGCGAGGCGGCGTGTCATCGTGGGCCTGAACCTCCGAGCACGCTTTCCGTAGCCGCCGCGGCCGACCTGAGATTCGCCATGGATGAACTGGCGGCGGACTTCCACCGCACGCATCCGGCGGTGACTCTGCGGCCAAGCTACGGCTCCTCGGGCAATTTCTACGCGCAGATTCGCAACGGCGCTCCCTTTGACGTGTTTCTCTCGGCGGATGTCGTCTATCCGCGCCGCCTGGCTCAGGAAGGCGTGGCCAAGCCCGAATCCATCTTTCTTTATGGTCTGGGGCGAATCGTGGTCTGGGTGCCTGCGGGCTCGGCGGTGGACCCGGCCGCGGCGCTGGGTAGCCCGCGCATCCGGCATATCGCCATTGCCAATCCGCAACATGCGCCCTACGGACGCGGCGCGGAAGCCGCCTTGCACACGTTGGGCTTATACGACGCGGCGAAGCCGAAGCTGGTGATGGGAGAGGACGTTGCGCAGACCTTCTCCTTTGTGGAAAGCGGCGCAGCGGACGCGGGTATTGTGGCGCTCTCTCTGGCGCTCGCGCCGCAGGCGCACGGCAAGGGCCGCTACTGGGAAATTCCGCTTGACGATTATCCGCGCATGGAGCAGGGCGGTATGATCTTGAAGGACTCGCCCGGCGCGCAGGCCTTTCGCGCTTACCTGACGAGCGCCGGAGGCCGCGCCATTCTGAAGAAGTACGGTTTCTATTTGCCGGAGGGCTATTAGTGGACTGGCAAGCCATCGGCCTGAGCTTGCGCCTGGCAGCCTGCACTACGGCTGTGCTGCTGGCGCTGGGCGTTCCGTTGGCGTACTGGGTGGCCTTTTCGCCGCGGCGCTGGAAGTTCCTGGTGGAGGCGGTGGTGGCCTTACCCCTGGTGCTGCCGCCGACGGTGCTGGGCTTCTACATCCTGCTGGCCATCGGCCCGCATAGTCCCGTGGGCGCGCTCTACGCCCGGCTGACGGGCGGCATGCTGCCGTTTTCGTTCCAAGGGTTGCTGCTGGCATCGGTTCTGTATAGCCTGCCGTTCACGGTGCAACCGATCGCCGCCGCATTCTCGTCCGTGGATCGAAAGCTGTTGGAGGCCTCCTGGTGCTTGGGCGCCTCGCGCGCGGCCACATTCCGGCGCGTGGTAGCGCCGCTCTCGCTGCCGGGCATCGCCACGGGCGCGATTTTGAGCTTCGCCCACACCATGGGCGAATTCGGCGTGGTACTGATGGTCGGCGGCAATATCGCCGGCGTCACGCGGACGGTATCGATCTCCATTTACGACCAGGCGCAATCGCTCGACTACGCCGGCGCGGCGAAAACGTCGCTGGTCCTGCTGGCGGTCTCATTCCTTGTCCTGGCGTTCACGTACGCGATGCAGCGCCGCTTCTGGTCGCTATGGCCGATGAGCTGATCTGCGCCTGCCGCAAGCGCCGCGCCGGCGGATTCGACCTCGACGCGAGCCTGCGCATCGGCCTTTTCGAATCCCCGGTGAGCGTGCTGTTTGGGCCTTCGGGCGCGGGCAAGACCACGCTGATGCGCCTGCTAGCCGGGCTGGAAGAGCCGGATTCCGGCGCAATCCGCTTTCGCGGCGAGACTTGGTACGATTCCGCGCGCGGCCTTTGCCTGCCGCCGCAACGCCGCCGCGCCGGATTTCTATTTCAGGATTACGCCCTGTTTCCGCATCTCACCGTGGCCGCCAATGTGGCCTACGCGGCGCGGCCGGAAAAGGCGCGGGCGGCGATGGAAACCTTCGGCATTGCGGACTTGGCCGCGCGGCGGCCGCGCGAGCTTTCCGGAGGACAGCAACAGCGCGTGGCGCTGGCGCGGGCGCTGGCCGCGGAACCGGCGCTGCTGCTGCTGGATGAACCCCTCTCCGCGCTGGACGCCCCCGCGCGCGCCCGCATGCGGCAGGACCTCCGGCACATGCTCCGCGACAGCGGCGTGCCCAGCGTTGTGGTGACGCACGACCGGGTGGAAGCCCTGGCGCTGGGCGACCGCATGGCCGTGATGCTGGACGGGCGCGTGGCTCAGGAAGGCCCCGTTCAGGAGGTCTTCCGCCGCCCGGCGGGCGCGGCGGTGGCGGAGGCCGTCGGCATGGAGAACGTGATTCCGGCCGCGGTGGCCGCGCGGGAAGCGGGACTGGCCACCGTGCGGGTGGGCCAGGCGCAGCTTCAGGCCCTGGACACGGAGCGCGAGCCGCGGTGGGCGTGCATTCGAGCCGAGGACATCGCTGTGGCGCGTCACGCGCCGGAAGGGTCCAGCGTGCGCAATCTGCTGGCGGGCCGCGTGCAATCGGTGGCGCTGGAAGGCGCGCTGGCGCGTGTAGAACTGGACTGCGGCTTCCCCGTGGTGGCAGCCATCACCGCGCAATCGGCAGCGGACATGAACTTGCGGCCGGGAGACGCGGTTTTCGCGGCCGTGAAAGCCACCGCGATTCACTTAACGGCGTGAGAAGGCGGGCCAGATAAAGAGATGGCCTGCCCCACCGAAGGCGCAGGCCAACGGAAACGGCATCGTCACGCGCCGCTGGCTACACCCCGCTTACGCTTAGCGCCATCACGTTGGGGATGTAACCGCTGCCCGGATTCTCGATTGTCACCGAAACGGTGGTCTCCTTCTTGTTGCGCATCACCACGACATCCACAGCGCTCTTGCCGGGCTGCATCGCCTGGCGGAGAGCGCGGGTAATCTCATCGGTGGTAGTGATGCTGGAGTCGCCCACCTTGGTGACCACGTCGCCGGCCTTGATGCCGGCCTTTTCGGCGGCGGAGTACTTGTCCACGGCTTTCACCAGCACGCCCTCCTTCACCCCGAAGAAATCCGCGAGCTGCGGCTCATGCCCCAGCGCTTCCCCCATGATGCCCAAGCGCGGGTTGCGCCAGTTCATCTGGAAGCTCGGGATATCGGGCATGGGAATCTGCGGCGCCTGCGGCATATCGGAACCCATTACATGGGGACCAAGAACCGAGAAAAACGATTGGGGCGAGGTCTTGCGGGTGCCGATGGCCGCCGTGAGAGTCTGCGTGGCCCCGTCGCGAGAGACGACGATCTTCACCTGACGATCTGGCGGCGTCTCGTGCACCATGCGCGCCAGCTCTTCAGTGCCTTCCACCTTCTGGCCGTTGTATTCGAGCACCACATCGCCGACCTTGAGACCCGCCTTGGCGGCCGGGCTGTCGTCCTCCACGCGAGTTACCTCCGCGCCGCGGTCTTCCTTGAGCTTCAGAGCCTTAGCGCGGTCTCCATTGATATCGGCCATACCAATGCCGAGATAGGAGCCCGGCGACGCGTTTAGGACCGTGAGTTGCTGCGCGGTGCGGGCGCGCGGAGCGGCCGGAGCCATGGGCGCCGCCGGCGCGGGCGCTTGCGGCAAAGCGGCGGAGGCCGCCAGCAACCCAATTCCAAATCCGAATGCGATATTCATAGAATCCCCTTTACTGACGCTTGATGAAAATAGCGCCACCCCCGGAGGAGACGCGCACAATCGGTCCTCCGCCATTCACCTGGCCCTGCGCCACAATCCTCGGCCCTATTCGCCGGGCCTGGATCTGCGGGAACTCGGAAAGAATCCGCCGCAGGGAATCCGCCAGCGCGTCTTCCGCCTGGATGGTCACACCCACGTTAGACGGAACCAGCAGCGTGATGTCACCATTGCCCGTGGTGAGATACGAATCCGGCGCGGCGCGCAACAGGGAGGCCATGATATTGCCCATGGCCGCGGAAACGCGGATGCTGCCGGCGATACGCCCCAGTTGCACCCCGCCGGAGGCGGATTCGCAATGCGCGCCCGCGGCGGAGCCGACGTTGATGAGCCCGGCCATGTCATGCGCCGTCACCAGGCCGCCGGCGCTGCCCACCCAAATCTGGCCGGCGCCGGTGGTGGCATCCACGGCCGCGGCGGCGCGCGCGATGCGGATGGCCCCGGCCCCGGTCTCGGCGTTGACGCGTCCTCCAGCGTCCCCGGCGATGATATCGCCGCCCATGGTCTGCAGCAATGCTTCCCCGCGAACCGATTTCACGGTGATGGGCCCGAAGCCGGTGGTGGAAGTCAGGGCGCCGCCAATGTCGCCGGCGCGGATTTCACCGCCGAGGGTCTTGAGCTGGCAATCCCCCTTGATGCGGTCCACCCAGAGCGGACCGGCCACGGAATCGACGGTCAGAGGGCCATCCACCCCGCTGGCCTGCACCGGACCGCTTTCGGTCACCACGCTAGCCTCCACCAATCGCGGGCACCGCAGCGCGAGTTTGGCCGCCAGGGGCTCTCCCGGCGCGGTGACCACGGACCACTCGCCGCCCCGGACCACGCGGACGGAGAAGCCTCCCAGAAGGCGGCGCGCCTCGGCCTCATTCGCCGCGCGCACGTTGACCGTGAGCGTGTATTGCAGTTCACGGCCGACGCCGGCTTCCAGCGTCACCGGGCCGCGGGCGTTCACCCTCAGGCGATGTCCGATGGGGGCGCGGCCGGAGATTGTCTCCACGCACTGGCCGTGGCGGCAGGTAATGGAGTCCTGGGCGCGGAGCGCCATCGGAGCCCCCGCCGCAAGGGATGCCGCCAGCACGGCAACCCACTTCATGGGAGCGTCCCTCCGAAGCAGGCGGATACCGCCGGTTTCCTCAGAATGTGCCCACGGAAGCATTCCATTCCTTCAACGCCTGTTCGCACTTCAGGCGCACGTAATCGTTGTTCTCGTTCTGCACCAAGCCTTGCAGAATGCCCACCATGGCTTCGTCGCGCTGCGTCACCAAAAGGTTGATGGCCTGGATGCGCATGGCGGGATCATCGTCGGAGACCAGCGTGCCCGCCAGGGTCTTGCGTACCAGCGGATCGCCCGCCAGCGGCTTCAGCCCCTCAATCGCGTTCATGCGGACCCCGCGGTTGGAATCGCGCAAGGCGTTAATCAGCACGTCGCGCACCTCGCTCGAACCAGGATGCTCGGCTAGCAGGCTCACCGAAATCACGCGCACCGCGGGATTGTTCCCGGCCGCCGCGGCCAACAGAAGCTTCTGAATGCCCGGATCGTCCGCGCGGCCGTCGATTTCGCGCCGCCGTGTTTCGTCCAGCGCGATGCGCACGTGTCCGGCGCTATCCGGCTGGATGGAGCGCACGGTGGAAAAGACGTCCGGCGAAGCGCCCACATCGGCATACCGCGCCGTCACCGGCCCCATGCCGGCGAAGCGCGCCGTAAAGAACCCCAAAACCACCAGGGCCACTGCGCCCACGGGCTGCCGCCAGCGGTCAAAGCCGCGAAACGTCTCGCCCACGGCGTCCAGGAACAAGCGCCAAGGGCTGCGGACCGGGGCCGGCAAACGCCTCACGGGGGCAAAATCCGCGCTCGGTTCGCCGCGCTCCATGGCCGCCATGAGGCTCGCGCGGCATTCCTCCAGCAACGGGGAGGGGATCCCAGCTTGGCCGCCATCCAGCGCCGCCGCCAGCCGCCGCTGTTG
>Ga0335069_10004795_pt1 | contig 19960 bp, 16 predicted proteins | sample Lox_Sample_11_FD_206714 | JGI IMG/M metagenome (GOLD analysis project Ga0335069, IMG submission 206714) | Soil microbial communities from Loxahatchee National Wildlife Refuge, Florida, United States - Lox_Sample_1.1 | ecosystem: Environmental > Terrestrial > Soil > Wetlands | place: USA... | reverse complement strand
GCCGGCGAGGATCTCTTGTTGGCGCGCCGTCCAGTCCTGAGAGCTGGCGGAATATCGAGTTGCAGTGCCCCAGGATAGTCGCGATATTTCCTATGGGTTCTGCAATGTACGGCCTTCAACACACGCACCGCCGGTCGGGGGCATGGACGTGGCTTATAGCGAAGAGCTGGCAACCAGGTTAAGGGAAGTCCTTTCTCGTTCAAGAGGAATCGTCGAAAAGAAGATGTTCGGCGGACTCTGTTTTCTACTGGACGGAAAGATGATCTGTGGCGTATTGAAGGAAGACCTCATCGCCAGGATTGGTCGTGAGAACCATGAACGAATTGGGACGCAACGACATGTCCGGCCTTTCGATTTCACCGGCAAACCCATGATGGGAATGATCTGCGTGGCGCCCGCAGGACTGGGGACCAGGAAGGACCTTTCCAGATGGGTTGAAATGGCGAAAGCACATGCCAGGACTTTGCCCCCGAAGAAGGCCGGGTAGGCTGTCTCGGGCGGCAACTGACCTCGGCGTTGTGTTGTCCAAATGGAACGACGCACCGCGGCGCGAAGGGCTTCGTCGCACCGCGCACCGGAAGGAGGATCCATGAGACTCACTGCTGAAGCACCAGAGGCTCTTGGGTGCAGCTCAGAGCGCTTGACGCGGATAATGCCGGCGCTGCAGTCATACGTAGACAAGCGAGGGTACCCGGGTTTTGAAGCGTTGCTTGCGCGCGAGGGCCACATCTTTTACTCCGCGCACGTGGGCTATCAGGATCGCGAGCATGGCGTGCCCACGAAACCGGGAGCAATCTATCGCATCTACTCCATGACGAAGCCGATTGTCTGTACGGCTTTCATGGCCCTGTTCGAGGAGGGCCGCTTTCAACTGCTCGACCCCGTGGCCAAGTACCTGCCTTCTTTCGCCAAGGTGAAGGTACTGCGAGGAGACCCCGAAGGATCCCTGGAAGATCTTCACCGTCCCATCACTATCCGCGATCTGCTCACGCATACGTCGGGACTGGCGTACGGTCTTCTCAGCGAGTCGCCGGTTGACGAGATGTACCGTCGGTCTGGAGTCCTCGGGAGCGGCACGTACTCGCTTGAAGCCGTTGTTCAAGAACTGGCGGGTCTTCCCCTGGCGTACCAGCCGGGTTCAAAGTGGTACTACAGCATGTCGATCGATGTCATCGCATACCTGATCGAAGTCATTTCCAACCGGCCCCTGCAGGACTTCCTTGCCGAAAGGCTGTTCACGCCGCTCGGCATGGAGGACACGGCCTATCGGGTCCCACCCGACAAGCAAAGTCGCCTCGCCAGCATCTACAATCACCGAGAAGGAAGTCCTGCTGCGGAGACCGAGCGGATCGACGTTGAGCAGCGGTATCCATCAACGAGCGCAAGCTTCGCACGCGGGGGAACTGGCCTGTTCAGTACCGCCCCGGACTACATGCGCTTCGCGCAGATGCTGCTTCAGAAAGGTGAATGGGATGGCAGCCGCATCCTATCCCCCAAGGTCGTGGATCTCATGCACTCGAATCACCTTTCGCCCTCCCTGCTTCCCTGCAGAATCGGAGACAGCGTCATCCGTGGATACGGTTTCGGCCTGGGCTCTCGCGTGCTGTTGAACGTAGCCGAATCGGGAATGCCCGGCTCCGTCGGAGAATTCGGCTGGGGCGGCGCCGCAAACACCCACTACTGGGTAGATCCTCGGGAGCGGATAGTTGGAGTGCTGATGACGCAGCTGCTGGGAAGTCAACAGGCTCCGCAGGTGGACTTTCAGACCCTGGCATACCAGGCAGTGACGAGCCTATCGGGAACCGCATGACAAGACGGGGCAACTGACTGGCCGCGAATGCTGCTGTCCGTGTACAAGAGGGCCCTTCTGGTCAGGGGGTTCGGCGATGGTCCGGTCCCGATCAACACGCTTTACACGGAGCCGCCGGCGCTCTTTGCGGATCCCGTCCACGCGCCGGCCTCGGGCTCCAACTTGATGACTACCGGCGTGAACCGCGACACACTCGCGGTGTACGGCTGGCTGGACCTTCGCAAGGGACCCCTGGTCCTGCACGTTCCAGAAATGGCCGGTCGCTACAACAGCGTTCAGTTCACCAATCCGTCGAGCAACATCAATTCCGCATACGCGGGCAAACGCACCACGGAAACCCAGGCGGGAGACTACTTCATCAGCGGCCCCGGCTGGGAAGGAGCCGTGCCGCCGGTCGTCCGCAGCGTCGGGATGCACGAACGGACATTGGAATGGCATCAAAGCTCAGCGGCGACTTCCTTCGCGCCTTGCGGGGCTTCGCCAGACCATACTCGTGGAGTCCCGAAGACCGCGGGCTGGTACCACACGTTCTGGAACGCGCGTCGGAAGTACGACTCGCCCGGTCCAGCACGACCTCGCCGGGGAGCGCCTTATCCGAATGTGACACGGCCTTTGGGTTCCCGATCCTGCGATGGTCAAGGGACCGACGAGGGTCGAAAGAGCCGCGCTCTACTTGTCGGTGCGTTCGATGACCGTGGCGCCGACGAGCCACCGACCCACGTTCCCGTAGGCCCATGGTAAATAGACACCGAGAGTGATCACGCCCAGGGCGAACTGCCCCCAGAGCAGGCCGAACCCCTTCTGGCCTTCGAAGGCCAGGTGACCGATCTCCGTCTCTCCGCGGGTGAACACGGTACGGGCCGTGAAGTAGCGGTAGAGGTTCAGGAAAGCGGCGGGCCAGTAGACGGTGACGGTGACGATGCACAGGAGCGCCTGGCCCAGGACGAAGCCGAAGGAAAGCCAGAAACGGGTCTTCCAGCGGACACGGACCTCCTTCCAGGAGAAATCGACCATCCACTTGTACACCAGGTAGACGAATACCAGCAGCATGTACAGCACGAACAGGAAGGTGACCAGCATGGTGAGCAGCTGCGCGCCCCCCGCCGGGCCGTGTCGCATGGACCCGGGTGCCGCCAGCGCCAATGGCACCGAGATGACCACGATGAGCACGATCAGGGGCACCCAGAATCCCAGGAGCATCAGGACGAACAGCCGCCCGCCTCGTCCCATGAACGTGAACCCGCTGCCCCGCCAGCTCGTCCTCGAGGCCAGGTAATCCATGGCGCGCCGGGCGTACCACGGCAGGAACACACCGACGGTCACGATGGAGAGAAGAATCCCGGCGACGTTCAGCCACAGGAACTCCCCCATCTTTCCCCGGAATGCCAGCGAGTCGCCGTCAACGGAGAGCCGGGGCGCCAGGATCCGCAGGAAGACGATATTGAAGCCTGACGCAAAGAGCCATAACACGAGGGCCAGCCCGAGCTGTACCACGACGGCAAGCCCGGGGTGGGCCCTGCCCCACGCTCCGTGACTTCCAACCAGTTGCTGGGCCGCGTCGATGGCGATCGCGATCACCCAATAGATGAGAAACGGCTTCCACCAGTCGCGACCGTGGAGGGAGAGCGCGAGACTTGTCTTCATGGTATTCCTCTCTGCGTGTTCAGTACCACGCACCGGGGGAATCTTCAACCTGTCTTTTCGAAGACGAGGCAGCGGTACTGGACCAGGCGGGCCTTCTGGCACGCGGCCAGCGCGAGACTTCCTGCGGTGCTGCGCCAGTACGACCATGGCACCGGGAGGGCGGCGACCAGGAGCGCCAGGGCTCGCAGCGCGGGCGGGGCCGGCGGGAGCTGCCGGAGGAAGGGGCTCAGGTCGCGGTTGTCCACGAGGCGCAGGCCGGCTTCCGCGGCGCTGAGCGCCGCGCGATCGACCGTGCAGAGGGAAGAAAGGACCCATCCCCTTCGGAACGCGTCCACGAGCCTCTGCTCCCGTGGAGGATGCCGCTCCTCGGAAAGAAAGTCATCCACGACGACCAGGTGCCCTCCGGGCTCGAGCGACCGGGCGGCCGCTTCGAAAAAGGCATGCGGAGCAGGGAAGTGCACGAAGGACTCGATCGCGAAGGCGCAGTGAAACCGGGACTGGCCCGCCAGGGCGCAGAAATCCCCGGCGACGAACGACAGCTGCCGCGCAAGGCCGCGGAGGCGCGCCTGGCGGCTCGCGATCTCCGCCTGCCTCGGGCTGATGGTCACGCCGACCCCTTGCAGCGCCTCTCCGACCGCGCGGCACAGGAAGAGCAGGCTGCCACCGACGCCGCACCCGATGTCGAGCACCCGCAGCGATGCGCCCTTCGCGCGGTCCCCGCCGCCGCGCGGCCGGCCGAGCGCACGGATCTCCGCGGCGACCAGCGTATTCACGTGGTCCACCGCCTGGCGCAGGTTCTCCACGCCGGCGGCCCACACGGCGCGCCGCATGGCGAGCGTCTTTGCGCCGATCCCGAGGGACAGGAAAAACCGGGTGTTGCGCTCGTAGTAGTCCCGCACGGCCCTCGCCGTGCGCGCCCCGTCCACCAGGGGATCCGCCGCCACGCCCTGATCGTGCCGGGGATTGCCGATCGACGCAAGACGATGTACGCATGAAGGCAATGGAGAGCCCGACTGCGAGGGGGAGCCCGGGTGACCAGCGGACGCCGAACCGACCGAGGCTCGCGTTCATTCTCGTCACGATCTTCCTGGACATGGCGGGCTTCGCGATGGTCGCGCCACTGCTTCCACTCTACGTCCAGCATCACGCGGGCGGCGCTCTCCTGGCCGGCGCCCTGGGGTCGGTGTACGCCGTCATGCAGGTCGTCGGCGCTCCCCTCGTGGGATGGTTCGCGGACCGGCGCGGGAGGCGGCCGGTGCTCGTGGTCTGCCTGCTCGGAAGCTGCGCCGCCTACCTTGGAGTCGCCGCGGCGGGATCCCTCCAAGCCTTGTTCATCGCGGTCGCATTCGGCGGCCTCGTGGGCGGAAGCTTCGCGACTGCCCAGGCGTACATCGTGGACGGCGCTTCGCCGGGGGAGCGGACTCGATGGCTGGGGCTTGCCGGCGCGGCGGTCGGGCTGGGGATCGCTGCCGGGCCCTTGCTGGGCGGGTTCCTCGGGGCGAGCGGTCTGCGGCTTCCCGCGTTCACCGCCAGCGCGGTTGCGCTGGCGAACGCGCTCTACGGATTCCTGGCCCTGCGTGATTTCCCGCCGCCGGCGGCCGCGGCAGACCGGCAGAACCTGCGCCTGGATCCCATCCGCGGGATCATCGGCGTATTCCGCCGCGCCGAGCTGCGAACGTTCCTGCTCGCGCTGGCGGCGCTGAATCTCTCTTTCTCGGGGCTGCCGTCCACGTTCCCGCTCTTCAGCCAGGCACGGTTCGGGTGGGGCCCCCCCGCCAACGGGTTGTTCTTCGCCTTCATTGGCGCCTGCGCGGTGCTGACCCAGGGACTCGTGGTGGGACGTCTCGCCCCCTGGGTGGGGGAGGCCCGCCTGGCCTCCGCCGGCGCGGCCGGGGCCACGGCGATGTTCGCTCTGGTCGCGCTGGCCCCGGCGGCGTGGATGCTCTACCCGGCGCTGGGCCTGCTGGCAATCGGGACCGGCCTGGGCATCCCCTCCCTGATGAGCCTGGTGGCGCACCACGCGCCGGAAGCCGGGCTCGGCCGGGCAATGGGCGGCGTGCAGTCGATCCTCAGCGCGTGCATGATTGCCGGGCCGTCTCTCGCCGGCGGCCTGCACCAGGCGCTGGGCCCGACGGCGCCGTACTGGGCGGGATCCACACTGGCCGCCGCCGCCTTCCTGACCATCACGCTGGCAGGACCCCGGAGGACCGGACCTTCAGAGGGGCCCTGAACGTCAGCGGCGCGGCTCGAGAATCGGGAGCAGCCGCTCGACGGCGCGGGCGACTCCCTTCTCGGCCCGTACCTTGGCGCCCAGCGCCCGTGCGCGCCTCCGCATCCCTTCGTCCGTTGATGCAAGGGCGATGAGATCAGCCATTTGCCGTGGCCCGCGTGAAGCCGGCGCGGCGCGCGGGCCCACGCCGAGCGCCGAAATGCGCTCCGCCCAGAAGTACTGGTCCGCTGCCACCGGGAAGATGACGGACGGCACGCCGGCCCGCACTCCCTCGGCGGTCGTGCCGGCGCCGCCATGGTGGACTACCGCCGAGACGCGCGGGAAGAGCCAGGCGTGAGGAATGTCCGCCCGGACGACCGTCCGCCGCGAGCCGTCGACGAGAGTGAAGGAGGGATCCGGGGCGCCCGCGGTGGAGCCGCCCCCGGAGACCACGGCCCGAACGCCGGTCATCGCCAGCGCGGCCTGCGCGGCGCGCTCCAGCCGGCTTCCACCACTCGTCCCCATGCTCCCGAATCCCACGAAGATCGGCGGGGGACCGGACGCCAGGAAGCGTTCCAGGGGCCGCGGCGCGCGAAAGCCCCCGTGCTCCAGGAACCAGTAGCCGGTCACCGCGTGCTCCGCGGGCCAGTCCGGCGGCGGCGGGGCGACCTCGGGGCTGAACCCATAGAGGAAAGGGATGCCGGCGGAGTACATGGCGCGCCAGGGTCCTGCCACGGGCAGCGCGGGCAGCCGCACCGCGCGACGCCAGTTGTTCGTGGTGCGCCGCCAGGGCTGCCACATGACCTGCTCGAGCACCCGGTAGGTCAACGCGTTGTACGTGCCCCCGAGGGAGCCCCGGAAGGGCAGCAGGGCGGACGGGAAGTGGCGGGTCCGTCCAAGCGGCTGCAGCATGCACATCACGCACGGCACGCCCAGGGCTTCGGCGATCGAAAGCCCCCAGGTCGAGGACAGGCCCGCAAGTACCGCGCGCGCCGGCAGGCCGGCGTCCGCCGCGGACTCGACCATGAGGCGATACTCGTCCTGTGCCGCATGGAGGAACCTCGCCGTGGACACGATCCCGCGCAGCAGGCCGCCGCTGAACGACGCCGCCATGGCCCCCCGTCCATTCGACATCAGGTCACTCGGGTTCCCGCCCAGGGGCACGAACCGGACGCCGCGGTCTTCCACCAGCGCCCGGAAGCGAGGCGCGGCGGCGATGACGGGCGGCACCCCGGCGTCCCGCAGGCCCAGCGCGAGCGCGATGAACGGTTGAACGTCCCCGCGCGTCCCGCTGGCCAGCAGGAGCACCGGGGCCTCCCGACGCGTCACGTCAAGGACGGTAGTGGAAAAGCACACGCCCCGCCAGCCTCGCGCCGGCTCATCGCCGCCCTCTCGGGGGGAGGGGACCGGGCTGGAAGAGCTGCAGCTGCCGGGCCGGGGAGATGGCGTCCTGGTGGCACGCGACCACCGGGTAGAATGAGTTGGTGGCCATGATCCTGCTGGTGGTCCGGGCGTCCGTGCGCGCGCCCTTTGGCGACCGGCCGTTCGTTGCCGCGGCTCGGCGCATCCAGGGAGGAAAGAGGAGACGCTCCGTCGGCGCGACGGCCGCGCCCTAGGGAAGCGCGCGGGCCTTCGCGTCGGCGGCAGTGGAGGCGCCCGCGGCCAACGCGTCGGCGCGGGCGGGCGCCGCCGTCCGTGCCCGGGCGCGGATCTTGAACTGCGCAACGCGCTGCTGCAGGGCCTCGGCCATGCCCGAGAGGTCCGCGGTGGCTGCCGACATGCGATCTGCGGCCGCCGCGGCCGCCTGGGTGAGACCGTTCACGTTTTCCACCGCGGCAGAGACCTGGCGCGCACTCGCGTCCTGCTCCCCGGTGGCCAGGGAAATGCTCTGGCTCATCTCATCGATGCTGGAGAGCGCCCGTGCGAGCTCGCTGCTCGCGGCCATCTGGCGGGACATGGAGCCGGAGAGAGTGGCGATCATCTCCTGCACCTTGCGGGCGTAGATGCGGATCTGTTTCATGGCCTCCTGGGAGCCGTTGGCGATCTCCACTTCCTGGCTCACGCCGAGGATGCTCTCCTTGATCAGCGTGGCGATCTCCTTGGTGGAAGCGGAGGAGCGCTCCGCCAGCTTGCCAACCTCGTCCGCCACCACCGCGAAGCCGCGGCCGTGCTCGCCGGCCCGTGCAGCTTCAATGGCGGCGTTCAAGGCGAGCAGGTTGGTCTGGTCCGCGATGTCGGCGATGACGCCGACGATCCCGCCGATCTTCTCCGAGCTCCCGGCGACCCGCTGGATTCCCGCCACCACCTCCCCGACTGCCTGCGCCCCTTCCTCGGACTTGTCCACCGACTGGCTGGCGAGATCGGAGATCTCCCCGAGGGTTCGCGCCACCTCCTTGATGGACTCCTGCACCAGCGCCATGGAGGCGGCTCCCTGGCCGACCGCGGCGGCCTGCGCGCGCGCGTGCTCGCTGACGCGTTCCATGCTGGCAGACAACTCCTCCACCGCCGCCGAGGTCTCCTGCAGCGTGGAGGCCTGGCTCTGGGCCCCTTCGGCCAGCGTCCTCGCGCTCTCCGAGATCCGGCGGGTGGCGGAAGCCACGCGCTCCGCGTTGAGCTGCACGGCGGCCACCGTCTCGCTCAGCCGCACCGACATGTCGTTCAGCGCGCGGCCCAACCTGCCGATCTCGTCCTTGCGCGGGATGGAAAGGCTGTCCGTGAGATCCCCATCCGCGATTCGAAGCGCGAGGGCAACGCTGCGGTTCAGCGGGCGCGTGATGGCCGCGGCGATGATGACGCACAGTACGAGTGCCGCCGCGAGCACGACCGCGGCCACCGCGAAGAGGAGCAGCATGAACCGGGACTCCATGGCGGCGGCCCGGCCCTCGATCCTCTGGGACTCGTCGTTCGCCATCTGGGCGACCTTCTCGGTGCTGGTGCGGTGGCGCTCATACAGCGGTGTGAGCGTGGAGTCCAGGAGCGCCGCGGCGGCCTGCCGGTCCCCGGCCCTTACCGCGGGGATGAATTGGGACTCGAGGACCTGGAAGTACCGTTCCGCGGGCTCGTAGGCTTCCTCGATCATCGTCGTACGGATCGGACTCTCGGGGAGCCGCCCGGACCAGTAGACGTGGCGCGCCTCGAAATCGCTTTGCAGCGCCTGGACCTTGAGGCCCAGGCCGTCGACTTCCGCCGGGCTCCGGGCGTCCCGCAGCTGGAGCGTGGTGAGGTACGCCTCGATCAGGAATTCCGTCGGCGGAAGGACGTCCGCCGCCAGCTCCTTCTGCTCGACGACCTGGCGGTAGAGGGGACCGTTCACCTTGATGGTAGAGGTCATGTACAGCGCGTAACCGCCCAGGCAGACGAATCCGACCACAAAAACGGCGCCGAGCAGGACGAGCTTCCCGCCCAGCCGGAGGTTCGCGAACAGGTGTGCGCGCATGGCGACGCTCTCCCTCTGCAGAGACTCCCGCGTAACGGATTCTCTTCGTACTCCCCTATTCTCGGCAACCGGAGGCGAATTGTAGAGGCTCTACCGGCGAGGCCCGGCGGTCGAAGCCCGCGCGATGACGCGCGCCGGGACGAGGACCTTGCGCAGGCCGTGGGGTTTCCCCGAGATGGAATGGAAGAGAGTCTCCGCGGCGAGCTTGCCCATCAGCTCCTTGGGGACCTGCACCGTGGTCAGGGCCGGGGTCACTTCCGAGGCGAGGGAGATGTCGTCGAAGCCTACCACGCTCACGTCATCCGGGATGACTCGGCCGGCCTGCTTCAGCGCGTCCATGGCCCCGATGGCCACCATGTCGTTGTAGGCGATGACGGCGGTGGGCGGCTCGAGCCCGGTGCGATCGAGGATCCGGCTCATCGCCTCGAACCCACCCGAGATCGATTCGGGACACTCCTCGACCAGGCCCGGCGCCGCGTCGAAGCGGTAGGCGGCTTGCGCCCGCGCGAAGCCGTAGCGGCGTTCCTGCGAGGAGACCCCGTCGATGGTGCCCGAGATGTAGGCCACCCGCCGATGCCCGAGGTCGGACAGGTGCCGCCCGGCCCGCAGGATGCCGTCCACGTTGTCCACCAGGATCGTGTCGATGTCCTCCGTGGGGACCCAGTAGTCCACCATGACCATCGGCACGCCCAGGGTCTGCAGCCTGCCGGCGAGTCGGGGATCGTAGGTCCCGATCAGGACCACCCCCGCCAGGTCCGACAGCTTCACGTTGAGCTGGTCCAGGGGGAAGTCGTCCCTGGCTACCGTGCGGAACTGGAACGAGTAGCGCCGGAAGGCAACCTCCTTTTCCACGCCGGAGATGATCGCGGAGTAGAACAGGCTGGAGAGGCTGAACAGCTCCGTGTCGATGAAAAAGGCGATGGTCCGCGCGATCCTGCGTCGCGGACGGTACCCCAGCTTTCCCGCGGTCTCCAGGATCGCCGCGCGAACCTCGTCGGACACGCTGTCCTCGGAGCCGGAGATCACCCGCGAGACGGTCGCCGTGCTGACGCCCAGCTTCCGCGCGATTTCGTTCATTGTGACGGCCATTCGCTGTCCCGACAGACTATGGGGTTACCGGGGCCTTCGACGCAAGCCGTGGAAGCACGGCGGCCTCGCGGGGCGCGCGTACGGCCGCTACCCGCCGCTCACCCCGCGATCGGCTTCACCTTCTTCACGAACTCGTCCGCCTTGCGCGCGATCTCGTCGTCCGTGGATCGCACGGTGATCCCGAAGCTCGCGCCGATGCCCGGGTCCACCACGCCCACGCTGAGGTTGATGGATCGCGACAGGATGGAGTCGGTCTGCTTCAGCGCATGCGCCACGTTGGGTCTCCTGCCGCGGCTGTCCTCCCAGGAGAGGATCTGCTCCATGTTGTTGTAGACGTGCCAGCCGCTGTCCGCGACGGTCTTCGTGCCCAGGGCGGCAGCCACCTTCCGGGTGGTGGCTTCGTCCGGGAAGAGCACGGTGATCATGGTGGCGATCTCTCCGGGGTCGTTGAGGCGACGCCAGGTCATGGAGCGGATCCCGCCGGCGGAGATGGCGTCCTTGAACCTGCGTTTCTTCTCCCGCAGCAGCCCCAGGATCATGTCCAGCTTCCGCAACTGCGCCAGCCCGACCGCCCCGGTGAGCTCGTTGATCCGGAGGTTGATTCCCACGAGCGAACGGGCGCCGATCTCCAGGCCGGTGCGAAGCGGCTTGTGCCCCTGGTCGTGGTAGCCGAAGGCCCTCTCGTACAGCTCGTCGCTGTCCGTGGTGACCATCCCGGAGTCCCCCGTGGTGATGGTCTTGTTGATGTTGAGGGAGAACGCGTTCACCGCGCCGAACGAGCCGGTCATCTTCCCCTTGTAGCTTGCGCCCAGGGACTGGCAGGCATCTTCCAGCACCGGGATCTTCGATGCGCGCGAAATGCCCATGATGCGGTCCAGGTCCGACGGGTTGCCCAGCATGTGCACGGGAACGATGGCCCTGGTCCGCGGGGTGATGCGTCGCTCGATATCTGCCGGGTCGATGGTGAGGGATTCGTCGATCTCCGCGAGGATCGGGGTCCCGCCCACCGCGATGATGGCCGAGATCGACGCGACGAAGGTGTAGCCGGGCACGATTACCTCGTCCCCGGTCTTGATGCCGAGGGCGACGAGCGCGGCCATGAGGGCGCTGGTGCCCCCGTTGACGGCCAGGGCGTGGCGCACCCCCATGCGCCGGGCGAAATCGCGCTCGAGGGTCACGACCTTCTGCTTGAACCGCGGATCGCTCTCGCTCCCGTACCGCGACAGGTAGCCGCTTTCGAGGACGTCGAGTACTTCTCTGCGTTCTTCTTCACCGAAAAGGTACGCGCCGGGACCTGGCATGCCATGGGCCTCCCTTCAGAAGAGTGCGTAGGAGAAGTATATGCGCGAATGTAATTCATCGTCAAACAGTGTGAAAATTACAGCTAATATATTAGAGGTTTTCCATTAACTTTCTTAGAAAGTTTTCGATATGTTATAGGAAGTTTCATATCGATCGCGCCTAAGGAGGGCATGTGTCATGACCATGAGACGGTTCCTGATCGGTTTGACAGTGCTGGTCTTCTCCTTCGCTGCAGCTTCATCGATATTCGCAACGGGGCAGGGAGAGAAGGGCGCTGCGCCCGGAAAGCCCGAGTACACGTTCTACTTCGTGTCGCACGGCGGGCCGGGAGACCCGTACTGGCAGGCGTTCATCAACGGCGTCAACGATTCCGCCAGGTCCATGAACGTCAAGATCGTCTACGTCTACCCGCAGAAGGAGGGGGACGTGAACGAGCTCGTCAAGCAGCTCAACTCCGCGATTGCTGCCAGGCCGGACGGCATCGGCGTCACGGTGGACGACGAGCAGGCATTTTCCGCGCCGCTGCTGGACGCCCGCAAGCAGGGAATCCCGGTCATCGCGTTCGATACCGTACCGGATCCCAGCAACCCCAAGCCGACCATCCCGTACATCTGCTACGTCGGAGAGGACAGCTTCTCCGCGGGCCAGGAGGTCGGGCGCGGTGCGCTCTCCGCGTTCAAGCTCGGAAGCGGGGATCGCGTGGGCGTGCTGAACCACGAGGCGGGCAACGTCTCCCTTACCCTGCGGACCAACGGGATCAAGGACATCCTGGATCCGAAAGGCGTTACGGTGGACGTGGTCTCGATTCCGGGCGATGATCCGGCGCAGTGCCAGTCCATCATCCAGAACTACCTGGCCAAGTACCCGTCCGCCAAGGCCTTGCTCACCATGGGGCCGCAGAGCTACCTGCCGGCCTCCAAGGTCCTGGAAACCAACTCCCTGGTCGGAAAGGTCGGCCTCTCCGGATGGGACATCACCCCGGAGGCCATCACCATGATCAAGAGCGGCGAGATGGCGTTCACCGCCAACGAGCAGCCCTACTACATCGCCACCACCGCCGCGTACCTGCTGTACATGAACAAGAAGTACCATTTCGATCCGCAGCCCATCTTCAACACGGGCCTTGGAAGAGTGGACAAGTCCAACATCGATTCCTGGGCAGACCTGGTGAAGGCCGGCAAGGGCTGATCCAGGCTCCATTGTGCCTGCATCCCGGGCGCCGCGTACGCGCGCGCCCGGGACACTCGTGGACGTTCGGGAGGTCTCCATGGACGGCAGCGAAGAGCGTTCCAGCGCCGCATCGGTGATCCGCGACTCTCGCCTCCTGCGCCGCATCATCCGCGTGCCCGAGCTGATGGTCCTGCTCGCCATCCTGGTGGTGATCGTGGGCTTCGTGGTCATGGCGCCGACCACGTTCCTCTCGGCGCGAAACATCGGCTCGTTGTTGACCGCGGCGGCGCAGCTCGGAGTGGTGGCCGTCGGGGCAGCCATCCTGATCATCGCCGGGGAGTTCGACATCTCGGTCGGTTCCAACTACGCCTTCACCGGCATCGTCATCGGCCTGCTCAGCACCGGCGCGGGGCTGCCGACCTGGCTGGCCGTCGTGATCGGCCTCGTCATCTCCACCTCGATCGGCCTGTCCAACGGTCTCATCACGCTGGCGGCCCGCATCCCTTCCTTCATCACGACCCTCGGCACATGGCTGGTATGGTTCGGGCTGACCCTTGCCGTCAGCAAGGGCTTCTTCGTTTCCGTCCACCCGCACGACCCGCTCATCGAGTTCTTCGGGGGGCTGGTGGGCTACCAGTTCTACGCGTCGATCTTCTGGTGGGTGGGCATCGGGATCGTGGCAATCGTCCTCCTGAGCCGCACGGCCCTGGGCAACTGGATCTTCGCCGTCGGGGGGAACGCGGACGCCGCGCGCGCGGTCGGAGTTCCCGCGGGGAAGGTCAAGCTTTTCGCCTTCGGCCTCATCGGGTTCCTGGCGGGAGTGTCGGCGCTGTTCACGCTGGGTCAGCAGGGCTCCATGGCGCCGCTGTACGGCCAGAACCTCGCGCTGCAGGCCATTGCCGCCTCGGTGATCGGCGGCTGCCTGCTGACCGGGGGCGCCGGCAGCGTGATCGGGGCCATGCTCGGCGCCGTGCTGATGTCCATGATCAACTCCGGCCTCATCCTCGCCGGGGCGCCGACCTTCTGGTACCAGACCTTCGTCGGGGCGATCGTGATCATCGCGGTCGTCATCAACACCTCGTTGTCGCGGCGCGTCGCGCAGATGAAGTGAGGGCTCGGCCATGGGAGACAACGGCTTTCGCCTGGAGGTCCGCAACCTCCAGAAGCGTTTCGGCTCCGTGGTGGCGCTGGAGGACGTGAGCTTCGGGGTGCGTCCTGGAGAGGTGGTGGGACTGGTCGGGGACAACGGCGCCGGCAAGTCCACCGCGATCAAGGTCATCTGCGGCGTTCATCGGCCCAGTGCCGGGCGCATCTTCTGGGAGGGACAGGAGACCAGCTTCGAGTCCCCCGAGCATGCGCGGGCGCTGGGAATCCAGACGGTGTACCAGGACCTGGCCCTGGTGAACACGCTCAGCATTGCCCGCAACTTCTTCCTGCACGCCGAGCCCTCGAAGCGGGTGGGTCCGATCAAGTTCCTGGACGTGAAAGCCATGCACCAGCGCACGGCGGAGATCCTGCGCGACATCGGCATCCGGGATCTCAATCCCGCCACCCCGGTCTCCGCGCTCTCTGGCGGCGAGCGCCAGGCGGTGGCCATCGGCCGAACCTGGTATTTCGGCGGCAAGCTCCTGATCCTGGACGAGCCGACCTCGGCGCTGTCCGTCAAGCAGACGCAGAAAGTCTTCTCCATCATCCAGGAGGTCCGGGCGAAGGGAGTCTCCGTGATCCTGATCGAGCACAACATGATCCACGTCCACGAGATCGCCGACCGGCTGGTCGTGATGCGCCACGGCACGGTCTTCGGGGACTACCGAAAGTCCGACGTGGGGATCGCGGACCTGGAGCGCATCCTCGCCGGCGTGCGCTGACCACGGGCACCGGAGGCCTGGCATGAAACCACTGGCGGTCGGCCTTCTCGGCTGCGGAGACGTGTCCGACATCTATTTCCGGAACTGCGCGCGTTTCGACGCGGTCGAGGTGGTGGCCTGTGCGAGCCTTCACCTGGAGAAGGCGCGGGCCCGGGCGAAGGAGTACGAGATCCCGCGGGCCTGCACCATCGGCGAGCTCCTGCGGGCGCCCGAGGTCGAGGCCATCCTCAACCTGACCTCTCCGCGCGTGCACGCAGAGCTCAGCCTGGCCGCGCTTCAGAACGGCAAGCACGTGTACACCGAGAAACCGCTCGCCATGAGCCTCTCGGACGGGAACCGGCTCGTGGAGGAGGCCCGCCGGCGCGGGCTGCGGCTGGGCAGCGCGCCGGAGACGTTCCTCGGGGCGCGGCTGCAGGCCTGCCGCAAGGCCATCGACTCCGGGCTGATCGGTGAGCCCGTGGGCGCGAGCGCGTTCGTGGTGAGCCCCGGGCACGAGTGGCACCACCCCAACCCGGCTTTCTTCTATAAAGAGGGCGCGGGTCCCGTCCTGGACATGGGGCCGTACTACCTCACCGCGCTGGTCGCCCTGCTGGGACCGGTGCGCCGCGTGAGCGGTTTTTCCCGTACCACGTTCCCCCAGAGGACCATCCAGACCCCGCCGCTGAAGGGCCAACGCGTGGACGTGGACGTGGCCACGCATGTCGCGGGCACCCTGGAGTTCGCCAGCGGCGCCATCGCCACCATGGTGGCCAGCTTCGACGTATGGGACTCCGAGCTTCCCCGCATCGAGGTCTACGGCACCGAGGGGACGCTGTGCATCCCCGACCGGGACCCCATCCAGGGGCCCAACGTATTCGGCGGCAGCGTGCTGGTGCGAACCCGCGAGCGGTCGCGCTGGCGGGGGATTCCCCGGCCGAAAGGCCTGGAGGAATGGGATTCCCTGCCCGTGGGCATCGCCTTCTCCGAGAACTCGAGGGGGTTGGGCCTTGCGGACATGTCCTACGCCATCGCCAACAAGAGGCCGCACCGCGCCAACGACCGCCTGGCCTTTCACGTGCTGGAGATCGCCCTCGCCCTGCTCGAGGCCGCGGAAAGGGGCGGCACGAAGGAGATCTCGAGCACCTGCGAGCGGCCCGAGCCGCTGCCGGAGGATTTCCCCGCGCGGGAGTAGGTGCGGCCGGGCTTCGCGTGGCGCGGGGAGGAACCCCGCGCCCTACCAGCGGACAACGCTCAAGAAGGCAGGCTTGGGCAGGTAGTCCCGGTCGGAGAGCAGGAGGCAGTCCGGGCGGCCCGCAACGGGAAACGTGGTGAGCCAGGTGTGACGGTCCGCGATCCCCCAGAACGTCACCCCGGTGAACCATCCGGCCCCGGCCTTTCCCGAGAGACGTTGAACGGGGCGCCGTAGGCCTCCGCCTGGCGCCGGTGCCGCTCCGGGGCAAAGGCGGCGCAGCACGACGTATCTCCCCACGCGTAGACGGAAAGGTCGAGCTCCGTGACCTGCACTTCCAGGTACACGGCTGACGCTGATGGCACGCTGCTCCCCCCGGGCATGCCTGCCGGCGCGCCGCTGCCGGGGACGGCCCCCGGGCAGGAGATGCGACAACGGGTGCCGCGAGCTCCCAGCGTGGGATTCTCATGCGCCGCAGTGTGACCGCGCTGACGCCCGCGGGGAACCGAGGAAACTCGGCGCCGCGCATCGGCCGATCCGCCGATGTCGCTGCCGCATTTGATCTCCTGCTGTTTTCCCGCTACCATGGTGCCCTCATGCGCTACGACGACGTGCTCACGCTGATCGAGATGGTCGGGGTCCTTGCCTTCAGCATGACGGGTATCTTCGAGGCCCGCCGCCTGAAGATGGACATCGTCGGCGTCTATTCATTGGCGATGATCACCGCGTTCGGTGGAGGAACCGTTCGCGACCTCTTCCTGCAGCGCCACCCCCTGTTCTGGATCCAGAACTGGCCCTACGACGCGGCCATCCTCGTGCTGTCCGTGGTCTCCGTCGCGGTCCTCAAACAGATCCGCAGCCGCAAGAACGGCCGGCTGGTACTGGTGGTCACCATCTTTGACGCGCTCGGCCTGGGGCTCTTCAGCAGCCTGGGCGCCGACTATTCCCTGCAGGTCTATCCCGGCAACTACTTCATCGCGGTGCTCATGGGCGTCATCACCGGGTGCTTCGGAGGGGTCATCCGCGACATCGTGGGCAACAAGGTGCCGACCGTGTTCAAGCGCTCGCAGTTGTATGCTACCTGCGCCCTTGCCGGCTGCGTGATGTACGTGCTCCTGGCGTGGACCGGCCTGCCCCAGCTGGTCTCCCTGTCCCTCAGCGCGGCGGTGGTCTTCACGGTCCGCATGCTCGCGGTGCGCTTCGACGTGAAGCTCCCGGTGTAGGCGGAAGGGGAGTACCCGCGGTAGGAGGAAGCTTCCGCGGGCGTCGCCCCGCGGGAGGACGATCCCGCGGGCCTGATATTCCAAGAAGTTCCGTGCTCGCCGCCCCCGTTGTTTAGTATGTTTGTCGCCATGAGAAAGGGGACGGGGCGGCGCCTTGCCGAGATGAACCAGGTCGTGGCGGAATGAGGGTCGTGATCGCGGCCGTGGGGTCCACGGGCGACGTGCGTCCCATGGTGGCCCTCGGGGCCGGGCTCCGCGCCAAGGGGCACGAGGTGCGGGTGGCCACGCACGCGCACTTCCGGCCGCTCGTGGAGTCGAACGGCCTGGAGTTCCGCCCGGTGGCGGGGGACCCCATTGGCGAGCTTTCCACAACCGCGGGGCGCGAGTGGCTCGCTTCGGGCGCCAACCCGGTGGGTTTCGCGCGTTTCCTCGGGGACATGGCGCGGGAGCTCGCCGGTGCCATCACCCGCGACAGCCTGGCCGCCGCGGACGGTTGCGACGTGATCCTCGGCACGCTGCTGGGCACCGTGCTCGTATGGCAGGTGGGAGAGAAGCTGGGGATCCCGGTGATCCCCGCTTACCTGCAGCCGCGCACGCCGACCGGCTATTACCCCGACCTGTTTTTCCCGGACCTCTTTCCCGCGCGGGATGGGTACGCATCCCGGCCGGGCGCCGCGCTCCGCTTGTACCACCACCTCTCGTACCGCCTGGTGGGATGGCTCGCGTGGAGGTACCTGCGCCAACCCATCAACGGGGGCCGGCGCCTCATCGGCATGACCGACCTGGGGCGGGCCGAGCAGTTCGGCGGTGCCTTTCACGCGCCCGGCGTACTGTACGGGTACAGCCCCCTGGTTGCTCCCACCCCGCCGGATTGGGGGCCGGACTCCGCGGTCACCGGCTACTGGGTGCTGGACGACTCCACCGGCTGGACGCCGCCGCCGGCGCTCGTCGAGTTCCTTGAGGCCGGCGAGCCGCCGGTATACATCGGGTTCGGGAGCATGATCCACTCGGCGCCGGAGCACACCGCGCGGACGGTCCTGGCCGCGCTGGCGCGCGCGGGCCGGCGCGGGATCGTGAGCACGGGGTGGGGCGGGATGCGGCCCGAGGAGCTTCCCCGCCACGTGTTCGCCGTCGGCTCGGTGCCGCACGAGTGGCTGTTCTCCCGGGTTGCCGCGGTGGTGCACCACGGTGGAGCGGGGACCACTGCCGCCGGCTTGAGAGCCGGCCGGCCGTCCATTCTCACGCCGTTCTTCGGCGACCAGGGATTCTGGGGACGACGGGTCCACGCCCTGGGGGTCGGTCCGCGCCCCGTCCCGTTTCAGCGCATCACGGAGGAATGGCTCGCGGGGGCGATCTCGGAGGCAGTCGGATCCGGCGAGATGCGCCGGCGCGCGGCGGAGTTGGGCGCCCGCCTGCGCGAGGAGCGGGGAGTCGAGCAGGCGGTCACCGCCTTCGAGCGCCTGGTCACCAGCTGGCCGGGCTGGGACCAGGTTGCACCGCGCGCACGCGGGCGGCGCGTCGGCGCGCGAGCGGCCGGCGGCGGTCCCCATCGCGGCGGCACGGTGCATCACGGCAGTAACGCGAATCACGTCGAGATGGAGGAGGTTCGGTGAGCAGGCTGGGGGATATCCTGGAGGTGCTCCGGGTGGCGGGTCCGTCCGGGATGAGGCGGCTTCGAACGCACGCGGGTGCCCTCAAGAAATACGTGCGGCCCTACGCCATCATCGACTGCCTGGTGGCACTGGAACAGGCGGGGTTGATGGATCGACTGCGCTCCCCCGAGGGCGTGGATGTCGGCGCCGAGCCGGGGATGGACCGGAGCGTGCTGGAGACGGTGCTGGAGTACCTCTTCGAGAACGATCTCCTGTGCCGACGCGGGGCCGGCCGCTACACGGCGCGTGACCGTCGCCGGTTCGAAGCCACGCTGGACGCGATGTACGCCTGCCTGGCCTACCGGGACCCTGGTCACGCCATCGGCCAGCTCATGAGCGGCCGCGTCCGCTATGGCCGGGACATTGCTAGGAGCGACAAGTACGACGCGGTGGCGAGTGCCACGCTCACCTCCAAGTTCTCGTACGGGTTCGCGCGGAACCTGATCCTGCGAAGCGGCGCCGCCAGCCTCCTGGACGTCGGTTGCGGAACGGGGCAGTTCCTGGGCTACCTCTCGGAGAGCGGGTTCAGGGGCCGGCTGTACGGCATGGACCAGGCGGAGGAGGCCATCGAGGTGGGACGGGCCGAGCAGCGCGGCCATGCCAACGTGCAGCTGTTCGCCGGGGACGCCTTGAAGCTGCGCGAGAGTGCCGACCGCCATGGCGTACGCTCTGTGGACCTCGTGTCCTTCATGTTCGTCATGCACGAGTTCGACGACGGCCTGGCCCGCGGCGTGATCGCCGGGGTGGCAGACGCGTTCCCGTCGGCCCGGCTGCTGCTCACCGAGCTGCTCAACCGCACCAGCGACGAGCTTCGGCGCTCGCGGGAGACCACCGTGTTCCCCGAGCTGAAGCTGGTGCACCGCTTGTCCAACCAGGTATTGCGAAACCGGGACGAGTGGGTCACACTGCTCGCCGGCTGCGGCTATCACCTCATGGAAGAAACTCGAAACGATACGGCCAACCACGTCGGGCTGCTGTTTTCTCGCGGGGCCGCCGCGTGAAGCCCGCCGGGCCGACCCCGCGGAAGACCGTGCGGGTGTCCGCGACCGCGCGCATCCGCGCTTCGCGTGAGCAGGTATGGGCCGTCCTGACGGACTTTTCCTCCATGCACCGGTGGTTCGCCGGCCTTACCTCCGTGCGCCTGGAGGGACCGCCGAAGGTAGGCGCGCAGCGCCTGGTGACGTTCATCGGCGGGCTCACGCACCGGGAAACGGTGACCGCGTGGCAGCCTCGTTCTCATCTTGCCCTGGTGGCCCCGGGCGCCTCGGGGCCCATCGCCCCGGGCGCGACCGTGGACATCCATCTTTCGGATGAAGGCGAGCGCGTGCGGCTGGACTGGGCCATCGAGCACCGGCTGGAGATCGGTCGCCTGCTCTCCGCGCTCAGCCG
>Ga0335069_10004794_pt1 | contig 19961 bp, 17 predicted proteins | sample Lox_Sample_11_FD_206714 | JGI IMG/M metagenome (GOLD analysis project Ga0335069, IMG submission 206714) | Soil microbial communities from Loxahatchee National Wildlife Refuge, Florida, United States - Lox_Sample_1.1 | ecosystem: Environmental > Terrestrial > Soil > Wetlands | place: USA... | reverse complement strand
CGTGAAGAAGCCGTGCAGCCTCACCTGGTCGATGAACCTGATGAGCGCCAGCGTGGCCGTCGCCGACGCGGCCAGCGGGACGGACCGGCTGGCGGTCGTGCTGATCCCGGCCGACTCGGCGGGCATCGAGCGCACGCCGTTCTGGCAGACCACCGCGCTGGCCGGCGCCGAGAGCGACCAGGTGACGCTGAGCGACGTGTTCGTCCCCGAGGCGCTGATCTTCTACCCGCAAGACGGCGAGTCGATGGACCCGATCCAGGCGCGCGGGTTCGCCTGGTTCGAGCTGCTGGTCTCCGCGTCCTATCTCGGTGCCGCCACGAACCTCGCCGAGCGGGTCATCACCCGCGGCCGGGGCACCGACGAGGACCGCGCCGGCCTGGCGATCGAGCTGGAGACCATGGCCGCGGCACTGGAGCAGGTGGCCACATTCGCCGCGACAGCCGGCGACAACGATGCCCTGCTGGCGCGGGCGCTCTGCGCGCGGTTCGCGACCGAGCGGGCCATCGAGCGCGTGGTCATGTCGGCCGCCGCGGCGGCCGGCGGGATGTCGTTCATCGAGTCGCCCGAGATCGCCTACCTGCTCGGCGCCACCCGGGCCCTGGCCTTCCACCCGCCGTCGCGTGCCGCGGCCGCGGGCCCGATAGCCCGCTACCTGGCCGGCGGCCCGCTGATCCTCTGACGCTGCGACGTTGTGACCCTGTGACGCTAAGGAATGATCATGGATTCGCACAACCTGTTCCTGACCAGGACGACCTACCGCTTGCTGCGTGCCGAGTACGGCGCGGCCCTGATCGCGGCGGCTGTCCTCGCGCTGATCCACGTTGGCCAGATCCGGTGGCCGGTGTTCATCGGCATGTTCGTGTACATCGACCTGATCGGATACCTGCCGGGCGCGGTCGCCTACCGCCGGGCGCGCGGCGGGGAGATCTGGCGTGGGTTTTATGTGCTTTACAACTCGGCGCACACTCTGCTGTCCGCGGGCGTGGTGGCCGGCGCCTGGTGCCTGTTCGTCCGGCCGGAGTGGGCGCTGCTCGCCCTGCCGATCCACCTGTGCGGCGACCGGGCCATCTTCGGCAACTTCCTCAAGCCCTTCGGGTTGTCCTTCGAGCCCGTCACCCACCCCGCGTACAAGGAACTCGTGAAGAACTATGACCAGCACATTGAGTCGCCGCAGTCTTCGCCCCGCGAGCGCGACGCCGCCGTCGCCGCGGCCTGAACCCGGCACGGTCGCGGGCATCCTCGCGCGGCGCGCCGAGAATCCCTCGGCGTTCCTCGCCCTCAACGACGAGACGTGCCATTTCACCGTGGACGGCGTGGACGGGGTGGTCGCGTACCGGCTCGCCGGGCGGCGCACCATCGTCCAGTTCGGCGGGGTGTTCGCCGACCCGGCCGACCAGGCACTGCTGCTGGCTGCGTTTCTCGACTTCGCGCACGTCCAGCGGCGCAAGGTGGTAACCGTCCAGCTGATGCGCCGGGACGCCGAGCTGTACGCGACCTACGGCTTCACCGTGAACCAGTTCGGCGCGGACTACGCCCGGGAGCTGTGCGGCTTCAGCCTGCGCGGGAAAAGGCACATGCAGCTGCGCAACAAGGTGTCGCGTGCCCGGCGGGCGGGAGTGTCCGTGGTCGAGGCTGATGTCGGTCAACTCGGCCCGCAGCTCGACGAGATCGACCAGGTGTGGCTGCGTTCCAAGGGGCGGCACGTCAAGGAGCTGAAGCTGATGGTCGGGCAGCGGGGCGGCCCGGCTCAGCCGAGCCGGCGGCTGTTCGCCGCGCTGGACGAGGCGGGCACGGTGCTGGGGTACGTCAGCTTCTCCCCCGTCTACGGAACGCAGCCGGGCTGGCTGCACGACTTGTCTCGGCGGCGCCCGGACGCGCCGCCTGGCGTGCTGGAGCTGATCGTCGTCACGGCCATCGAGATGTTCCAGGCCGAGCGGGCATCGCACCTGCACTTCGGGTTCACGCCGTTCACCGGCCTGTCGGCGGAGCACGAGGTCGAGGGCGCAAGCCGGGTGGCCGCCCGCATCCTGCGGTTCCTGGCGAAGCACGGGTCCGCGGTCTACCCCGCGGCCAGCCAGCTCGCCTACAAGGAGAAATGGGGCCTGGACCTGGTGCAGCCGGAGTACATCGCCTTCCAGGGCGGAATCTCGCTGCGCCGCCTCTGGAGCCTGCTGCGCGTCACCAACGCGGCGTGATCGGCTTAACGCACCCAGGCGCCGGTTTCAGCCCGGCGCCGGCCTGGCGGTCCCTGACCACGGCACGGTGTTACGGACCCGGCGACGCGCGTATCCTCGATCCCGATGGCTGAGCTGATCGTCGACGACGGGGACCTGGTAGTCCATCTCACCCTGGGCGAGAAGATCTGGAGCTTCCACGGCGACGTCCGGGTCCGGCTCTCCTCCATCGTCTCGGTGGCGCCCGATCCCAAGCCGTGGCTGGGCCTGCGGGGGTGGCGGATGGCGGGGGTCAGCTTTCCCGGGCACGCCATGCTGGGCACCCGCCGGCATGGTGGTGGCTACGATTTCTGCATCCTGCACCGCGACCGGCCGGCGGTCCAGGTGAACGTGACGTCGGGACGTTTCAGCCGCCTCGTCATCGGCGTCCCCGGGGGCGGCGACGCGGAGGCGGAGGCGGCGAGGGTCGCCGCCGCGGCCGGGATCACCCCCTCGGCGCCGGCCAGCTAGAGCGGGCTTCCGGCGGGCGTTCGCCGGGTGCGGTTCCACCACAGCGAGAGCGCTACCGCCGCGGCGACGAGCAGGCCGCCGCCGGCCGCGAACGCCGGCGCGATGTCGATGTGCTTACGGACGATCGTGAAGGCGGCGGGCAGCTTGGCGAGTGCCGTGGCGAGCTGGCCGGCATCTTGCGCGCGGTAGAACGTGCCGCCGGTGGTCCGGGAGATGTGCATGAGCGCGCCATAATCGGCGTCGAACGGGTTGCCCGCCCCGCCGCCGCCGAAGCCGCCGAACCCGGGGCTCCCGCCGCCGAACCCGCCGAACTGCGCGGAGCTGCACGCGAGCGGCGCGGGGTTGTCGGTACCGTAGCCGATCGTGAAGACGCGCACGCCCCGTTCCGCGGCCTCCTTCGCGGCGGTCTGCGGGTCGATCCCCCGGTTGTTCGAGCCGTCGGTGAGCACGACGATCACGTCGTCCGCGTAGCCGGCACCGCGGTCGCGGGAGACGGTCGCACCCGTCGGCGCGACCGACGGGTCGACCTGGGCGATGGCGTCGAGTGAGGTCAGAATGCCCTCGCCGATGGCGGTGCCGAACGAGGTAGTGAGGCCGCCGAGCGCGCTGAGCAGCTGCCCGGTGTCCGTGGTGGGCGGGACGAGGACGACGGCGGTGCTCGAGAAGACGACGAGGCCGATGCGCGGGCCGCCCGTCTGGGACCTGATGAAGGCGGTGGCCGCCTGCTCGGCGGCGGTGATCCGGTTCGGCTTCACGTCCGTGGAGCACATGGAGCCCGAGACGTCCAGGGCGAGCATGATCGTCGCGGACGACGACGGGACCGGCACGGTCGCCTGCGGGCGGGCGGCCCCGACCGCCAGCACGGCAAGGCCGAGCATCAGGAGCGCCGCGGGGATGCGCCGCCGCCAGCGCGAGCGGCCCGGCATGGCCGCCCGGACGAGCGCGATCGAGGTCACCCGGACCACGGCGCGCCTGCGCCTGAGCCGTGTCAGCCACCAGGCCGCGAACACCAGCGGGATGACGAGGAGCGCGAGCAGCGCCCACGGCCAGGAGAAGGACATTCAGACCACCCGGCCCGAACGGACTACGGCGAGCACGGCGCCGGTGGCGAGCAGCGCGAGGGCCAGGGCGATGAACGCGCCGGCCAGCGGCAGCGGCTGGCTGGTGACGGTGAGCCTCAGGTTGATGGACGAGGCGATCCCGTTGAACTCGCTCGCGTCCGATGCCGGATGGTACGTGCCGCCGGTGGCCTGCGAGATCGATTTGAGAGTGGCCTCGTCGAGCGCGGTGAACAGGTGATAGCCATCGACGTCCACGGTGGTGCCCGTGGTGGTGCCGACCCCGACGGTGTCGATGTGCACGTCGGCCTTCTCGGCCACCGCGGCAGCCGCGCCGGCGTCGGTACCGGTACCGGTGCCGCCGCTGGCGGCCCCGGCTTCGTCCTGCCCGTCGGAGAACAGCACGATCGTGGCCGAGGGCCAGTAGCCGATGTCCGGCGCGCTGCCGTCGCGGCCGCTGGTGACCGTCCTGTGCGTGATCGCGGACAGCGAGGCGAGGATGGCGTCGCTGAGTGACGTGCCGCCGCCGGCCGTCAGCCGGCGGACCGCGGCCGAAGTAGTCGCGTGATCGGCGGTCGGCAGGGCGGCCTCGAGGCCGCCCTGGTGGAACGCGACGACGCCGATGTCCACGCTGTCCGGCTGGGTGCTGATGAACGACAGCGCCGCCTTCTTCGCGGCGGCAAGGCGGCTGGGCGTCACGTCGGTGGCGGCCATGCTGCCCGAGACGTCCATGGCGAGGATGACGGTGCCGGAGGCGTGGGATACCGGGACGGACGCCGCCGGGCCGGCGACGGCGATCGCGAGCACCGCGACGCCGGCGATGGTGAACCACACGCCCCCTGGCCGCCCGGGACCACGGGCCGCGACCCCGGCCGAGGCGAGGGCCGCGGCCCGCCGCCGCGCGGCGGCGACCGAGGCCCACGCCAGGCCTGCGGCGACGAGCAGGCCGACGGCCAGCAGAGCGGGGTCGGCGAGGCTCACGCGCGCCTGCGCTGGGTGCTCGCGACGACCTCGATGAGCGCCGTGGCCAGGTCGGCGTCCGTGCCAATGCGGTGGATGGGCACCCCGGCCCGGCGCATTCCGGCGGCCAGGCGGGCATCGCGGTCCTCGACGCCGGCGCGGAGCCGGGCTCGCAGCAGCGGGTCGCCGGAGTCGATGACGAGCTGCTCCCCGGTCTCGGCGTCTTCGACCACGACCAGGCCGGCGTCGGGCAGCTCGTCATCGGCGGCGTCGGTGACGCGCAGCGCGACGACCTCGTGGCGTGGCACCAGGCGCAGCAGCGACCGGCCCCAGTCGCCATCGCCGATGAAGTCGGAGATGACCACGATCAGGGCGCGGCGCCTGGCGAGCTTGGCGACCGCGTCGAGCATCGCCGCGAGGTCGGTCGTGCCCCGGTACTTGCCAGCCCCGCGCCGGCCAGTACGGGAGCGGCCGGCGTCGGCGGTCCTGGCGAGCTCGGCGCCGATGCGCAGCGCGTGCCTGCGCCCGGTGCCTGGCGGCACGGTACGCACCGCCGCCGTACTGCCGAGCGCAGTGTCGTAGAGCCCGGTGTCATAGAGCCCGGTGTCATAGAGCCCGGTGTCATAGAGCCCGGTGTCATAGAGCCCGGTGTCATAGAGCAGGGCGCCGACGCGGTTCCCGCTCCGGCCGAACAGCCGGGCGAGCACCAGGGCAAGCTCGCTGAGCACGTCGTCCTTGCCGCGCCCGGGCGGCCCCGCCGTCATGGACGCCGAACGGTCGAGCACCAGCCACACGGTGAGCTCGCGGTCTTCGGTGAACATGCGAAGCTGCGGCTCGTTCAGCCGGGCGGTGACGTTCCAGTCGATGTGCCGCGCGTCGTCGCCCTCGGCGTATTCGCGCAGGCCGACGAGGTCGGTTCCGGTCCCCCGGTGCGCGGTGCGGTAGCCGCCCGCCAGGCGTCCGTCGAGGCGGCGGATGACCCGCCATTCCAGGCGGACCAGGAGCCGTTCCGGGGTGGTGCGCATGGCCATGAGGTCAGCGGCCGCTCAGGACGACCTCGGGCTCGGCCACGGCGTCGAGCACCTTCGTGATGATCGCGTCGGCGGTGATGTCGTCGGCGAGCGCCTCGTACGACAGCACGATGCGGTGCCGCAGCACGTCGAGGGTGAGCTCGCCGACGTCGTCCGGCAGCACGTAGTCGCGACCGCGCAGGAACGCGAGCGCCCGGGCGCCGGTGACCAGCGCGATCGAGGCGCGCGGGCTGGCCCCGTAGCTTATGTACCGCTTCAGGTCGGCGAGCCCGGCGCTGAACGTCCTGCGGGTCGCGGTCACCAGGCGCACCGCGTAGTCGACGACGGCGGTATCGACGTAGATCTCCCGCACGCGCTCCTGCATGGCGATCAGGTCCGCCGGGCCGAGCAGCGCGCGGACCGGTTCGGCGGGGCGCAGCGAGCGGTGGACGATCGAGTGTTCCTCGGTGACGCTCGGGTAGTCCACGACGACCTTCATCATGAACCGGTCGACTTGCGCCTCGGGCAGCGGGTAGGTGCCCTCGGACTCGATCGGGTTCTGCGTCGCCATGACGAGGAACGGCTCGGGCACCTGGTAGGTCTCGCGGCCGATGGTGACCTGATGCTCCTGCATCACCTCGAGCAGGGCGCTCTGCACCTTGGCGGGCGCGCGGTTGATCTCGTCGGCGAGCAGCAGGTTGGTGAAGACCGGGCCGAGCTGGGTCTGGAACTCGCCGGTGTGCTGATGGTAGACCCGCGTTCCCGTCAGGTCGGCTGGCACCAGGTCGGGGGTGAACTGGATGCGCTGGAACTGCCCGCCGACCACCGCGGCGAGCGACTTGACGGAAAGCGTCTTGGCCAGCCCCGGGACGCCCTCCACGAGCAGGTGCCCGCCGGAGAGCAGGGCGATCGCCATCCGCTCGAGCAGGACGTCCTGACCGACGATGGTGCGCTTCACCTCGAAGAGCACCGGTTGCAGCGGGTTGGCGTGCTGGCCGGGTGACGGGGTCAGGCTCTCAGCCGGCGGCGGGGTCATCGGGCTCCTTCGTCCTGGGCTGCTGCCGTTGCGTCGTTCATATCTGTGGCCCCTTTCCTGGCCCCTGGCCGTTACCGCCGCCGAGCGCGGCGCCGATGGGCACCGCGAACCCGATGCCGGCGAACGCGTCCTCGCCGTCGGGGGCGGCGAGCGAGACGACGATGCCGATGACAAGGCCGCGTGCGTCGAGCAGCGGTCCGCCTGAGCTGCCCGGGTTGACCGACGCGTCGAACTGGATGAGCCCGGAGAACCTGCCGTGGTCGGTGTCCGCGGTCCGGTCGAGGCCGGAGATCACCCCGGCGGACACGCTGTCGGTGAGGCCGAGCGGATTGCCGATGGCGACGACGGGCGCTCCCACGTCGGCACCTCCGCCGAGCGTGACGGACACGACGACCTGGGGCAGCTTCGCCGGGGTGAGCGTGGCGATGTCCAGCTTCGGGTCGGCGGCGGCGACAGTCGCGTTCGCCGTGGTGCCGTCGGCGAATGTGACGGTAATGGTCCCGCCGTCGGCGATGACATGATCCGCGGTCAGGATCGTGCCGTCGTCGGCCACGATGACGCCGGTCCCGAGCTCGCGGCTGGTGCGCACGATGACGACGGACGGCGCGACCCGCTGGTAGATGTCCGGCACGGTCAGGCTCGCGGTGGCTGTCGGGGTGGGGCCTGGCGTGGCCGCCTGGGCCCTCGCCGCGGGCGGCGCGCCGGCCAGCCGGGTCGCGAGCACCGCGATCACCCCGAGCAGGACCACCACGACCGCTAGCCCGGCGGCGAGCAGGCGGCGCGATCCGCGAACCCCGGGCGTGCGCGGTCCGACGCCAGCAGGCCCGCGATCCATGACCTCACGCTAGATACGACATTTAAGAAAAGGATAAGCGCACGCCGAGAAAGCACGGAAGAAGGCAGGTGCCCGCCGGCCGGCCCTCGTCGACGAGGCAGACCTTCCTTCCCTTACCTAAGTCACCGCGGGAAGGGACCTTCGTCCTCTGCAATGAACGCTCCGGGCGGCCCACGGTCAAGGCGTAGGCAATCCGCCGGGCCTGGCGGCCTGCACCAGCCGGGATACGATCCGCCACCAGCCTGCCCGCCGCCACCACGCCGTCCCGGCGGACCAGGACAACCGGGCGACGTTCACGAGGGACGGGTCATCTGGGGAGACCGGCTGGTACGAGGAGGCTCCGTGCCGGGCGGCCACCCCATTCGAGGTCACCACGACGCGGAGCGCTCGATGAACATCTGCTGGGCACCCCGCCGGGCCTGGCCTGCGGCCGGGCGCCGGCGGACGTACCCGCCGTCGGGCTGCATGTCCCACGCCGAGCAGTTGTCCTCCTCGTACGTGCGCAGGATGTTCTCCAGTTCGGCCTTGATGGCCGGGTCGCAGACGGGGGCGACCGCCTCCATCCGCCGGGAGAGGTTGCGGGTCATCCAGTCGGCCGAGCCGATGAAGAACTCGGGCGCCCCGCCGTTCTCGAAGCGGTAGATCCGGCTGTGCTCGAGGAATCTGCCGAGGGTGCTGTAGACCCGGATCGTCGGTGACAGCCCCGGGACCCCCGCCCGCAGGCAGCACAAGCCGCGGATGTTGAGGACGATGGGGACGCCGGCCAGGCTGGCCTGGTAGAGCTCCCGGATCATCTGAGGGTCCTGGAGCTGGTTCATCTTGGCTCGGATGCCGCAGGGGCGTCCCGCGCGGGCGTGCTCGGCCTCACGCCGGATCAGCGCGGTGAAGCGCTCGCGCAGGTCGTGAGGCGCCACCAGGAGCTTGCCCGGGGCCGGGGCCGGGATGCCGGCGGTCAGCTCGTTGAAGACCGCCGCCGCGTGAGCGGCCAGCTCGGGATCCGCGCTGAGCAGCCCCAGGTCCTCGTACAGCCGGGCCGTCCCCTCGTGGTAGTTTCCCGTGCCGACGTGGACGTACCGGCGGATGCCGTCTGGCTCCTCGCGCACCACCAGCGCCAGCTTGACGTGCGTCTTGACCCGCTCCACGCCGTACGCGACGTGGGCTCCCGCCTGTTCGAGCTCCTGGCCCCAGCTGATGTTCGGCGCCTCGTCGAAGCGCGCGGTGATCTCGACCAGGACCGCGACCTGCTTGCCGCGGCAGGCCGCCTCCTTGAGCGCCTGGATGATCGGGGAGCTGCGGCCAGTGCGGTAGATCGTGAGCTTGATCGCGAGAACGGCGGGATCCGCGGCGGCACTGCGTATGAACTGCAGGATCGAGGTGTCGAAGCTGTGGTACGGCAGGTGCACCAGGATGTCCCCGCGGCGGATCTCGTCGAACACCGCGCACGGGTCGGTGCGATCCAGATTCCGCAGCCGCGGATGGGTCACCGGTTCGTGCGGAGGGTCGCGCTGCTCGGCATGGCCGTCCACCGGCAGCTCCATGAGGTCCCCGAGGCTCAGCAGCCCGGGAGTCGCGATGACGTCGGCCGGGTCGGCGTCGAGCTGAGTCGCGAGCCAGCCGCGGAGGTCCTCGGGCATGCCGGCGCTGACCTCCACGCGGACCACGCCCGCGTACTTCCGGGCGGTCAGCTCGGCGGTGACCATCCCGATGATCGCACCGGGCGAGAGGTCCGTGTCCTCGTCCCCGACCTGGTCGGTCCACGGATCATCCTTCGCCCCCCGGGTGACCCGGAAGAAGCAGCAGGCCGACTCCACCGCCCGCGGGAAGAGCGCGCGCAGGTTGCCGGCGATCACCTGCTCCAGGGGTACCCAGCCCGCGTGGTCCGGCAGCGGCACCCATCGCGGCCGGTTGGCCGGCACCTTGATCCGCACGAAACGGGGGTTCCGGCGACCCGGTTCGGTGACCAGCACCGCCAGGTTGAGGCCGAGGTTGCTGATGAACGGGAACGGATGCGCGGCGTCCGCGGCAAGCGGGACGAGGATCGGTTCCACCGAGTCCGCGAAGTACCGGGAGAGGAAGTCCCGCTGGGACGGGCCGAGATCCCCGACATCCAGGATCGGGGTCCCCAGGTCACGCAGAGCAGGACGCAACTGCTCCTCGACCAGCCTGGCCACCAGCTCCTGCTGGGACCGCAGCTCCGCGCGGCAGGCCTCGAGCACCTCGGCCGGGGTCAGGCCCTCAGGTCCGTGTCTGCGCTCACCCCTTCGGGCTTGCCGGACCAGGCCTCCGATCCGCTTCATCGCGAACTCGTCGTAGATCATGCCCATGATCCCGGCGAACTTGACCCGCTCCAGAAGAGGCTGCTCCGGGTCCTCGGCCAGGGCCAGCACGCGGCGGGCGAAGCTGAGCCAGCTCAGCTCCCGGTTGATCAGGGCCGCCGGGGAGTCTGGTGTGACCGGTACAGGCTGTGACATATGCGCACCTCGACACCAGCACCAAGCCTGTCAGCGGCTCGTGGTCCGGTCGCCTCGCGCGGCCGTGAAGCGTGGCAGGGCTTGCTCGATGGCGGCGGCCTGGCAGGCCTGGCGCTGGTGCATCAGGCCGTAGGTGAAGGTGTCCTCCCCGGCCGCCCGGGCCTTCCGGGCGAGATCGAGCAGTACTGTCCGCGCGACGACGCTGTCGTGGTGGTCGCCGAGCAGCTGCTGTAGTTCCCTGGCTTGCGCGGCCTGGCGGCTGGCCGTGCGGCCGAGCGCGGGCACTGCCGCTTCGGCGGCGTAGCGGGCCCGTTTGGTGGCCTTGCGGGCCTCGTGGATCGCCGCGTCGCGGTCCCCGGCGGCGGGCACGGCGGCCAGGGCACGGTCCAGCCGCCGGGCGGCCCGCCGGACCGGCCTGGCGAGCGCCTTGCCCGCCTTGCGTTTCGCCAGTGGCGTCAGCGGCGGGGCAGCCAGCAGCGCGTCCAGGTCATCGAGCAGGCGCAGATAGCGCTGCCCGTCGAGCGCAGCCAGCGCGGTCTGGCCTGCCTGGGCGAGCCCGGCGGTGAAGTGCGCGGTGATGCGGGCCCGCACCGGCCCGGCGACCAGGGCGGGAGGGACGGAGGCAAGATCGTCGGTGAGCCGGGCCAGCATGACCTCGCCGTCGCGGGCCGCCCCTAGTGCGGCCGCGAGCCACTTCAGCTCCGCGCACAGCGGCCGGGTCGCCTCCCGGTCGATGATGCTGCCGAAGGCCTGCAGCGCGCTGCGGGCCCGGCGGGTGGCCACCCGCATCTGGTGCACGGCGTCCGGCTCATCCCGGCGGACCAGCGGGTCGTAGCGCCGGATCGCGGCCACCTGGTCGCGCACGTAGCCGAGCACTACCTGGCCCGCGGGCGAATGCCTGGTCAGCACCGGGGGTTCCCGGGCGGCCCCGGCAGCGGCCGGCCGGCCGGCGAGCGCCCGCTGCCGTTTCACCGCATCCGGGGCGGCCGTCGCACCTGCGGCAGGCTCGTCTTTCCGCTCGATCTCACGCACGACGGTGGCCACGTCCCATGCCCCCTTACGCATAACCGCCCGGCCCGGCGGGCTTCACGGCCGCACAGCAGTCCTGTCCGGCAGGCTTCCCGGTGCGGACGGAAACCGGTAGGGGCCGCACGTCCCTCGTGGCGGGACATCGGTCCTTCTCGGTGCATGATGCCCGGGTGAAGGTCGGCGTCAGCCGTCACGCCGCATCTGGCCTGCGCGCCCGGCGACGCCGTTCCCGTGCCCGTTCCTCCTCGTTAAGCCCACCCCAGATGCCGTGCTTGATGGAGTTCTCGAGCGCGTAGTCGAGGCAGCATGCTCGTACCGGGCATGACGCGCAGACGGCCTTGGCCTTCGCTTCCCGGATCTGCCGCTCCGGACGTAGCTCACCGTCGGGGCCGAAGAACAGCAGCGCATCCATGCCCGCGCAGGCGGCCCTGTCTTGCCAGCTCATATCCGGCCTCCTTCCGGCGCTCCAGGGGCCTGGTCCCGCGGCCTCGGTATCCCACGGCGCGTATCCAGGCGTGCCTCGCTTCTCCTGCACCTCCAAAACCCAGGATCAGGCGGCTGTCATCCGCCGCCAGAGGCGAAGGTCCCAGCCCGGTCCTCACCGCCCCGGAACTCCGGCACGCGCTTTGCGGGTCGCCGGCCGGTCCGCACGTCGCTCTTCGCGCCGCGAATCCTCTTTCCAGGACCAAGGACCCGGATGCCAGCCGGCCTCGGGCCCTGTACCTGGTCGCGGGCCGGACGAGAACCTGCCGTTCAGCAGGCGCGTAGCCTGCCGCCAGCCCGCAGGACCAGGAGACACCGATGAGCGACACCGCTGCCGAGACGGGCGGGCAGCGGCTGGGCACCATCGAGCTGGATAGCGCGCTCACGGTCAGCTGCAGCATCAGCCGGACCGGCGAGATCACGCTCACCTTCACCGGCGAGCTAGATGTCGCGTCCGCGGAGCAGGCGTACCGTTACGTGCGGGACGTCATCGACGCTCACAGCGGGGCGGTCTTGCTGGATGTGGCAGGCCTGAGCTTTTGCGACGCCGGTGGCCTGGGCGCGCTGCTACGGATGACCAGGCACGCCGAGAAGGCCGGGTCCTCCCTGCACCTGGTGGCTCCGCCCCCGCGGCTGATCAAGCTCATGCGCATCACCGGCCTGGATGTAGAGCTGCCGGTGCATCACGGGGACCGGACGGAGGAAATGGCGTTAGCCCGCGCCGGGCCCTGCTTCCACTCGGGCGCCCGGCGTGGTGCACGTCCGCGCCCGGGCCCGCTGGACCGGGCGGACCCTGCGGGCGGAGGCCGGGGGCCGGGCGGATCCCTGACCTAACCGCCCAGGAAGATCTCCCGCGCCTCGCGCAGCGCGTAGACCACGATGACCAGGGCGGCCAGCGGGTCCGCCGGCCACCAGCCCGCCGCGGCGTTCAGCACCAGCCCGGCCAGCACCGCCACCGCCAGGATCCCGTCCGCCAGGGTGACCCGTCCCTCCGTGATCAGCACCGCGTTGCCGAGCGCCTTCCCGGTCCGCGCCTTGCCCGCCGCCAGCGCGAACATCACCGCCGCGGTCATGGCCGTCCAGGCGATCCCCAGCGTGCTGTGCCCGGGCCGGTACCCGGTCACCAGGACCAGGACCGACTGGACGGTCAGGTAGACGGCCAGCGCCAGGAACGCGCCGCCGATCAGCCGCAGCGCCCGCCGCTGCCTGGCCTCCCCCGACCCGGAAAGCTCCCACAGCACCACCGTGCTCGCGCCGATCTCGATCAGCGAATCCAGCCCGAACCCGGCCAGCGCCACCGACCGGACCGCTACCGCCGCCACCGCCAGCACCACGATCCCGGCCACGTTCCAGCCCAGCGTGACGCCCTCGAGAATCCGCCCGCGACGCAGCAGGGCCGCGGGCCGCTCCGGCGTTCTCACCGCAGGCTCATCGATCGCCATCAGGCGCTCCCTCGGCTGCCGTCCCGTCCAGTCGGCACGTATCACCAGCATGTCCCATAGTTCGCAGACAGAACAATATGGGCCACCCGGTCTGACGGCAGAGTTCATCAGCCGTTCCCCGTCTGGTCCCGCCCGGACGGGACCTATGGCCGTAGTGGCGCTCCCCGGGATCACATACTCCTGGGGGTACCTGGACGGTCATCGGGAAGGGGACAGGCGATGAGCTACGGAAAGGCCGTGCGCGACGAGCTGCGGGTGCCCACGCGAGAGCTGCGGCACGCGATCCCTCAGGTCTACGCGGGCTATAAGGAACTGCACGATTCCGCGCTGGCGGCCGGGGCCCTGGACGCCAGGACCAAGGAGCTCATCGCCCTGGCCATCGCGGTCAGCAAGGAATGCGACGGCTGCATCGCCGCCCACGCCCACGCCGCCGTCCAGCACGGCGCCACCCCGGCCGAAGCCGCCGAGGCGATCGGCGTCACGTTCCTGATGAACGGCGGCCCGGCCACGGTCTACGGCGCGCGGGCCTTCGCGGCCTTCCGCGAGTTCTACGACCAGCCGGCCGCCGGCCACCCGCCGTCCGGCCAGGAGCAGCTGACCGGGCACGAGCACGGGACCGGCCAGCCCAACGGGCACCAGCACGCCAGCTGAGCGGCGGCGCCGGAACGGCATGACGACGGGCGGCATCGCGGTGAGGCCTGCCGATGCCGGACGATCGGCACGCTCACCACGGGACCAACGACCCTGCCGGATGGATACCCCCATGGGTATTTTGCGATCGTCGGGCGGTGCGCCCGGCTGGGGTGAGGGAGGTGGCCATCAGTGAGCCGCAAGAAGGTACTCGTACTCGGCGGGAATTTCGGCGGGCTTACCGCCGCGCTCGCGGTCAGCCACGAGCTGCACGGCGACGTGGACATCCGGGTGATCTCCGCATCGGACCGGTTCGTGTTCAACCCGTCGCTGATCTGGCTGCCGTTCGGCAAGCGCCGCCCGGCCGACATCACGTTCCCGCTCGCGCCGACGTTCGAGAGTCACGGGATCGAGTTCACCCACGCCGAGGCCACCGGGATCGACCTGGCGTCGCAGAAGGTCACCGCGGCCACCGGCGCATACGGCTACGACTACCTGGTCATTGCCACGGGCTACCGCAACAACTTCGGCGTCGTGCCGGGGCTGGGCCCGGATGGCAACGCGTACACGATCACCACCCTGGAGGACGCGATCCGCGCCGGGGAGGGATGGCGGCGGTTCCTGGAGGATCCGGGAGACATCGTGGTGGGCGCGAGCCAGGGCGCCGGGTGCTTCGGCGCCGCCTACGAGTACCTGTTCAACGTGTCCTACCGGCTGCGCAAGGCGGGCCTGAAGCAGCAGGTGAAGCTGACCTACGTATCCGCGGAGCCGTTCCTGGGTCATTTCGGCATCGGGGGGCTGCCGCACGGGGAGAGCCTGCTGTCGATGTTCCTGAAGAAAGAGAACATCACCGCGGTCCTGAACACCGGCATGGACCGGGTCGAGGAGCGCCGTGTCGTCCTGGCCGGCGGAAGGAGCATCGGCTTTGCCTACGCGATGATCGTCCCGCCGTTCATCGGCCAGGAGGTCGTCCGGTCCGCGGGGCAGATCGCCGATGAGAAGGGCTACGTGAAGGTCCGCGACACCTACCAGGCCGAGGGCCATGACAACGTCTACGCCGTGGGCATCGCCGCCGCCGTCGACGTGCCGTGGCAGACCGCCACTCCGGTCGGCGTGCCCAAGACAGGCTTCCCGACCGAGCGGATGGCCCACGTGGCCGCGCGGAACATCGCCGCCCAGATCCGCGGCGAGCAGCCCCGTTCGCACGAGGCGTTCGGCGACATGCCGGCCGTGTGCGTGATGGACGCGGGTAACAACGGCGTGATCATCCTGGCTGACAAGATGCTCCCGCCGCGCAAGCACGGCGTGCTCATCCCCGGACCGCAGGCCCACGCCATGAAGCTCGGGTTCGAGAAGTACTTCCTGTGGAAGGCCCGTCACGGCTACGTCCAGCTCCCCTGACACCGGGCGGGCCGGGACAGGAACACCGGCCCGGCGAGGCCGCCGCGGCGCACGGCTCTCGCCGGGCCGGGATGCCGGGGGCCGGTTACTTCGCCGCGGCGTGCGCCAGGTCGCCGTCTACCGGCAGGCCCGCGCGGGCGGCGCGGGCGTACTCGTCGTCCACCGCGACGACGGTACGGCCCGCCGCGTCGAGGAACGAGGCGGCGACCGAGGCGCGGTATCCGGCCTCGCAGTGCACCCACACCTCGCCTTCGGGCACTCCGGCGAGACGGGACGGCAGCTCGTGGATGGGGATGTGCACGGCGCCGGCGATGTGCGAGTCGTCCCATTCGGAGTCGCGGCGCACGTCCAGGATGACGACCCTGCGGTGATGGCGGACCGCCTCAAGGGCGGCGAAGCCGGCGACGGGGTAGCTGCGCAGCGGCCGGCCGCCGGCCCACTCGTCCGGGTGCCCGGTGGCGGCCGCGGCGGGCCGGTCGATGCCGATCCGGACCAGCTCCCGCTGCGCCTCGGCGACCTGCTCGGGAGTGCGGCCGAGCAGGGTCAGCGGCGTTCCCCAGGGGATCAGCCAGCCCAGGTAGGTGGCGAAGCTGCCGTCCAGGTCGAAGCTGAGCGTGCCGGGCAGGTGCCCGGCGGCGAACGCCCGGCGGGCCCGCAGGTCCACCACCCACTCCCCGGCCGTGATCCGCCGCCGCAGTTCGGCGGCGTCCGCGCGGTGCGGCATGGTCAGGTCGGGCCCGGCCGGCCCGGCGGCGTTGGCCGGCCCCATGTGCGCGTAGTAGGCGGGGTAGGCGTCCAGCCCGGCCAGGAGCCCGGTGACGTACCGGTCCTCGTCCAGGATCAGCACCGGGTTGACCCGCCGTTCCCGGCCGATCGTCGAGGAGCTGGCCTCGGTCTGGGTGGCGGAGCAGAAGCTGCCGAACCCGTGGGTCGGATACACGTCCGCATCCTCCGGCAGCACGGCGGCCAGCCGGTGCGCCGAGGCGAACTGGGCCCGGGCCAGCTCGGCGGCGTGGCCGCGGCCGAGCAGGTCCGGCCGGCCGGTCGAACCGTACAGCAGCGACCCGCCGGTGAACACCGCGTGCGCCTGACCGCCGGCCTGGAGCACGTAGGACAGGTGCGTGAAGGTGTGCCCGGGGGTGGCCAGCACCCGCACCCGCATCACCGGGCTGACCTCGATGACATCCCCGTCACTGGCCGGCATCCGGTCGAAGGCCACGTGGTCGGCCGCGCTGACGTGGTAGGCCGCCCCGGCGGCCCGGGCCAGCGCCAGCCCGCCGGTCACGTAGTCGTTGTGCAGGTGGGTCTCGAACACGTGGGTGATCCGCACTCCCCGGGCCGCGGCCAGGGCCAGCACCCGGTCGATGTCCCGTTGCGGGTCGACGACCAGCGCGGCCTCTCCGTCATGCGCGAGGTAGCTCCGGTCGCCCAGCGAGGGCGTGTCGATCGCCGTGACCTCGACGCCGGACCCCGCCGTCGTACTCATAAGGCTCTCCTTCACGCCAATGGCCCTATACCCATGGGGGTATCTGGTGAGCCCTAATCTACGTGCCGGCCGACGCCGGCGCAACAGCTCCCAGCCCTGGGCCGCAGCGGGCGCTACAAACGCCGTTTGTCGCTGGTACAAGAGCGCGCACGCTAGGCGGGTGCGGGCGGGGCGTCATACGGTCGGCCTATGGCGGTTTCCGACCTGCCGACGCCGCGCTGGGCCAAGGTGCTCGACCAGTCGCGCTGCATCGGCTGCCACGCGTGCACCACGGCCTGCAAGAGCGAGAACGAGGTCCCGGTCGGGGTGACCCGGACCTACGTCAAGTCGGTGGATGTCGGGGTATTCCCGCAGGTCAGACGGGCTTTCCAGGTGACCAGGTGCAACCAGTGCGAGGATGCGCCGTGCGTGGCGGCGTGCCCGACCCGGGCGATGTTCCGGCGCGAGGACGGCATCGTGGACTTCGACAAGGGCATCTGCATCGGCTGCAAGGCGTGCATGGCCGCCTGCCCGTACGACGCGATCTTCATCAACCCCGAGGACCACTCGGCGGAGAAGTGCAACATGTGCGCGCACCGGCTGGATGTCGGCCTGGAGCCGGCCTGCGTCACCGTCTGCCCGACCGAGGCGATCCTGGTGGGCGACCTGAACGACCCCGCCTCGAAGGTCGCGCAGACGGTAAGCCGCGAGCCGGTGCAGGTGCGCCGCCCGGAGAAGAACACCCGGCCCGGGGTCTTCTACTCCGGCGCGCACCAGGCGACGCTGGATCCGCTGGCCGCCCGGCGGCCCGACGGCGGGCTGTTCGCGTGGGCCACCCAGGGCGCGCCGGATCCGCAGCTCGTCACCTCGGGGCACCCGGGCCGGACGGTGTCGTCCGCAGCCGCGCTGCTGTCCTATGACGTGCCGCATCACGCGCCGTGGGGGTGGCGGGTCAGCCTGTACACGTGGACCAAGGCCATCGCGGCCGGCGCCTTCGCGGTGCCGGCCGCGCTCGCCTTCGCCGGCGTGGCCAGCTGGGGGAACGCCGCCGTGCGGTGGGCGGCGCCGGTGCTGGCGCTGGCGTTCCTGGCGGCGACGGGCGCGCTGCTGATCGCCGACCTCAAGCATCCGCTGCGGTGCTACCTGATCTTCACCCGGCGTCACTGGCGGAGCTGGCTGGTGCGCGGGGCGTTCATCCTGGGCGGATTCGGCGGCGCCGTGGCGGCGTACCTGCTGGCGGCGCTGGCCGGCTCGACGGGCGCCAGGCAGGTCCTGGGCGGCCTGGGACTGCCGCTGGCGGCCGGCGCCGCCGTCTACACCGCGTACCTGTTCGCCCAGGCCAAGGCCCGTGACATGTGGCAGAGCCCGCTGCTGGCCCCGCATCTGGCGGTGCAGGCGGCGCTGGCGGGCGCGGGCGCCACGCTGCCGCTGCTGGCCTGGCTGGCGCCGGGGCGGGCGGTGACCGCGGACGAGGCGATCCTGGCCGCCGCGGCCGCCGCCCACCTGCTGCTGGTCGCCGGCGAGGTCACGCTCCCGCACGTCACGGCGCACACCCGGCTGGCCGTGGAGGAGATGAGCCGGGGCAGGTACCGTACTCCGTTCGGCCTGTCAATGATCTTCATCGCGGTCGCGGTCGCCGCACCCTGGATCGGGACCCTGGCCGTCCCGTTCGCCCTGGCCGGGCTGCTCGCCTACGAGCATGCGTACGTGCAGGCCGGCCAGTCCGTTCCGCTCGCCTGACTGGGAGGCAGATGGAAACGCCGGAGGACGCCAGCCTGGACGAGCTCGCGCGCCGGGTGTCGGCCGCGCGGGCCGCCACCGAGGCGCGCGGGGAGACCTTCTACCAGGGCGCGAGCCGGGTCCACCTGGCCGCGTTCCCGCCGAGGGAGCGGTGGGACGACTGGGTGGAGCTGTCCTCCCGCGCCTGGCCGGCCCGCGAGGAGCGGCACTACATGCTCGTCCCCACCACCTGCTTCAACTGCGAGTCCGCATGCGGGCTGCTGGCCTACGTGGACCGGGACACCGGACAGGTGCGCAAGTTCGAGGGCAACCCGGAGCATCCCGGCTCGCGCGGCCGCAATTGCGCCAAGGGCCCGGCGACGATCAACCAGGTCACCGACCCGGACCGGATCCTGTACCCGATGAAGCGGTCCGGCCCCCGCGGCGGCGGCCGGTGGGAGCGGGTCAGCTGGGACGAGGCCCTGGACGCGCTGGCGGCCCGGATCCGCGCCGCGCTGACCGAGGGACGCCACAACGAGATCATGGTGCACATCGGCCGGCCGGGCGAGGACGGGTACACCGAGCGGGTACTGGCCAGCTGGGGGGTCGACGGGCACAACTCCCACACCAACGTCTGCTCCAGCGGCGGGCGGACCGGGTTCCAGTTCTGGATGGGGATCGACCGGCCCAGCCCCGACCACGCGCACGCCAAGGTCATCTACCTGATCAGCGCGCACCTGGAGAGCGGGCACTACTTCAACCCGCACGCCCAGCGCATCACGCAGGCGCGGGCGAACGGCGCCAAGGTGATCGTGCTCGATACCCGGCTGTCCAACACCGCCACCCACGCGGACTACTGGCTGTCCCCGCAGCCGGGCAGCGAGGCCGCCATCAACCTGGCCATCGCCAGCCACCTGATCCGGGCCAGGGCCTACGACCGGGAGTTCGTCCGGCGCTGGTGGAACTGGGCCGAGTACCTGACCGAGTGCCACCCGGGCAGGCCGGTCACCTTCCAGGCGTTCGAGGAGATCCTGGCCGGGCTGTACGCGGACTTCACGTTCGAGTTCGCCGCGGCCGAGTCCGGCCTGGACGCGGGCGTGCTGGCCGAGGTCGCCGAGGTGGTGGCCGGGGCGGGGCACCGGTTCTCCTGCCACTCGTGGCGGTCGGCGGCCGCCGGCAACCTGGGCGGCTGGCAGGTGTCGCGCACGCTGTTCCTCATCTGCGCGCTACTCGGCGCGGTCGGGACGGAAGGCGGCACCTTCCCGAACGCGTGGAACAAGTTCGTGCCGCGGCCGATCCACGTGCCGCCGCACCCGGGCGTCTGGCAGGAGCTGTCCTGGCCGCCGGAGTACCCGCTGGCCCAGAACGAGATGTCGTTCCTGCTGCCGCACTTCCTCGCCGAGGGCCGCGGCCGGCTGGACACCTACTTCATCCGCGTCTACAACCCGGTGTGGACCAACCCCGACGGGCTGTCGTGGATGGAGGTCCTGCGCGACGAGGAGAAGGTCGGCTGCCTCGTCGCGCTGACCCCCACCTGGAGCGAGTCCGCCTGGTTCGCCGACTACGTGCTGCCGATGGGGCACGGCCCGGAGCGGCACGACACCCACTCCTACGAGCAGTACGACGGCCAGTGGGTCGGCTTCAGGCAGCCGGTGCTGCGGACCGCGCGGTCCCGGCTCGGTGCGCCGGCCAGCGACACGCGCGAGGTGAACCCGGGCGAGGTGTGGGAGGAGAACGA
>Ga0335069_10004793_pt1 | contig 19963 bp, 42 predicted proteins | sample Lox_Sample_11_FD_206714 | JGI IMG/M metagenome (GOLD analysis project Ga0335069, IMG submission 206714) | Soil microbial communities from Loxahatchee National Wildlife Refuge, Florida, United States - Lox_Sample_1.1 | ecosystem: Environmental > Terrestrial > Soil > Wetlands | place: USA... | reverse complement strand
GGCGGGACAATTCCGGTTCCTAAAACAGGCATGTTAGTGACCTTTCACAATTAAGCGGTTTTCTTGGTACGCAATTCATCAATGACCTTGAAGGCTTCCTTGCGCGCATAGTTGCGCGGGTTAGACAGCATTTCTTTCGGGAACGCGGGCATCTCCCATACACCGGAATGAATTTCCGGGGTGGCGGGGGCTGGCTTGGTGTCGGCAGCGTAAATCTTCGCCGCAACCTCATAATCGCTAATGCCGTGCTTTTCCATGACTTCCTTCTCGATTTTACCCACATCCTCGTCGGTAAAGCCCTTTTCGATAAGGGACATGCGCTGGCGCTCCATCTTTTCCTTGATGCGGCGCTGCTCTTCCTTCTGGTCGCGCTCGGCGAGCTTGGCTTCCATTTCTTCGCGGATGGTGGCGGCTTCCACGTCAGGAAGATTCAGGGTGATACCGGCCTCTTTGGCCAGCTTCACGGTCTGCGCGCGGGTTTTCGGATTGTTCGCCATAGTGACGAACATATCCGCCAATTGTTTTTGCGCTTCTGCGTTAAGCTCGACCATATCAGATAGGCTTTCCAAGCTTGGATTTCGGGCCGCCCTTTTCCATGTTCATGAACGGCGAGGATTTCAGCTTGGCGGCGCTGGTGAATCCACCTAATTCCTGATAGGAGGGCGGGTTGACGGCCTGACCGTTGCGCTCTTTGCGCTTCAGGTTCGGGTCGCTGACTTTGGGCATCAGATAGCCACGGGATGAGCTTGCCATAAATACTCCTTAAATGGGTTCGGGTTCAGCGCCACCACCCGGCGCTGCTGGGGATAATCCTACGGGCGGGGCGTTCTTGAGCGGGTTGCCTTTGGCAGCCAGCGCCATCTGCTGAATCGCGGCGGGGACAAGCGAATCTTCATCTGTTTTGCCGACAATGGTTGATAATTTCTTGGTCACGTCCTGCATGTAGTTATGCTCTTTCGAGCCGACCGGGAAGGCCATCATGACTTTGACCATCATGGGGTATACGGCTTTGAGCTGGGCGCGCGCGGCGGCTTCATTCCCCGCACCGGCTCCGGGGGCGACGGCGGGGCTTCCACCGACAGCGGGGGGTTGACCCGCTGTCGTGCCGGGGAGCGTTGGAGATTGTGCGGCGGCTTGCATCATACCGTGAAACATTACAGAATGTCCGTGAAACATTCAAGAAAAATGTTTCACATCATGTTCCACGAAACAAAACACCCCCGCCTATGGTTGGGCGAGGGTGCTGTCATGAACGGTGCAACTGAGGTCGAAAACCGCTCATAAGCGGTTAGCGCTTGCTCTTCCGACCTTTGCGTTTATGGCGCATAATGCCTCCTTCTGGTTATGCAGGCTTTGCCTGCGGGTTAAGGGCGATGGGTTCGCCTCTTTGGCAATCAGGATAATAGCAGAAGTGAGAGGGTTGAGCAAGAATGTTTCACGCATTGTTCCACGGGCTATTTTTTGTGGTGCTTTGCTGCGTCGAGCGCCATCTGCTGCTGGCGCGCTTGCGCTTCGGATTTCTCGCGCAGGCGCAGGCTGTGCAGGAGATTCTGCTTCTGCGTTGGGTTGAGCATACGGATAAGCCATTCACGATCTATGGCCTGCGCCTTAAACAGCGTCTGCGCCAGCTCGCGGCTTTCCATCGTGAACAGCGGCGAGTGCGAATGTCCGTCCACCTGCATTGTGAAATCATCGGGCACCTGGGCTGCGACGAATTCCGATCCGTCGGGCATCTTGATTTTCGTGTCGTCGTTTTTCATTTTGAGGCGGATGCCGGTATCGCCCATGCGGAGCAGCGGACCTTCCAGCCCGACGGCCACGCGGCGAATCTGTCCGCCGCCGGTAATCTGCATCTGCTTTTGCTGCTGCCCGCCGCGCGCGCCGCCGGAGCTTTTGCCGCTGACCACCTCGGTCAGACCGGAAGCCTCCATCATCAGCGCGGTAATTTCATTGAATTCGCGGAAAGCATCCTCCGGCATGGGCGGGCGGTGTTCTTCCAGTTTGCTGCCCGGCATTTCGTCGGCGACGAACCCGCCGTAATCCAGCCCCGCCTTTTCGTCAATTATCCCGGTCATGCCGTGCGCGGTGCGCAGCGGGTCAACCTGCGCCTCCAGAATCTCGTCAATCTCGCGCAGACGCTTCACCGACCAGTCTTGCAGCGGTATGATGTCCTCGCTGTGGCAATCGCCCCAGAAATAATTGTACAGGCCGAAAGGAACGACCGGGGTAAAGGGCGTTTTGCGCGGCAAATAAAAATTGGTTGGGCTGTCGAATTTCTGCTTGTCGGTAAACTTCCCGGCCTTGCGCAGCGCGTCGATGGTTTCAAGGGAATCGGAAAGCAATATGCCCCCCTCCAGCGACGTGAATATGCGGAAATCAACCGCTTCATCGTCCCATATCCATGTCTCATAGAACCTGACCAGCGGGGCCTGAGTGCGGGCTTTGAACGAAGGGCTGACCTGATAATTAGGGTTGGCGTTGCCCATGATGGTCTGCGCTGAAAGCTGGCCGCCGGTGATTTCCGTCACCATCAGATTCATGAAAGGGGCAGGGAAGCCCAAATCATCCTGCGCCCCGGTGGCCATGCCTAGCACGTCAATCTGGTCGCGCCTTCCCGCCCGCACCAGCCGGGCGCAGGCGTCGTCATAATCCAGCAGGTAGCTGTGGCTCATGGCTTGTTGGTTATCGAATTGCGGGTCGTCCGGGCGGAACACTCCGAAGCTGACCGGCTCGATAAGGGAGCCGAAAATCTGGCCGGTTATGTCGTTCCAGCCGAGTTTGACAATCATGCTGTCGAAAATCAGCGACCAGAGCACGGCGTCGGCGAACACGTCCGCCAGGCCGGAATCGCGCACGTCCTCGTTCCAGTCGTCCTGAAGGGCGAGGAGCTGATTTATGGCGTATTCTTCCGCGTTCTTGGGCGGGGCAATGTTATAAATCATCCCGTCCGGCGAAAACAAAAACGAGGAAACCAGCTTCAAATGCGATTTCAGCTTATTGCAACGGACTTTTACCTCCGAGTCCTGCCCGTACAGGAAATAGTTCCGGCGCTTCTGGTAGAGGGCGCGGCGCTCCTCCTGCGATGTCATGCAGCAATCGACAATATACTGGACGAATTGCTCCTTTTCCGGCTGCGCTGATGGTATTTTCATGGATAAGCTTCTTTCATCATGTTGTAGCGCACGGCGTCGAGCAGGGCGGATTGCTGCATGTACCCCATATTGCAGATGAATCGGTCATAGGTAACGGAATCCGTGAAGGGGGTAAATTCCGTAAGTATCACCATGCAGGCATTATGCCGGTCAGGATGGGCGCGGCGCATGGAATATTCCAAGCATTCCTGCACGTTCCATAGCTTGTTATTACCTTTGAGTATGGCGCGCTTTTCTGAAAAATACTCGATTTCCGCCATATCACACCTGCGCGCTGGCGACGGTTTGCGTCATAGCGCCGGGGACGCTGCGCCGGCCGGGGATAGATGATGTTCCGGCGGGCAGTTTCATGGGCTTCCCGGTCGGGTTAGGCACGGCGACGGTCTTACAGGTGCCATCGATAGGGACGTTGACGCCAAAATAATTTTTATGGCCGTACACACCGGGGGACGCTGCCTGTTGTTCGCGCTGGCGTTCTTCCATACGGTGCTGGCCGACGGATTTTCCGCCGTCGTTTCGCATGTTGGTAAGGCCATGCGCATCGGCTATATGGCGCAAGCTGGCATCAACGCCGCGCGCCATGCCGGGGGAGCCGTAGGAGGCGGGCGAGGTTAAAATCCATCCATCGCGGCCGATATGCTCTCCCCAGTTTTCCAGCTTTACGCTGCCGCAGGCGGGGCATTCGGGCGTAGGATTATCGAGGGCGGAGAAAAGCCCGGTGCAATCGCGGCGGCCGGAGCCGGTGCAATCGGGGTTGAGGCATTTATAGCGGAAGCGGGCGGTCATGGCGGCATGATACCGTCCGCAAGCCATTAATTCAATAATAACTTTTCAGTGCTTCATGGATAAGGCTGTAATTCTGCTCGACGCCGCCGATGGAACAATGCAGGTCCGGGGGGATGCAGGTGAAGCAGAGGGCGTGTTGTACGCCATGCACCTTTGACGGGAGGAATTTATTGCCGCCGCAGGAAGCGCAGCGGGCGAACAGTGACCAGAATTCGACACGAGTTATTTTGTAAATGCGCGGCGGCTCGGCTGGCGGGTCGATGGTGACATAATAGGGCTGGTTTTCCGCTTTAAGGTTTTTCTGGCGGGACATGGGGAAGGCTATTTTCCGGGCTTCGATATCGGGAATGAGCTTCGCCATCAGCGCCCAGTATTTTGAATTCAGCGGGCAATCCTCCATATGCACGCGGAACTGGTCTTTGCCTATCCCCAGCAGCGCGCCCATGTTGGCATAGGTGACGGGCATCTGGCTTTTGTGCCATGGGCAGGCACGGGCGCGCTCCCACCATTTTAAAATTCCCCCGCGCGACATGGCGGGCGGGTCATATTTCGGGATTTCGCGCGGTTTTTTGCGCTGCTGGACTTCGAGATAGTCCGATACTGCCATCTGGCGCGGCGTTCTAATCCTGTCCGACAAGCTGCACCCCCCGCAAATGTTTCTGCACCAGCCCGGCCAGAGCGTCCGGGTCGATGCCTTCGTCTTTTTTCTTCTCATCGACGATGGTCATGCCGCGCGCGGCCAGCCGGTTGCGCACGCGCTTGTCCCATGCCCAATACGCCATGGCCGAGCCGAACACCCGGTCATCGTATTTTGAAGGCGGGGTATAGATATAGCCTTCATCAAACATAAGCATCTGGCATTCATGCAGGCAGGCCAGCGAGCGGACTTTGCAGCGATCGAGTTCGATACCGTCCTTGAATTTCAGCAGCACGTCGTTGCGCAAGGAGGCGCTGGACTTCCATTGCAGCAGGCAACTGCCGGTCAGGGAGTCCGAGCGCGTGTAGAGAAAATGCTTCATGTGGCGCAGGCAGTTATGCAGGTCGTCGGACGCGGGAGGAACGACGCCGGCAAGATCGTGCTTGAGCCGCTTCAGCTCGTCCAGCACCACCTGCCCCGGCCCGTTCAGCTCCAGCATGAGCATCACGTCCTTGTACAAGCCGCAGAGGAACGCCAGCACCCACGCGAACTGATGCGGGGAAATGCTTGGCGAAGCGTACTCCGCCACCTGCTCTATACCCTCCGCATAGGCACGGTACACCGAGATAACGCCGTTATCCGAGTCCTCGCTGGAGCCGAATATCGGGTCGGCGCCGATGACATACACCCCATGCGGGACGGGTTTTTCCCATATTTTCAAATGCGCGCGCTTAATGTCGGAAAGAACGATATGCGTATCAAGGAAAGACTGGTTGAGCCGGAACATGAAGGGCATGCACCAGTGCCTTACCGCTGTTTTCATGGCCTGCGTGAGCTTGGTTCGGCTGAATACGTTGGTGCCTGATGCGACAAATGCGTCCTCCTCCGTCCACGGATGTTCCTGATCCATCGCCGTCTGGTCACCGCGACACTTTGTCTCCAGGTGGCAGCGATACCAAGCGATCTGCCCGGCGGTGATCTGGAAGCCATAGTGCTCTTTCACGTCGGCGATTTTTTGCTTTTCCAGCGGTTCGAGCGGGGTTTTAACGCCTTCCGGCATGTATTTGAGATACAAGGGATGTTTAGCGCTGAACTCGTTGCGCTCATCCAGCCACCAGCCGGAGAAGATGAATTTCTGCGCGGGCGAATCCTTGGCTATCTGGCACATTTCTTCAAAGTGATTGAACCCGTTGGCGGTGGACTCAAAAACATACATACGATGCGCATAACGCTCGGAGAACGTCTGTTGCAGGGCATCAAGGTCGTCCACCGAACCCCAGAACGCCACCTCCGTACTATGGCAGAAATTACACCCGCCGGAACGCCCCATTTTATTCGTCGTCGTGCGCGTCCCGGCCACCAGATACCGGAACAGCGAACCGTTTTCCAGCACCAGCATAAGCCGGTTATTGGTGGAATAGGGGATGCGGTGCGATACTGGCAGGGACTTTAAAAACACCTCGATTTGATTGCGGAACTGGTCTCGGCTGCCCTCGTCGTGAGTGGCGAAATTCCCCAGAAGCCCTGGATATTCAAACGCCCAGAACAAATCCAGCACCAGCAGGAGGGTGGAAATCCCCTGTTGCCTCCCCTTCAATATGACGAACGTGGTTTTCCCCTCCGCCAGGCCGGATATTATTTCGTCCAGCACGTAGCGCTGCGTCCCCAGCAGGCGCAAAGGAACCAGCCCCTCGTCCTTGGATTGAATCTTCAGCGCGTTGCAGAACTTCATGAACCGCTCGCGGGGGAATCGCGCCACCCCGCCGTCGGCTTTCTGCCCCCGCGCGCGCCGCATCGCTTTACCCTTACGCCCGGATACCGCCAGCGCAGCCGTTACCGCCCGCTCTTCCGTGTCCTCGACAAAATCATCGGTAAGGTCGGTCATTCCATCTCCGGCCACATGAAGGGAATTTCGTTGCGCTCCATAATGCGCCTAATATTAAAATCCGTTGAAACCATAGGGTTGCCAAATCGAACCACGCATGTTCCCACAGAATAGTCATCGCCTAAAACAATATCATTATATTGAGGCTCCAGCAGGTGCAGGCTGTCGGGGTGGATGTAAAACTTATCGTACTTATCATCTATCGCTATCGGCCTGTCATTGGCCGCGAATTTAGAATCAGTGCTAAATTTCATCCCAAAATGCTTTGTCATCCACGCAGCGGCCAGAGGGTCAGTGTAATAGGCTTTCATGGGATTCCCTTTCCTACAATCAACGAAAAATCCAATAACCTTCATACTCACCGGGATTGCATTGCATAACCTCATCCCAATACGGCCCCGAAGCAATCCCCTTCTGAAAATTGGCAGGATGACGAATCTCCTCACCCTCTTTGGTCTCCCAAACTATCAGCCAATAATCATACTCTTTTTTCATGATTCTCTCTTCCCAGCAAAACCGACAAAAACGGGCTAGGGGCGTGCATCTGTTTTGTTAAAGACCTCACCAGCTTTCTATACATCATCGAGTCCACGCGACTTAAAAGCACCCCATAAGAACGCCTGTTCCACAAATGCCTTTTCCGCTTCCGGTTTTTTGTTGATAAGCGTTTCATCCTATGGCCTCACCCGGTTATACTCAATCCACAACTCGACATATGCCAGCGCATACCTCGGCACGTCCTCACCCCATTTGCTCACCGCGTTCGCGCTGATGCCAAGCCGACGCGCCAACTCCGACTTCGATAGCCCTGCCCTTATCAGCGTATCCTTGAATGTCATCGCGGTGTTTCTCCGGGGAAAGTTGTAGAACCGTATCCCATAGTTGGAAGGAAAGCAAGCGGAAACCGCACCGCAACGCTGATTTTTGCCAAACCAAGAGGATTTGTACCCACAGACCGACCGCAAGCAAGCAAAACCCCATTACCGTTTTAAACCGCCTCAGAAGAGTGAAACATACCTTCCCGCTACCCACATAGCCACCATACCCCAAAACGCCTCTGTGCGGGCTTTAAAATGGCCTTAGCGTCGATTCTGTGGCTGGAGCATCTCCCCCCAATCCTCAAAACTAAGCCCAAGATTTTTCTTTGGGGCGGTAACACAAGGTAGCCCCCGCATCAGGGGCCAAAAACCCCGGCGGCTGGCCATTTCCGATTTGATAACCATGGACTTTCAATGACTTACTCCGCTATTATCGTATAACGTTTATTATGGAAAAAAATTATGTCGGTGTTTCATGGTGTTAGTGTGTTCTTGCGCCAATCATCTGTGAAACAATCTGGCAAAAACCTAGGGAAACTGCGGGTTTCGCGTGTGAGAGACAGGCTAACCCCCCGTATTTCCTCATCATTATTCCATTTCCGTGACGCATCAGGGCGGTATGGGTGGGTAGAATGGATAGGTTGGTGTGTGTTGTTGGTATTGGTAAGCAGAATATGGGCACATTGGCACATGCTGGGCGCTCAGTCAAGCGTTTTTATGATGCGGCAAAGGGTTAGGGTCATAATTGCTCAAAGTATGGGCCTTTTGGGTTCATGCTGAGGCCGGAAATGTCTGTCCACGGGGTGTATCTTGTCTCAATCATCTCTAAGCTGGCGTCCCCTAAAGATAAATCTTTGCGGTGCAGCTCATAAACCTGGTCAAAGGCGAGGCGGATGCCCTCGCCGCCGCGCGTGTTATGGTCTTGATTTAACTGCGCCATAGTGACTGACCATATCCCATGCTTGCGGGAGAAATCGGCTATCCACTGCGCCACTTCGTCCAGATGCTCGACGGTGGACTGCCCTTTGCGCTTGCCGCCGACAAGTTGCCAGTAATCGAGGATAAATCCCTGTATTTTGTACTTTTCAACGCCGATAGTGGCAAATCGGCGAAGATCGTCAAACACTAGGCCGGGAGCGGTTTTGTATAATATATTCCGTGGCATATCATGAACTGCTGCGGCTAGTTTGACATCAGCGCGCCCGGATTTGCCGTAATCGTTGCGGAAAGTTGAAGGATACACATCGGCCATGCGGGCGATGATGCGCTGGTGGATTTCCTTGGCGGACATTTCGCAGGCGAGGAACAGGTGCTTGCATCCGATCTGGTTGAGGTGACAGCTTATCGTCGCGGCGAGCGCGGTTTTGCCGACCTTCTTGCGTGCCGCAAAGCCGTAAGACTTTCCGGGATACAAGCCGCCATCCATCGCGATATCGAGCTTTTGCAGGCCAGTGGTGAAAGGTCGCCGGTTGTCATTCAGGTCTTGCAGGATGCTTTCGCCGACGGCGTAATTGTCTTGAAAATCATTCATGACGGATTTATGCGTGACCTTCTCAACGGCAGCGTAAAGCTGGGCGGCGTAATGTTCCGGTTCCTCGGCTCCTCTTGCGGCCTCGGCAGCAGTCACGGCGCAGGCGTGTATCAGTGCGCGGCGCTGCGAGATTTTCAGAAGGTATTTTGCGGTTTGTACCGGCTGAAGATACAGATACGCCTGCCACTTCGCGCCGGAAAGATACGCATAAGTTCCGCCCGCCAGCTCCATGTTTTTTTCTTTCTCCAGCCGCTCTTTCACAGAAACGGCGGTGATCGGCAGTTGCGCTGCATAGAGTTTTTCAAATGTTTGCCAGATGTCTGAATGCACGGGTGATGAAAAATCCTTTGATGTCAAGAAAGATAAATCCGCCATCAGATCAGGTTTTTCCAGCACATGCCCAATCAGGGATAGCTCCGCCGTGATGTCGCTCGGGTATTGATTTTCGTCGCTGTAATCAATCATAACGTTTTTACTCCCTGTTTGAAGATAAGCGTTTCCTGTTTTTGAAAATTCTTAAGCGGGAAAACTCCCTCCCAGCCATTGCGGATGGATTCCTGCAAAACTTTATCAGGCGGCTGACCGGCTTTCCGCAATTCGTCAAGTTTCGCAATGGTAAGCTCGATAGCGCGCGGGGTGAGTTTTTTCTTCCGTGCTTTTGCCCAATCATCCCAATCCTGACGAGGTATCCAATCAGGTAAGGGGGTGGGGGGGTTCTTTCTTTCTTTTTCTGATTGTGGTTGTGGTTCGCGCGCGCGTGGCTGAGCGGTGGCTGATTCTGAATCTATATGATTCAATAAATTATCTAAATTTGAACGATGTGATTCGTGAAATAAATTGCCCTGATTTTTGATGGATTTTTGATTATCCTCATCCGCTAGGTTATTGATAGACCGTTTATTGCCATGGCTGAGCCGTAGCTTAGCGTTGGCTGATTGTGACTTACTATATTTCAATAGTTTGGCAATTTCTGAGTCACATCGTTTGTTGTAATAGTGGACACCATCGGTTGTGAAGAAAATTGAGAGTATTTTTTTCACGGATTTGCGTTCGGAAGGGGTGAACGCCCTGCAAATGCGGTATAGAATTTTTATATCGTTCGGAAGGGGTGCGCGCATGGCATAATAATGATCGAGCAAAAGACGGTATGCCCCATGCTCAAGCATAGATAAGTGCGACGTTTTACGGTCGTAATCACCAACGTAAAAAGAGTACCAGGGATTATCAGGCATTCAATACCACGGGTAGCCAGACGACGCGCAAGATCGTGGCCAAGCGCGCCGCCTGACACAAAAAGCTATGGTAATGGGGAAAAAACTTGCATTGCGAGTCTCCACGATAAAACTGCCCCTCCTTTATGCCCGGTTTATGTCGGAAGCGCAAGCACAAAGAGCTATGCGTTTATTGCATGGCTGGTATGCGAAAATAGCATAGATAATATTGTTAACTTGTTACGCAAAGTGTGTAATAGTTCTTGTATCAGGCGGCAACCAAGCCGGTGATAAAAAACGGAGAAAGTTATGAACAAATACATTGTATGGTTTTCAGGGTCGGCCAATCGCTACTGGCTAACAGCGGGCAGCCGGGGAGAAGCACTTATTAAATTCGCGGAATTAAATAGCGTCCGCGTATCTACATGGCTTAAATGCCGTAAAGCGAAAGATGGCGATGTCGCTTACCCGGCAAGTGAAATGCATAACCAACCAGACAAAAGGAAATAGTTATGGAAAACTTAAATAAAACCGTTTAACCCCACACACGAAAGGACTCTTTTATGCAGCCCGATGAACTACGCCGCTGGCGGCGCGCTATGGACTGGACGCAAACCGAGCTTGCTCAAAAGCTTGGTGTGAGCCGGGACGCAATCGTTAAATACGAAGCGGGGAAATGCAATATAAGCAAACCCGTACAGATGCTTATTGATATTCTCAAAAAAGATGCGAATTTAACTAATTAGTAAACAACTTTATACTATTTCTTAATTTCTCTGTGATAAATTAATATTCAAGCCGGCAATTCCGCTGGTGAAGCAACGGAGGATTTTATGATAGTTTATCGCGTATTTTGCCAGTCGGCACGGTATGACTTGAAACACGAGCATGAGGCAGTGCAGCTTATGCACCTGCTGGCGCACCTGACCGGCGCGCTGGTGTCCATGCGTCAGATACAGGAGTAACGGCCATGAGAGAGCATAAAACAACAATTCTGGTCGCCGTGCTGTTGTGCGGGGTATCCATGTACGAATATGGCTTACGCATAGCGGATATTTCCGAAATGCCGCATAGTAAGCGCCCAATAAGCCTATTTATCACCGGGAGGGAATAGCCATGAAAACTTTAGCTTGTCTGCTAGTGGCCATTCTGTCATCGGTTTGGCTGGAAATGGCGCAGCCGTTTGAAGATCCCGCAATACTTCGCGGGTACGCGAACGGCAACTTTCCTGACGCAACGCCTGCGCAATCGGTTTCGGCGTAAAAATGTGTTCAGGCGAGCACCAGTGCCGGAAAGGGTAAATGCCCAGTTTGCATAACGTTTCCTGTGAATCTGTCATGAATATGGGGCGTTTGCAGGCTGGGCATTTCATTTTTCATCCCGTGCCAAAATAAGGTGAATGCGGTGGCAGAATGGGCAGTTGCTGCCGCTTTCCAAAAGAGCGCGGGTCAACAAGCTAAATGTGGTACGGCGTCGCCTGCGGCAATGCACGCACATCGGCGTACCGTCCGTATCCAAATGGTTTCCCATGTCTGTGCGCGGCGCGGCTACCATTTTCGCCACCAGCTCTTAGACTTTTTCTCCGATAGTTGGCGCTCCATCTTCGCTATGCGAAATTCCAGCACAGTGGCATGAGCCCACACCTCTTGAAACGCCCCAATAATGGCATCGGCAGTTGCATCGCGCTGCGTTGGGTGTGCCGGCTTTCCATTCATATCTACAACTTTGGTGTCAACCATGTTTCATCCCTCCGATTAAATCGTCCACCGAGCGCGCCACAATATAAATTCCGCCGTCGGCTATATGCGCATCCCGCCATGACTTTTGATCGGCACTAAGCGTTCCTGTGTTCGATTTGCACTCGACGGCCAGCATAGTAGCGAATTTCACTCCGTTCAGCGTTACAGGAACGCGCGCAATGATGTCAGGAGAGCCTTTGTCGCCAAACCGAACATATCCACCGGATTCCGTGCGAAACGCTCCTGTATTGTTCCGAATGGCCTTTATGCCATTTCTTCGGAACCACCCCATACAAGCAGCGACGACTTTTGATTCCGGGGTTTTGTAGGCGGGCGGCTTCCGTGGCTTTGGTTCCTTGCGAACCCCGCGCCGCGATCGGGGCGGTATGTTCAGCCCCGGCAAGTATCCAGATGCCTGTTTCTCAGTTAAGTGAATAATCCGGGGCATCGTATATCTTTCATGCGCTCGCGCAAAAATATCTGCCAGATACTGCGCCGCTCGATTTTCATGAACCGCCCGGCATTATCGCGCAGTTTCGGGGTTTTGGCAATATGAGTATCGCGCCATGCCCAGCCATCATGCATCCCAAGGCAATATGCCATAACATTCGACGCCCCCCATGCCAAAACAAAACCAAGAATATCAAACAGGGTTTCAGTCATTGGCTGCCGCCCATAAAGGAAGATCGGCGCATTGTTCGGTTATCATATCAGTCTGTTCGCGGATTTCTTCTTCACTTTGGCGCTGCTCATCCGTCATGCGCAAGAATTTTAGTGCGCGGCTGGTGGCGATTTTGGAAAAGCCGCTATCCTTCAATTCGGACTTTTTGGCCTTAATATCGCCGCGCAGGGCTTCGATAGCGTTCATTTTCTTGGCGATATACTCAATCCCCTTGCGCAGCTGCTCTTTGTTGGCGTTGAGATTATGACCAAGGTTGGCGGGCTGGGCTTTAGTCATTGTTATTCTCCTTTGGTTGGTTCAGGGTAAACTTTTTCAATGATGCGCCGGAATTGAGCGGTAATGCTCCTGTCCTCGTCTTTTGCTTCTTGTATGAGTCTTTTTAAAGAAAAATTTAGCGGCAAGATAAGATGAATATCCATTGTTTCTTGTTTAGTCTTTGATTTTTCTTTATCTTTATGCATATCCATTATTATCCATATTTTTACTTGACTGGTGAATACTAACCATGTAAGGATACATTTGTCAATACGAATTTCGGGAGGATATAATGTTTGCATATCACAATGACCAAACCATCAAAGATAAATACGTCGCGCGCGCCATCGAGCACCGCAAAGCCGATGAAATACTTCAGGGGTACGGCTATTGGATAGACGGCAAGGGTTGCGCCATAGGCTGCCTTGCGCATGTCAATAGCGGTGCGCACGAAGCACTGGAAGCCGATGTTGGTATACCTCTGATGGTCAGCCGATTGGCCGACGTTATTTTTGAGGGGCTACCTTCCCCTGATTTCAAAGCGTGGCCGCAGCGGTTCGCCGATTCGATACGTCCCGGCGCTGATTTATCGCTGGTAGGTTGGCAGTTCCTTTACTGGAACCTGACCGAGAATCTGGTGCTGCACGATTCTGATAATGCCGAAGTCCAAAAAACCATCATCCAGTGCCGTGAAGCGATAAAGCGGTGCGGTGGAGCAATATGCCCGCTGACAAAGGGAGAAAAAGTTAATGAGAGCGCGGCATTGAGCGCGGAGTACGCGGCGAGGAGCGCGGAGTACGCGGCGAGGAGCGCGGCATTGAGCGCGGAGTACGCGGCGAGGAGCGCGGAGTACGCGGCGAGCGCGAGGAGCGCGGAGTACGCGGCGAGGAGCGCGGCATATGCCAAAATGGCCAATAAACTCATCGAATTAATTGAAGCAGCAGCATAGGAAAATTTATGTTCGACCCAATCAGCCAAGGATTTTGTTCTCAATGCGGCGAGCATGACGTTTTGGACGTTTCTCGGATATGCAAAGAGTGCAATATCCCGAATAAATACAAAGTAGAGGTGACGTTTCATCAGGGAAGCCCGCGTGAATTTACTTGGGAGGGAACGTACAAAACCCTTGAGGATGCCCTAAACACTCTTGACAATTGGTGTTCAGGCAATTCGTTGGCGCGCGCGTGGGTAAACAATAAAGAGGTTGAGCGTATTACCGACGCCACGATAACAGTTCCAAGCATCGGCCAGCAGCTTTTTGAGGCGTTCAGGCCGCCAAGCCCTGAGTTGCGCGCTATGCTGTACGGGAAGCCTGGACGCGTCGCCTTTTCATCCGGCGCAGGCGCATGTCAGGTGAGGGAGGACTGACCATGACCCAAGCGCAGAAATCGGATAGCCAATGGTTGCCGATTAAGAGTGAACCTAAAGATATTGGCGTAGAAGCGTTAGTGTATTCTCCCACTCAAGGTATATATGTTGCTGTATTGATAGGTGTTTTTTTAAGTGGGAAAGCGTTTTGGACTCCAAAATTCCCTCATTTTTCTGGCAACCCTATAATTGGCCAAGGTTGTACTCCAGATATTACCCATTGGATGCCTTTACCGTTACCGCCGGAGGACTGACCATGACCCACGCACAAAAAGTCGATATGAAACCGGAAACTGAAACATTAAAAAATCTATTTCGCGCTTATGCTTCCGAGATAGAAAAAGTGGCAAACGAAATACTTGAGCATTCCACTCTTACACGAGTACAGGTGCCCACGGAGATAATAGAGTATTGGTTATTTCACATCGAGATGATTATGGAAGTAGACACTAAATCACTATTAGTTAAGGACACGCGTAATTTAACTGACCATCAAAAGGCTGTGGAGGAAGCCGCTGGTATGCCTCTTGATTGGGGATTAGCTTCAACCTATGAGGCAGGGAGAAAGTCATGACACTGCGCATTGTACCATATTTAGCTATCGCGTACCTGCTCGTCGGCCTTGAGGCATACAGCGAAGGCCGCGAGCATTATCTGGAGACGCATCATTATCGAATTTCGGGGGATGCCGCGTTTCGTAAGAACGCGGCGGATTCTGCTCGTGGGCGCAAAGCCCCAGCTCTGTTCCGGTCAACATCCCCCACCAACCCCCGCATGAGCGAGAAAGAGCGCATCGCGTGGCTGAATTCGCCGTTTAACTATTAACCTGAAAGGATTGAATACGAATATCAATGACCTGACCATCGGAGAAGCTAAAGAGTTAGCCAATTTATTTGGCCATTCTGGCGGCGGTTCGCCTGTAATGCACCCCATGCAGGGGAAGCATTGCGTAGTGCGTAGCTATGCTGAAGGTGTGCATATAGGGACGGTAAAGCAAGTCGATGGTAAGGGCGTTCTTTTGACAGGCGCGCGCCGTTTATGGAGTTGGAAAGGTGCTTTTACGCTTTCCGAGGTGGCCACTTCAGGAGTTTCAAAAGATAGCCGTTTGGCAGTAGAACTTCCTGAGATTTACATTTTGGAAGCAGAATCCATGATTCCCACCACATCAATAGCGCGCAAAACCTTTGAGGCTTGCCATGAAAAATAGGATACGTGGACAATACGGCTACGGCTACGGCTACGGCGACGGCTTCGGCTCCGGCAGCGGCGACGGCTACGGCGACGGCGACGGCGACGGCGACGGCGACGGCGACGGCAGCGGCAGCGGCGACGGCAGCGGCTTCGGCTACGGCAGCGGCTTCGGCTACGGCAGCGGCAGCGGCTACGGCAACGGCAACGGCGACGGCAGCGGCGACGCCAACGGCAGCGGCTACGGCTACGGCTACGGCTACGGCTACGGCTACGGCTACGGCGACGGCTACGGCGACGGCTAATTTACACACCCCTTTGCGGAGGAAGTATGCTGGAAGATAAAGTTATTGTGTTTCTTATCTTAGTAATCGGATGTTTGCTCGTTTATATAGGAAATACTTCTTATATAATACCGCAATCCCAATGGGAATGCTCTGCCTACGACAACACCCATCAGGAGTGCATGGTGTATCATAGGAAGGATAGGCCATGAAAAATTGGGAACCGCACAAAGAGCCGGAGCGCGAGGATTTTGAATGTTTCGAAGTATGCGACAGTGTTCCGCGCCTGGTGTTGCTTCTGCTGGCCGGACTGTTTCTTGGCACCGTTCTCTTTGAAGCGGTGCGGAACATAGGTCACGAGGAAAAAACCGAGAATAGGGAGATGTTGCCATGACCGAAGATGAAAAAATAGCCTTGGCTAAGAAACTTGACCGCCTGAACAAGGAGGATTGGGGAGTAACATGGAGGTTTTGCGTTTTTTTGCTGAGTATATTTGCTGCATTTATGGCGGGAATGTTTGCCTTGTCCGTGAGCGATTATCAGGGGAATGTTGAGCCGGTGAGCGTGGAGAGGTTGCCGTGACCCCCACAGCCAGCATACACATGCAGATGGTGAGATTATGATAACCTACCACCGCGATATAATTCAGGGTTCGGACGAGTGGAAGTCGCTCAGGTGCGGATTGTTGACCGCTTCCGAGATGAAGCTAATCATCACTCCTTCCAAGCTGCAATACGCATCCAACGACAAGGAGCGCGCCCATCTCTATGAACTGCTCGCCCAGCGCATTACGGGCTATGTAGAGCCGTCTTACATCAGTGATGATATGCTGAGGGGGTTAGACGACGAACTGGACGCAAAACGCCTGTATGCAGAGAATTACGCCAAGGTCGAGGATTGCGGGTTTATCACTAACGATAAGTGGGGATTTACCATTGGCTATTCGCCTGATGGCTTAGTGGGCGACGATGGCGTTATCGAGTGCAAGGGACGGAGGCAGAAATACCAGGTGGAAACTATCTTAGGTGGCGTCATGCCTGATGATTTTAAGATTCAGGTACAGACTGGCTTGCTAGTATCCGAGCGCAAGTGGTGCGATTTTATTAGCTACTGCGGAGGAATGCCCATGTACACTCTGCGCGTGGAGGAAGATAGCGTCGTGCAGGAAGCGATTGTGGTAGCGGCAACAATGTTCCATGAAAAGCTGAAAAAAGCATTTGACGAATATTCTGCAAGGCTTGGGGGTACGGCGCGGCTGATACCTACTGAGCGGCGAATTGAACAGGAGATAACCTTATGACCGATATGTTACGAAGCGTTGAGCCAAAATCTAACCAATTGAATTTTGACGATTTTGTCGCTGGGCAGACAAAGACCATCAAAATCACCAAAGTCTCTGGCGTGGCTGGGGAACAGCCGATTGCTATCAACTACGAAGGCGATAACGGCAAACCCTATATGCCCTGTAAGTCGATGCGGCGCGTTCTGGTGCATTGCTGGGGCGCGGATGGTCATGCCTATGTCGGGCGCACTTTGACGCTGTACGGCGACCCTACGGTAAAATTTGGCGGTCTGGCGGTGGGCGGTATCCGTATCAGCCATATGTCAGATATTCAGGAACAGGTGACAATGGCTCTGACGGCTACCAAAGCAAGCCGCAAACCGTTTACCGTGAAACCTTTAGCTGCGCAGCCACAAAATGCGCAAACCATCGACGAAGAACTCGAAGGGCTGAAACAGCGCGCACGGGATGCAGCAGCGGGAGGGAATGAGGCATTCAACGAATGGTTCAAGAAACTCAGCAAAGCGTATCAGGCGAAGCTCGTGCCTATCGGCGCGGAACTCCGCAAGATAGCTAACGAGGTCGATGAAAAGCAACAACCAGAGGAGAAAGCAGTATGAGCAAGCAGGAAATAGCGTATTACCAGGCACGGAAGAAACGCGCTGAGGGATTCATTGCACGGCATACAGCCAAGCATGAAGAAAAGATGGCGATATATCGTAAAGATGTGGCTGAGTGCGAAGCCAAGCTAAGCGAACTCACAGAGGATTTGCCATGCAAAGAAGATGTGCTTAAGCCAAAGGATAGGCTGTGATGCTCACCATCGAGGACATAGCCAGGGTGATTGACCGGGCGGCGTTTGACACACGGAACCGGCGAAGATGCCCAGTGACGACCGAGCGACGTAGAAAACTGGCTGAGGGAAAGGCTGAACGAATATTAAACATGCACAAGCGCGAACTGGAAGCGTTGAAACTGGAGATTATGGAGCTAAGAAATTTATGAACCGCGAAACCATCGCCTTCGCCGCCAGATACGCGATCACCCTCGGCGCGATGTGCGCGGTGTTTACGGTGCTGGCTGAGAGACAGAAAGGAAGCAGAGGAAGATAGTATGGAACGAGTTGTTATTACGCGCCCGGTATGGGGGATTTGTCATATGGGTGTCTGCGCCGCAAAAGATACCACTGATGAGGAAATCCTTGCGGTATGCAATAAAGATAACCCATCCGGCACGGCCGCCGGGTGGGGTACGGTAATCCGCGATGACAAGGAACATCCTCAATGCAATCCAGTGCAATGCTCTGCTGATCCCGAGCGATTGCATTTTATGATTTCGTGTTAAGCGGTGCTGGATAAACGGAAGAAGGAGTCGAGAGGGGTATGAGCGCATTATGTCCAGCCGGTTGCGGCAAGAAATTCATCAATGCTGACTATGCAAAATCACATGCTGATGTAGCGCATCCTGACTGGATGACGCCACGGCAAAAAGGTTGGGCTACGCCCTATGGTTTTGGAGATTTCACGGATTCGATTACCTATGAGGAAGCCTGCGCTCAAATGAAGGCAATGACTGAAAAGTTTTGGCCATCAGCATCCGCACCGGCAGAAGGAAAGTGAGGGGAGATGAGTAAATCGGTCAAATTCTTGGAAGTCGTTTCTTGCACGGGAATGAAGCCCCATACCATTTTTATGGCTCCGAAATGGGTTTTCGACAAGGTGGCGCTAGGCGAGGAATTGACCGATGAGGATGCGCGTTTCTGCGTTAAAAGTGATTGGAATCAACCACCACACAGCCAAGCGGAAGGGCGGTGATATGCAAAAGACCCCGCACCCAAGACACCATAACGAAGGAATCTAGCCATGGAAATTAATAAATCCATCCGGAATATCTGGATTATCATAATCGCTGTGCTTTTCATGATGCAGGGAGCGATGCTAGCCGGGCTGAATAGTATCGACGCGAGACTTAAGCGGCTAGAGAATCTGCATATTATCACTCAGTAAAGGAGAACCGCAATGCAAACAGAGCTGACTAACGAAGAACTTGAGTTCGCCGGATACCGCGATCAGCCCAGCCCCATATTCCTCATGGCTCTACAGGGGGCTTTGACGGGCATCCTGCAACGCTCGCCTACCCCTGCGCCTCATAACGCCGCCCATGAAGCTCTGCTAGTGGCGCATGCGGTGGAGCGTGAGCATAACCTGGGGCCGCTCAAGTTTGTAGACCGTGCGGCGTTGCGGAAGAATGGAGAGCGACAACTATGACCCATCCTGACATAAAGGCCGTCGCTGAGGCGATGTGGAATTGGGAGCATGAAGGCCGCTCGAATGCGATTATTGATGTCGAATGGTCATTGCTCAAAAGCGACTACGAAGATAAAGCCAAAGCCGCAATCCTCGCCATGCTGGAAAGTGGAGTGATAAAGGTGGTGAGGGAGGCGCTAAAATACTATGCTGAAGCATGGCATCCCATTTACGGAGGAACGGATAATGAAATAGCTGAAGCAGCCCTCGCCAAGCTTGATGAACTGGAGAAGCCGCTTTAAGCCATTTACACCCGCGCGCTACCCCGCTATACTGTGCGCATGGCCTTACCCTTCGTATTCAGTTCGGAATCAGGAAATCAACCAGCATCGCAACTGGATGCAAATTTCAACGCTGTAGGCGCCATGGGCATCACGCAATGCACCGCCAGCGGCACAAATACGATACTTCTTACGCCAACTTCTAACCAGCCGACGGTTTCCTCCCTGCTGAATTTCCCTCTGTTTGGCTTCGTCGCCGCCGCGACGACTACGGGAGCGGTCAACATCAACGTCAACAGCATCGGCGCCTTGCCGCTGTATTTGCCAGACGGAGCGACGCAGGCTGATGCTGGAGACATCCTTATCGGCTCCTACGTCATTGTGGTATATAACGCCGCGCTTAATTCTGCGGCGGGCGGGTTCCAGATCATCAGCCAGCAATTCATCGGGCAATATCAGGAATCTGTCGTCCCCATTGGCGGCGCCGTATCTCTTTCCAATGTCACGCCCGCAGATGTGACGTCCTTTGCGCTCACGGCGGGGACATGGAATGTTTGGGGGGCGGTAACGCTCAATCCGGGCGTTACGACCACCATAAGCCAGATTATCGGGTGGATA
>Ga0335069_10004792_pt1 | contig 19963 bp, 17 predicted proteins | sample Lox_Sample_11_FD_206714 | JGI IMG/M metagenome (GOLD analysis project Ga0335069, IMG submission 206714) | Soil microbial communities from Loxahatchee National Wildlife Refuge, Florida, United States - Lox_Sample_1.1 | ecosystem: Environmental > Terrestrial > Soil > Wetlands | place: USA... | reverse complement strand
CCATTCTGTCAACCGTTCTAGCTAGTTGTTTTGGAGATGACTGACACAAAGGTTAGTCGCTGGCACGATGCTACCACAACGGACGCCTCGATAGGAGAGGTGCGCAGCAGCAGCTGGGTCGTGCTCTAGGGGCCTCCGGCGGGGACCGCTCTCTGGGTCCAAAGGATGATGGTCGCTCTGTGGTGTCGCAAGTTGTTAGCGTTGCCAAGGGTATGTGGGCCACTGAATCGCCGGGGCATACCCGGGGATCGGCAAAGGTTTCCGGCTGAGACTGAATAGCGTTTTCAACCAGTCTCAACTCAGGGCCGTTGACCGTCACGAGGACCGAGGCGGCTGTAGGGCAATGCCTCCGCGCCACGAGGGATCACGAAGAGGAACAGCGACTCGCTCTCAGGTCTCTCCGGGAACGCGCGTATTAGCGTTCTGTAGCATCCAGACTCTGGTTTATGTAGCTCTGCCTGTCCTCTCCAGGAGCGAGGTCGGAGTACGCGCAAGGGCGGCGATCACCACGCTCGCCACAGCAAGGAGAAGGCCGAGGGCAGCGGGGGAGTTCGATGCAATGTCAGCCCCGGTCATTGCGACCTATTCGAACGCCCGGGCGTTGAACGTTCGAATCGGCAGGAAGCGCAGAAGAAGAACTCGTGGTCGTGATTATCCATTTTGAGGGCGGAGAGACGCCCACGTCGCCGCGTGCGCCCCTCCAGGTCCCGTTTCTACTAACGGCGGTGTTTTAGAGCGTCGTTCAGCGAATCGATACCCTTTTGCTTGAGATAGGTATCGAGGCGCATATCCGCGCGCACGCCGGGAGCGAATCCGGGATATTCTTTCCGGAGCGTTCCGATCAGCGTATCGCCGCGCTTGCGGTGGATCTCGCCGTCGTTATCGCGATGTCGGCCGTCTAAGCCGGGTTGTCTGTGTCCCATTGGGCTGTCTTACCTCGAGCCGCGCTTTGGCGGCGGAGGAGGCGGGAGCCGGGGATTCGAACGCGAGGCAGTAGTACCTACCCTCGGGTCGTCTCTGCGGCCCCTGACCTCGAGTGATGTAGCGACGGCGTTTCGAGCGCCGTCGTTGCTATTTTACTGCGCCGAGCGCCAACAGCCTAGTGGACGAACATAGGTTTGGCCCGAAATCTTGTGGTTGCCCTATGAGCCGACTGTGGATAGACCCTGTAAACACGATCGTCGGGCCGCCGCTGCCCTGAGGAGAAAGTTAACGGCCTACCCTGGGCCCACTCCCCCTTCCGGGAGCCGGTTGCGCCGTAGCCTGGAGGGGCAGGCAGGCTCAGCCTTGACCATCGTAGCTCCTTCGACTACAATGTAGTTGTTATGGTTCAGAACAACGTCATAAACTTTAGGTGCTCCCCTGAGGTCGCCGAACGCCTGGACGAGCTGGCCGAAACAGAAAACCGCTCGCGTTCGAACGTCCTCGACACCTTGCTCAAGCGCGTGCTCGACCGCGAGGCCATCGCTTGGCCTATCGAACAGTTGGTCTCGTCGATCCGTAGAGACGAAGAAGAGCATCCCTATGCGACCGATAGCAAGTACGGCGACTATTTTCGCGGATCGCTGCACGGAGCCAAGTGGATGCTAGAAACGATCCTCGGAAAATACGCGAAGGATCGAGCGCTCAATGACGTGCGTAAGAAGCTTGGCGGACCGATTCCGCATTGCGCGCCGCGGGACAAGGATGGCAGCCAGATAGGCTTCGACAGCGACGCCTGGTGACTCCCGATCTAAGCTCTAATCACTGACGGCGAGAGCGCCGTTCAGCCGAACCTGTAAAGCCGCCGCGGCGGCGCCACGATGCGTGAGTTTCGATTACCGCTCATCTATCGCGGTCATCAGCCGGATAAAAAGCCGGGCAACATCATTCTCGTGGGCCAAATGTGGGCCACCCGAACCGCTGACGGTGCAAACGCAATGCGAAACAAGGCACTTCGAGGCGATCCCAACGGGATTAGAGCCCGCTGACGCGCGAAAGACCACCGCGCAACGCTACCGATGTGTTGGCCTAGCCGCAGCCTCTTCGTATGGCTCTATGCTCATCAGTGCGTTAGGCCCTAAGTTAACCTCGACGGCCGGGGGCGACAACTGGGTTGGGGGGCGAACGAAACCAGCTGCCTGTGGACGACACGGTTAAGAGTCGTCGGTAAAAGCTCTTTCTACTGCCCGGCGGTAGCTAGTTCTCGTCTGTCCGGAACGCGCCCTCGCCGTAGGGCTCCCGCGAAATCGCGCAGCCTACGATCACGCGTGTCTGACCGAACGTTGACAAGAAATGCGGCAACGTCTCGGGCTGGCATCTTCCGAATTGTGCTAGCGAGCTCTCGGGCGTGCTCTTTCGATCCGCGAGACATCAGGTGAACGATCACCCGAAGTTTCGACATATCTGCTGGATCGATTCTTGCGTACTTACTTGCCATCTCTTGAGATCTTCGTAAATGTTGCTTTTCAGGATACTGGTGGAACAGAAGGAACACCTCCTATCTCCACCTGGTAGATTCCTGAAAGTCGCAAGTATCCCGTTTTTCCCCCATCATCGCGCCCATCCGCGGTCCACTCAGTTTCCATCTTCTTCACTAGCTTTAACACCAGCCCCTGAGCCTGAGGTTCCAAAATCAGCTCTTTAGCCCGGCCAGAGGCCTCTTTCCAAAGTCCAACGCTCCGCTTACCTCCTCCATACTGGCTTCGAGCGAGGTCAACCATGCCGGCGCTGGTAAGAGTTAGTACTGATGACCTGGGGTCATCAGCTAGGACAGTTGCGTACTGGGCAGACCACCTGTTTGGGATTTGGGGACCATCAAGTAAGAGTGCGATGACGAGGCTTGGCCCTACAGACCGGACCATTTCCGAGACCGGGTCTTGTCGTGCAAGATCTTCGCAAATCAATACACTAAATGTCAGCCATTCGTTGACGTTGAAGAATCGACACCTACGTTGCTCTATCTCAATTGCTTCCCACCATGCTACCCTTTCGCCCGATGTCGGCAGCCATTGCCCGATACCGTAATTCGATATCTGGCGTTCGTCTAGGCGCCAACGGTGATGCTTGTCTTGATAGAAGGGAGGGCTGTTAGTGGGATAGTCGACCGCTACACCGACTTTATTCGACCCGAACCTACCGCGTGGATCATCGCCTAATCCGGCAATAAGTATAGGGACATCCGACACGTTGAGACTCTCGCGGAGTTCGTCTAAGCACTCGCTAGTCATACTGAGTTCTGGAAATATAATCGCTTCGACAGAGCCGACAATTCCTTTTGCAGCCTCTAGTAGTTCGTGCACTTGCGCGATATCTGAGCGTGCAAATTGTATTTTGTATTTAAACATTCCAACGCGACTTGGAAGATCCAGCCTCCTATTGGATGTTGGCGCGAATGCATTTGGCTCGACGCGCAACGGCCAAGGCAAAAGCAACAAATTGCACTCGTCATCGATCTGGTCCATCGGGAGAGTGTGCCAGGTTGGATAGACTTCTGTTTTGTCCCACAGAGCTAGATTGTGCGTTAGTGAACGAAGCGTCATTCCGCTGAGTGGATTGTGAGCCTTGGGCAGGACCATTACTCTGGATGCGTGGACCTCTTCGCAAAGAGTACTATAGTGTTCGCTCATCGCGGCCAGATTTAGATCGGCACGGCTCGTCGCTTCATCGCTAGGCGCAAGAGAAATAAATCCGAAACCGGCGCAGGCGTAATCGGCGGCAGCAACTATGCCCAATAGCGCGGCGTACAGGGTATTATCGTTGAGGACTTCTGCTGTCGCCTGCGACTTTCGCGTAAGTACTGTGTTCCACCATCTCTTCACGGGGGCCGGCCACGTCCGCTTCTCGTTACAAGCACGGCGCCATAGCTTTCCAACCCTTCGCATTTGCCGCCGCCACTCTGACACAGTGCCATATCCATTAGGTGGCCATTTGTTTGCGACGTCACGATAGGCTCCGCTGCGCTTCAGTATCGCGGCAGCAATGGCAAATGCATCGGGTGGCCACTGCGGGTCTCTGGGGTGATCGATTGAAACCGCCGACGGCATCAAGTAGGCGATGACATCTTCGATCATCTCTTCAGTGGTAGCCGCGCCCGGTGCCACCTTTATGCTCCACCAGTCTTTTTCGTTCGCTTTGCGATCGTAGGAGTAACGACAACGTCGATCTCACGAATCCTAAAGCGCGGATTCGCCTTCTTCAAGACGGGTTTACCCGCGTCTCGACTCCGGCCGTCAAAGACCATGAGATAGCCTATGTTCGTCTGGCGTTGTTGCAAGTAAGTAACCAATTGGTCCTCTCCAGCGGCGGCGTATGTGCTCGAATACGCCCCCCCACACATTTTCAGCTCGATAATCGCGGTAAGCCCACCCGCAAACTGCAGGTGGATGTCAAGGCGCCCGGGCCCGGCAACGACTTCTTCGAAGGCGATAACGCGATCATGAAACCGAGCCTTGAGATAGGTATGTAAAAGGTCTTGGGCCCGCCGTTCCGGGGCTGCGATCCACTTCTTCTGCTTCCAAAAGCCCATGCGCTTGTCAGCACTGATAAAGTTGCGAAACTGATCGAGGCATTCATCGACCTCACCGAGCGTCACGGAGGTTTCGAGAGCATCCGGTTGCGGATAGCGAGGTTTTGCACCGGTATCCAGAGCTTGCTGCAAAAAATTTGCGGCTGCGGTTTGGAGATTCAGGTCAGCTCCCGCGGCTTCTTTGGCTTCATTCAACAGCGGAATAGCGCCGGCGGCATCGCCAGCCAAAAGCTGCGACTTGCCTTGGATAAACAGCAGGGAGGGTGATCTTCCAAGCAACCTAACCTGGCGCCGCGCTAAGATAGCGGCGTCACCCCATTGTTCGCGTTTCCACAGATTTGCAACGAGCTTGATAAAGGCTTTTCCGTTTGTAGGAGCATCGTCAAGGATGGCGCGATAGCGCTGCTCGGCAAGATCCTGGTTGCCTTGCTGCGACAATAGCTCTGCCATGAAAAGTGCTATTTCGGCACGCATTTCGCCGGACAGTGGTTTCTCGTCGTTATTGAGGCACGATTCGAGAATCTCGAGCTTGTCACTGGCGGATAGATTTCGATCATGCGTTACTTGGGCGATTCTGATTGCTGCGGCTAGGTCGAAGGCGCCCGCGCCTTCTGCTTGGTCAAGCTGCGCCGCTGCGACTTCTGAATCATAACTGGCAAGAAGCGTCGCAACCGACGATGCCATGTCAAAGTAGGCGACGCTGGATCGGGCTACCTTTGCCTTGGCGCCAAGTTCGCCTGAACAGGCGTCCCCCACTTGTTCAGCTTCAATAGCTGCGAGATTGAGGGCGGCCGCGTGGACTATCTCGGCGCCGACGACGCCCTCGGTTAGCGCTACTGCAGCGAGAGCATCAACCAACGCGCCCTGGTGACTTCCAAACTGCGCATTTAGCTGCGCACGCATGTGGAGCGCCTGACCCCTCATCGCTCTTGACAGCGGCTCCTCACCACTAAAAAGGTCAATCAATTCGGTAATCGGGTCGATCGCGCGAGTAGGATCCTGCTTCAGTAAGCAGCGGGAGAGCAGCGCGAGGCTTCCGCCGACTTCGCGGAGTTCCCCCGCTTCGATAAAGGCGTCCGCTGAAAGACGCGCTGCTCGAACAGCCTGATCGGCCTTGGGACCGAGCGCAAGCGCAATGTTGCGGTGGATCCAGCCGCGCTGGGATGCGGTAAGGTTGTCTTCACACTCAACCTCCCTGAACCGTGCAATCGCCGAGTCCCTAGATCCCGCGATCGCCGTGGCGACGCCTATTGTCGTCCGTAGGTCTATGATGTCGCTTTGTGTCAAGAAACTGCCAAAGTCGTTCAACAGGATTGTCGCGTCCATGCGAGCGATATCCCATCGCTTCAGCCTTGCTGCGAGCGCTGCACGCCACCGAAGCAATCCAACCTTGTGTTCGCAGGAAGCGTCGCCGATATCCAGGTTAATGAGAGATAACAAAAGGCGTTCCTCGAGATGGCCGACAGACGAAACAAACGTCGTTTCGTTCAGCGCCTTCACTACGGCAGAAAGGTCTCTCGCTCTTGCTGCGGATTCAATGAGCTCAATATTATCTGCGAGGATCTGCTGCGTTGCGTTCTGGGTTACGGCAACGAGATCGCGCATGAAGTTCGGATCAAGCCCCGGACCTTCCGCGATTATCGACGTCGCTGTTGCAAATGCTCTGCCAGATCGCGTATCAAGTGCTATACTGACGGTTGCTGGCTGCGCAACAACCTCCGTCGAAAAGCCCGCGATTCTCAGCGCGCCTATAACGGCCGACGGGTACGACTCCGATTCTCTACTTGTCTCAACGTTGTCGATTGCTGTTTGAACTGCACAGAGTTGAGCAGCAGCCCCGGTGGCGGAAGCAGCCCAGGCTTCGTCGTCACATTTTACAATACTTACGTCCGCGACTACTTCGCCCTCAAGTGAGAGGCGCAGAGCTACGAAGTGACTGCCGTTCGGTGGCGGCTTGTGCTCCATCTCTGCGTGCGAATATTGGACGTGACGGAAACGCTTTCCGTTTTGCAGTTATGAAGTCCCTGAAGTAAGCTACGTGTGGCGAACTGCCATCAACCGCCCTGACGCATAGGTTACCGGACAGCAAAACGATCTCAGCAGAGCACGCCAAGCTGCTGCGACGCTAGCTTTGCGGCGGAAGCACTAAAACCGGTGTTCAAGACGCAGGCCGCCGCCGCTCAGTTTCCCAGTTGATAAAGGCGCTCGTGTCATTTTGCCGGAGCCGACCGCACAGGCGAGTCAGCATTTCGACACACGCCGCCGCACGCTCGCGAAGCACGGCAAGCTGCTGACGCGCGCGGTCGCGTTCCCCGCCCGCAAGCGCGGGGTTATCCTGATCGTCAAACGCGGCCTGCAACCGTGCCCTAGAGTCGGCGAGAACGCTGTAGGCGCCCGAAGCGGCAAGGATCAACAAATCGAACGAGCCCCTCGGGAGGTGGCGGGTTACGTCCGGATCGAGGATACGTGCAACGAGGAAGTCGGCGCTTGCGCTTAGCCCCACCCTCGTTACGTCGGCATTAACAATCGCGTCGAGCTGCGCCTGTAGGACCACGGCGATTGTTTCAATGACGTCGCGCGCCCTTTGCTTCGATTCCCTTTCGCGTAGTCTAGCCCGAGCAATTTCTACAATGATGGGTACGACCATCGCAAGTAATGCAACGACGACTAGCGCAAGAGTCACTTCAACCAGGTGCTGCGTCTGGACCACGAGTGCGTGCGTTTCGGCAGCAACAGCGTTGGGAGATGCCGTGGGCGAAGTCTTCGGCATTAGAGCAAGATTATCCGAGACAGGAGTTCCATCGCGCAGCCTTGGACGCATCGCGGCCGTCTCCTCGGGAGGGCTGACAAGGCCTATGCGACGCGCCAGAGAGTGCCTTAGCGACACGGCAAAGTCGCTGAAGAACTGCGACGAGTGGCCGTGCTCTATGAGAGCACTGTGTGGGCCCGTACATCCAGAAATCAAATGATGCGAGGAAGCTGTGAGGAAACTTTTTAGTTCACGCCAGTTGCTCGGCACATCGTAGGGAGAGATCATTTTGGTCGGCATCGGCATTGCATCTAACAGGGCGGTACGTACGGCTATAAAACCAAACCGTGACACCCACTCCTCGTAAGGGATAGCACGAAGAATGAATGATGCATGCGACTACCGCATGAGCACGCAGCTGGACCCCGATCTCGCGGCGTTTTCGATAAGCGCTTTGAGCGAGCTGAAACGCGCGATACGAGCGGTGGTAGAAGCGCCGTCTGATGCTACTGAAACTCTCACGCAGTCGCTCTGGACGTGGGGCGTTTCACTCGCAACACTTGCTCATGATGTTGCCAGCTCTGTGCATATTCTCGCGACGCACGACGGCGTAAGGGCGGCTATGGTGCTAAATCGATGTCTGTCGGAATATCGGGTGCGACTAGACTACTATGTGGAAAATCCGGAAATCGCGACCGCGGACCTAAGCCAATTCGACGATGAACTGCGAAGAGTATTCCAAGCAAAGCCCTTTGACCACCTCGATGCGTTTCTCTCAACCAGCCAGATGGAGCGCATTCGCGCTTTCGTAGACGAACCAAATGAACGCTTAGGTAGGCGAAACGTAAGGAGCATGTTCGACGACGTTTTTGGTGACCGAGCAGGTGCAGTTTATGGTGTCCACTACGCGATCGCGAGCGCATTCGTGCACGGCGGAGTGCTCGCCACTGCTGACGTGTTTAGAAAGTCCGAGAGTGCTGACCCAACCGATTATACGTTCCACTTCACGACTAACGTGTTTTCCTTAAATTCGGTACTTGGCGAAGCGGTGGTCCACGTAATTGCGATGCTTCGGACGATGAACCGTCTCTTCGGCCTTCACAATGACGGCGAGCGGCTCGCTAAAGACTTCACTCCCATTCTAAGTCGCATAGAGCCGGCGCTGTGATGAGACAAGCCCTTGAAGCGCAATGGCATCCTTAGAAACACCCCCCCAAGGGGCTGTTCGTGGGCCAAATGTGGGCCGCTCACGGACCCGCTGCGCTGAAGAAACAGCGCAATTAACGCGCTTCGGAAGGACGCCAACGGGGTTAAGACCCGTTAACGCGCCCGCTCCCTGACCGATGGGAGAGGCCAACCTTCACGGCGGGCGTTTGTGAGGCGATCGTTGGCTCTACAACGCACCTCCCGCGACGCGGCCGCCGGCAGGGCCCCTGGCCGCGCAACGCACCCCCAGGAAACCGCCGGGGGCCGTTTTGGGAGGGCTATCGGGCGGAGCTTCTGAGGCTCGCCATCTCTGTCAAATGGTTTGACGCTGTCGCGGGGCTGCTAGTTTTTGCGTCCAAGCGCCTCTCGAAGCTTTTGGGTTGCGTGCGCGAGCAACTCTGGTATCTGATCCTTTTGGACTATCCGTATCGCGCCAGTCTGACGCTGCCCGAGAAAGTCTACCATGCGCTGATCGGCAAGGCCGAGTGATTTCTCCCAACCGGCGCCTATCGCGTCGCGGTAGTACTGAAAGTCAACTTCGAAAAATGGGATAGGGCCGCCGTTCTCCGGAACCTTTAATGCCCGAAGCTGCGACATTGACAGTAGCCGTGCGAGTTCTTTCTCCCGCGTGCAGAAATGACACAGTGTCGCTTGCGTCTCTGGCGACTCCGCCAAGATCTGCAGATACAGGTTGCCTAGATAAAGATCCCAAGCGCAATTCGACAGTAAGGCGACGGCCTTTTCCGGATTCGAGTTTGCTTGCGCGCCTATCCAGCGGTCGAGTTTTCCTGTGAAGTATAGAATGCCCATGTTTCGGAAACTACCTTGAATCAAGCCTAGCGTTCCGAACAGAAAATCGTCGAAGGCGGCAAATTTTGCATCGAATCCTGCGTTCCGCTTCGAGACGCGGTGAACGAGGACCATTTCGATCATGGCGAGCAGCGTTAGGCTTACCTGAAGTGGCACTTCCGAAAAGTCCATGTATGCTTCGAGCTGCGCTTGTGCGATCAGATCTGGATCCGCCGTACCGAAATCGGTTTCGTAGTCACGCAGCTTGTTAAGGTCGGGACGGATCTGGCCGGTCGCACGAAAGTACTCCGTGTCCATTGTATGAAGCCTAAGAATGGCGCGCGTACCTCTGAGCGCGTACTCGTGCCCGCGGTCACGAGGGTTCTTCGCGAGCGTCTCGAGTACGTAAGGCATTAGTTGATAATCATACCTTCGCGCTACGAGCGCTTCGATAAGATTTCGGATTCCTTCCAATTTCTTCGCCGACAGCCGCTCAGGGTATTCGACAAACCGCACGATTAGGTCGTAAAGGTTAGAATCGAACAGAACCGCGTGAGTTATCCCGAATGAGAAACGCCCAGCCCGCAAGGCAATTGGCGAATGAATTGTAAGTTTTCCGTTGACGTAGGGGCAGGCGATCCAGGCGTCGGATCCGGCGATACAAGTGGCGCCTGGCGGAAAAGACAAGCCTGGCAGTGGGCCGCGCCCGGGATCAAACTCCCATATGCAACGCACGTCTGGATTTGCGCGAAAGCTCTCCAGGCCCTCAAGTTGCGTCTCAAAATCCGCCTGGCGCAGTGGCGAAATGTCGGGCTCCGGACTGGCTTCGTACCAATCAGGAACGTAGAGACCCGACCAGGTGCGCTTGACGGGAGAGCTCTGAGGCTTCCCGGACGTGTTCTTCATGCGGCGTTCGGTCTGCCTTGATGCGCCCCATTTCCTACTGCCGGGCCGACATCCGAACTCTGCATGCTGGTTCGTCCGAAGTGTTTAGTCGTCTTCGAGTCCCTTCGCAGAACGACTGCAGCCCTGCGCTTGAGTAAGGTTCGCGCTGGGATAACTTCGGATCCCACCATAAAGGTTCGAGACAGTTTCACAGACGCCGAGCGAATCGCATGCATAACGATCATGCCGTTGCTTAGTTGGCGGAGTTTCGCCAACGACGCTGCTTTAGAGGTCCAGGGGTGTTTGATTACCGAGCAAATGAGCGGGAATGTCTTGCTGCGGCTAGGCTTGCTCAGACAAGTTAAGGCGCTCAAGCTTGATCTGCGCCTTGTCATCAGTAAGCCCGAGAGTTTCGCGCTTTGCTTGCAGCGTATAGAGATGCAATGAATGCGACCAACAAATTTTTCGATTTCTATGCTTTTTTAAAGTCGTGGAATGCATCTATGCGATTAGAAAGCGAGAAGCCAGAAAAGCAAAAGCTGCGGTATCGTAGCACAGCGTAGCCAGTTCATGCCCGCGGACTTAAATATGTTCGATGTCGCGGCCGACGAGAAACCGGGGTTCATTCCCTTGCTCGGAAAGGAGTTTATGGACGTCGTTGAAGACTACAAGGATGTGGTGCGTGATGCCATCGCTCATTTAAATCCCGCGACGAGTCGTGCTTAACGGAGCCGATATTTCCGATATCGGCAAGTGCGAAGGAGCGATTTCTGGCCTATTGGCTATCCTATCAGACAACTTGGTCGCGATGCGTTGTAGCCCTTTTGCTAACAGCCTCATGTCACCCGGCGGCACAAAATCGGCTGCTAGCTTTTCGTCCGTTAGGGCGGCATCCGTGAAACCGTACTTAAGGCGACTCTCGGTCGTTACCCGTACTAGTTCGGGGCTTATTTGATCGAATAACGCTTTGTTTCGGTTGCTCCATTTAACGAACTCCGCGACCGCTCCTAGCTTACGATCGGGTGGTGTATCGGTTTCGTCAGCGAGCGAGTTTAGGCGTGAGGCCAGCTTTGTTAGGGTTTGGAGCGCCTTTATGTCTGGGTCGCTTTGCGCCGGTGCGGCTACTGATGGCTCAGGCCAATCCTTTTTCTCTAGGTTCACTTGTCTCGGCTCGATGGTTACGATGGAATCGCCGAGCGCGGTTGGCGTAACAGTCGAACGTAGTTTAAATCTGGCGACATATTTTACGCCGTCATCGTTCTTTAAAAACAGGGTTAAGGGAACATCGGTAGGTATGCCAGGCGGAATTAACTGCCGTATAGCTTCCCTCAGCACATCCGCGTAGAGATAATGATGCATATTGCTACCCAACGGGGCTATAATCGCCGGCTCGGGTCCAATTGCGCTCGGCCCGTCGTTAAACTGTATTCCCCAAAGCCAAAGGTTACAAGGCCCATCGTTGTGAACTTCGATTTTCCCGTTTCGGTAAAGCATATGAAGCGCGACGGGGGCGCGCGCCCGCGGCATCCCGCCGAGGCTCTGCGTAATAATGTTGTGATCCCCGATGACGCTCGCCAGCGGGGATTTGTCGCTCGCGGTTATCGTCGGAGATGCGATAGTCGCTTGTCCATGAGGGGTTCCAAAGTGCGGCCAAAAAAGGATAACGACACCAAAAACGGTTATTCCCGACAAAATCCAAATTATTGGAAGCCACCATCCCTGTTGCGAGAGGTGGGCCTGCGGATTGACCAGGTTCGCAACGATCAAGCCTAGCAAACTAGGCGCGCCGACCGTGACTGCGGTGCCTCCGACTTCCGGCCTAACCAATCTTGGCATGCCGCTCGCTTCGCTAGCCGTGGACGCGCTTCCGCTGAGCCAAGTATATCAGCCCGACAGCTACCAATCTGCCGACGAATCGTCGTGGTCGTAGGCCAATTGTGGGCCATCTGAGCCACTGACCGCGCCAAAGCGGCGCGTTCTAGGCGGTTTCGAAGCGACGCCAAAGGGGATTGCTTTCCGGTAACACGCCGTCATCACCGACTGATAGGTCAGCGACGTCCAGCAACCCCGTTGGACGACGAGAGCTGCGCCTGTTTCGACTTTTTGAAGGAGAACCAAGGAGTTGTCTAGGGCCGCGTTTGGGCGATCGTGGGCGCGTAGCGCGATTCAAAACGACACTGGGCTCCTTAACGCGGGCCCGCGCCCCCGTGACCCCTCTCGCGCCGATATCCGCCCTTTCAGCGCCGGGCATTGCGGGCGACGGCCCACGTCAGAGTCGAGGCGCGCGCCAGCCTTCCTAGCGCACCGGAAGTGGTGTCTACGAGGTCGTCGTGTTTGCCCGGGAACGAAACGTGCTCTTCGATCCACTCGTCGAGCCACGGTGCCTCTTCAGGCAAGAAGCATTTCCCCGCCTCGAACAACGGCGTCACGGCCTCGGCGCGCGTGTACTTCGACTTATCGACCGTCACTCCAACGATCGGAATGTTGGTCGTGCGGCGCAACTCTTGAATGATGGGGATGCCGGAGGCTGCATCTTCAACGCACGGCCAGAACGTCGGCGCAATGCCCTTTCCTTTCCACCGGCTCCAATAGTCGCTAAACTTCGTCTTCAGATCAGGATATTCGACTCGTTTGGCCCAGGCGTCGATCAGGTAGTAGTTCACGCCGTCTGTCCCCCATAGACCAATCGCGCTGCGATCGGTGCCAACGCCTTCTTTCCATGCGCCATCGAGGAACAGCGCGCACTGGGTAAGCGTCGGAAGTTCGCGGTAGCGATGACTGAACCACGCACGCTTGAACAAGTCGCCCTCTGCCGGCGTCGGGCTGCCTTGGTAGAGCGCCTCGAAGCCACGAACAGAAATCTCGCCAAGCTTCGGATTTGGAATCTCGATACCAAGCTCAGGAGCAAGTGGCTCTCCGGGAGCGCGGCCGAGCGGATCGTTCTCTTCAGCTAGTGCGGGCAGGCGCAGCACCGTCCACTTCGCTATCGCGGGAGTGTCGTTGATACGACCCGCGATGTCGTCTTCGTGCCATCGAGTCGTCACCAAGAGCTCGCGCGCACGCGCCATTAGCCGGGTACGCGCCACATCGGTGTACCACTCCCACTGCGACTCGCGCTGAAGCTCGGAGTTCGCCTCAGCTCGACCCTTTATCGGGTCGTCGATTGCTAGCAGGTGCGCGCCGAAGCCGGTCATCGAGCCGCCGACGCCGGCGGCCTTGATGATGCCTCCGGAGGTCGTTCGCCACTCGTCCACAGCCTGCGAATCGGGATCGAGGCTTATGTCTACGAATGGCCACGTTGGCTCTTTGAACAGTTCGCGAACCTTGCGTGACGAAGCTCGAGCGCGGTCGATCGTATACGACGCCAGAATGATATCAACGTTGCCGCCATTGACCCCCTCGAAGAATGCTGGAAACCTCTCCGAAGCATGATACGTCTTGCCATGCCGCGGCGGCATAAAAATCATCAGCTTCCGGATTTCATCGTCGGCGAGCGCCTGAAGGTGAGCGCAGACCGCTTTCGAGTGCCGAGTCTCGATGTACGACGGATCGGTGCGCTTGCAGAACGCCTCGAAGTCGCGACGCGCAAGTGACTCGCGTGCGTATTCCCGAACGGCTTCGCGTTCTCGCCGCTGGCGAGCGTTCATTCCGCGAGCTTACGTAGTTGCTCGATAGACATGCCGTCCAGAGCAGCGCGGATATTGCCGAGAGGCTTCTCTGGGTCCTCGCTCAGCTCGACCTTCTGACGCGGACCGTAATCATTAGCGAAACGGCGCTCTAGCAGCCATGCTGAGCCCGAACTTCCCTTGCCACCGCCGAGGACTCGGACCGTGAGGCTCTTGACCGCACACGCGCGCGCGCGCGTTACGGCCTGATAAAATGCCGCGTATGGGGTACGCCCCTCGCGACCCTTGCGTATCCACAAGGCAAATGTATCCTCGTCAATGCCGGCCTCCTCGGCGGCGTACTTATTAGGAATCGAGAGAGCGATCGATTCGCAGATTGCCCGCTGAGTCTCGGGCGTCAGCTTCGTCGGCCTTCCCGCTTGCCGATTCTCCGGCGCTGGCTTGTCAGCCACGGTTGAGCACCGCTTTTTCGCCGGTGAACTCTTCCCAGCGACGAACGGTCACATCGACGTACAGTGGGTCGAGTTCGATGGCAGAGCAGGAGCGACCAGCCATCTCGCACGCAATGATGGTCGACCCGGACCCGGCGAACGGGTCATAGATAATTGCGCCGCCAGCGCTTCCGTCCTCGATTAGCTGGCGTAACAGTTCGATAGGCTTCATGGTCGGGTGCAGCTTGCTGGCCAGCGGCTTGCGATACTCGAGCACGTTATTTCGGGTGGCGGGGCCGAAGAACCGATGGCGGTGGGGCCAGCCGTACAGTACAAAATCCGCGCGTTCCGGCGCGTCGCCAGGGAACGCTGTAGCGTCGCCGAGTGCGATAAGTTCGCTGCGTTGATTGTAGTCTTTTCGCCCGAGCACGTGTGAGTGCTTGACCCAAACCAGATAGTCGCCCCATTTTAGGCCGCAATCCTCGATCGCCATGCGAAGATTGTGAAGCTCCAGCCCGGACATGAACACATAGAACGTGGCGTAGTCGGCCCAAGGCACCAGTGCAAAGAACTTCCCGAACCAGTCCCGATAGTTCCGGCCGGTGTCGTTTGCAATATCGCGATGTCCACGGCCGCGTAGGTACGCTTTGCCGTGTACGTAGTCGACACCGTAAGGTGGGTCAGTGACCATGGACTCGACCTTTCGATGGCCGAGCACCGCGGCGACGTCCGTCGCGACGGTGCAGTCGCCGCACAACAGTCGATGACTCCCGAGCGTGAACAAGTCGCCGATCTTCGTAGAAGTTTCGCTTGCCGCGGCGGGCGCCTCGTCGGGATCCCGTAAGTAGGCGCGGGGGCCCTGGTCGCAGAGTAGTTCGTCGAGGCGTAGTTCACGGAAAATCTGCGCGTCGGCAGCTTCAATTTCGGCCAGCAAATCGTGAAGCGCTCCGGTAAATTCGCCAGTCAACTTTGTACTATTGAGCGCCACGTTCAGCGCGCGTTCCTCGGTTTGGTTGAGATCTACGAGGACCACGGGCGTGGTCGCGACCTTTTTGGACCGAAGGACCCTGAGCCGTTGGTGCCCGCCGACGACGAATCCGGAGCGCCGGTTGAAGATGATCGGCTCGACGACCCCAAAGCGATCCATGCTCTTGCCGAGCGCGGTGAGCGAGGACTGATCGATTCGGCGAGGGTTGTAGGGCGCCGGTTTGAGATCCTTGACGGCCATCGTAATGATCTCGATCGTTGCGTGCTTGGCTGCGGTGCGCATTGTTTACGCGACCTCGAGCCGCTCGCCCCGGACGACGATGTGGCGATCCATTACCGCTCTCCACCTTTAGCCCGGGTAATGTGCTCGTCCCAGCTTGAGCCGCAGCGCCTGCAAACCGCATCTGCCCCGTGACCGATGAAGAACCGGCAATCCTCGGGCGCCACCTTTGGCCAAAGCCCTTCTCGCAGGAGGCGCTGCGCCGCGAGAACGGCATCGGTTGCGGTGAGCGCACTGCGCTCAAGAAGTACCGCAACGATTTCGGGCTTGTGCTTCCCGATCTCTGTTACGAGGGCCGTATCGAATACACGGGCCGGCGTAGCTTCAAGGCGGTCGCCTAACACACAAAAGCGAGCCCCCCGGCGTTCGGCTTCAACGATGAGGTCCAATGCAGTTACCATGTAACCGCATCCTGAAGCGCGCATTCCACCTGCGCGCTAGCGTCACAATCGTCACTGCCCGCGTACGAACGAGGTTTTGCCGTGACGGAGCCGCTCTCTGAGGGCACGCCTTGCGTCACAGAAGCGATCGATGTGTCACGGTATTCCGCCTGATCTGACGGGCCTCGTGACGCACGTGACGCATCTATTCCACTTTCCGTCGCGGTGAAGAAGTGGAGGCGTGCCCCCGTGCCAGGACTGCGGTCTTCGGCGTGGTCAACCCCGGCCGCGCGAAGTGCCGGCGCAATCACGCGCACTTGGCCCGCGAACGCTTTGGGCGACTTCGGCCATTCCTTCCGGCGCTTGGTAGTGTCATCTACCAGGCGTTCAACTTGAGCTTGCATCTCCGTTGCCGTGCCCGACCATCTGAGGCCCCCGCCCAGGATTAGCTCAAGAAGGGGAGCGGCTATCAACGACGACTCTATCGTGGCCGCATACGCCTCGTCACGAGCGCAATTCCAGGCCTGCGCAATGACGGTTTCTTCGATGCAAAGTGCCGGAGCGGCAGCCAGCGCCCACGTGAAGGCATCCGCCATCCGCGGCTTCAGTCGCACGGTGCTATCGACCCGAGATACATTTCGCAACGCCGCCGAAATGGCGTCCAGGAGCGCACCAAACAGACGGGGCTGCGCGGCGTCAAACTTCTCCCACAGCTCTCCCTCGGTTCGCCGGTCGCATTCGGGGATTGGCTGCAGCCGCACCGTCAGGCAGCGATCCAACAGGTCTCCGCGGCTTGCTACGTCGACGATTGATGTGAGTATGATCGGACGTTGCCCGTCAAATATGGTCTCCTCATCGTCGGTGTAGAGCGTCCGCGTCGAAAAACCGCCGCCCGTCGATAGCCGGCATAGCGCGTCGGACATCTGCGCAGTAAGGTGCGAAAGATTATCCAACACCAGCATATGTCCATTATTTGCGGCAATCGCAAGGTCGCGGTTCTGCGTGGGCTCCGCTCGCACATCCGCTTTATTAGGGTCGATCAGCCGGCGCAGAGTACGCGCGGTCGTTGTTTTCGCCGAACCCTGCTCTCCACTAAGTAATAGAATCGGGTAAGGACCGCGATTACGCATGGCATTCACCAGAAATGCCACGAGCAGGGGATAGTCGTCATCGTCGACGCGAACGAAGTCGCGCAACTCCGTCAGATTCGCACCGTGTACTGGTTCGGGTAGCGCTAGCATGCCGGGAGCGCGCCGGAAAAGTCGATTCCCATGCGACTTGATGCCCCAACCGTCGCACGTCACATGTGCCATGCGCCAAAGCGCATCCCCGAGATCGACGTCGATCTCATTTCTGTCCCCAGCGATGCGAAGCCCAACATCAACGAGCCGGCCCGCATGTACGCCGCGGCCTTCAAGCACCGCTCGCGCATCAGACAATGCGGCCGCACGCGGCACTTTCTCATTACGATCGTAAAATTCTTTTGCAAGTAACGTGGTGAACGCAGACGAGCGAACCGCGTAAACAGTACGCACATGGCTCTGCTCCATGACCGCATAGGCGACCCTCGCGGAATCGTGCACCAGTTCAACGCCGAGATCGTCGGCAAGATCGACAATGAGGTCCGCTTGTGAGGTCCGCCCTCGAGGTGCAGATGGCTCCTTGGATTGCGAGGCGGCATTCGGCTGGGGAGCGCATCGCGCAAGGTCGCGGAGTTTTACGTCGAGAGCGGTCATCCAGCTGCCAGCCCGCGCATCCGCGCGTGGGTTAGAAGCGCCGCGGCAGCACGCGAGATTCGGCCATCACAGTCAAGTTCGTCGCGCACGTCAAAGATAGCGTGACGATACTCCACGGTGACCGACGGTTCGTCGAAGTCCAGAGCGAAGTCGCGAAGCTCCTCGCCATGGAATGCTCTGCGGATTGCGCTAAGGGTCGAAGCGCGACGCGGCGCGTCGGCGGCTCGCTCGCACTCTGCGCGAACTGACGCCGCGATAAACTCCGTCGGCGAGGAACCTGCCGGACCGATCATACGAGCACGTTGAACGATTCGCCGGCGAGCAGCCGGTGAAGTATTTCTCTCGAGATGATCACCTTGCGACCGATTTTGACGCTCGGAATCCTACCATCGCGCACTCGCCTGCGTACGGTCTCCGCGCTGCATCCTAGAAGGACTGCGGCTTCGCACACGTCGGCGGTCTGCTTTGTTATCATCTGTTAGCCTTTCTGGACGGGGTTGTTGTTGGAAAGCCCACTTGTCCCGGTCCGCTACCCTTGACAACTCTACGCGAAACGTTTAGTGTAGCGGAACAGCTAGTATGTAGTTTATTCTCTCATATTAACTACGGAGACAAAAATGGCGCCACGGACGCGGCCGCGACGAGTGGCTACAAAAGCAAAGAACAGCTTCGAGCGCCCAGGGCGGAAGCCGGACAATCTGTCAGCGGCCGACGCGGAGCGGTTTCGCGCGTGGCTAGGCCGCGTGCGCGAGCGGTGGGAAGCCGCAGGCCGGCCGTGGATCGGGACCCTCCTTGAGCGCGCCCCTTGTCGTAAGCGGTCCGATGCGAGCAAGGAAGAGGAGCTGCCGGAACGCGATCGTGACTGGTTCATGCGGGCACAAAACAGAGAGCTGCCCTTAAGCCGAAAAAGAGCGATCGAGATTTGCCTGCGGCTATGGCGACATGGCATCACGACGGCAAACGACAACATCGTGCGCATGCTGATCGACACGGCGGACGACCGGCTCGTCATCGTGCCGCCAGACGAAGCGGGGCCGCTCACGAATCATCTAATCGAGGGCCTAGAGAAGCGTGAGAATCCGATCAATGAGGCCGGGCGAAGGTTTTTGGGCGATTACTTTGCGCGGTTCGAATCTCTGACGCGCCGCGACGCCCGCCTAAGCGAAGCCGTCTGGCGCTTCCAATCCGAGAACCGCGGCGTCGGCTGGTGGAAGCTCTCTCGATCAAAGGATTTTGGAGATGGCGTGCGATTCTCCACGCCGAGCCTTTTCACGCGCTTGGAGCAGGAAACGCGCGGTATGAAGTTCGACGTCCGCACGGGCTCGAGGAATCGGTCAAAGTGAGAGGCAGTCTACGCGAGCGCGATCGACGCGCAGCCGACAAGCGAAAAGGGCCGCAAAAGACCTGGCAACTCGTGGCCGACAACGGCTTCGAGGTTATCGACGGCGTGAAGCGGCGCCGCCAACAGGTTCGCTCGTTCTTCGGCACGCGGCGCGAGGCTGAGGACGCCCTGCGCGATTTTATCCTGGAGATCAAGACCGGAACGCTCGTACGCGACCAAAGGCAGACTGTCGGCGAATACCTCGATCGCTGGCTTGAGCAAAAGCGCGCCGTCGTCGCGTCAAAAACCTATCTGGCCTACGATCTGCACGTTCGCCTGTACCTGAAGCCGACGCTTGGCACGCTGCGGCTCGCGACCCTTCGGAGAGGTCACGTGCGCGAGGCTCTGGCGCAATGGTGTAGCCGGCCTGCATACCCAGGCCGGCGATCGTCCGCGCCTCGCACCGTATCGCCGCGAACGGTTCACCACGTATTTTCAACGCTTCGCACGGCGATGAATGATGCGCTCGACGACGGCGCGATCAGCGTCCTGCCGTTTGCGAAACGCATGAGTCCCAAGAAGGGTCGAGCCGAGATTTCCGCACTCGACGAGACGCAGATCGTCGCACTCCTCGCCTGTCTGGATCAGACAATGGTCGGGAAAGTCACGCGGCTCGCAGTCTACACCGGCATGCGTCGCGGCGAGCTGCTTGGCCTTACGTGGGATGCAGTCGACTTGGAGAATCGGGTGCTGCGCGTCCGCCAATCGCTCGAGGTCGTCGGTACCGGGAAAGACCGTGCGGTGCGCCTCAAGGCTCCGAAAACTGAGAAGAGCCGGCGTGAAGTCGCGCTCACGGCTGGCGCGGTCGAGCTGCTGCGTTCGCACCATGCGGAGCAGAGCGAACTACGTGTCCTTCTCGGCGGTCCGTTCGGCGACGAGCGGCTTGTCTTTCCAAACCCGCGCACGGGCGAGCCCTGGAAGCCAGACACGTTCTCCAACGAGTTCCTGCGCGCCGTGAGAGCATCGAACCTACCGAAGGTCACGTTTCACGGCTTACGCCACTCCT
>Ga0335069_10004791_pt1 | contig 19963 bp, 19 predicted proteins | sample Lox_Sample_11_FD_206714 | JGI IMG/M metagenome (GOLD analysis project Ga0335069, IMG submission 206714) | Soil microbial communities from Loxahatchee National Wildlife Refuge, Florida, United States - Lox_Sample_1.1 | ecosystem: Environmental > Terrestrial > Soil > Wetlands | place: USA... | reverse complement strand
TGCGCGAGCGCGAGATCACCGAAGAAATTCGCCGGCAGCTCGCCGAAGTCGGGCTCGCCGGTGTCGACAACCTCCTGCCCGGCCAGCTCTCGGGCGGCATGATCAAGCGCGCGGCGTTGGCCCGCGCCATCATCACCAAACCCGAGATTCTGCTGTGCGACGAACCGTTCTCCGGCCTCGATCCGATTTCGGTCAAGCGAATCGAGGCCCTCCTGCACCGCATCAATCGCGAGCACGACATCACCATGTTGGTTTCGTCGCATCACATCCCGTCAACGATGCGCATGGCGGATCAAGTCGTGTTGCTGTTGCCGAATGAAACCGTCACCGGCACACCCGCCGAGTTGCGCCAGTCCAGCGACCCTCGTATCGCCGGCTTCTTCAACGAAGACGTCGCCGAGGCCGTCGAAGGACCGGAGGTGGAAGTGCCCGGCGAGCCGGCCGCCGCGCGATGGATCAATTCATGATCCGGTTCGTGCAAGACCTGGGCTGGATGGCCGTCGAATTCGTCAACCATCTGGGCAAGCTGGCGGTGTTCGCCGGACAGGTGCTGCGGGCGTTGATCACGCCGCCGGCGCGCCCGCGCGTCTTCGTGCAAGAGCTGTTCAACCTCGGCGTGTTGTCGTTGGTCATCATCTGCGTCTGCGGACTGGCGGTGGGCATGGTGCTCGGGCTGCAAGGCTACAACACGCTGGTGCGCTTCGGCGCGGAAAACTCACTGGGCGCGGTGGTGGGCTTGAGCTTGATCCGTGAATTGGGACCGGTGCTGACGGCCTTGCTGGCAACCGGGCGCGCCGGTTCGGCCACCGCTGCCGAGATCGGCACGATGGTCGCGACCGAGCAGCTCGACGGACTACGGATGATGTCGATCAACCCGATTCACTTGGTGGTGATGCCCAAGACCTTGGCGATGATCGCGGTGATGCCGCTGTTGTCGGCGCTCTTCATTGTGTTCGGCTTGGCAGGCGGGTATTTCGTCGGGGTCGTGCTCATGGGCGTGGACGGAGGCACCTACGTGTCGAGTTTGCAGAACGCGGTGGACTACTATGACGACGTTGCCGGCAGCCTGCTGAAAGCGCTGGTGTTCGGCGTGCTCGTCGGCCTGATCGCCACCTATCGCGGGTACACGTGCGCGCCGACCTCGGCGGGGGTGAGCAGCGCAACCACCTCGACGGTCGTGGTGGCGTCGGTGTCCGTGCTGATCTTCGACTACTTCATCACCGCGTTGTGGGGAGTGTGATGAGCCGATCCCCGGTTCGAGATTTCATCGTCGGTCTGTTCGTCCTCGCCGGCCTCGGCGCGATTGCCTATTTGTCGATGAACGTAGGCGGCTTCACGCTGCGGCACAGCGGCGGCCTCACGCTGTACGCGGCCTTCGATCAAACCGGCGGGCTCAAGGCGCGCGCGCCGGTGGTGATCTCGGGCGTAAGGGTCGGGCAAGTCGAATCGATCGAATTGGACAAGAATTTCCGCGCCCGCGCCCGCTTGGAGTTGGATGGGTCGTTGAAACTGCCGATCGATAGCTCGGCCTCGATCGTCACCGCGGGGTTGCTCGGCGACCGCTACATCTCGTTGCAACTCGGGGGCGACGACAAGCTCCTGCAATCGGGCGACGACATCACCATTACCGAGTCCGCGGTGATTCTCGAACGGCTGATCGGCAAGTTGATCCACAGCACCGACGTGGAGAAGAAGGAGTAAGCGTGGGGACGGAGAAGCGGTGGCTGCCGATCGCGTCGCTCGCGATCGTGGCGATCCTGTCGCGCAGCGCGAGCGCGGTGGACCGCAGCGGAAATCACGATCCGATCGAGCCGGTCAACCGCGCCATCTTTTGGTTCAACGACCAGGTCGACATCTACGTGCTTGAGCCGGTGGCGAAAGGTTACGACAAGATCACGTCGGATCGGGTCAAACGCTGCGTCTCCAACTTTTTCCAGAACCTGCGCTTCCCGATCAGCGCCGTCAACGACTTGCTGCAAGGCAAGTTGGTTGCGACCGGATCGGACTTCGGCCGCTTTGCCGTCAATACCACCGTCGGCCTGGCTGGTCTGTTCGACCCCGCGACCGACTGGGGTATGGAATTTCACGACGAGGATCTCGGACAAACGTTCGGCTACTGGGGGCTGCCGGCGGGACCGTATCTGGTGTTGCCGCTCTGGGGACCGTCGAACATCCGCGATGCGGTGGGGCTCGCCGGCGATTCCGCGGCAGCGGTCTATCCGTGGTTCGTTCCGGTGTACTATTCGATCGGCGCGCAGGGCGTGAAGACGATTAACGGCCGCGCGCTGCTCTTGCGCGAGGTGAAGCAGCTCAAGGAAGCGTCGGTCGACTACTACAGCGCCGTGCGAAACGCCTACAATCAACGGCGCGAGACGCTGATCCAGGATCGTGCCAGGATGTCGCAGCAAGAACAGGAAGACCTGTATACCGTCGACACCAACGGAGGAGAATGAACCGTGAGCCGCGCACTAGATGATCGTCAGGGTTCGTCGCGTCGTCGCTTCCGACCGGCGATCGCACTGATCGCCGCCACGACGTTGATCGCCGGCGTCCTGCGCGCCGTCGAGACTCCGTCAGTGACCGTGCAGCGGCTGATTGATTCAGTCACCGCTGTGCTCGACGACAAATCGCTCAGTGCCGATCAGAAGCGGCACAAGATCGAGGATTTTGCCTACACCCACTTCAACTTCGAGACGGTCTCCAAGCTGGTGCTCGCACGCAACTGGAAGGACCTGACATCGCAGCAGCAGAAGGATTTCATCGAAGAGTTCAAGCGGCACCTCTCGGTGACCTACGGCAAGAACATCGAGAACTACAACAACGAACGCGCGGTGGTCACGGGCGATCGCGAAGAAACGCGCGGCGACTGGACGGTGAAGAGCAAGATCGTGCGGCCGAACGCCGCCGACGTCCTCGTCGACTACCGCCTCCGCAAAGACCCCGACGGCGAATGGCGGATCATCGATGTCATCATCGAAGGCGTCAGCCTGGTCGCCAACTTCCGCTCGCAGTTCCAAGAGATCATCAGCAACGGCGGGCCGGCCAAATTGATCGAGGTTCTCCACGAGAAGAACCTCAAGGGTGAACCGTTCAAGACCGAACGCAGTTGACGTCTCGCGTATCGCCGGCAGCATATCGCGAATTGTCGGAGTAAGAACGGTCACACGCCCCGATCGGGCAGGAAAAACTCTGCGATAGATCAGGCGCGGTTGCGACCGCCTGCTTCCTCCTATGGTCGACGACGCCGTAGCTAAGAGCGATTGTCGACCCCGGAGGAGGATCGCCGATGCGGTCACAGACGTTCGCGGTCGCGGGCATCGCTTTCGGCATGGTGCTCATGTTCGGATGTGGCGGAGAGGAGAGCGCCACCACCGACCAGCAACTGCACCGAATGATGGCGGCGGCGGGGGTCGCACCGATCGACCCGGGTCCAATGCCGACAGCCGCCAAGATAGCGTTGGGCCAAGCGCTCATGTTCGACAAGATCCTGAGCGGCAACCGCGACATCTCGTGCGCGACCTGCCATCATCCGTGGATGCACACCGGCGATAACCTCTCGGTCTCGATCGGCACCGGCGGTCAGGGATTGGGGCCGATGCGCCAGCGAGGCAACGGGCGGCCGTTCATTCCGCGCAACGCACCCGACGTGTTCAATCGCGGCGTGCCGGAGTGGCGCACCATGTTCTGGGATCTGCGGGTCTCGGGAACTGCGCCAGGTGGGTTCGTCACCCCGGCCGGCGATCAACTGCCGGTAGGACTCGACAACGTGCTGGCGGCGCAAGCGATGTTTCCGGTCACGTCGCAAGACGAAATGCGCGGCAAGCCCGGGGATCACGACGTGTTCGATCAACCCAACGAGATCGCGCTGCTCGATGCCACGGACTTCACCGGAATCTGGAGCGCGCTGATGCAGCGACTGCTCGCGCTCCCCGAATACGTGACGCTGTTCACCGCGGCGTATCCGGATGTGCCCACCGCGGCGCTCGGATTTCAGCACGCGGCCAACGCCATCGCTGCGTTCGAAATCGGCGCTTTTACGTATCTCGATACGCCATGGGATCGCTACGTCGCCGGCGATATGTCCGCGCTCTCGAACGAGGCGAAGCGCGGTGCGATGTTGTTCTTCGGCGAAGCCGGCTGCGCGACCTGCCACAGCGGGGCGCTGTTCACCGATCAAAAGGCGCACGATATCGGCGTGCCGCAAGTTGGACCGGGAAAGGGCACGAGTGCACCGCAAGATTTCGGACGGCAGCTCATCTCGGGCAACAACGCCGATCTCTATACGTTCCGTACCCCGTCGCTGCGCAACGTGACGCTCACCGGCCCGTGGATGCACGACGGCGCGTTCACGACCCTGCGAGCTGCGGTCGTACACGTCCTCGACCCCAGCACCTCGCTGCGCCACTACGATGTCCGTCAGCTCACGCCGGACCTGCAGAGTACATTTCAAGGCAGCGAGACGGTCATCAACGCCATCCTGGCGAACTTGGACACCGACGTCGCGACACCCCGACAGCTCTCGAACAGCGAGATCGATGCACTGCTGAGTTTCCTTGAGTCGCTGGCGGATCCGGCCGCCGCCGATCTGAGCGGCACCTTGCCCAGTGCGGTGCCCAGCGGCTTGCCGGTCTTCGACTAGTCGAAAGATATCCGCGAGGGGCGCCCGCTACGGGCGCACCTCGTAGTACGCGTTCACCGGGTTGTCGAAGTCGTGGCGCGTGAAGCGGGTGAATCCGACGGCCGCCGTCATCTCACGCGCCAGCGACTCGGTGAAGCCGAGCGTGCCGAGACCGGCCCCGCCGGGCTCGGAGAGCGCCGACGACATGCAACTCATGACCGACATCCCGTACATCATCGCCACCATCGGGTTGCGATCGAGATTCTGCTCGAACGTCGGCTTGGCATTGATGTCGGCGATCAGCCACGTGCCGTCGGGCTTGATCGCTTGCCGGATCGCGCGGATCGCGGCCTCGGGATGTGCCATGTCGTGGAGGCAATCGAAGGTCGTGATGAAGTCGAAGCTGGCATCCGCCGGCAGTGCAGCGACGCTGGCGTCGTGAAAGGTCACGTTCGTCACCGCCGCCGCGCGTTTGTTCTCGTCGGCGCGCGCGAGCGCGTGCTTGGAAATGTCGTAGCCATGGAAGGTCGATCGCGGGTACGCCTTGGCCATTTCGAGCAAGGCGATCCCGGCACCACACCCAACGTCGGCGACTTTGGCGCCGCGTTCAAGCCTCGCAACGACACCGTCGAGGCGCGGCAAGGCCACCGGCACGAGAAACGCGCGGAACCACGGGGCGAGGAAACGCTCGATGCCGACGGCGCCTTCAGGTCCGAACGCGTCGTACGGCAGACCCACGCCGGTCTGAAACGATTGGGGCAACTTCTCCAGCACGGCGAACTGCTGCGGGAGCGAATGAAAGCCGCCCGCCGCAAACGCCGGACTGTTCTCCTCGGCCAGGACGAAGGTCGCCTCCAATGATAGCTCGAAGCGTCCATCGCCCTTGTAGTCGAGCAACTTCGCCCCGGCTTGACTGCGCAACCACTCGCGGACCCAGCGCTCATTGAGGCCGGTCTTGCGCGCGAGCTCCTCGCTGGTCATCGGTTCCGCCCCCTGCAGCGCCCGGTAGAGCCCGAGGCGGTCGCCGAGGTAAATCATCCCCGATATCACCGCCCCCTCGAGGAAGCCGAATACATGTTCGACGAATTCCTTGATCTTGTCGAAATCAAGCGCTCGCGACTCCGATGCCATACCTACACTCCTTCCGATTCCAGCCCTTCACGAGTCACCAACACCACTCACTACCTCACCGATGAATCACTAGCCGCCAAACCGGCGGCGCATGTTCGACGGGATCGACGGCGTATCCTTCGGCCTCGGCTGCCCGCGGAATATCGCGCGCGCCCTTCTCGTCATCGAGCAGCAGCTCCAGCGCCTCGCCGGCAGTCAAAGTTTCGAGCCGCACCTTAGCCTTCGCCCAGCTCAGCGGACATCGGACGCCGCGCAGATCGAGACGACGAGGTTCCGTCATACGCGGGCGACTGTTGCCGCCGATTCTCCATTGCTATAGTCGCCGAGTCGCATGTCGCTCCTCACTGCCCTTCGCGCCGCGCTCCTGCCGGCGGGGCTCAATCTGGTTGCCGCGTTGCCGGTGGATCGCTACGACCGCGACGTACCCGAAGCGTACCGGCTGCGCAAGCGTTCTCCCGCGGCGCGGTCGATCGTCGTCATCGGCAATGGCGGCGGCGAATTTTGGCGAGGGTTCCAGCGCTTCTGCAGCGAACATCCGGGATTCTTCGATCGCAGCGACCCGCTCGACGAGTACACCGCACGGATCGTCGAACGGCTGGTCGCGCCGCTGATGGCCGGCGGGCACCTGACCGGGCGGATCGTCTATCCGTTCCAGTTCGAAGCCGAGCCGGTATCGTTCGTCCACCTCGGCATGCTCGCAGGTATGGGCTCGCGCAGCGTGCTCGGGGTGTTGGTACACCCGGAATACGGCCCGTGGATCGCGTTGCGGGCCGCGATCGTGCTCGACGATGAGATCGAGCCGACCGCCGTCATCCCGTTCGATCCCTGCGGAACATGCGCCGACAAGGCGTGCAGTGCCGCGTGCCCGGCATCGGCCGTCGGGGATCACGGCTGGGATATTCCGGGTTGCACGGCGCATCGGGTTGAAAGGGAAGCGGACTGCACCGATCGTTGTCATGCCCGCTGGCACTGCGTCTACGGCCAGGCGCACCGGTACCCGAGCGATGCGCTGGCGTATCACCAGCGGCGCGCGCTCGCCGTTATGCGGATGCATCATGGCTCCTGAGCCGGAGAAATACGCGCTGCGGCGCGAGCTGGTGCCGCCGAGAGAGGCGACGTTCCGCATCGACTACGCCCGTGCGTTGAACGCCGCGCAGTACGATGCCGCCACCTCGCTCGCCGGACCGCTGCTGGTCGTCGCCGGTGCCGGAACCGGGAAGACCCGCGCGCTGGTCTATCGCGTCGCGCGCCTGGTCGAATCCGGCGTCGATCCCGCCGGCATCCTGCTGCTGACGTTCACCCGCCGAGCCGCCGCCGAGATGCTGCGCCGCGCCAGCCAGCTACTCGACGGCCGCTGCGAGCGCGTCGCCGGCGGGACGTTTCATTCGTTCGCCAACACCGTGCTCCGTCGCCACGGCGCGGCGCTCGGCATCGCACCGACGTTCACCATCCTCGATCGCGGCGACTCGGAGGACGTGATCAACTTGCTGCGCGCGCGGTTGGGGCTCGACAAGAAGGAGAAGCGCTTTCCACGCAAGCAGGTGATCGGCGAGATGTTCAGCATGGCGGTGAACAAGTCGCGCGCGCTCGCCGAGCTGATCGACAGCGAATACCCGCACCTGCTCGAGTGCGCGGCGGACCTGCTCGAACTGCAGGCGCACTACACCGCGTACAAGCACGAGCGGCAGTTGCTCGACTACGACGACTTACTCGTCAAGCTCCGCGATCTGTTGGTCGATCGTGAATCGGTGCGACAGCGCCTCTCACAGCAGTACCGTTTCGTCATGGTCGACGAGTATCAGGACACCAACGCGCTGCAGGCGGAGATCGTGCACCTGCTCGCCGCCGCGCACGACAACGTCATGGTCGTCGGCGACGAAGCGCAGAGCATCTACTCGTTCCGTGGGGCCAATTTTCGCAACATCATGGACTTCGTCACCTGGTTCCCGACAGCGCGCGTGATCAAGCTCGAAGAGAACTACCGCAGTACGCAGCCGATTCTGAACGTCACCAATGCGATCATCAGCCGCGCCCGCGAGAGCTTCGGAAAAGCGTTGTTCACGCCGAAAACCGGCGGCGACGCGCCGCTGCTGGTGATGGCCGAGACCGAGCAGTTCCAATCGCGGTTCGTTTGCCAGCGCATCCTCGAGTTGCGCGAGGAAGGCGTGCCGCTACCCGAGATCGCGGTCCTCTTCCGTTCGAGCTTTCATTCGTTCGATCTCGAAATCGAGCTCACGCGCGCAGGGATTCCGTTCGTCAAACGCGGCGGCTTCAAGTTCATCGAAACCGCGCACATCAAGGACGTGCTGGCCCATCTGCGCGTCGTCGCCAACCCACGCGACGCGGTCTCGTGGCATCGCGTGCTACTGCTGCTCGAAGGCGTCGGCCCGCGCACCAGCGAGGAGGTCATCAGTTGCATCTTCGCCGGCGCCGATCCCGCCGCGCAGCTCGAAGCGTTTCCGAGGCGCAGCTTCCACGTCGAGCTGCAGGCGCTCGCCGGGCTGTTGCGTCGGATCGCCGACGATGCGCACACACCGGCCGAGCGGCTCTCCGAGGTGTGCAAGTACTACGAGCCGATCCTCAAACGCGTGCATCGCGAGGATTACCCCAAGCGCCTCAAGGATCTCGAACACTTCGCGGCGATCGCGATGCGCTATCGCAGCCTGCAATCGCTGCTCACCGACATGGCGCTGGAACCGCCGACCGACAGCGTCGGCGACGTGCTCGCGAGCGCAGACGACAACGAAGGCTTGCTCACGCTGTCGACCGTTCACTCCGCCAAGGGGCTCGAATGGCACACCGTCTTCATCATCTGGGCCGTCGATGGGCGTTTCCCATCGTTCTACAATCTGAACAACGACGACGAGATGGAAGAAGAGCGGCGGCTCATGTACGTCGCCGCCACGCGCGCCAAACACCATCTGTACATCGCCTATCCGATCAATATCTACGACCGCGGTCTGGGCATGGTGCTGGGGAAGCCGTCGCGCTTCGTCGACGATCTTTCGCCCGAGCTGCTCCGCAAAGTCACCCTCGTCGAAGACGCCGCCGTGACGGGCTGATCGCCGGTCGCAAAGCTTGGGAAGTTTGTCTGCGCGGCGCGGGTGCCTCCGCGAGGATTGTTGGTTATCGTCGCGCGGTGTCGGGAGGAATGTGATGCAACGCAAACGCGTGGGAATTCTGATCTTCGACGACGTTGAAGTGCTCGACTTCTGCGGGCCGTTCGAAGTCTTTTCGGTGACGCGCCTCGACGAAGCACGGCGGCGCGAGGACCCATCGCCGTTCGAAGTCTGTCTGATCGCCGAGTCGACGCGGACGGTGGTCGCCAGCGGCGGCTTGAAGGTGCAACCGGACTTCAGCATCGACACCGCGCCGCCGCTCGACGTCCTGGTGGTCCCTGGCGGCTGGGGCACACGCCGCGAGATCAAGAACGAGACGCTGCTCGGGTGGATCAAAGTGCGCGGTAGCCAAGTCAAAACGCTGGCATCGGTCTGCACCGGCGCCATGCTGCTGGGCCACGCGGGTTTGCTCGACGGTCGTCACGCCACCACGCACTGGCGCTCGCTCGATTGGATGCGCGAATCGTTCCCGCGCGTGACGGTCGACGAGCAGCAGCACGTCGTCACCGACGGCAACGTCGTTACCTCCGCCGGAATTTCTGCGGGCATCGATATGGCCTTGCGCGTGGTCACCCGATACTTCGGCGAACCCATCGGCCTCGCCACCGCACGGCAGATGGAGTATCCGTACCCCGACGACAACCGGCGGCGGGTGTAGGCAACGGTCACGTAACCGTGACGTTCGTCGTGAATGTCTCCCACGCCGGAACGACCGTCGTCTCACCGACGATCTCGAATTGGCCATTGAGGCGGATATCGTCGGACGAGCTGCCGATCATCACGGCGATAGCTCCGGGTTCAACGACGTAGCGCATCGCGCGATCGTAGAACGCGAGCTGGTTGACGGCGAGATCGAAGTGCAGCGTCTTCTCCTCTCCTGGGAGAAGCGTGATCCGCTTGAACCCTTTCAACTCCTTCACCGGTCGCGTCACGCTCGCGACCGTATCGTGAAGGTAGAGCTGCACCACTTCATCGCCGGCGCGCTCGCCAATGTTTTTCACCTGGGCTGCGATCTGTACCAGGCCGCCGGCAGTCACCTGCGGCGGATCAACCGAAAGATTCGTGAACTCGAAGGTCGTAAAACTCAGGCCGTGACCGAACGGGAACAGCGGTCGGCTGCTCAGGCCGACGTAGTCACCCTTCCAGTTCGAGCGACCGCCGGAGGGCTTGTGGTTGTAGTAGACGGGCACTTGTCCGACCGAACGCGGGAACGAGATCGGCAGTTTGCCCCCCGGATTGACGTCGCCGAACAAAACGTCGGCAATCGCGTTGCCGCCTTCTTCGCCCGGCACCCAGGCTTCGAGCAGCGCCGGTACGTGCTCGGCGATCCACGGTAACGCCAATGGGCGCCCGTTGATGAGCACCACAACCACCGGCGTCCCGGTGGCGACGACGGCCTCGACCAGTTGTTGCTGTACGCCTGCGAGGCCGAGATCGGCGCGATCGATCGACTCGCCGCTGGTGCAGCCGTCGACCAAGCCCGAGCGTTCTCCCACCAAGACGATCGCGACATCGGACTGCTGCGCGGCTGCGACGGCGGCGGAGAATCCGGCGGTCGACGTGCCGACAATGTCGCACCCGGTCGCGTGTCGAATGGTCGTCTGCGGCGAGACCTTGGCCTTGATGCCCTCCAGTACGCTCACCATGGGGACGAAATGCTGCGCGAGGTTCACGCCGCCTTCCGGTCGCGGCGAACGATCGCCTTCTCTGACCTCACCGAACATCATTTCGAGATGCGTTGGATAGTGGTAGTCGCCCTGCAACAGCCGAATGCTGTCGGCGCTCGGCCCGATTACCGCGATTGACCGAAGGGTCTTCGCGAGCGGCAGCACCGCGCCATCGTTCTTCAGCAACACGATCGACTGTTGGGCGATTCGGCGGGCGAGCGTCCGCTGTTGGTCAGTATCGAACACCGCTGCGGCACCGTCGGCGTCGACGTACGGATGCTCAAACAAACCGAGTTGGAACTTCATCCGCAACACCCGCGCCACGCACGCGTCGATCAACGCCGGATCGACGCGGCCGGCCTCGACGGCGCGCCGTAGCGGGTCGCCGTAGCACTGCAGCGCCGGCAACTCGACGTCGATTCCGGCTTCGAGCGCATACCGAGCGGCGTCGTCTTCGCCGTCGCCGATGCGATGGTAGTTGAACAACGTCGGCAGCGTGAAGTAGTCCGACACCACGGCACCATCGAAGCCGATCTCTCCGCGCAGCAGATCCACGAGCAGCTCCTTCGACGATCCCAATGGGATGCCGTCGATGTCATTGTAGGCGTTCATGATCGACGCGAGTTCGGCCTCCTTGATCGCGGCGGCAAACGGCCGCACGTACACCTCGCGCAACTCCCGCGGTGGAATGTGCGCGGGCGCCCAGTTCATCCCGCCTTCGGACGCGCCGTAGCCGACGAAATGCTTCCCGGTCGCGACGATTCCCGCGGACAGATCGGGTCCCTGCAAACCGCGGACGTACGCGATACCCAGTTGCGCAATCAGGTAGGGATCTTCGCCGAAGGTCTCTTCGGTTCGCCCCCAGCGGGGATCGCGCGCGACATCGAGCACCGGCGCGAGCGAGTGGTGCGCACCGACGGCGCGCATCTGCACGCGAATCACATTGGTCATCGCCTCGATCAACGCGGGCTCCCAGGTAGCCGCCAAGCCGATGGCTTGCGGGAAGCAGGTCGCGCCGCGAGCGGTGTAGCCGGCGCAGCTCTCCTCGTGGATGATCGCGGGAATGCCGAGGCGCGTGTGCTCGATCAGGAATCGCTGAATCGCGTTGACGGCTTTTGCGCTGGCGCTCGGACCGAGTACGGTCGCGCCGCCGATTCGTGTGATGTGTCCGGTGCCGTTGGCGAGTCGCTCAAGCGCCTTGCGTTCGGAGAACACGCCGTCATCGATCACGCTGGTCGACCACACGCCGCCGAGCTGGGCGAGCTTCTCGTCCAGGTTCATGCGAGCCAAGAGGTCGCTCACGCGAGCATCGATCGGCTGGTGCGGATCTCGATCCAAGACATTTTGGGCCACGGCGAGTCTCCTCTTAGCGATGTGGGATTCAGTCTGGCTGCAGTGCCGTCATCAGAAGCGCGATGTCGTCGAGGCGCTCCAACGATGCGATGGCGGCTTGCACCGCGTCGATCTTTGCGGACGGCAGCACACCGGCGGCGCTGCGGCGGAACTTGTCGATGACCTCGTCGGCCGTCAGCGGCCGTTCGGCACTGCCGCGATTGATCGGTTCGGCGTGCGCGAGTACACGCCCGTCACGCAGTCGCACGCGCACGCGGCCGCCGAAGCGGCGCGGAAAATCGGCGGCGGGATCGCTCTCGTACGACACGCGTGCGGCCAGATCGAGAATCGCGGGGTCGCGGATGGCCGCGTCGGAGTAGTCGTCGACGTCAACGTGGCCGCGCACAATCTGACACGCCACGGCGTAGGGCAAGCTGAACTTCGCATCGTAGTCGGTCTGCGGATGGCGCTTGGTCGCCAGCGGTTCACAGACGATCGGCACCTGGCGATCCGCCAGAACGCACGCGACGTGCTCAACTTCGGCCGCCGCCCACGAGTGGCCCTTCTGCAAGGCGGCAAGAGCGTCGATGAAGGCATGATTGTAGTGACAACACGGATACGGTTTTAGCGCGGTGCGCACCAACTCCCAACGCTCTCCGAGTTGAGCGGTGACCGCGGCCAGGTCCCACCCGCTGTCCCCGAGATGCGTGTGATACAAACCGAAGCGACCGTCCAACACCGCGCGCGGGCCGGTGAACCCGTGGCGCGCGAGTGCTGCCGCGACGATGCCGCCGTGCGCGGCCCAGCCCCCGTGCAGGCGCTTCACCCACGTACCGTCGGTGAGAAACGCGAACAGACCCGCCGCTTGGCTGCCGCAGACGCCGAGGGCGTGGGTATACGCATCAGCGCTGAGACCCGCGAGCTTGCCGGCCGCAGTCGCGGCGCCGAAAGTGTTGCAGATACCTGTCGGGTGAAAGCCGCGATCATGGAAGGCGCCGTGCGCCGCCAAGCCGATACGAATCGACGTCTCCTCACCAGCCGCGATGGCGGCGATCACGCTTCGCCCGTCGGCGCGGCACTGCTCGCCGACCGCGAGCGCCGCCGGCACCACACCCGCGCTGACGTGGACAACCGACTCTTGGTGCGTGTTGTCGAAATCCAACCCATGCGCCAGCGTGCCGTTGACCAGCGCGGCCCATGGCGCCGGCAGCCGTTCCGGCCGACCGATCACGCCGCATTGACCTTCGCCGCCGCACCACTCGGTCACGCCGGCGATCGCGGCGTGCGTAAAGTCTTGTCGCGCTGCGGCCAACGCAACGCCAACCGTGTCGAGCACGTGCAACTTGACCGACTCGACGACGGCGGTTGGCAGCGCAGCAAAGTCGAGCCTCGCGGCAAAGCCTGCGAGCGTCTCGCTGGCGGTGGCGGCGTCCGGCAGGGGTTGGCTGGTAACCATCGCGCGGTGTCTTGACAGCTTTCGCGAGTTCCTACTATGCGCTGATCGGACGACGCAAGAAGACGGAGGCCCGCATGACCGAACCGCGCCGCGAATTTCGCAATGTCATTCGCTCCGATCACATCGACGCACCGCTGCCCGTCGATGCGTACCTCGCGGAGCTCGACACGTTCATCGATCAGCACAACCCGTATCGGCAGAATAAGGTAATCGCCGCGATCGGCAACGGCACCGCATCGCTCGACATCGTCAAGCGCTACGCCAAGGAACTCTACTATCTCGGCCTATGGATGACGCCGGAATTTGCGTTACTCATTGCCAACGCTCCGGATGTTTACGCGTTTACGCTCGAAGACTCCGAGCACTTCGGACACTGGGCACAGAATTTCGCCGACGAAACCGGCTATCTGCGCGACCCCAATCACGTGCTGATGAAGGTCGAGATGTGTCGCCAGCTCGGGATCGCCGACGACGAGCTACGGGCCTATGTCCCGATGCCGGAGACCGTCGGTTCGGTCTACACGCTGCTGTACTACTGCCGCCGTTCGTACGAAGAGGGCCTCGCGGCGTTCGGCTACGCGCGCGAGCGGGTCGCCGGCATGAGCGGCTACGCGCCGACGATCTACAACGGGCTGGCGAAGCACTACGGCATCAAGGCCAAGAACATGGAAGTCCACGCCTACGCCGAGCCCGAGCACGGCGACCGCGCGCTCGAATTGATGCAGCGCGCCTGCATCACCACCGACATCCAACGCCGCTGCCGCCAAGCCGTACAGCACACGATTCTCACCAATGAATGGCGCGCCCGCGCCATGAGCCGATGGCTGGAGGGGTGAGTCGTGAGTGGTGAGCAATGAGTTGGCGGATTTCGACCGTGTCGATTCAATTCGCAACCGGCGTCGGAGTTGCGCGCGGCTGAGGATGGCGATGTGGCTTGGCCGTGGGCCGACGTCTACGGCCGTTCGGTTTGCGGGATTTCATCATTTTTTTTCCGGCGGCACGATTCGATTTCGTCGCAATCGGGCGAGGTGACGGCGCCGCCGTTGGAGATCGGGCGGGCGACACGGCCTCGATGTCCTGCGCATCAGGCGCGGTAGTCGCCACCGGCGACGGGGCGGGCTGGACCAGACGAAGATAGATCACCGCGCCATCGAATGCGTCGGCCGACGTCTGCATCAGACCGGCATTGATGGTGGCCGACGCGACCAAGCCGTCCGCGGTCACGAAGCCCACGTGGTACGGGACTTCTGCAGCGAGAAACACGGCGAGGTCGCCGGCCGCGGGCGTCTCCACCGGGGCGAAGACGCTGGAACCGCGCAGTTGAGACACCGACTGAAAAGGGATTGCCCAGCCCGCGTCGGTCAGCATCCGCCAGACGAACGCCGAGTCGCTGAGATACTCCGATGACGGCCGCAACGATGCCCGCAGCGCGGCCTCCTCAAGATGCGTCGCGAACACGTGCGGAACCGGCGGCGGCCCGGCCATCCGCGGCTGCCCATCGTTGTCGACCTCGACGCGCAGCCGCACACTTTCGATTTGCGGCGCGTCGTTCACCTCGCCCTGGTCGCCCGCATCGATCTGATGGATCACGGTGTAGTCGACGCCGATCTCGACGTGGTCGTCGAAGAACCGCGGCGAATTGATCTGATAGCCGCTGATGATGCGCACGTGATCCCACGCCGGCTCCAAGGTCCAGCTCACCAGCGGCGCCACCGTCGCCCACCGGCGCGGGTGCAACCGACTGCCGGTGCCGTCGACTTGGCAAAAGCGGCGGACGATGGTGAGCGCCGACGGAGTCGTCTGCCCGAATGACGAGGGCGGTCGGACCAATGCGGCCAACAGCGTCACGACGACGAGGCCGGCGAGGGCTCGCATGTGCTATCGATGCGTCGGCGCGCGGCGCAGATCAAGCCCGGCGCGATCGTGTGCGAATCGTCAGCGATCGGCCGACGCGTCGCTCCAGGCCGCAAAGTGTGGGCGCAAGCGCTCGTAGGTTGCAGCCAGGTGCTCCGGGATCACTCGCACTTCGCCAATCATCGGCATGAAGTTGGTGTCGCCGACCCACCGCGGCACCAAGTGCCAGTGCAAGTGATCGGCGACGCCGGCGCCCGCGGCCTGTCCGAGATTGACCCCGATGTTCATGCCCTGCGGAGTGAACACGGTCTGCAGCACGCGCGCTGCGACGCGCACGGCGTCCATCAGCGCGGCGTATTGTTCTGTGCTCAACTGCTGCAAGTCGCCGAGGTGGTCGCGGGGCGCGACCATGACGTGGCCGCTGCTGTAGGGAAAGCGATTGAGCATGACCAGCACGTGGGGCGTGGCCGCCAACACCAACGCGTCGGCCCAGTCACTCGGCGCCGCGGGCGCGGCGCAGAAAAAACAGGTGGTGTCTTTGGGGCCGGCGACGTACGTCATCCGCCATGGCGCCCACAGCACGGGCATCGGGTCGCTCAACCCGTCGCCGATTCGGGGCTGGGGATTTGGCCGTCGACGCGCAGCTTCAGTTCCTTGCCGACCTTGAAGAAGGGCACGCGCTTGGCCGCGACTTTGACGATGTCGCCGGTCTTAGGGTTGCGCCCCTGCCGCGCTTGGCGGGGCTTGACGACGAAACTGCCGAATCCTCGGATCTCGATGCGATCCCCGCGGCGCAGAGTATCGCTCATGCTCTCGAACACCGCGTTCACCATCACTTCGGCGTCGCGGCGCGAGAACTGCGGAAACTGCCTCACGACCTCTTCGATGAGATCGCGCTTCGTCATGGCCGTCGATCAGCTCCGGTCCTTGCCGGCGTTGGGCTCCTCGCGATCCAAGCGCAACTCCTCGTTCAAGATGTCCTCGAACGAGAAGCGGGCGCCTTCGCGTTCCCGCTTCATGTACGACTCGACCTCTTCGCGTTCTTCGCTCCGGCGCAGCGCCTTGATGCTCAGGCCGATCTTGCGCTCGCGCGTGTCGATCTGCGTGATCTCGGCCTCGACTTCCTGCCCCGGTTGGAACAGCGCCTGCGGCTTTTCGACGCGCTCGGTGCTGAGCTGCGAAATGTGAATCAACCCTTCGATTCCCTCCTCCAGCTCGACGAACACACCGAAGTCGGTGACGCTGGTGACTTTGCCCTTCACACGGCTCCCGACGGGGTGCGTCTTCGTCATCACCTGCCAGGGGTCCTGGGTGACCTGCTTGACGCCGAGCGATACCCGCTCGTTGTCGACATCGATGCCGAGCACCACCGCCTCGATGTCGTCGCCCTTCTTGTACAGCTCCGACGGATGCTTGATCTTCTTGGTCCAGTGCAGATCGGAAACGTGTACTAGCCCGTCGATGCCATCGGCCACGCCGACGAACACGCCGAAGTCGGTGACGTTCTTCACCTTCCCTTGAATGTGACTGCCGATCGGATGATTGATGCGCATCAACTCCCACGGATTCGGCTCCGCCTGCTTCAAGCCGAGCGAAATGCGGTTATTGGCCGTGTCGACGTCCAGCACGACGACCTCGACCTCCTGACCCACTTCGACCACCTTGGACGGATGCGTCACACGCTTCGACCACGACATTTCCGAGACGTGCACCAACCCTTCGATGCCAGGTTCGAGTTCGACAAACGCGCCGTAGTCGGCGAGGCTGACGATCTTGCCGCGGATCCGCGCACCGATGGGGAACCGCTCGGCGACGGTGGTCCACGGATCGGGGAGGATCTGTTTCATGCCCAGCGACACACGGCCGCGATCGGGATCGTACTTGAGGACGACGACCTTGACCTTCTCGCCCACTTGCACCACATCCGCGGGCCGGTTGACGCGTCCCCAGGACATATCGGTTACGTGCAGCAGGCCGTCGATGCCGCCGAGATCGACGAAGGCGCCGTAGTCGGTGATGTTCTTGACCACGCCTTCGAGCACCACCCCCGGCTCCAAGACCTTCAGGGTTTCTTCCTTCAGTGATTCGCGTTCGCGCTCAAGCACGGCGCGGCGCGACACCACCACGTTGCCGCGCGCCCGGTTGAACTTGAGCACCGCGAAGCGGCCGCGTTGGCCGATGTAGCGATCGAGATTGCGCGACGGCCGCAGATCCGCATGCGATCCCGGCAGGAACGCCGGCACGCCCACGTCGACCTTCAGCCCACCTTTGACCTTGCCGACCACCGTACCTTCCACCGCTCCGTTGCTTTCGAACGCCTCCTCGATGTCGCGCCACACCTTGAACTGCTCGGCCTTGGCACGCGACAAGACGATGCCGCCTTGCTCACTCTCCGACGCGTCGAAGTAGACATCGATGTCGTCGCCTTCTTTGACCAAGACGGTGCCATCGCGATCCTGAAACTCGCGGATCGGAATATGTCCCTCCGACTTGTACCCGATGTCGACGGTGACGGCGTCGCGCGAAACCGTCACGACCCGGCCGCGAACGACGCCGCCCGGCCGCACGGCACGCAGGCTCTGTTCGAATAGGCGGCCAAAATCCTCTTGGCCGCCGCCCGCGGCCGCCTTGCTTGGCTGATCCATGTGAAATCTACCCCCTGAAGCGGATGTGGTGCCGGAATCCTTATCCCCGTCGGCCATGAGTTTCAAGCCCTTTCAATGGTTTGCGCCAGGGCAACAAGTTCCGTCACGATCGCATCGACGGAGCAATCGGTGCTGTCGATGACATGGGCGTCGGGCGCGGCGCGCAGCGGTGAGTGTGCCCGCGAGCGATCGCGCGCATCGCGCTCGGCGATGTCGCGCTCCATCGCGACCAGATCGACGCCTTCACCGCGCGCCTGCAGCTCCACGGCGCGCCGGCGCGCGCGCTCCGCGGGCGAGGCATCGAGGAACACCTTGAGCGGCGCGTCGGGAAACACCACGGTGCCGATGTCGCGTCCCTCCATCACCACCCCGCCGCCCGCACCGAGTCGTCGCTGCGCCGCCACCAACCGTTCGCGCACGACGGGTACCGTCGAGACCTTCGACGCCAACTGTCCCGCCGGGCCGCTGCGAATCAGATCCGAGACATCGCGCCCATTGGCGCGGGTGACGGCGCCGTCCGCACCCGACTCAAATGTGATGTCGACTTGGTCGCACAGCTCGGCGAGTTGGTCGGCGGCATCGAGTTCGATGCCGCGCTCGGCCGCGAGCACGCCGATCACGCGATACATCGCACCGGTATCCACGTAGCGGTAGCCCAGCCGCGCCGCCAGGGTGCGGCTCACCGTACTCTTCCCCGCCCCCGCAGGTCCGTCGATCGCAATGACGATCTGCTTCATCGGCGCAACGACTCCAATCGCGCAAAATAGTCGGGAAACGTCTTCGTTACACAGCTCGGCTCGGCGATGCGAATACCCGCAACCCGCAAGCCGACCAGCGCAAAGCTCATGGCGACGCGGTGATCGTCGTAGGTCTGCACCGTTCCCGGCGTGATCGCCGACGGGTGAATCTCCAGCCCGTCGCCCAATTCACGAACGCGCACGCCGAGCCGTTGCAACTCGGTGGCGGCCGCGTGCAAACGATCGCTCTCTTGCAATCGAATGTGTGCGACGTTGCGAATGCGCACCGGAGCGCGCGCGAACGGCGCGATCGCTGCGAGCGTCAGCGCGGTATCCGACATCTCGTTCATGTCCACATCGACGCCGTCGAGTTCGGCTGGACCGCGGACTTCGATGAAGTGGCCGGTGCACGTCACCGTGGCGCCCATCGCGGCGAGCACCTCGACGAAGCGCGCATCGCCTTGCACCGAACGGCGACCGATGCCGTCGACGCGTACGCGTCCGCCGGTGAGGGCGGCGGCGGCGAAGAAATAGTGCGCCCCCAGCGCATCGGGCTCAACGCGATACGTGCGCCCGCGGTACCGCTGGCCGTTTGCCACGACGAAGCGGGCGTCACCGTCGCGTTCACACGCGACGCCGAAGTCGCGCATCACCGCCAGCGTCATGTCGACAAAGGGCCGAGCGATGAGCATACCCTGAACGCCGATGGTCACGCTGCGTTCCGCGTACGGCGCCGCCATCAACAGCGCCGAGAGAAATTGACTGCTCTTGTCGCCGGCGACCGTGGCCGCACCCCCGCGCAGCCCGTTCGCGTCGATCATCACCGGCGGGCAGCCCGTGTTCGCTTCGCTCCGCGCGTGACCGCCGAGCTGCGCGAGCGCGTCGAGGAGATCTTGAATCGGACGCTGACGCATCCGTGCAGTCCCGTCGATGCGGTAGTGTCCCCGGCCGGTGCACAGTGCCGCCGTCAGAAAACGCATCGCGGTGCCGGCGGCATGAACGTCCAGTTCCGCTTCGGTCACCGGCCAGTGCCCACCGCACCCTTCGACGTCGAAGCGCATCGCGGCGGGATCTTCGGCAACCTGCACGCCGAGTGCTCGCCAGGCGCGCGCCATGACGTCCGTGTCGTCACTGAATCCCGCCCCTTCGAGCATCGAAGGCCCCGCGGCCAACGCGGCAACCAGCAACGCGCGGTTGGTGATGCTGCGCGAGCCCGGCACGGTTACCACGGCATCGGGCGCCCGCTCGAGCGGACGGATGTCGATCACATCAGTCACGCCGATCGCCCCCAGGTGCACCGCGCCTCATGGGCGTGAGCGAGGAGACGCTCCAACTCGGATTCGTCGCCGCGGCGGATGACTTCGCGCAGCCGCTGCAATTCGCTGCTGAACCCGGCCAAGGCTT
>Ga0335069_10004789_pt1 | contig 19965 bp, 18 predicted proteins | sample Lox_Sample_11_FD_206714 | JGI IMG/M metagenome (GOLD analysis project Ga0335069, IMG submission 206714) | Soil microbial communities from Loxahatchee National Wildlife Refuge, Florida, United States - Lox_Sample_1.1 | ecosystem: Environmental > Terrestrial > Soil > Wetlands | place: USA... | reverse complement strand
GCGTGACGCCAATCATGCGGGCGGTTTTATTTTTGCTTTCACCTCCGTGCGGAAGTTTTTTTATTGAACCCGTGTACTGTGGCATGGTATACCACTGCGTGGTATTTACCGCAAGGACTATTTCCGAATTTACGCGATGGAGATACGATGCCCCACGAAATGAGCAAATGGGATAACCACCGCACCGCCGTCGCCGAGACTCTGAAACGCCAGAGCAAAACAACCGCATGGCTCGCGCACCAATTGACGGGGAAACTCAGCCGCAATTTGCTCTACACGTATCTGCGTGGCGAGTGCGAAATCAGCACGGAAAAACAGCGAAGCATCAACAAAGTTCTCGGCCTGCGATTCACTGACGAATGATTCGCTCCATCCCGTTCATGCACCATCGGCTTCAAGAAACGCCGACGTGAGCGGTTCCCCCATCGCCATGCCCTCCTACCCCTAACGAGTGATTTCGCACCCGATCCAGCCGCAACCGCTCACCAGTCGCAACGCCCATCGCCCGCGCGAGTCATATTCAACTTATCGGAATTCAACTTGGATTTTTGCACACGTGAAAAGTCTCAAAAACGAACGTCTTTCGACACCGCATTAGACAGCATGTCGTGGAAGGACCCACGTGCCTTGCCGTCATTTGCGTGTGCGATCTTCTTGACTTTGCTGATGGTGTCGTGGGAGACGCCAGCAGCTTTGGCGAGTTCATCGCGAGTGGTAATGTGTTCTGCCTGTTCTGCAGAATTCTGCTTAACTGCTCGGCCTGCGTTATTATTTTGGGCGGCGACCTGATTTTCTTTCGCCTTCGCCGCCAGCAGCGGCTTCAACCGCAGCGCCAACTCCGCCCGCTGCATATCGTTTCCCGCGATCCCGCCCACCTCCCCCTCAGAAGCCCCGCCGTCGCTGTTGGCCGGCTGAGAGGTCGACCGCGCCTCTAAACGCCACGCCACGGAGCGGCGTGGAAGCCGGCGGCGGGCAATTCCGGGGGGCTTATGCCGCGTTTTCCTCTCTCTTCTGTTTCTTCCCGGCGGCCTCGGCCTCCCTCAACATCGACGCCACGCCCGCCTTCACCGCATCCGCCACCTTGGACTGCCGTGCCACAGCGTAGTGCTTTGTGGTCGTCTCCATCGACCGATGCCCCACCGACGCCGCAACGTGCATGAGGGGGGCGCCGGACTCAAGTAAGCCGGTAACGAAGGTGCGGCGCAGGTCGTGCGGGGTGGTGCGGGTGGTGATGCCAGCCCGGGTCAAAATCCGCTCCCATGCCTTCGATGCCCCAACGAAGGGGCGAGGCTCTTCGGCTTTGAACGCCGGATCAATTGCCCGCATGACGGCGCTTTGGGATATTCCCAACGCGCGGGCGATCGCCCGGGATGCCTTGCCGTCGGCGTGCAGTTTCCGCACCATGGCGACTTGCTCCGCGGTGATGAGCCGGGCCGGGAACACATACGGCGAATCTGCGGGGTTGTTGTCGGCGCGGCGATTCAGGATCGAAATGGCATCGTCCACCAGATTGACCACCAGCGGCGCGCCGTTCTTCATCAACATCCCGGGCACAGTCCACGTCTTGCGCTGGATGCTGATCTGCTGCCACGCCATTTCCGCCAACTTGCCCTTGCGGGAACCGGTGTAGAGCATCATGCGGAAGTAGTCGCGCACGGTCTCATTTTCGTCGGCGTCGATTGCCTGCAGGATCGCCGCCAGCTCCTCGGGCGATAGAACGCGGTCGCGGGCCTGTTCGGGGTAGCGTTTGATTTTGGCCGTGGGCGTCCAGTCGTCCGGCAAGCCAAACTCGCCGCCGTGGGCTTTGAACATCGCCGAGAGGATCGCCAATACCCGGTTTGCGGTGTACTGGCTCTTGGCGCCGATCCGCTTGTGTATGGCGGCGCAGGTTTCACGGTCAACGTCGGTGAGCCGTTTGCCTTTCAGGGGGGCGAGGTGGGCATCGTAGAGCCGGGTGAATTCTTTGCGGGTGGCGTCTTTCTTGTGGCGGAGGTGCTGAGATTCGTAGGCGTTCCACAGATCCTCCAGCGTGGCCTTATCCTTCCGCGCGGCCGTCCTCGCCTCCATGGGGTCGGTGCCGCTCGTTGCCAGCGCCTTGGCTTTGTCGCGGGCCTCATCGACGGTCATCGCCTCGAACGCCCCCAGCTTCGCCCGCTTGGCCTGGCCGTTGACGTTGTAGCAGTAGTAGTAGCTGCGGGTGCCGCTCTCGGTGATGCAGAACGCAAGCCCCGGGAAGCATACCCTTGCCCCCCCATCGTAGAAGTAGGCGCGGCCCGACTTGTCAGCCTTGCCGCTGGGCGGGCAAACCTTCGATTCGAGCTCTCTTTTGGTGAAGGGAAAGCGATTTTCGGAAAGTGCCATAACAGCCTCCTAACATGCGCCCGTGCAGTGCCCGTGCAGTTGTAAGAATCAATTGGCGTCAATCTCCATCATACCGCATTTTCGGGAAACACCATCGAAAACCCCTGAAATTCCCGAGAGATAATGGCACTTTTCAATCTTGGTCAATTTTGGTCAATAATCGTAAATACCCCCAATTAAAAGACTACGGATCAGAAGGTTGCAGGTTCGACTCCTGCCGGGTGCATGAAATAAGAGGCTGCAAACCAAAGTTTTGCGGCCTTTTTCATGCGCCGAAAGCCTCATCCGAATTTGGACCAAAGTATCGATCCACCTGCAGTAGAGGATGGCCAGACCTTTTAGGGGGTGGTTGTGCTTCAGGCCTCGGAAACGTGCTTTCTCAGGCGCATTCCCGGACCGTCTTTGGGGCTTGCAAGAAGAGCCGATTGGAAATTGAACACGCCACCAGCAATCCAGCACCCGGCCATCGCCGCTCTCGCAAGCCGCATGTTGGGCTCAATGATTGGAGCTGGCTACTGCTTGAGATGCAGTTCCAACATTGCCCCGGCAAATCTTGCCGTGATTTGCTCTCTGGAAATATGAATCCCGCCATGCACGAGTTTCCGGCCTCTGACCCAGACTCCATCGGGCTGAATGCCGCGGGCAAAAATCCATAAATCCAGAATGGCATCCTCGGTCACATGCGGCGTTTGCCGAGTTGTGAGCGAGACAAAGTCTGCGGGATTGCCTATGGCCAGGCCTGTGGACGTCTGCAGTGCACGGCCACCGCCGCGGAGGGCATGATCAAAGAGGGTTCGGCCTGTGGACGTGTGAACCGGCGCGATGACATTGCGCAACCGGTGCTGCAGACGCTGGGAATACTCGAGTTGGCGGAGTTCATCGGCGACACCGATCTGAATGTTGGAATCCGAGCCGATGCCGAAGTTCCCGCCGGCGTCGAGAAAGGGCGAGGCGGAGAAGATGCCGTCGCCGAGGTTCGCTTCCGTGATGGGGCAGAGCCCGGAGGTCGCGCCGCTTTGAGCCAGGCGGCGAATCTCGTCTTCTGTCATGTGGGTGGTGTGGATCAGAGTCCAGCGCGCATCAATCGCGGCGTTATCCAGCAGCCATTGCACCGGCCGCGCGCCGGACCAGGCGAGGCAATCCTGAACCTCTTTTGTCTGCTCGGCCGCATGAATGTGGATCGGCCCGCGGATGCTCATGGCGGTCAACGCCGCGAGTTCCTGGGGCGTGACGGCCCGGAGACTGTGCGGGGCGATGCCGAGCGTGGCGCCGGGCAGAGGCGCGACAGCCGCCTTGCATCCGGCCAGCAGTTTCTCAAAACGATCAACATCACAAATGAAACGACGCTGCCCGTCAGAGGGCGCAGCTCCGCCAAAAGTAGAATGGGCGTAGAACACCGGCAGCAGTGTCAGGCCGATTCCGGTGTGGTCCGCCGCGGCGGCGATGCGCTCCGCCATTTCGGCGACATTGGCATAGGGCCGGCCGTCGTGATCGTGATGCAGGTAATGGAATTCGCCCACTCGGCAGAAGCCGGCTTCCAGCATTTCCATATAAAGCTGGCTAGCGACAGCCTCCACGTGGTCGGGCGTCATGGAGAGGGCAAAGCGGTACATCTGGGTGCGCCAGCTCCAGAAATTGTCGTGGACCGGTCCGCGCACTTCTGCCAGCCCGGCCATGCCGCGCTGAAAGGCGTGGCTGTGGACGTTGGGCATGCCGGGAACGAGAACGGCACAACGCTCATCCTGAGGATCGGGAGGAACCGCGTGTTCGAGGGAGGCGATAAGGCCGTCTTCCACGGTGAGACGCACATCGCGGCGCCAGCCATCGGGGGTCAAAGCGGATTGGGCATGAATACTGATCATGCGTTCATTCTATCGGGATTGGCAAAAAGTCGCGTCGTGGTGTTAGTATCGTTCCCTCAATCTCGCGCATCATTTGAAAAGGATGGACGTTTGAGCGACATTCCAGCCGATGTCCGGTCGGCCGGGGAGATTCACCTGTGGAGCAATGCGCGCCTGGCGACGATGAGCCCGATGCTTCCGGGCATCGGCGCGGTGCATGATGGCGTCATTGCGGCACAGCACGGCCGCATCATGTATGCCGGTCGAGAATCCGAATTACCTGCCGAACTGTCGCGAGCTTCCAGGATGATTGATTGCCAGGGCCGATGGATCACGCCCGGATTGATTGATTGCCACACTCATCTGGTTTACGCCGGGGACCGGGCGCAGGAATTCGAGATGCGTCTGGCCGGGGCGACATATGAGGAGATCGCCCGCGCAGGCGGCGGTATTCTTTCATCGGTCAAGGCGCTGCGCGCGGCGGACGAAGACGTATTGGTGCGCCAGTCGCTGCCGCGGCTGGAGACGCTGATCGCCGAAGGGGTAACGACCGTGGAAATCAAATCCGGCTATGGGCTGGATCTGAAGAATGAGCGGAAATCGCTCGTTGCCGCCCGTCGGATGGCCGCGCAGCGGGATGTCACAATTGTGACCACCTTTCTCGGAGCGCACGCGTTGCCGCCGGAGGCCAACGGGGACAGGGCGGCGTACATCGACAGCGTTATTCAGCGGATGCTTCCGGCGCTCGCCAGTGAAGGGCTGGCAGATGCGGTGGACGGTTTCTGCGAGCACCTGGCCTTTTCGCCGGAGGAGATGCGGCGGGTCTTCGCCGCGGCGCTTCAGCACGGCTTGCCTGTGAAGCTTCATGCCGATCAGCTTTCCAACCTGCATGGCGCGGCGCTGGCCGCGGAGTTTGGCGCGCTGTCGGTGGATCATCTGGAGTTCACTGATGAATCTGGCGTGGCGGCGATGGCGCGCTCGGGCACCGTGGCGGTCATGCTCCCCGGAGCGTATTACTTTATCCGCGAGAAACAGAAGCCGCCGATTGAAATGTTTCGCCGCCATCATGTGCCGATGGCGGTCGCGACCGATTCCAATCCCGGCACCTCGCCGCTGACATCGCTGCTTCTGGCGATGAACATGGCGGCAACGCTTTTTGGTATGACGGTCGAAGAATGTCTGCTGGGCACGACACGGCATGCGGCCAGAGCGCTGGGCAGGCTGGCGGATTCCGGCACCTTGGAAGCCGGAAAATGGGCTGATTTCGCAATCTGGAATGTGGAGCGGCCCGCGGAACTGGTCTATCGCATCGGGTTCTGTCCGCTGCAGGCGCGCGTCTGGCATGGCATCGCAACCCACGGAAGCGCATGATGGTCGCCCGTAGAATGCGCCCTTCCTTTTTGGAGTACGTTAAGTGATGCTCACCCTCCAGGCGGGTTCCGTACCACTCTCCACCTTCGCGGACATTTACTGGAATGCCACGCCGGCCCGGCTTGATCCCGCGCTGTACCCCGCCGTCAAAAAAGCGGCGGACCGAATCACGCAGATCTCCGGTGGCGAACAGCCCGTCTACGGAATCAACACCGGCTTTGGAAAACTCGCCAGCATCCGCATCGCTCCCGCCGATGTCGCCACTCTGCAACGTAATCTCATCCTGTCGCATTGCTGCGGCATGGGCGCACCGCTGCCCGCGAACGTCGTGCGGCTGATCATGGCGTTGAAAATGATCTCCCTGGGGCGCGGCGCCTCGGGTGTGCGGATCGAGATCATCCAACTGCTGGAGGCGATGCTTGAAAAGGGCGTCATTCCGCTGATCCCGGAGAAAGGCTCCGTCGGGGCATCGGGTGACCTGGCGCCTCTCGCCCATCTGACGGCCGTGATGATCGGCGAGGGGGAAGCATTGATCGCCGGGACGCGGCGCACGGGTGGCGACGCGCTCCGTGCCGCGGGGCTCAGGCCGGTGGTGCTGGGTGCCAAGGAAGGGCTGGCGATGATCAACGGCACGCAGGTCTCCACGGCGCTGGCGTTGGCCGGATTGTTCCGGACACACCGCGCCTGTCAGTCCGCTCTGATTACCGGCGCGTTGTCCACAGACGCGGCGATGGGCTCCTCGGCGCCGCTGCACTCGGAAATCCACTCCCTGCGTGGGCATCAAGGTCAGATCGATGCGGCCGCCGCCCTCAGAAAATTGCTGGACGGCTCCGTCATTCGCGAAAGTCACCTGACGGGAGATCATCGGGTGCAGGATCCCTACTGCATCCGCTGCCAGCCGCAGGTGGATGGGGCGTGTCTCGACCTGCTGCGATCCGTGGCGCGGACGCTGGCAATCGAGGCCAATGCGGTGACGGACAATCCGCTCGTCCTGGCCGATGGCGCGGTCGTCTCGGGCGGAAATTTTCATGCCGAGCCGGTCGCCTTCGCCGCCGATCAGATGGCGCTGGCCATCTGTGAAATCGGCTCGATCGCCCAGCGCCGCATCGCCTTGCTGGTGGACCCGGCGCTGAGCCACGGATTGCCGCCATTCCTGGCGCGCAATCCCGGCCTCCATTCCGGCCTGATGATCGCCGAGGTCACCTCCGCCGCGCTGATGTCGGAAAACCGGCAGATGTCGCACCCGGCATCGGTGGATTCAACGCCCACGTCGGCCAATCAGGAGGACCACGTCTCCATGGCCTGCCACGCCGCGCGGCGTCTGCTGCAGATGACGGAAAATCTCTTTGGCATCATCGGCATTGAAGCCCTGACCGCGGCCCAGGGAGTTGATCTCCGGGCGCCGCTGATCACCAGTCCGGAGCTTCGCAAAGCGCACGCCGCCATTCGCGCCGTGGTTCCAATGCTCGAAAACGACCGCTACATGGCCGGCGACCTGCAGGCGTCGAGCGACTTTGTCGCGTCCGGCGGTCTGAATGCGGCGGTTTCAGCAAACATTCTTCCAACGCTGGAGGTGTAGTATGAGCGTTGTCGAGGTTCGCCGGGGCGATTCCCCGGTTATCCTGAGTTTTCCACACACGGGGACGCATGTGCCGCCGGCGATTTGGGAACGGCTCAACGACCTTGGCCGGGTGCTCTCCGACACCGACTGGCACATTGAGAAACTGTACGATGGCCTGCTGCCGGAGGCGACGACGGTCCGCGCCACATTCCATCGTTACGTCATTGATGCCAATCGTGATCCTTCGGGCGTCAGTCTTTATCCCGGCCAGAATACCACCGGCCTGATTCCGGAAACCGATTTTGACGCCAGGCCGATCTGGCGCGACGGCCAGGCGCCCGGCGAAGCGGACCTCTCCAGCCGGTTGGCGGATTTTCACCGACCCTACCATGAGGCGCTGCGAGCGGAAATCGCACGGGTGAAAGCGATGCATGGCGTCGCGGTTTTGTACGACTGCCACTCCATCCGGTCGCACATACCGCATCTATTTGCCGGCAAGTTGCCGGACTTCAACATCGGCACCGACGGCGGCCTCACCTGCGATCCTGCCATCCAGGCCGCAGCCGTTGAAATCACCCACAGCGCCCCCGGCTACAGTGCCATCCTCAACGGCCGCTTCAAGGGAGGTTGGACGACCCGCCACTACGGCCAGCCAAATAGAGGCGTGCACGCAATCCAGATGGAACTGGCGCAGTGCACGCATCTGGCCACGGAATCGCCGCCGTTTGCCTATGATCCGCAGAAGGCGGCCGCGCTTCGGCTGCATCTCGGTGCGCTCTTGCAGAGGATCGAGGCCATCGCACTTCAGCTTAAACACGAAATGGGAGCACACAAATGACCGGTTCCCGCCATAGCGACCGTATCGTCCGCGCCGCCCGCGGCACGCAACTGACCGCCAGATCCTGGCAGACCGAAGCGCCGCTGCGCATGCTGATGAACAACCTGGACCCGGAAGTCGCGGAGAACCCGGCGGAGCTGGTCGTCTACGGCGGCATTGGTCGAGCCGCACGCACGTGGGAGGATTTTGATCGCATCGTCGCGACGCTCAAGTCCATGAACGACGACGAGACCCTCTTGATTCAGTCCGGAAAACCGGTCGGCGTTTTCCGCACGCATCCCGACGCCCCGCGCGTGCTGTTGGCCAATTCCAACCTCGTGCCGCGATGGGCGACATGGGATCATTTCAATGATCTCGATAAAAAAGGCCTGGCCATGTTTGGCCAGATGACCGCCGGCTCGTGGATTTACATCGGCACCCAGGGCATCGTGCAGGGCACCTATGAAACCTTTGTCGAGGCGGGTCGCCAGCACTATGGCGGCAATCTGTCGGGCAAATGGATCTTGACCGCGGGGCTCGGTGGCATGGGAGGCGCGCAGCCGCTGGCCGCGGTCATGGCGGGGGCCTGCTGTCTTGCGGTGGAGTGCGATCCTGACCACATCGATTTCCGCCGGCGTACGCGCTATCTCGATGCCACGGCTAAAACACTCGATGAAGCCATGGAGATGATTCAGCGCTGGATCCTGGCGGGTGAAGCCAAATCCGTCGGCCTGCTTGGCAATGCCGCGGAGGTCCTTCCTGAAATGGTTCGCCGGGGCATCCGTCCGGACATGGTCACCGATCAAACCTCCGCGCATGATCCGATCAACGGCTATCTTCCCAAAGGGTGGACGCTGGAACAGTGGCGGGAGAAACGGGCCAACGATCCCAAGGCGGTCGAGCGCGCCGCCTGTGCCTCCATGCGCGACCATGTCGCGGCCATGCTTGCATTCTGGAATCGCGGTATCCCCACGTTCGATTACGGCAACAACATCCGGCAAGTCGCCAAGGACGCCGGCCTGGATGGGGCCTTCGCCTTCCCCGGCTTTGTGCCGGCGTATATCCGTCCGCTGTTTTGCAGGGGTGTCGGTCCCTTCCGCTGGGTGGCCCTCTCCGGCGATCCCACCGATATCTACAAAACCGACGCCAAGGTCAAAGAGATCCTCCCCGACAACAAGCACCTGCATCACTGGCTGGATATGGCCAAGGACCGCATTGCGTTCCAGGGCCTACCCGCACGCATCTGCTGGGTCGGCTTGGGAGACCGTGAGCGGCTTGGGCTGGCGTTTAATGACATGGTCGCCCGAGGTGAACTCCAGGCGCCGATCGTCATAGGACGCGATCATCTGGATGCCGGTTCGGTCGCCTCCCCCAATCGTGAAACCGAAGCGATGAAAGATGGTTCAGATGCTGTTTCAGACTGGCCGTTGCTCAACGCGCTGCTCAACACCGCCTCGGGCGCCACGTGGGTATCGCTGCATCACGGGGGCGGGGTGGGCATGGGGTTCTCGCAGCATGCGGGAATGGTGATCTGTTGCGATGGCACGCCCGCCGCCAGGCAACGCATCGCCCGCGTTCTGTGGAACGACCCCGCCACTGGTGTCATGCGCCACGCCGACGCAGGCTATGACCTGGCGCTGCAATGTGCCCGGGAAAAGGGTCTGCGTCTGCCGGGCATCCTGGGAAACTGAGGGAGTGATTCGAGACTGACGCGTCATGACATCGAGGCGACGGGATTTGGATCTGAGCGCCTCCGTCGCAGGCCGGAAGTTTCCCCAAAAGGTCGCCCAAATAATGCGGCGGATAACATAACAAGCCCCCGCTCCACCCCCTTCAAAACTCCCTTTGACCCCTCACTTCCCCTCCGTGATCCACTCCACCACCCGATACCTGCTCACCCCACCGTATTCGCCCGCCGATGCCGCACGCCCCTCCTTCCCATCCCACGACAGCAACACCCGGTTCTGCACGCCCCGGCCATAATCCTCGCTGACCCCGTCATCATCGAAAAGCGCCATCGGCTCCGGATGCGCACCAAACACGTGAACGTGCAACTGAAACTGCGTCTCCTTCCCCACATGCTCCACCGGCTCCGCGAGCGGCAGCAACGTGTCCCCACGCACAAACAGCGGAATCTGATCCACCGGCGGCGAAACATCAATGCTCTGCCCCCCCGCAATGCGCTTCCCACTCCAGAAGTCGTACCACTCCCCCCCCGGCAAATACACCGTCCGATGGCTCTCTCCCTTCACCAGCGGCGCCACCAGCAGCGACCGCCCAAACATGAATTCATTATCCACCAATGCCGTTCGCGCATCCCCCGGCCAATCCATCACCAGCGCCCGCACCGGCGGCGTCCCCTCCAGACGGTATTCATTGAACGCTGCATACAGGTACGGAATCAACGACATCCGCAGCTTGAACAACCGGCGAATCGTCTCCGTCGCTTCCTGATGCTCCGGCATCACTATCCCCGCGTTGTTCTTCTGCCGATCGATCTGCACCCACGGCGGCATCCGCATGTACCAGCAGTTGATCAACGCATACGGCGAGAAAATCACCGTCTCCACCCGCCGATACAGGTCTTCCAGTGACTGCGCATTACGCACCTCCGGCGTCCACAGCAGCCCGCAGAATCCACTCTTCGCTAGCCCGCGGATATAACACGCATGATCATAGCTGTCGCTGTACACCACGTACGGCAGCGGCGAGGCAAGCGCATGCGAATTGCGCACCAGGCCCCACGTGCGCAATTGTCTCCGTTGAAATGGCCCCAGCATCGCCTGCTGGTAAAGCTCGCCGAACAGCGAATGCATCTGTTCGCCGTCCAACCCCGATGGAAACACCGACGCCTCGGGGAAACTCCACACCCCTTCCGATCGGAACGGCTGATAGTCGCACTCATCCAGTTTCACCCCATCCACCCCCTTCGAAAAAAGCACCTTCTCCTGCTGATCCACAAAAATCGACCGCCCCTGTGACGTCGCAAAATCCGGAACCAGCCCGTTCCACACGCGGTAATTCCCCGACCACTTCCGCAGCGGTTCGTACAGCGGCGAGATCGGATGCACGAACGCATGCTGCCACGCATTCAGCCGAAAACCGAGCCCGTGCATCCCCGACACGAATCCGTCCGGATCGGGATACCGCTCCTTGCTCCACACAAACGACGACGAATACGTCGCCGATTGCCAGCCCGGTTCAATCCCCCATTGGTCGCACGGAATCCCCTCATCTCGGAACGATTTCGCCAACTGCAGCGACTCCTCCGCGCTCAGCTTCGATTGTCCCCGGTACGTGATCCCCAGCCCCCACAACGGTGGAACCGCGCCCCCGCCCGCAAACAGATTGTAACGCCGAACCGCATCCAGCATCGTCGGCCCGGCGAAAAGATACACGTCCACACCCCGCGCTGCCGGTACGTCCACCAGAATCGTCCCCTTCGGCTCATAACGGCTTTTATAGAGCGACTCCACACTCATCCCCGGCTCGGTGGTCGCAGACCCCACCCCCACCGCCGCGCTCGCCGCATCGACATCCCCCATATAAAAGCTGGCGAACCGCGCGGTATCCACATACACGCCATACCCGCGCGTCGACACGTAGAACGGCACCGGCGCATGAGACTCGTTCGTCGGTTGCTCCGGGTGATCGCTCGGAACAATAAACGCCCGCTGGTTCGTCATCTCGAACTGATGCGTGTTGAGCCCCAGCCCATAGAGATGCTCCGACGGATCGCGCGGAAGCGTCACCGAACAGCCACGTGCCGAAATCTGAAAACCAACCGAATCCGCCGGCAGCGGCGGCGACTCCACCGCCGGAAGTTTCCCCAGCCCCTCCACCCGCGGCCCCGCCGATCGATACGTGAGAGGCGTCACCGCTTCCGGCGTGCCATACCGCACACGCCAGATCCCGGGAGCAACACGCTCAACCCGCGGATTGGACCCACCGTCAATTCCACCAGTTTCCGCCGCGGGAACTGTCCCAACCGCCTGACCTCGCGTCAACGCGGCAAACATAAACAAGCTCACACTGGCAATGGAAATCAGAAACGAATTCGAGTGGATTCTCTTCATCGGCCCTCCGCTGGCTCGCGATGCTACACGATACAGCCTCCCGCCGCCCATCTCTAAAATCACACATGAATTTGTGCAGATTTGCGACATGCCGCACAGCACTCCAACAAATTAGTCGGAACGGTGCCGGTAAAACCCGCGATGCGTTGGGCATATCGACCAGATGAAACCCGTTAATGCTCACCCCGGCATCAGACGCGGCGCCTGCGGAACCTGCGACACCCGCCGCATACCGTACAGGTAGTCCGCAATCCGATACCCGTCCACCCCTTCAATCTGCAGCCCCGGCGTCACAGACAGGTCGATCACCTCGCGCTCGCCACGCGTGTTCTTCCTATGCAGAAGATCCGGACTGTTGAGTATCTGAACCTCCGGATAGCACGGCGACTCCTCGAACGTCCGCGTCACGATCGCATGCCGCCGATCCGAAAGCGTCACCACCATCCCCGGAAGGAACGGTGTCGTCACCGCCAGCAGCGCCGCCAGGACAACCGGGTCAAACCACGCCCGCAACGCACTGTTCTGCACATTCCACAACGCGCAAATCGTCGGCTGAGGCACCCCGTTCTGATGCATCAGATGCTGAAACGTGTCGGCCGCCATCGCAATGCGCGCAAACACGTGAATCTCCGATCCGCACTGCGGGTTCCCCGACTCCTGCACAATTGGAAAGCCCGATCCATCAAAATGCTGGTGGTGATTCAGAATCACCGTCGCCGCTGATGGCTCGATCTGCCCCCGCAGCGCGTTGTACCCCAGCGCCGAATGCCGCTGCCACGTAATGTCATCGTCAAACGGATGAAACGCCGCCCGCCGACTCTCCCTCTGATGCTCCGGCAACTGCAGCTCACCCACATCGTGCAGCATGCACCCGACCCCCAGGTTCACCACATCTTTCGCATGCGCCGAATTCAAATACTTCCTCCGCTGCTCCACCAGATACCCATCCAGTCGCAGTCCCAGCATCAGCGCCAGGATGCTCACCTCCGCCGAGTGCCGAAGCAGCGCATCATCAATCGAGCTCAGAACCGACATGAACGGCAGCGTCGCCGCGCAGTTGAGAATCGCGTGAATCAGATCTTCCACCACCGCACGATAATTCTGAATCGGCAGCGCCACGTCCGCATACTGTGCCTGCTCGTGCAACGAAATCCGCAGCGTCTCGCACAGCCGCTGCTGCTGCATCGTCAATTCCGGCGAAAACAGATCGTCCAGGAATTCCAAACCGGGATAATTGATCCACAAATCGTAAACGCCCAGCTCATGCAGCCGCGCAATCGTCCGCGAATCCAGCTTGTATCCCGCCGCCAGAAGCGTCTGGTCCGCCTGCCTCGGATGAATGATCGAGCGCGCCAGGACCATGCCCGGACGCGCCTGGCGGACAATGACTCGCAGCATGTATTTCCTCCTCCGAGACCGGGCGCCGCGCGCGAACACAGCAGCACGCGCCGACACCTTCGCTCATGCAAAGATGATCGGCCAAATCATCCGCCTCGCTTATTCCTAATTACCGCTGATGGAAATACGAGGACACCGTTATCGGAACTCAAATATTCGAGCCCATATCCAGGTTGATCCCGCACTCCTTCTTGTCCGATCCCGCCCACCGCCCCGCCCGCTCATCCTCCCCCGCCGTGATCGGCCGCGTGCACGTCGCAGGATTGCACCCGATTGACACATACCCCTTCTCCCACAGCGGATGGTGCGGCAAATCGTGCTTCTTCATGTACTGAAACACATCCCGGCTCGTCCACCGCAGAATCGGCGACACCGCCCACGCGTTGTACCGCGGAAACCACTGCACGATCTCCGACTTCGCTCGGTCCTCCGTCTGATCCCCGCGCACGCCCCGGATCCACGCCGTCGGCGAAAGTTCCTTCATCGCCCGATCCATCACCGAATTCTTGTTCGCCGCGCAGCACGCATCCCGGTTGTTCCGCACCCGCGGGTCCGTCTCCCCGTTCACGCTCAGCCACACAATCGGATCGTTGTGCGTGTGGTATTCCCGCACGTTCAGATTAAACCGCGATCGCATCTCCTCCATGAACCGAATCGTCTCCGCAAACAGATACCCCGTGTTGATGAGAACAATCGGAATATCCGGAATCACCCGCGTCGCCAGGTGTACCGTGCACATCGAATCCGCCCCGAACGAACTCGTCATCACCAGCCCGCCCCCACCGACCCCCGCCGCGCCAAACGCCTCCGCCGCCCATCGAATAATCTCCAACGGCTCCGTCTTCTCAAACCGCCCATTCAATTCGCGCAGCTCATCGGTCGAAAAACGCTCAGACTGGCCAGCCGCATATGGAGGAGAGGACACAGTGTTACCTTCCCGATTAGACAAAACCACCCGCACCATTATATATCGTCAAATATACTCGAGATGCTTTCTTTGCTTCCATTTCGCTTCCAAACGATCCAGCACTTCTACCGGGACGCGAACGTTCTTACGCCCTTGTCCCAGCAGCACATCCGCTTTGTGATGGCCATGGAAGTCAGACCCCCCGGTCGGAATCAAATTATACTTCTTCGAAAGTTCGAGTAAGTAATTACTCATCGTTTCGTCATGATCGCAATGCCACACCTCGATCCCATCCAGCCCCGCTTCCGCAAAATGATTGATGATAGTCGCCAGATGCGCCGGATTCTCCGCCTTCAGCTGCACCGGATGCGCCACCGTCGCCAGGCCCCCCGCCTCGTGGATGCACTCGATCGCCTGCCGCGGCGACAACCGCTCCTTCGGAAAATACGCCGACCCCGTCGTCCCCAGGTACACATCAAACGCCTGTTTGATCGACGCCACGCACCCCGCCCGCACCAGCGCCTCCGCCACGTGCGGCCGTCCCACCACCACCGCCGTCCCCGCCGGCACCTTCTCCTCCGCAATCCCCCTCACCTGCTCCATCGTGATCTTGCACCCCAGCTCATTCAGCCGCTCGACAATCCGCGGATTCCGCTCATTCCGCGCATCCAGCAGGATCTTCGACATCGTCTTCAATCCGCTCGAATCCGGATCAATAAAATGCCCCAGGATATGCAGCGTCCCCGGCGCAGGATAATCCGCAGAAATCTCAATCCCCGGCACAAACCGCAACCCCAGCTTCGCCGCCTCCGACGCCGCCTCCTTCAGCCCATTCCCCGTGTCATGATCCGTCAGCGCAATCCCCACCAGCCCCGCATCGTGAGCCGCACGCATCAACTGCGCCGGCGAATACGTCCCATCCGACGCCGTCGAATGCGTGTGCAAATCCACATACTTCGTCATTCTTCCAACCCCAATCCGCTAGCGGAATTTCCCATTTTCGAGTGAGGGTGACCATCGCCTCACAATCGAAAATGGAAAATCGAAAATCGAAAATCCCTACTTCAATAAATGCCCACGCTGCTCCAGATACTCCAGAATCTGCACCACGCTCTCCTCCACCGTCTGCTTGTCCGTCCGCACATGCAACTCCGGCCTCTCCGGCGCCTCGTACGGCGAATCCAACCCCGTGAACTGCAACCCCTTCCCCTCCGCAATCGCCGCCCGCGCTTTCTTATACAACCCCTTCGGATCACGCGACTCGCACACATCCAGCGGCGCATCAATGAATATCTCCACAAACTCCCCCTCCCCCATCAACCCCCGCACCCCCTTCCGATCCGCCCGGAACGGCGAAATAAACGACGTGATCGCCATCACCCCCGCCTGCACAAACAGCTTCGCCACCTCCCCAATCCGCCTGATATTCTCCGTCCGGTCCCCATCCGAAAACCCAAGATTCTTATTCAATCCATGCCGCACATTGTCCCCATCCAGCACAAACGCCAGATGTCCCCGCTCAATCAACGCCGCCTCCAGCGCCATCCCAATCGTCGACTTCCCGCACCCCGACAACCCCGTCAGCCACAGCACCGCCGGCCGCACCCGCGTAATCCCCCGACGCTGCTCCGGCCCAACCTTCGTCGCGTGCCAGGTGATATTCGTCGCTTTCTTCGTGTCATGCATAGCCTCACGATGGTACAGGCTCCTGCCCGCCCATGACAAGCCGCCCCGAATCTTCCCCCATCCGCCGCCTGCCCTCGCCGATTGCTACCCCCGCACAAACCGACAAAGATGCCGACGGATTCAAATCCGTCGGCCTCACATCACACCCTCATTCACCCCGTCCCAAACGCCCCCCAATCCCACCACCGGCAAAATCGACTTGATATCAAACGTAAACGCATTCCCCTCCCCCAGCGTCACCGCAATGCTCCCGCTCCCCGTCGCCCCCCCCCTTCGGAGTACCGCCTTGAGGCGACTTCGCACGACACCGGCAAACAATCAACCTCAATCCCGTCGCCGCCCCCCGCGACGAACACCCAACACCACCATACCCACCGCCGCTACCCCAATCGAGGCCGGCTCGGGCGCCACCGCAACGTTGAACGTGGTCACCACCGGGTAGTGATCCGACGGATAAATCCCGTCAAACGTGCTGTTGATTATCACGCTGCTCGCCGCCTGAAAGTCCGGCGAATTCAGAACGTAGTCCATGCGCGCTCCATCATAAAGCGCCCCGTCCAGATTCGGGTCATACGTGCCATACCCCGACGTAACATTGTCCCGATTGTACGAATCAATCAGATATGGACCGCTGCTATCCGATACGCCTTCCACCGTCGTCGCCGGGTAATCCGTCGACACCGAATTGAAATCCCCAGTCACGATCACCGGCAAATTCCCCGCCAGCGCCTTGATCTCGCTCCGGATCAGATCCGCCTCCTCCTGCCGCGCCGTGGCGTCCTGGTTATCCAGATGCGTGTCCAGCACAAAATACGTCCGACCCGTCTGATTGTCCGTCAACTTCGCCCACGTCGCCTCCCGCGGAGTCGCGCCCGACATCGTGCTGAACGTCGTCCCCGGAACCGTCGGCGTGCTGCTCAGCCAGAATGTCCCCGAATTCACCACGCCGAACCGGCTCGCCTTGTAGAAAATCGCCGCGTACTCGCCCGCCGTGCTCCCATCATTCCGCCCCACACCCACGTAGTTGTAAATCCCCAGATCCGACTTCAAGTTCGTCATCTGATCGTTGTACGCTTCCTGCACTCCGAATAGATCCGGCGATACGCTCTGAATCATCGCCACCGCCGCAACGCGCCGCGGCGTCGCCACAATGCTGTTCCATCCACGCGTGTCGAACTCGTCCGCCAGGCCCCCTCCGCCATCATTCTGAACGTTGTACGTCATCACCTTCAGGCTCGCCGCCGTCGGCGGAGGCAGAACCTGCGCCGCCGTCGACGTGACGCTGACATTGCTCAACGCGACATTCCCCGAAAAGCCGCCCCCGGACAGCAGGAACCCCGCCTGGTTGTACTGGAACGCCGCCAACTGTTGCGGTGTGTTGTCCACATAGCTCCCAGTCATCGTGTAGCCCCCGCCGTTCTGCTGCATCGAGTAGTTCAAACGCAACTGCGTATCACTCTGCCGCGTAACCGTGAGCGACAACGCATACGTCCCCGCCGGCATCACGCTCGGCGTGGTTACCGCCGACCCATTCAAGTATGCGCCCCCATTCGACCCGGACCAGAACCCGTTCCCATTCGTCCCGCTCCGACGGAACAGCACCTGCGTAGCGCTGCTCGCCGAATCGCCTACCCAGTACCCCAGCCAGTTCGTGTTCCCCGAATTCCCATTCGCATCGTACAACCCAAATCGAAACTGCACGTTCCCCTGCGTGATCGTCTGGTTAAGCGTCGCGCTGAGCGTGATGGAATCTCCCACCGCATTCAACGAAGTCGGACTGAAGTTTCCCTGCACCGCCGTCGCGCCCGTCGCATTGGTAAGACTAAAGGCGCCCGCTCCGGAGCTGACCGTCCCGCCGCCCGCATCAATCGTCCACCCCGTCACCGCCCCCGCCTGCGCCCTGCCACCACTGAACAGCAACCCGTAAACCGCCGCACTCAGGAGCATTTCCTTGAAACCAAACTTCCCACTCATTCTGTAAACTCCACTCACAAAGTACATCAACTGATACAAAAACATAAAGTGAAGCTACGTAAAGAACAATTAGCTTTTCTGTAAATTTGCTTTAATTTGCAAGAATGCCCCTCGGCACGCCAGCGCCGATCCGATGCCACTGCCGCGCCCAATACCTCACATCGTTCCCTTCGTGTTTCCGGCCCATTTCGCACCCCGAAAAGGGCCCGCATTCCCCCGCCTGAAACTCGTAATGTTCCAATAATCCGTGTAATCTGTACCCAATTCCGGACTCTCGCGTCTTACCAAAGCTGTCCTCAGATGCCCACCATCCCCCCGCGTCACCTCGAACTCCTCACAACTATCTGCAACCTCCCCACCGCCCCTTTCTGCGAGCACCACGTCGCAGCCTGGCTCGAAGCGTGGGCCGATAGTGCCTCCCTCCAACACTGGCGCGATAAAGTAGGCAATCTCTACGTCGAATACCGCCGCGGCCCCAAATCCAAATCCCCTCTCATCATCGAAGCCCACTTGGACCACCCCGGCTTCCTCGCCACTCGCCAATCACGCTCCACACTCCACGCCGAATTCCGCGGCGGCGTCCGACCCTCCCACTTCAAAAACGCCCCAGTCCAATTCCTCGTCAACTCCCACTGGCTCCCCGCCAACGTCCTCTCCGTCAAACCCCGCAAAAATTCCCGCATCCTCGACGTCACGCTCTCCTCCAAACACAAAATCCCCAAATCCTCCCTCGGCATGTGGAACCTCCCCGACACGCAAATCAAAAACAAAATCTTCTCCGCTCGCGTCTGCGACGACCTCGCCTCCGTCGCCGCCATCACCTCCCTCTTCGAAGATCTCCAACACCACAAACAAAATGCCCACGTCATCGCCATGTTCGACCGCGCCGAAGAAGTCGGCTTCGCCGGAGTCATCGCCGCCTGCAAAAACGGCTACCTCCCCCCCACCGCCCGCATCATCGGCCTCGAAACCAGCAAGGGCGGCCCACACGCCCCTCAAGGCGCCGGCGTCATCATCCGCGTCGGCGACCGCACCGGCATCTTCTCCCCTGGACTCACCCACTTCCTCTCCCAAGCCGCCGGCTTCATCAGCGACGACAACCCACACTTCAAATCCCTACGCAAACTCATGGACGCCGGCATGTGCAACTCCACCCCCTTCACCGCCTTCGGCTTCGACACCGCCGCTCTCTGCCTCTCCCTCGGCAACTACCACAACATGCACATCAAATCCGACCTCGGCTACAACGACGCCCCCACCGCTGGAAAATCCAAACTCCTCGCCTCCGAAACCATCCACCTCGACGACTACGAATCCATGATCCAACTCCTCCTCGAAACCATCCGCCGCTACCCCTCCTACAAACCCAACTTCCGCGAACTCCGCGACCGCCTCACCAAAATGCACAAAACCGACCAAGCCACTCTGCTCTACCAAACCGCCCACCCCAACCACATGTAACCCCCCCACCCGCCGCGTGTGCGCGTACCCGCATCATCGCCACCCCAAGTTAAGCCGGCCCGCTCGCCGGGCCGCCTTCCCGCGCTCGCAACACACCACACCTCCCTCACCACATGCGCCCACGAAAACGCTTGCATCGTCGCGCCCCGCGCACATCCTGGACGCTTTCGCCCACCCCATCCCGCACTCATCCCCCCGGACACTGTTTGTGAGCTTCCCCCAAACTCGAAACCTCCCCCAAACCCAAAAAGCCCAGGGATTGCAATCCCTGCGGCCTTTTCCACCCCGCCCCTCGCAAACACCCAACCTCCGGTACCGCGCCCGTCAGGAAGCGCTCACGGGACGCGCCCAAAGAACCAACCCTCCCCCCAAAAACGAAACCTCCCCCAAACGCAAAAAGCCCAGGGATTGCAATCCCTGCGGCCCTTTCCACCCCGCCCCTCGCAAACACCCAACCTCCGGTACCGCGCCCGTCAGGAAGCGCTCACAGGACGCGCCCAAAGAACCAACCC
>Ga0335069_10004788_pt1 | contig 19969 bp, 15 predicted proteins | sample Lox_Sample_11_FD_206714 | JGI IMG/M metagenome (GOLD analysis project Ga0335069, IMG submission 206714) | Soil microbial communities from Loxahatchee National Wildlife Refuge, Florida, United States - Lox_Sample_1.1 | ecosystem: Environmental > Terrestrial > Soil > Wetlands | place: USA... | reverse complement strand
CAGTCGATCGATCTCGTCCTGCCGGCGGGCGTCGCGACCGCGCAGCTTTGGGGCGATCACGCGCGTAATGTTCGCCACAGCCTTCAACACGCCCTTGCCCCCGTAGCGCTTCCTACCGTCACGCAGTTCGAGCGCCTCATGCGACCCGGTAGAGGCACCGGAGGGAACCGCCGCCCGCCCGAACGCACCATTGCTGAGAACGACGTCCACCTCGACCGTCGGGTTTCCCCTCGAATCCAGCACTTCCCGCGCCGTTACTTTCTGGATCTTCACGTCTCACCTCAGTTTGCCAACCGGCACCCGCTCAACTAAGATGCGAGCGCATTTGGCAATAACAGTATGTCCTTCTTACCGTCACCGCCGCGGAAATACAAAGGTGCTCTCGCCGCCTGTGTAGTGGCTTTGATCCTCTTCATCGTCGCGGCAATCTTCGGCGATCATGGTCTGATTCACCTGCTCCGCATGCGCGGCGAGCAGCAGGAACTGGAGCACGTGACCTTCGACCTGCAGCAGCGCAACGAGCAACTGCGCCAGCAGATTCGGCGGCTCCAGTCGGACGACTGGTACATCGAAAAACTTGCACGAGAACGGTTGGGGTTAGTGAAAAAGGACGAGGTGTTGTACCGCGTGCCGGCCGCCCCCGCACCTCCTGGCGGCAGGACGAGCGCCCCGGACGCGCGCCCGACACACGACTGAATCGCCTGCGGACCAGACACGCCAGGCGTGGGCCGGCGTAAACCGTAGCACCACAGCATGCGGCTGTGGGCGACTCGCTCGGGCTGCCTTGCGTCGCGCCATGCGCTGCTCATACAGAGCCGTGTTTCGGACTGTCAAGCAACCCCGCGGCACCGGCACGTGCGTCGCTTCATGCTTGAATCACGCCCGCTCAATCTTTAGCATCCCTGTGATGACCGCTCGCGATCGGCTCCGGCGAGTTCGAGAGGAACTGGGCCAGCTGTTCCTCGAGCGCTCCGAGGTGATCGACGGAGCGCTCGCTGCATTGCTGGCGCGCCAACACGTACTCCTCATCGGCCCTCCCGGCACGGCAAAATCCATGCTGGCCGACGAGCTGTGCCGCCGGTTGGATGGCAGCGCTTATTTTCAATGGTTGCTGACGAAGTTCACTACACCGGAGGAGGTCTTCGGCGCCGTCTCCCTGCGCGCGCTGGAAAGCGACGACTACCGCCGTGTAACGACGCGTAAACTGCCGGAGGCGCACATCGCCTTCCTCGATGAAGTATTCAAGGCAAACTCGTCGATCCTCAATGCGCTGCTCACGGTGATGAACGAGCGACGCTTCCACAACGGACGGGAAGTTCTCGATGTCCCGTTGATCAGCCTTTTCGGTGCTTCCAACGAGCTGCCGGAAGACGACGAGCTGCAAGCACTCTACGATCGATTCCTGGTGCGCTTCGTGGTCGGATACATAGCCGACGACTTCCGCTTCCTGCGCATGCTACAAGGCAGGCCCGTTGGTACGCGTACGTTGCTCTCGCTCGCCGAATTGCGCTCCCTGCAAGACGCCGCGGCACGCGTCAGCGTCCCTCAGCACGTCTTCCGTTCCTTGGCGGACATCCGCCGCGAGCTCGGACGCAAGCAGATCGTTGCGTCCGACCGGCGCTACCACCAGGCTATACGTCTGCTGCAGGCACGCTGCTTCCTCGACGACCGCGACGCAGTCGCGGAAGGCGATCTGTTTTTCCTCGAACACGTGTTCTGGCGTGACCCGAAGGACCGCGACGAGGTGCGCACGACCATCCACCACCTGCTGCGCGGCTACGAAGACGAGGTCAAGGCGCTCCTCTACCAGACGCAAGAGCTGCGCGACTACGCCCATCGCCAATGGGACAACAACGATCTGCGTAGTCGCGCGGTCGTCGAGGCACACACCAAGATTCGTCACATCCTGGCGAAGGTCACGACCATCCTGGAACAAGCACGCACCGTTGGCCGGCCGGTGGATACCGTGCAAGCCGTAAAGGAAGAGATCGAGACGATCCAGCAACGGATGCTGGAAGCCCTCTGATCACAGACCGTCAGCCCAGCGTGTCCCCGTGACCGCGTCGGCACAGCCACCGCAAGGCGTCGCCTCCCTCCACAATCACTGGGTCGAATCCGATTCCTACGACCGCAGTGCCTTCCGCGAGCTGCAACGCGATTCGCCTTCTCTGCAAGGGCTCGAGGAGAGTGGCAGCAAGCTGCTGCCGCATTTCGATGCATTCCTAGTCGATCTTTTTGCCCTCCTTTTCAAGTTGAACATCGTCGTCTACGGTGAGGACGAGGTCGTACCAAGCGCCGGCTTCTACCGGTTGATCCTCGAACAGCTGCGCCTCACACCCGCCGTCGAGATCCTACGGCACCAGACCGTGCTGGACGAGGCGCGTGCCGGCCTCGCCACATTGCTCCTCGGTGAGCGGCTGCTCGAACTGCTCAAGTCCGAACGCATCCTGTCGCGCGCCGAGATGCTCGACTATTGGAATCTCGAGCAGCAGGAAGGTGAGATCGCCGACCAGCAAGCGCAGGCGGACACCGCGGTCGAGTTGCGGGCGCAGGCCGGTCCGCCAACGCAACGGCAGCTCGACGAACTGGCACAGCGACTGCGACGTGACGCGCAAAACGCCGAACGCCGTTTGCAACACAAAGCGCGTCAGGTGCGCGGCGCGACAAGCGAAAGTGCTGAGCGCAACAAGTCGCGTCTCGAGGGGCAGGCGCAACGCGTGCTGCAGGACATCGAACAGGTGAGTCAGGACGCGGAGAGTTGGAGCGTGCACCTCGGCAGCGCGGGCCGCTCATCCGCCGGCGCGCAGCTGGAGCTCGGCAAACGGCTAGCCGGCAACTCCAAGTTGAGGAAGCTCGCGCAGATGGTCGGCCGTATGCGCGAACAGGCACTGGCGCTGCGCCGCACGCTGTTCGAGCGCGCCAATGCCGAAATGTACGAGGTGGGACTCGGCGCTGAACTCAGCCGCTTGCTCCCACACGAGTTGCTGGCCCTGCGCCATCCGCTCCTCCGGCGCGACTTCGCCCGTCGTTTCGTCGACGGCGAGTTGCTGCAGTACGCTCTGCGCGCCGTCGAGGAAAAAGGACGTGGCCCGATGATCGTGTGCATCGACGGCAGCTCGTCGATGGCTGGCGACAAGGAAATCTGGTCGAAAGCCGTGTCATTGACGCTGCTCGACATCGCGCAACGTCAGCGCCGGTTGTTCCGCTCCATCTGCTTTGCCGCCGCCGATATGCCGCTGCAAGTGTTGGATCTCAACGGCCGCCAGCGCTACGTCGCAGAAATGCAGAAAGTCTTTCAGCTCGCCGAGTATTTCCCGGGCGGCGGTACCGACTTTCAGAAGCCGCTGAGTGCAGCCCTCGAGTGCTTACAAAAGGCACGCCATCAGCGCGGCGACATCGTCTTCATCACAGACGGCGAGTGCCGTGTCGATGCAACGTGGCTAGGCGAATTCAGACGCGCCAAGGAACGCCTCGGCTTTTCGTTGTTTTCGGTGCTGATCGATGTGGGCTCGAGCTCGCTCGGCGCGCTGAAGGATTTCAGCGACAGGATCACCACGATCAGCCAACTCACGAGCGAATCCGGCAAAGACATTTTCCTGAAAGTGTAGCCTCAGGGTCCACCCCGTTGGCTTGGAGTGGCGAAGGATTCCGTGCACGTGTCCATGACCATCTCGATCATCATTCCGACGCTCAATGAAGAAGCGGTTCTGGCGGCGACGCTCGACCGCGTCCGGCAACCCGGAATCTGCGAGATCCTCGTCGTCGACGGTGGCAGCACCGACAGCACGTCCGCCGTCGCTGCCGGCTACGCAGATAGGGTACTCTCGGCACCACGCGGCCGCGCCACACAGATGAACGCCGGGGCAGTGCACGCAGGCGGGGATATCTTACTGTTCCTGCACGCCGACACGCTGGTCCCCGATGGGTTTGCGTCCGCGGTGATTACCGCCTGCAGCCAGGCCGGCGTCATCGGCGGGCGCTTCGACGTGGAGCTACGGCCATCAACACCGCTCATCCGGCTCACCGGGGCACTGATCAACCAACGCTCACGGCTGACGCGCATCAGCACCGGTGATCAGGCGATCTTCATTCGGCACGCGATCTTCGACCGGATCGGCGGATACGCGGACATTCCACTGATGGAAGACATCGATCTCAGTCGCCGCATGAAACGTGCAGGCCGCATCGCCTGCCTGCGCCAACGCGTGACGACATCGGCGCGCCGCTGGCAGAAGGACGGTGTCGTGCGGACGATTCTTCTGATGTGGTCGCTGCGCGCGTTGTACTTTGTCGGGGTGTCGCCCGCCCGCCTGCACCGTCTTTACGCGAACACCCGCTAGGCCACCGCGGCTGCCGCGCAGGTCTACGCAGGATCCGCTGCGGGTGGTGCTTCCGGCAACATGCGTAGGTCGTCGGGAAACTGCTTCAACTCCTGCACCAGCTGATCGATCTGCTTGCACGTGTCGCGCATATACTCATACAGGTGCTTGTGGATGAGCGCGAAGGTGATCGCGTCGCGCAACGCTCGCGGACGGCGCAGCGCCGTCTCGATCACCAGCGAGAGGGTCAGCCAGGCGCGCCGCGGCGTCGCACGCAGCATGCAATGCCAGAAGACGCGCAGGAGTATGCGCAGGTCCTGCCCGCTCGCCAGAATGCGCGTCTCGATCTGTGAGCCCTTGTTGAGAATCAGCTGCATCACGCGGCGGCGGTAATTGCGATAGCTGTACAGTCGCTGCAACAGCTGCTTGTAGCCTTCATAGAGCTGTACGCGTGACATCCCCTGGGGCACGATGTTGGTGAACACGAACTGGTCACCCACCGATTCGGCAATCAACCGCCCCGCCTTCTTCAAACGATCATACAGCGGTGTTTTCGGAACGGCGTTGAGCATCCCGGTCATCGACACCGGGATACGGGCTTCCTGAATGAAGCGGAACTGCTCCTCGAAGATCGACGGATCGTCGTGATCGAAGCCCACGATCATGCCGGCCATCACTTCCATGCCGGCGCGTTGGATGCGGTGCACCGAGTCGAGGATGCTCTCGCGCAGGTTCTGCGTCTTGTGCGTCTCCTGCAGGCTGGCGGCACGCGGTGACTCGATACCGACGAAGATCGTCGTGAAGTTGGCTGCGCGCATGAGATGGAGCAACTCGTCGTCCTGGGCGATGTTCAGTGTCACCTCGGTCATCATCTCGATCGGATAACCGTGCTCCCTCTGCCACTCGGCAAGGGCACGCAGGAGGTCCTTGGCCTCCTTCTTGTTGCCGATGAAGTTGTCGTCGACAACGAAGACGTTGCGTAAGCCGAGGCGGTGGATTTCGGCCACTTCCGCCATCACTTGCGGGACTGTCTTCGTCCGCGGCCGCCGGCCGTACATGACGATGATGTCGCAGAATTCGCAATTGAACGGGCAACCGCGTGCGAACTGGATGGTCATGGTTCGATAGCGATCGATCTTGAGCAGATCGAAGCGCGGCAACGGGGAGTCGTGCATGCTGGGCTTCTCGAGCTGGCGGTATTCCGCATGCCAGGTGCCGGCCGCGTAGTCCTTCAGGAATTGAGGCCAGGTGTACTCGGCCTCGTCGACGAACAGGACGTCGACCTTGTCGCGGAGTTCCTCCGGACAGAGCGAAGCGAAGGGACCGCCGGCGACGACGAACTTGCCACGGCGGCGAAACGCCTCCGCAAGCTCGAACATGCGCTGCTTGTGGATCACGTAGCCGGTGAGGCCGACGATGTCGGCATCGGTGTCGAAGTCAACCGCTTCGACATTTTCATCACAGAGCACAATCTCGTGCTCGGGCGGTGTGATCCCCGCCACCGTCGGCAGCGACAGGTTCGGAAAGACGCATTTCTTCTTCAAGCTCGGTAGGATGCGATCGAACGTCCAGAAGGATTCGGGGTTCTTGGGGGCGATCAGATAGATCTTCATGCACACCACCTTCAAGCACCCCGGCGGCGGGGTCGCGTCGTTGCGGAAAGTCTTTACTTGAGTTCCGCAGACCTTGCTAGCGCAGGCGAGCGGGTTGGCCGTTTGGGCGGAAGCGCCCGTTTGGGCGAAAACGATAGACGCATTTCCCGTCGCGTAGCACGCGCCCGAGAAACGTCCAGGTATTCGCCCGAGCTTCGCGGGCTTCCTCTGGCGTGATCACGATCACGTCAACCGGCACGGCCAATCCGAAAAAGTTGGCATGGATTCGCTGCTTGAGGCGGTAACGGTCCTCGACCCCGGCCTTGATGACGATCAGATCGAAATCACTGTGCTTGCGCAGACGGCCACGTGCTGCCGAACCGAACAGAAGGATTTCTTCGGGATCCGCGACCTCGACAACGCGGCGGACGACCTCGCGCAGCGTATCGATAACTGCGCTCGCGTTCCGGTGAAACCCCCATGGGCGCCGGATACCTGCCTGCACTTTGCCCCTCCCCGGCCAATCCTTGGATGCGGCGATCTTTACCGGTCTCTGGGCCAAATGGCAAGTGAATTTTGTATTGCCGGGCGCACCGTGGCCACCTGGGCGCCACGAGTCCAGGCATCGCCAGGCTCACACCAACACCACCGGGTTGACCGCGGCGCGTCGGCCGCGCACCACCTCGCCGATCACGAAGGCGCGTGCGCGCCGCCGCTTCAACGCCGACAGGATGGTATCCACGGAACGCGATCCGACCACCAGCATGAAGCCGATGCCCATGTTGAAAGTGCGGAACATCTCATCGCGATGCACCGCACCCAATCGCTCGAGCACCGAAAATATCGGAGGCACCGGCCATGACCCAAGTCGCAGCCGCGCCGCGTAGCCGGCAGGGAAAATACGCGGCAGGTTGCCGGTGATACCACCGCCGGTGATGTGCGCCATCCCCTTCACGGTGCCGCGCGGCAATGCCCGCACCGTGCGCACGTAGATGCGTGTGGGCCGCAATAGTTCCTCGCCGAGCGGCCCCTTGAGCTCCGGCAACCGCGTACGCACGGACAAGCGGGCCCGCTCAAAACACAGATGGCGCACCAACGAGTACCCGTTGCTGTGCAGGCCGTTGGACGGCAAGCCGATGATGAAATCGCCGGCAGTAATCCGCCGCCCGTCCGTCACCTCGTCCTCCTCGACCACCCCAACCGTGAAGCCGGCGAGGTCGTACTCGCCTGGCGCATAGAATGAAGGCAGTTCGGCGGTCTCTCCGCCGATCAAACTACAGCCAGCGAGCTTGCAGCCGCGCGCGATCCCTTTGAGTACCGCGGCGGCGACTCCGGGTTGCAGCTTGCCGGTGCCGAAGTAGTCGAGGAATGCGACCGGCTCTGCGCCGAGCGTGAGGATGTCGTTGACGTTCATCGCCACGAGATCGATGCCGATTGTATCGTGGCGGTTGAGCATGAACGCAATGCGCAACTTGGTGCCGACGCCGTCCGTCGACGTCACCAGCAACGGCCGCTTGTAGCCGCGTGGAATGCGGAACAGGGCGCCGAATCCGCCAATACCCGCGACCACTTCCGGCCGTAACGTCGTGCGTGCCAATATCTTTGCACGTGCGGCAACACGATCACCCGCAGCGACACTCACCCCCGCTTTTCGGTACGACTCAGCCATGTCAGCCAAGCGGATTCCCACACCAGGAAGGCAAAAGCAACTGACCTCGTTCGCGTTACTTCTGCTGGTGCAGCGATCACGCTACACTCGGCGGCGATGGACGCAGCGCAACCGGTGCTGATCTATGATGGACGTTGTCGCTTCTGCGTGCGCGAGGCGCACCGTCTGCAGGGTTGGGTGCACGGCCGAGTGCGCCTCGAGTCCTTCCGCGACCCCGGCGTCATCGAGCGCAATCCCGGCCTGACATTGGCGCAATGCGAACAAGCTTTGCAACTGGTCGACTCTGACGGCCGCATCCGCAGCGGCGCCGAGGCAGTGGCGTGCGCACTGCGGCTGAATCCGCGCATCGCGCCGCTCACGTGGATCTACTATGTGCCGTTGCTGCGCCCCGTGTTCGATATCGGATATCGCCTCGTCGCGCGCAATCGTTTTCGGCTGCGAGGAGAGGTGTGCGCCGAGGATACCTGTGGCATCCACCAGCCATGAGCCGCGGCCTGGTCGGGCGCGTGTTCGTGACCTGTTCCTCCGTCTGCTCGGTCTCACATTCTTCGTTGCGTTTCTCTCACTACTCTCCCAGGTTGATGTCCTTTACGGCAGCAACGGGTTGCTGCCCATGCAGCGGTATCTCGATGCGATCCGTCCATCGGCGAGCTTCCTCAGTGCGCCGACGCTGCTTTGGCTCGACTGTGGCGACACCTCCCTGCGTCTCATCCTCATCGGTGGCGCACTGTTCAGTCTCGGCCTGACGTTCAACGTCGCTCCGCGCTACTGCCTGATCGGCGCATGGTTACTGTACGTCTCCTTCGCCTCGGTAGGCCAGGCTTTTCTCAGCTTCCAGTGGGACAACCTGCTGCTCGAGACAGCCTTCTTCTCGTTCTTCATCACCCCCGGCGGTCTCCGTCCGAAGCAGGCGCCACCGCCACATCCGTTTGCGATCTTCATGATGCAGTGGCTGCTGTTCCGACTGCAGGTCGAGTCCGGCGCCGCAAAGTTACTGAGCGGTGATCCGACGTGGCGCGACCTCACCGCGATGGTGAGCTACTACGAAACTGCTCCGATCCCGACGTGGCTGGGGTGGTATGCGCACCAGATGCCGATCTGGGCGCACCAGGGCTGTGCACTATTCACGTTCGTCGTCGAGCTGGTTGCGCCCTTCTTCATCTGGGGGCCACGCCGGCTGCGCGTCGTAGCGTTCGTGCTGATGATCGCCATGCAGCTCAGCGTGGTCCTCACCGGAAACTACGGCTTCTTCAACTACCTCTCGATGGCCCTCTGTGTTTTCGCCCTCGACGATGAACATCTCAGCTGGCTCGCGCGGCGCTGCGGATGGCAGCTCGGCGTCCCGACACGACGCGCCTTTCCGGGCTGGCAGACATGCGCCCTTACGCTGGTGGCGGCGGTGCTGCTGCCGCTCTCGGTAACTCTGTTCGCACCATTTTTCCGACCGCTTACCGCCTGGAGCGAGGAGTTCGCTCCGGTGAGCACTCTCCTTGGCCCGTTGCGATCGGTCAACATCTATCACCTGTTCGCCAGCATGACGTTGGTTCGCCGCGAGATCGTGATCGAGGCGTCGAACGACGGCGTTGCGTGGGTACCGTACGAGTTCCGTTACAAGGTTGGCGATCCGAACCGCCCGCCACCATTCGTCGCTCCGCATCAGCCGCGCGTCGACTTCCAGCTGTGGTTCTTGCTCCTGCGCGGTCGCCCGCCCGCGGATCCCTACTTCAACAATCTGCTCGCGCGTCTCTTTCACACACCACAAGCGGTCGCAGCGCTGTTCTCTCACGACCCGTTTCCCGAAGTGCCGCCGCGGCTCATTCGTCTGGCCTTCTACCAATACCACTTCACCGACTGGGCAACGCGGCGCGCAAGTGGCGCATGGTGGCGGCGGGATTTGTTGGGATATTCGAAGCCGTTTACCGCGGACGCGTTCAAGCAGTAAACGTCGCTGCGCATCGCGCGTTCTCGCTCCTGCCAGCGTAGTGCGTTCACAACGACCCGGTGGTAGTGTCGGCGTCATGGCGCCGGCCTCGTGGCGAGGCCGGTAACCGGGGGACATCGCGGCCCTGGGGCTCCTTTTAGTTCTTCGCAGTTACGGTGCTGGGGCCGCCAGCGCCGCCGCAACGTCACTCACTATCGTTTGTGCAATCCGCTGATTGCCTGACTCCGTCAAGTGGCAGAAGTCGATGAAATACGGACCGGCATCGGCCGCGAACAGGTCGCCGACATAGCGCACGCGGCCTTCCCAGGCACGGCGGTCCCGGACGCGCTCGTAGACATTTTGGTAGAACGGCTTCAGAAAGGCTTGCTTCGTCGCCTCATCGTGTTCGTACGGCGTCAGCTGTTGCTTCGCGAAGATGACTGGCTGCCAAAAGAAGAGTGCCTGAAAGTGGTAGGTGCGCGCCAATCGGTCGATCATCGTAACGAACGCGGCATAGTGCTCCGTGACCTTCGCACTCAGCGCATCGAGGTCTACCTGTGGCGTCGCCGCTGCGACACCTGGGCGGGCAAGCAACGCAAACACCGCCGACTCCTTGAACCAGGTCAGCAGCGCCTCCCGATAAATGCGCTGATCGATATTGAACTCGCGCATGCGATTGGCCTCGTTCTGAGGGATGCCGGGGACGCCGTTTTGGAAGGCGGCGAAGACGTCGTTGACGCCGTCGAGGAAGACCGCCACGTCGGGCGTGCTGCCTCGCTGCAACTCCTCTTCGAGGGCAATGAGCTCTTGTGTGCTCAGGTATCCGCCTTCTCCGAAGTTGACCACGGTCGCCGCCACTCCCGTGCGCTCCATGAGCAGACGTGAGAGCCACGACGCGATAGTATAGTCATCTCGCGCTCCCGTTCCCCACATCGTGCTGCCGCCGAAGATGAAAATGCGCGGCCGCTTCTCCCCACCGGTCGTGGGCGGGTTCCATGTCCTGCGTAAGCCCTGTTCGTCGATGTTGAGGTACCGCCCGCGGAATGGAGCACGACGCCAGTAGACGTACGACCTCCACACCGCGTGATTGGCCGCCTCGAACTCATGAAAGTACGGATGCACCCATTCGGCGTCGTGGTAGCCATCGGCGTGCACGCGGTAATCTTCGCCGTTCTCCGATCGGTGGGTCACGCGCAACCAGGTGCTCGCCAGAATCTCGATCGCAATGACCATGAGGAGCGCTATGCCGAGCAAAGACCAGAGCCGCGGCACGAACCAGGCGATACGTTTCAAGAGATGGATCATCCCCCGCCCCACCGTGAGCCCGTGACGTACACCAGGGGATAACGCAGCGCTGCCATCAAGCCCTCGCGCACTTGACGATCGGGCAAACCGAACGTCGCCGGCTGCTCTCCCCGGGGCAGACTGTACGTTCCGAAGACTACGTCGAACAGCGAGAAAACGACTGCGAAGTTCTTACCCGCCAGACGCGCGTCCGCCGAGTGATGCCAGCGGTGCACGGTTGGACTAACAAAGATGCGATCGAGCTGGCCGTACGACCAACTGACGTTGGCGTGGGTGTACAAACTGTAGAAGCGTCGCAGCAGCGCCTGCGTACCGATCATCTCCGGACTGAAACCGGCGAGGATGAGCACGATGCCGCCAACCAAATAGGTGCCGAGAAGCTGTACCGGATGGTCACGCTCGTTGGTCAGCCAATCCACTTCGACGGCACTGTGATGCACCGCATGGAATGGCCACAACCATCGGCAATGAAAGATGCGGTGCTTCCAGTAGGCGGCGAGGTCCGCAAGAATCGCAGCGGCGACGAATTGGACCCACAGCGGCTGCGCCGCCATTGCCGCGCGCCGCATCTCGATGAAGTCCGGTCCGGTCGCCAGCAATACCGTGCTGAGGACGGCTGCGGTGAGGTAGGCATTCGCCGGTTGCACCACGATCGGGTTCAGCAGCGACAGCATCAGGTCAGTGCGCGTGCCGCGCCGCCAGACGGGTTGCTGCGCCACCGCCGGCCAGAAGTGCTCGATTACCAGGAAGAACACCGCAAACGCCGCCAAATATCCCGCCAGTCCCAGCTCGAGCCGGCTGATCTCTCGCATCCACTCGAGTGCCCCAGCAAGGAGATCGTGCATGTCGTACTATCGGAGCAATCCACATGCCGACGAGTCCCGGTGTCGATGATGGACGAACGCGCGATGACCGACAATCGAGTTTCTGTGCTCAACGTCATCGCCGTACCGACTCGTGCGTTCCGTATTGGCTCCCGCCGGGAACGCTGCTATGGTCTTCGCCACACTTTCGCCGCCAGTTCACCATGGAGAACATTCCGTTCCACCCACTCGTTGCTCGTTGGTTCACCGAACGCTTCGGTGCACCGACGGCGCCGCAAAGCGCGGGGTGGGGGCACATTGCAAGCGGGCGCGACACGCTGATCGCTGCACCGACCGGATCGGGAAAAACGTTGGCCGCGTTTCTGTGGGCCATCAACCGCCTCATCGAGCGGGCCCTCAGCGGGCAGCTAGCGGATCACACCAGCGTCGTCTACGTCTCCCCGCTGAAAGCACTGGGGAACGACATTCAGAAAAATCTGCAGCAACCGCTCGTCGAGATTCAGAGCCTGGCGGCAAGCAGCGGCGTGCCGCTGCCCGACATTCGCGTTCTCGTCCGTTCTGGTGACACGCCAGCCCATGAACGACAATCAATGATCCGCCGGCCGCCGCACATTCTCATCACCACGCCCGAGTCCTTCTATATCCTGCTCACGGCCGAACGCAGCCGGAAGATGCTGCAGCAAGCGGACACGGTGATCGTCGATGAGATCCACGCGGTCGCCGGCGACAAGCGTGGGGCGCATCTGGCGTTGTCGCTCGAACGCCTGGATGCGCTCGCCGGAGATCGCCTCCAACGTATCGGTCTGAGTGCAACACAGAAGCCGATCGAGGACATTGCCCGCCTGCTCGTCGGCACGGAACGCGTGATCCTCGACGGCCCACCGGACTGCGCCATCGTCGACGTCGGCCACAAGCGTGCACTCGATCTGAGCATCGAGGTAACCGGCCACGAACTCGGACCGATCGCCTCACATGAGTTGTACGCCGACATCTACGAGCGCATCGTCGCTCACACGCAGACGCATCGTACGACGATCGTTTTCGTCAATACGCGTCGCCTGGTCGAGCGCGTGGCGCACCAACTGGAGGAGCGGCTCGGCAAGGACAAGGTCGCGGCGCATCATGGCAGCCTGTCACGTCGCATCCGTCTCCAGGCGGAGGAAGGATTGAAGAGCGGCGCACTCCCGGTCGTCGTAGCGACGGCGTCGCTCGAACTTGGAATCGACGTCGGACACGTTGATCTCGTCTGCCATCTCGGATCGCCGCGTGCGCTGGCGACCCTGCTGCAGCGCGTTGGTCGTTCCGGACACTGGCTCGGGGCGGTACCGAAGGGGATTCTCTTTCCACTGACACGCGACGACCTCGTGCAATGCGCCGCCGCGATTCGGGCTATCCGTGCCGGCGGACTCGATCGCATCGAAATTCCGCAGAACTCCCTCGACATCCTCGCTCAGCAGATCGTTGCCATGGTCGCGAGTCGGGAGATGACGGAAGACCAGGTGTGGAAGTTGGTACACCGCGCCTATCCGTTCCGTAACCTCGACCGCAACGATTTCGAAGCGGTGATCGAGATGCTCTCGGAGGGCGTCGCCACCAGCCGCGGCCGGCGTTCGGCGCATCTGCATCGCGATCGCGTCCACCACGCGCTGCGTGCACGGCGTGGTGCGCGCCTGGCGGCCATCACCAGTGGCGGGGCGATCCCGGACACCGCGGACTACGATGTCGTCGAAGAGCCCGCAGGCACCTTTGTCGGCAAGGTCAACGAAGACTTCGCCATCGAGAGCATGGGGGGCGACATCTTTCTCCTTGGCAACCGCTCGTGGCGCATCCGCCGCGTCGAGATGGGCAAGGTGCGTGTCGAAGACGCGCAAGGACTGCCGCCGACGATTCCGTTCTGGGTTGGTGAAGCGCCAGCCCGCACGGCGGAGCTGTCGGCCGCCGTCGCGGACTTGCGCCAGGAGGTAGCAAGACGATTAGATACGCAGCGCGCAGAGCGACCTCCCGCTGGCCCCCTTCTTGGTGCGAAGGGGGTTGGAGGAGATCGAGGCGACGGCACGCTTCACACACCCCCCGATGATGGCACCGTGGAGGTGCTCACTTGGCTCGTGGCTGAATGTGGACTCGACCGCGCTGGCGCTGAGCAGATTGTCGCCTACATCGCCGAGACGCGCGCGGTGCTTGGCGCCGTACCGACACAGGATACGATCATTGCTGAACGCTTCTTCGATGAAGGCGGCGGCATGCAGCTCGTCGTCCACGCCCCATTCGGCGGACGCATCAACCGCGCCTGGGGGCTGGCATTGCGCAAACGCTTCTGCCGGACCTTCGACTTCGAGCTGCAGGCGGCAGCCACCGACGACGGAATCGTCTTGTCGCTTGGCGAGCAGCACAGCTTTCCTCTGGAGAACGTCTTCCAGATGGTTCGTCCCGTATCGCTGGAGACCGACCTCGTGCAGGCTGCACTCGTAGCGCCGATGTTCGGGACGCGCTGGCGGTGGAACGCGACACGCGCCCTCGCACTTTTACGCCACACTGGCGGGAAGCGGGTCCCGATGCCGATCCAGCGTATGCGCGCGGAGGATCTGCTCGCCGCCGTCTTTCCGGCACAGGTCGCGTGTCAGGACAACCATCCCGGCGGACCGGTCGAGCTTCCCGATCATCCCTTGGTCAACGAGACCATCGACAACTGTCTGCACGAGGCGATGGACGTCGACGGTCTGCGAGCGCTGATCGAGTCCATTGAACGCGGCGAACGCCGCACATTCGCCATCGACACGCCCGCACCGTCGCCGATGTCGCACGAGATCCTCAACGCCAACCCATACGCCTTCCTCGACGACGCCCCGCTAGAAGAACGGCGTGCACGTGCGGTGTCGTTGCGGCGGCTCGATCCGGATCTGGCGGGCGGAGTGGGCGCGCTCGATGGAGCAGCGATCGACGAGGTGCGCCGGCAAGCGTGGCCCGACGTCCGCGACGCAGACGAGCTGCACGATGCGCTGCTAAGTTTCGGGGTGCTGCCGTGTAGGGGCGAGGCATTTCCCGCCGCATGCGGAACACCGTTGGGAATCAACAGTGTGCTGCAAATCTCGCGCGACGCGCAGACGAGTGCGGCGGTGCCTTGCCCCGGCGCCACGCCCTGGAGCCCGTTCGCCGAACAACTCATCAACGATCACCGCGCCACGCGGGTACGGTGGAACGACCGCGAAGCGCTTGTAGCCGCCGAACGCGTCACGCTCGCCACCGCCGCGTTACCGGGGGCGCGGTTCGCTCCGGCTCTGCGACCGCTGCGTGGCGACGCGCCCGTCGAGCCTGAAGACGCCGAGCGCATTATCGTGCAGGGATGGATGGAATGCCTCGGACCCGTCACGACGAGCGCCCTTGCAGCATTCCTCGGCCTGCCCGAGACCAAGGTCGAAAGCGCGCTTCTCCGCCTCGAATCAGAAGGCATCGTGCTGAGAGGGAATTTCACGTCGCGGAGCACTCATGCCAGTCCTCTCACGACGGACGAGGAAACAAACCCACGCCGGCCGCAGGACTGGTGCGAGCGCCGGCTGCTAGCGCGCATCCATCGCCTGACCATAGGCCGCCTCCGCAAGGAAATCGAAGCGGTCTCCGCCGCCGATTTCGTGCGGTTTCTGCTGCGCTGGCAGCATGTCCAACCCGGCACGCAACTGCACAAGCGTGACGGCGTGGCGCAGGTGATTGCGCAACTGCAAGGACTGGAGCTGCCGGCGCCGGCGTGGGAACGCGACGTGTTGCCGGCACGCATCAATCTCTACGACCCCGCCGATCTGGAGCACTTGTGTCTCGCCGGCGAGGTCGCATGGGGGCGCTTGCGGCTCGGCCCGAACGCGTCGGCCGATGAGGCAGGCCTTGCCGCAACGCGCGGCCGCCGACGCATCGCGCCGACGCGCGCCGCACCGCTCGCCTTCGTGATGCGCGAGGCACTACCGGCATTGCTCGAACCGTCTGCTCCAGACGCGGACGCCACCGGCGACTTGTCTGCTGCGGCGCGGGCCGTGCTCGAGCATCTGGAACAATACGGCGCGAGCTTTCTAGCCGACATCGCGCGGGCAGCGAGCCAGCTGCCTTCGCAAACGGAGGAAGCGTTGTGGGAGCTGGTGGCACGGGGCCTGGTGACCGGCGACGGCATCGCCGGGTTGCGCACGCTGCTGCTCCCCGAGGTGAAGCGACGGCGGGCGCGCCATCGCTTGCGCGGTATCCGCGGCGGCGCCGCACGCCGGCTCATGCCCGTCGGCCGCTGGGCGGTCCTGCGTACGGCGCTCCTGCGGACGGCATACTCACGGCCGAAAAATGGCGATGTACCTGACGAACTGTTGGCGCGGCAACTGCTACGGCGCTACGGCATCGTGCTACGCGAACTGCTGGCGCGCGAGGTACGCGCCCCGGCGTGGCGGGTGCTGCTGCAGCTCTACCGGCGCATGGAGGCACGCGGTGAGATCCGCGGCGGGCGCTTTGTCGCCGGATTCGTCGGCGAACAATTCGCACTGCCCGAAGCCGTCGACACCCTGCGCGCGGTCCGTCGCACACCGGAGGATACCGATCCCGTCATCGTCGCGGCGGCGGACCCACTCAATGTGGTCGGTATCCTCACACCAGGCGCGCGTGTGTCGCCATTCGCCAACCAGGTGATCGCCTACCGCAACGGGATACCCGTGGAGATTGGCGAGTTGGGGACGGTGATGAGTCGGCTGCAGAGGAAGGTGAAAGCCTGACGTTGAAAGTGGCAAGCGAAAGGAATCCGGCTTTGAGCTTACCACGTATCACTTTGGCCTTAGCCCTTCGATGAGCCACCCGCTCCTGGCAACCAGCGGTCTGACGGTGCACTACGGCGCCACCAGCGCGCTACGCGACGTCGATTTGGACATCCATGCCGGTGAGGTTCATGCGGTAGTCGGCGAGAACGGCGCCGGCAAGTCGACGCTGATGCGCGTCATCGCCGGCGCGACACGGTGCGCGGCCGGTTCCTTGCACTTCCGCGCCGGGGCGCGTGTGGCCTGGGTGCCGCAGGAAACTGCACTGCCGAACGACCTCAGCGTTGCCGCATGGATCTTCCTCGGTCGCGAGCTGCGCGGACCGTTCGGAATCTTGCAAGAACAGAAGATGCAACAGAGCGCCGCGCTGGCTTTGCACGAGATTGGCTGCGGCGTGCCGCCGAACGCGCGGCTCGGTGCTCTCCCGCTGACGCAGCGCAAGCAAGTGCAGCTGGCGCGGGCACTGCACACCGCCCCCGATTTGTTGCTACTCGACGAGCCCACGGCCGTAATGGGAGACGCAGAAACGTTTCGCCTGTTCGCGCGCGTCCGCCGCATGAAGCAGCATGGCACTGGCATCTTATACGTCAGCCATCGACTCGACGAGGTGCTTGCCATTGCCGATCGCGTCACTGTCCTGCGTGACGGACAGCGCGCATCGACCGACACCGTGGGTGCCGTTGACGTCCACACCTTGGTGCAGCGCATGGTCGGTCGTGACGTGCAGCGGCAGCAGCACACCGCACGCGCCCCAGGGGCCGAGGTTCTGCGGCTCGTCGATCTTACAACCGCGCACGTTCACGGACTCTCGTTTAGTGTCCGCAGCGGTGAAGTTGTCGGCCTCGCGGGACTCGTCGGCGCTGGACGCAGCGAGGTGCTGGAAGCCATTGCGGGTTTGCGGCCAGTGAGCGCCGGGCATGTCGACCGGCGGACGGCGCCAGTGCTCGTGCCTGAAGACCGAGGGAGCAAGGGTTTCATTCCCACACTGGGATTGCGGGAGAATCTCTTACTTCCTGCGAGCCATTGGTTGTTGCGGCACCGGCGCGAGTGCGAGGACACACGACATTGGATAGAGCAACTGGGCATCCGCTGCACCGGCACTGAGGCGGCTATCGATTCACTATCCGGGGGCAATCAGCAGAAGTTGCTGCTGGCACGCGCGCTGCGGTACCAACCGCGCCTGCTGCTGCTCGACGAGCCGACCGCCGGTGTCGATGTCGGCGCGAAGGCGGAGATTCACGATTTGATCGCCGCGCTCGCCGCAGGCGGTGCGGCGATTCTGTTGGCGTCCAGCGATCTGCCGGAGCTTTTGGGGCTGTGCGACCGGATCGTCGCATTGCGGCAGGGGATCGCGGTCGGTACGCTTCGGCGTGAGGATGCGACCGAGCAGCGGCTCGCCGCCTTGATCACCGGGGCTGAGAGTCGACAATCGCGGGGTGAGAGGTGAGAGGAACGTAGCATGGCTCACACCTTTCGACCCTCGGCTCACAACTCCCGGCGCGCCGCCGTACCGCGATTGGTGTCGGGCTGGAGCGCCGCGTTCATACTGCTCCTTGAGTTCGGATTCTTCGCGCTGTTGCTGGCGCCGCGCGGCGGCGGGCTGCACACCTTCGCGAACGTCGCGAACCTAGCGTTGATTCTGAAGTACTCCAGTATCTACGGGATCGGTGCCATCGGCGCCGCGATGATCATCGGTGCCGGCGGCATCGACCTGGCGCCCGGCGCCGTGATTGCGTTGGCGTCGGTGATCACCGGACACTTGTTCGTCATTGGCGACTGGCCACTCTGGGTAGCATGCAGCTTCGGAGTAGGCACCGGCTTCGCGGCCGGCGGGCTAGCCGCGATGCTCGTCGTCGGTGCAGACTTACCGCCCTTCATTGCGACGCTTGGAGTGATGGGCATCACGCGTGGCGCCGCCTTCTTGATTACCGAGGGACGCTTTTATGATTTGTCGCAGCGACTGCCCGCCGGTACCGCGCCGCTCGGAATCCCGCTCTCTGCCTGGCCGGGCGTAATCATGCTCGTGCTCGCCGCCGTCTTCCAATTCATCATGGTGCGCACCGCAGTGGGCCGACACGTTCTCGCAACCGGCGGGAACGAGGTTGCGGCCCGCTATGCCGGAGTCCACGTGGGTCGCGTCAAGACATTTGTCTACGTCACCGGCGGTGCGTTGGCTGCGGTGTCCGGGAGTGTGCTGGCGGTGGTACAGGGACAGGGCAAAGCGGACATGGCGACGGGATACGAGCTCGACATCATCGCGGCAGCCGTGGTCGGCGGTGCGTCACTCTCGGGCGGTCGCGCATCTGTGGTGGGTGCAGTCATCGGTTCACTCATCTTCGGCGTGCTGCGCAACGCGCTGGCGCAGATTCCGGGTGGCACGTTTGCGGACCGGCTCATTCTCGGGATAGCGGTATTGGTCATCGTGGTCATGGACCGCATTGCTACGCGGGAGAGGACCTGACTGCAGACTTGAGAAAGCAGACTGGAATGGTGATGCAGAGGGCCGGTCGAACATCTGAAATCTGTAATCTGAAATCTGCAATCGCCGCGCTCCTCATCGCGCTGGTTGTCAGCGCATGCTCAAGCACATCAAACGAGCCTCAGACGCTGCGCTTCGCGTTCATTCCGAAGGCACTGCACATTCCGGTGTTTGGCTACGCGCGGATCGGTGCTGAGCGCGCCGCCAAGCAGATGGGCGGCATTGAAGTCATCTGGCGCGGCGCGGAGAGCACGGACGAGATCCGGCAGAAGGAGATCCTCGAGTCGTTTACGGCGCAACACGTCGACGGGATCGCCATCTCGTGCCTCAATGGCGACCTGCTCACCGATGCAATCGACCGCGCCGTGGCTGCCGGCATTCCGGTGATCACGTGGGACTCGGACGCACCGAAGAGCAAGCGGCAAGCGTTCTACGGCGTCAACGACAGCGAGGCGGGACGCGCACTCGGCGATGGGCTCGCGAAGCTTCTGAACAATCGCGGCCGCGTCGCCATGATCACGTCGCTCGGTGCGGACAACCTGCAGAAGCGGCTCGACGGGGCGAAGGACGCCCTCAAGGCGTATCCGGACATTCAAGTTGTCGAGGTGTTCGATGTGCGCGACGACGCAGTGCGCGTTGCCGAAGTCATTGCCTCCGCGTCGCAGCGCTATCCCAACCTCGACGGCTGGCTGTCGGTCGGCGGCTGGCCCGTGTTCGTGCGCAACGCGCTCGACCCGGTCGACCCGGCACGCACCAAGGTGGTCGCCTTCGACACCATCCCGCCCGCGCCGGATCTGCTGCGCGCCGGCAAGGTCCAGTTGCTCGTCGGGCAGAAGTACTTCGGCTGGGGCGAGGAATCCGTACGCCTGTTGAAGCGTATCATCGACGGTGACCACCCATCGCAGCCGTATCAATACTCGGGCATGGATGTGGTGACGCGCGACAACCTCGACACGTATTTGGCGCAGTGGAAACGCTGGGAAGCGGGCGGCTGACAATCTCGTATCTCGTGAAGCGTATCTCGTGCCGAAACGATCCTTGCGAGATACGGGAGGAACGAGTCACAATACGGCTGCGGTCGACAG
>Ga0335069_10004787_pt1 | contig 19970 bp, 19 predicted proteins | sample Lox_Sample_11_FD_206714 | JGI IMG/M metagenome (GOLD analysis project Ga0335069, IMG submission 206714) | Soil microbial communities from Loxahatchee National Wildlife Refuge, Florida, United States - Lox_Sample_1.1 | ecosystem: Environmental > Terrestrial > Soil > Wetlands | place: USA... | reverse complement strand
TCGGCGCCGCGCTGTCGATGTTCGTGGTCATCCTGGCCCAGAGCGCGGCCACCTCCCGCGCCTACGCCGCCAAATACGAGGAGGAGGACTTCAGCGAGGCCACCGACCTGGTCGGCCTGGGCGCCGCCAACGCCGCCGCCGCGTTCTCCGGCACGTTCGTGGTCAACGGCAGCCCGACCAAGGCGCAGATAGTGGACACCGCCGGCGCCCGCAGCCAGCTGTCCCAGCTCGTCGCCTCCGCCGTGGTCCTCCTGGTGCTGGTGCTGCTCACCGGGCCGCTGGCCTACCTGCCCGACGCCGCCCTGGCCGCGGTGGTCTTCATGATCGCCGTCGAGCTCGTCGACCTCGCGGGGATGCGGCGCATCCTGGCCTGCCGGAAACATGAGTTCGCCGTGGCCCTGGTCACCGCGGTCGCGGTCGTGGTGCTGGGGGTCGAGTACGGCATCGCGCTGGCCATCATCGCCTCGATCGTCGATCACCTGCGGCACAGCTACAGCCCGCTCAACAGCGTCCTGGTGAAGTCACCGGAGGGGCACTGGCGGATCACCCCGGTCGCGCCGGGCGCTCGCACCGAGGAGGACCTGGTGGTCTACCGGTTCGGCACCAGCCTGTACTACGCCAACGCGGCCAAGTTCGCGGATGACGTGGCGACGCTGGCCCTCCACGGCGGCCCGCTGCGCTGGATGATCCTCGACTGCGTCGCCATCGAGGACATCGACTACACCGCGTCCGCGGTCCTGGCCAAGGTCGTCGAGCGGCTGCATGACAGGCAGGTGCGCCTGGTCCTCAGCTACGTCCTCGGCCCGGTGCGAAAGCAGCTCGACGGTTACGGCATCACCGCGACCCTGGGCCCCGGCGCCTTCTACGAGACTCCCACCGAGGCGCTCGAGGCCTTCCATGCCCTGGGGGCGCGGTTACGCCGGGCACGCACCCATTCGTTCGGCATCATGGTCTTGATCCGGAGCCGGCCAGGGCTGCCGCGGGCGCCGCCGGCCCGGCCTGGGACTGCTGGGCGAGTTCCCGCTTGAGGATCTTGCCGGTCGCGGTCATCGGCAGGCTGTCCCGGAATTCCACGATCCGCGGGTACTTGCAGGCCGCCATGTTCTGCCTGCACCACGCGATGAGGGCGGCCTCGGTGACCGTCGCGCCGGGGGCGCGGACCACGAACGCCTTGACCTCCTCGCCGGGTCGCGGTGTTCACCCTCGGCGGCACCATCGCCATGACCAGGGCGCCCGGTGAGGCGGGCGGGGTTTTGCGGGGTTTCCGGGGTGGTCCCGGCCCTGACCGGGCAGCAGCTTCTCGAGGCGGTCCCCGGGCTGGCCGGCCTCGGCGCCGGCGTCGAGGTGCACGACTTCCGGCAGGTGCCCGGCGCGTCCCTGACCATCGGCGACGTCTACGACCTGGCCGCCGCGATCAGGGAGCGAGGTGAACTGGCAGATCAGCGCGGCGGTGAGCAGGACGAGCCCGAGCGCGATCTCGTTGAGGCGGCGCAGTTCGCGGCCGCTGGCGGCGAAGGCGAACATGACCAGTGCCGCGACGGTCAGGACAAGGGCGAGGGCATCCATGCGGGCTCCCAGGGTCAGCCCCAGAGGTCTGGGCGGTAGCGTGCGGTCAGTTCCAGCTGCTGGAGGTAGGCCTCCGCGTGCTCGCGCGGCAGCGGCCCGTGTTCCGCGACGACGTCGATGAAGGCGTCGCGGACGGCGTCGCGCATCGGCTGCGAGCCGCAGACGTAGACGTATCCTTCCGCGGCGAGCAGGCGCCAGAGGAGCGCGCCCTGCTCGCGGATCCGGTCCTGGACGTAATCCCGCTGGCCGGGCCGTTCGCGCGAGGTTGCGACGTGCACGTGGCTGAGCACCCCTTCGGCGGCGAACCGCTCGATCTCGTCGCGGTAGATGTAATCCAGGCGGCTCGAGCGGATGCCGTTGAACAGCGCCGCTTCCGCCAGCGGGACGCCCGCGTGCTTCAGCGCCAGCCGCTCCCAGAGGAACCCCCGCATCGGGGCGAAGCCGGTGCCGGCCGAGACGAAGATCATCGGCTTGGTGACGTCCTCCTGCAGGCGGAACCCGTCCGCGCGGTCGAGGAAGACGGTCAGCCGGTCGCCTTGGCGCAGCGCGTGCAGGTAGTGCGAGCTCATCCCGCGGGGCTCACGGCCGGGCCGGCCCGGCACCGGCACGGCGTCGAGGCCGACGGTCAGGTGGGCGACGTCGTCCCCGTGGATCCGCGGGCTCGAGCTCACCGAGTAGTAGCGGGGCCGCAGCGGCGGCGCCGCCCGCAGGAACTCGAAGATGTTCAGCGAGCAGGACGGGAACTCATCGAGCAGCCGGAGCACGTCGTATCCCCCCGCGTCGATCGCCGCGCGCAGCGGCGAACCGGGACCGTCCGGCGCCTGCAGGACGTCCCTGATCTGGACGAGCCTGGATCGTTCGGCGGGGTCGGCTGCCTTCTCCAGCAGCAGGTCGAGCAGCGGTACCGTCGGCCGGCCGGTGATGTCGATGAGGCTGGTGAGGACGTTCCTGACCTGGAGCACGACGCCCTTGGGCACGGCGCGGACGTTCATCGTCTTCGGCGCCATGAACAGGCCGTCCAGGGTGGCGCCGAGGTGCCGGGCCAGCCGCTCGACCCGTTCCTCGCCGTTCTTCGGGCACACGCCGAGGTGGTCGCCGGCCTGGTAGGCGACGCCGGGCGGCAGGCTGATCTCCAGATGCCGGGTCCGTTTCGGCGACCCGGCCGCCTGGAGTTCCCGGCAGGCCAGGACGCGCGCCTCGGCCGTGTGCGTTCCGACCGGGTTGGTGAGGATCGCCGGCACGAGCAGCGCCCGCGACCGCAGGCGCCCCTGATCGACCGGCGGCACGCTCATCGGCCGCGTGGCCACGTCGTCGGGGGAGAGTGACATCTGCATCGCGGTGTTCGGCCAGTTCCTTGCTGGCGCCGAAGTTGCTGCCGTACGCGATCACGAGATGGCGGTAGGCGCTCGCTCCCGGGATCTCCGTCGGTTCCCCCCAGTCGCGCGCGGGGCCGGAAGCGCGGGCGGGGGCAGGAGCCGGGGCGGGGCCGGCCGGGCGGTCGCGCCGCGCCACCGCCGCCTGCGGGCGCCCGTCCCGCTCGCGCGGCAGGCGGGTGACCGGGACCGCGGCCGGCTTCGTGCTCACCACCGTGTTCTTCGTCACGGCCGCGCCGGGCGCGATGCGCAGCCGGTAATGCCGGTAGATCTCGAACAGGACGACGCGGAGCATCATGAACGTGACCTCCTGCGCCATGCACTGCCGCTTCCCGATGGAGAACGGGATGAAGGCGTGCTGCGGCCGGCCGGCGACCTTCTCCATCGCGAAATGCTCCGGGTCGAACCGGTCCGGCTCCGGGCCCCAGTAGCGCGGGTCGCGCTGCGCGGCGAGCGCCCCGACGAGGATGATGTCGCCCTTCCGGATGCGGTACCGGCCGAGCGTCCCGTCCTTGAGGCTGCGGCGGATGGTGACCGGCAGCGGCGGGTAGATCCGCATCGTCTCCTTGATCACCTGCGTGGTGTACGTCAGCGCCATCAGGTCGTCGTACCGCAGGTCGTAGCCCGGGTCGCCGCCGGTGATCCCGTCGATCTCGGCGATCAGCTTCTCCTCCACGTCCGGGTGCGTGGCGAGGACGTAGGCGAGCCACGCGGCCGTGATCGACGGGCCGTTGAAGCCGTTGGACAGGTGCATGAGGACCTGGTCGCGGATGGTCTCGGCGTCGAGCAGCTCGCCCGTCTGCGGATCCGGCGTGCTTACCAGGCGGCTGAGCAGGTCCGTCTGCTGCCCCAGCGGGCAGGTGTGCATCCGGGCGCGCACCAGCGCGCCGGCCGTCCGGAACAGCTCCTCGTTGTGGCGGCGGTAGGCCTTCCGGCGCGCCCGGCGCGCCCGCCCGGCGAGGAGCGTGAAGTCCGGGCGGGGCTCGGCGGCGCGCAGGATGCTCTCCTTCGTGCTGGCCGGGACGGCCGCCGCGAACGGGTGCGGGTCGCCGCTGGCCCCGTGCCCGTCGAGCAGGCCGAAGTCGTAGGCGCACGCGCCGCGCCCGGAGACCTCGAGCGCGTAACGCTCCAGCCAGGCGCGCGCGTCGAGCGGCTCGTCGTCCGGGATCGCGGACCACGCGGCGACGAGCTTGCGGGCCTGCTCCTTCATCCGCTCGAGTTGCGTCCGCTGATGCGCGGGCGAGTACCACGGCAGCATCACCCGGCGGATCCGCTCGTAGTGCTCGCCGTCGCCGATCACCGAGATGCCGCCGCCGCGGGAGTTGCTCAGCTGGTCGAAGAAATTGATCTCCTCGACCCGCTTGCCGAACCGCTCCTCGTCCGCCGCCACCTCGTCGAGCAGCTCGGGGTCCGAGACGACGACCAGCCGCCACTTCTTCGTCGGGATCCCTACCGCGTAGATGTGCCCGAACCGGCGGTAGTAGCCCAGCTGGGTGTCGTTGTCGTTCAGCAGGCCGAAGTTCGCGAACCGCTCGCCCCGCGGCACCAGCCAGCGGACCGCGTACGGGATCTCCAGCGGGCCGTCACCGTGGGCCTCGCCGTCACCATCGCTGCTGATCTCCCGCAGCTCACGGCCGGTCAGGCGGAACGAGGAGCTGCCGAGGCCGACGATGTCCCCGTCGGACAGCGCCGCGGCTGTGACGCGCCGCTCGTTGACGAAGGTGCCGTTGCGGCTGTCCAGGTCCGCGATGTGGTACCCGCCCGCCACCTGGCGCAGTTCGGCGTGATAACTGGAGACGCTGAGGTCGGGAACCACGATGTCGTTGTCCGGTGCCCGGCCGATGCGCGAGGTCCCCGCGGGCAGCGGCCACACCAGGCCCGGCCCGCGGCCCGGCGCCGCCGGCCCTGGCTTCAGCAGGGGCTGCCGCGACGGGGCGGTGTCACCGGGGGCGCAGCTCAGGGCCGGCCCGTCAGCGGGATCGCTGAGCCGGACCAGGCATTCCCCGGTGATCTCGATCCGGTCGACCCGGCTCTCCCCGGCGTAGATGCCGTTGGTGCTGCCGTTGTCCGCCAGCGTCCAGCGGCCGTCCTCCACCCTGAGCACGGCATGCTGCCAGGACACGCGGGGATCGGAGATCACGATGTCGCACAGCGGATCGCGGCCGACCAGGTACGCGGGACCTGCCGTCAGGCTCCGGCCGGATCCCTCGGTCCGCACCACGAGCGGCGGTGCGGTCCCCGCGGCAGGGGACTTCCTGATGGCCATGGGTTCGCTCATTCCTTACCGGCGCTTCCCGGGCCACGCCGGGCCGGGAAGGTTGCAGACAGTGGACAGAGCCGGGAGGAGCTGAGCTGATACAGCGAAATCGGACGGAGGTCCCCGGGGAGAAACCTGGCGGTCTAGGGCGTGCGCGGGTGACGGTCACGGCCCGGGAGGTGGTGGGTGGCGAGCCGGGTCCCGCCGCGCTGGCGCTCGCCGGCGCTGGCCCGCATGGCCGGGATGGTCTCGCTGGTGACGAGCCCGCGCTCGCCGGTGAGCTCGTCGATGACGGAAAACGCCGTGGAAATGCGTTCGGGGGTATCGATGACGATGGTGACGGCGGGGACGTGGCGGCCCAGTTGCAGAAGGCGATCGCCGTGCGGCGCGTGATCGCCGTGAAAGCCCCAGATACCGCGCAGGGTGGTGGCGCCGCTGAGGCCGGCCGAGCGCAGTCGGCGGATGATGGCGCGGTGGATCGGCTGGCCCTGGTGCTGGGTCGCCTCCGAGGTGTAGACCATGAGTTTCTGCCACAGGGCCATGCCGTGCTCATCGGTGCCGGGCAGGGCCTGGGGGGTGGCGAGGAGCCGGCCGTCCCGCTTGCAGATGCGGACGCGCTCGACGGTGAGCAGCGGGCGGCGCAGCAGCGTGCCGAGATCGGTGAGGACCCCGCCGATCCGCACCCCCGAGCCGACGGCGATGACCATCATCGGGACCTCGGCGTTCCGGCTGAAGAACGCGGCCCGCTCCCGGCGGCCGTGCGCCGTGCCGTCGACGCCGAGCAGCGCGGTGGCGCCGTCGATGCCGCGGCGGTGCAGCAGGTCGCAGACCGCCATGAAGGCGGGCACGCGGCCGGCCCGTTCCTGGCGGCCCAGGTAGACGGTCAGCTTGGTTTCCTCGTCCGGGTCCGCGGACAGGGAGACGGGACCGGTGACGTCGGCCAGCAGCCTGGCCCGCTCCAGGGTGACCAGGCCGGTGCGGTTGAGTTCGGTGGTCCGGGTGAGAACCGTTTCGATGCGGGGCCGGGTGTCCACCGCGATCGCGATCAGCGGCAGGTCCTCGGACAGGGTCAGGGAACGGTCGGTGCGCAGGTGGTGCCTGAGGCCGAAGCCCTCGGTGCCGCGGAGCAAGATGCTGGCCGCGATCTCGTGCCGCCCGTACAGTTCGAGCAAGGCGTCCGCGACGAAGCCGCTCCCGCTCCGGTGGCGTTCGCCGAAGTAGCTGGTCAGCTTGAGGCAGTCGGCGCTCACAGGTGCGTCCCGGCCAGCCGGCCGAGCGCGGCGGCGGCGATGCCGAGAGCCAGGCTGCCGATCACGTTGACCGCCGCCGTGCGGTGCTGGCGTTCCTCGGTCAGCCGCTGGGTCTCCAGCATCCAGGTGGAGAACGTGGTGTACGAGCCGACCGCGGCGGTGCCGGCCAGCAGCGCCGCGTCGTGACCGAGGGCCAGGCCGGTGATCAGGCCCAGGATCACCGCCCCGGAGATGTTGACGGCCAGCGTGCCGGCGGGGAAATCACGGTCGGCCGTGGCGGCCACCACGCTGTCGGCCAGGAACCGGATCACCGAGCCGGCCCCGCCGATCAGCACCACCGCCACCCAGACCAGTGCGCTCACCGTCGCACCCGCACCCGGCGGACCGTCGCGGTGGCCACGTGGATCGCGGCGTAGCCGGCCGCCACGCTGGCCGCGGCGTAGCCGGCCGCCAGGCCCCAGGCCCGGGCGTCAAGCATCTGGAGGATCTCCACCTGCATCGTGGAGAACGTGGACAGCCCTCCGCACAGGCCGGTGCCGAGCAGCGGCCGCCGGTAGCTGGACAGCGGGAGGCGTTCGGTGAGCCGGGTGACGAAATAGCCGAGCAGGAACGCGGCCCCGATGTTGACGGCGAACGTGGGCCACGGCCAGGCCGTCGCCGGATGGGGGAACGCCTCGGCCAGCGCGGCGCGCAGCAGCGTGCCGAGCGCGCCGCCCGCGAAGATCGCGGCGATTTCCCGCCGGTCGGCCCGGGGCAGTGCCTGTCGGCCGGACGATCCGGCCAGTTCCGCGGATGGCTGCTGCACGCGAAAGGCTCCGTTCCCGTCAGGGGCAGCGAGTCTATTCGAGATGCCGGACTGTCCCGGATCCGGGTCAGTCGGGCCGTTCCCCGTCCCGGGCGGGGCGGGAATCGTCCGATTCTGGAACAGCCCGGCCGCATGCCCGCCGTTACCGTCGGCTATGAGGGCCGCCGTCGCGGGCCGGCCCTGGAGGCAGACGTCAACCACCGGAGGTAGCGATGAAGGCGCTGGTGTACCACGGACCGGGGCGCAAAGCCTGGGAAGAGGTCCCCGATGCCACTATCCAGGAGCCGACCGACGTGGTCGTGCGGGTCGACACCACCACGATCTGCGGCACTGACCTGCATATTCTTCAGGGTGACGTGGCGGCCGTGACCGACGGCCGCATTCTCGGCCACGAGGCGGTGGGCACCGTCACCGAGGTCGGCGACGCGGTCACCGGGTTCCGGGCCGGCGACCGGGTGCTGGTCCCGGCCATCACCAAGTGCGGCCGCTGCGCGTACTGTCAGCGGGGGATGCCGTCGCACTGCCAGACGGTCGGCGGGATCGGCTGGATCTTCGGCCACCTGATCGACGGCACCCAGGCCGAGACGGTCCGCGTGCCCTACGCCGACACCTCGCTGTACGCCGTGCCGGACGGCGTGACCAACGAGCAGGCCATCTTCCTGGCCGACTCGCTGCCCACCGGCTACGAGGTCGGGGTGCTGGCCGGGCAGGTCAGGCCCGGCGACACGGTCGCCGTGGTGGGCGCGGGCGCGGTCGGCCTGTCGGCCATCCTGACCACCGGGCTGTGGGGGGCATCCAAGGTCATCGCAGTCGACACGAACAAGTTCCGGCTGGAGAAGGCGCTGGAGTTCGGCGCCACCGACGCGGTGGAGGTCGGCCCGGGCACGGTCGCCGAGGTGATCGCGCTCACCGACGGGCTCGGCGTGGACGTGTCCATCGAGGCGGTCGGCTACCCCGAGACGCTGCTGACCGCGGCGTCGCTGGTCCGGCCCGGCGGCTCGATCGCCAACATCGGGGTGCACGGCACGCCGGTCGAGCTGCCGATGCAGGACATGTGGATCCAGAACGTGCGGCTGACCATGGGCCTGGTGGACACGGTATCCATCCCCACCCTGCTCAAGATGGTGGCCAGCGGCCGGATCCCGGCCGAGAAGATGGGCACGCACTCGTTCACGTTCGGCCAGATGGACGAGGCCTACGACGTGTTCAAGCACGCGGCGGCGAACTCCGCGCTGAAGGTGGTCATCACGCCGTCCTGACTCAGGGGCGCCGCGGGGGAGGCGGCGGCTCAGGCAATGTAGCTGATGCCGAACGCGTCGATCTTGCGGTACAGCGACGAGCGGGCGATGCCGAGCATGGCGGCGGCCTTGTAGCGGTTGCCGCCGGACTCGTACAGCGCGTGGATGATCGCGTCACACTGCGCGGCCTCGAGCATGGACATCTTGCGCGGCTGCCGCTGGAAGCACAGCAGCGGCAGGTCCGGCGGCTGGATCTCGCCGACCGGCTTGCGGGCGGCCACGTACCTGAGCACGTCCTGCAGCTCGCTGATGTTGCCCGGCCAGGCGTATCCCTCCAGCACCCGGATGACCTGGACGCTGAGCCGCAGCGACTGGCGGACCGCCAGCTCGCGCAGGATCGACAGCGCGATGTCGCCGATCTCGTCGTTGCGGTAGCGCAGCGCGGGCACCCGGGTGATCTGGTGGAAGTGCCGCAGCAGCAGCCCGTAGGGCCGGGTCGCGTCCACCGCCGGCGTGCCCACGCACGCCACCACCAGCGGCGGGGAGGGCAGCGCGACCAGCGGCCGCAGCGACTCGTCCAGGCGGCGCGCGCCCAGCGGGGTCAGCCCGTCGATCCCGTGCAGGAGCAGCAGGCGGGGACGGTCGTGGCCGCGGTGCAGCAGGCCGGCGACGGGATCGTCGCCCGCGGTCCCCGAGTCGGCCTCGAACGGCGCGCAGCTCACCGTGACCACCTGACCCTGCGGGAAGGCCTGCCGGAACTGGGCCAGCACCAGCGTCCGCTTGCCCACCCCCGGCTCCCCGATCAGCAGGTGGTTGCGGCCCTGCCGGACGCTCGCGGCGACCTCTTGCCTGGCCCGCAGGAACGGCGTCATCAGCTCCTGGTTCGCCCGGATCCGCGCCTCGGCGTGCATCCGGCGCAGGCTGGCCGGGTCCCGCAGGTCCTTGGCGTAGTCCCGGCGGGCGGTCGGCGCCACGTGCGAGCCCTGGCGGCGCACGGCCTCGGGCGGGCCGGCCGGCGCCCGGCGGCCCGCCGGACCGCCGGTGAGCAGGCAGCCGATCAGTTCCCCGGCCAGGTAGACGCCCTCGGTGGTGATCGCCGCGCAGCCGCCGGACGGCAGGTCCACGTGCTTGACCGCGAAGTCCGGGGAGGTCAGGCCCGCGAGGGACAGGTCGCTCAGCACCCGCAGGTCGGCTGGCTCGAGGCGGCGGGCGCCGGCGTTGGTCAGCATCCAGTCGCCATCGGTGGCCAGCGCCCACTCGCCGTCGCGCTCGCCGCAGCGGCCGAACCGGTCCAGGATCACCCGGGACCGGCGGTGCGGCTCGTCGGCCATCCGGTCGGCGATCCGCTGGGCCAGCATCCTGGCCAGCGGGAGCGCAAGCGCGGTCTCGTCCGACTGGTGCCCGACCACCACGACGGCGCCGCAGGCGGTCTCGTGGTGCGGGCCGGGCACCAGCGACGCGGCCTCGCTGAGGACCATCAGCTCGGAGTGGTAGTGCTCGGGCCCGCAGATCACGACGTCGGCCCGCTCGTGCAGGGCGACCGAGGCCGCGGTGGTGCCGACCGCGCGCTCGGCGTACTCGTACCCGGGCACCAGCAGCACCCCGTCGAGCAACCGGGCCAGCAGGCTCCCGCCGTCGCGGCGGACCCGCACCACGCCCGCCGCGTCGATCAGGACCACCGACGCCTCGGCCTCCCCGTTCACCTTGAAGAAGTCGTCGAACACCTCCTCGGCGCAGGCGACCGCCAGCGCCGCCTGGCCCGGATGGCCGGTGAAGCGGGCCGCCAGCCGGCCGGGATCGACGCCGTGCCGCCGGGAGCGCTGCCAGGACGCGAGAACTTCGGCGCGGACGCTGCCGGCCAGGGCCGGATCGTCTGGCAGGGCCGGGTCGGGCCCGGAGGCCAGGAACGACCGCCGCGCCGCCTCGATGGCAACGACGCTAGCCACCCTCCGACGCTAACCGGGCCGGAACCTTCCGGGTGTCCCAGCCTGAGGCACCCAGAGGGCGTCAGGCCGCCTGCGGGTAGAGGCCGCGGACGCCGCCGGACAGCCCGGCCAGGACCATCTTGGAGATCTCGTCGGCGACGATCTCGGCGTCGCCTGCCTCGATGCCGTCGAGCGCGATCCTCGCGATGTCGGCCGGATCGGACTTGGGCGCGCTGACGTGCCTGGTCATATCGGTGTCCATGTAGCCGACGTGCAAGGACGTCACCCGGGTGCGCTGGGCCGCCAGTTCCAGGCGCAGCGCGTTGGTGAGCGACCACTCCGCCGCCTTGGCGGCGCAGTAGGCGCCGGCGTCCGGGAAGCTCACCCAGGACAGCGCCGACAGGACGTTCAGCACCGCGCTCTGCTCATGCCGGGCGAGCTGGGGGGCGAAGGCCCGGGTCACGGCCAGGGTGCCGAAGAAGTGGGTGTCCATCTCGAGCCGCACGCCGGCCAGGTCCCCGGTGAGCAGCGAGGTCCCGGTCGACGAGCCCGCGTTGTTGACCAGGATGGCCACGCCGTGCGTGGCGGCGGCCGCGGCGGCCACCGAGCCGGGGTCGGTCACATCCAGCGCGATCGGCGTCACGCCGGGCAGGTCCACCGTGGCCGGGTCGCGGGCGCCGGCGTAGACGGCGGCGCCCCGGTCGCGCAGCTGCCCGGCCAGGTGGCGGCCGAAGCCGCGGTTGGCTCCGGTCACGAGCGCGGTCTTTCGGCTGATGTCCATCGGGCTCATCCTCTCCTGAGTAGGTTTTCCCAACTTAGCATGGCTGGATACGGAAATCCAACGCAGGTATGCTGGGGTCATGGCCAAGATCCCCGAGTCGAGCTGCTCGATCGCCCGCAGCCTGGGCGTGCTCGGCGAGCGGTGGACCTTCCTGATCCTGCGGGAGGCCTTCCTGGGGGCGACCAGGTTCGCCGAGTTCCGGGATCGGCTCGGCGTCGCCCCGGACGTCCTGTCCGAGCGGCTCGCGACGCTCGTGGAGTACGGGGTGATGGAACGCGAGCCCTACCGGGAGCCGGGGGCCCGGCCCCGGTCCGCCTACCGGCTGACCCCGGCCGGCCAGGAGCTCCAGGTGGTCCTCAGCGCGCTGCAGCAGTGGGGCGACGAGCACCTGCCCCGGCCCGAAGGCCCCAGCATGCTGCGGCGGGTGCGGGGCACCGGCCGGCCGGTGCGCGTGGGCTACCTGGACGAGCGCGGGCGGGAGGTCCAGCCCGCCGATGTGGCCGTGATCCCGGCAGGCCCGTACCCTCGCTAGGGACAGGGCCGACTGGAGGGCAGGGAGCGATGATGACCGATCAGCGGGTCACGGTGACGATCACCGGCGGGATCGCGGACGTCCGGCTGAACCGGCCGGAGAAGCGTAACGCCCTCGACCCGGCGATGTTCGCCGGGCTGGTCACGGCGGGCGAGCGTCTCAAGTCCGAGCCCGGCGTCCGCGCGGTCGTGCTGTCCGGCGAGGGGCCTGACTTCTGCGCCGGCCTGGACTTCGGCTCGTTCCAGGCGATGCGGGACGGCGAGCGGCTCAGCCTCCAGGCCGACCTGCCCCCGGGTCACGGGCCGGCCCGGGCGACCGGGCAGCGGGCCGCCTACGTCTGGACCGAGATCCCGGTCCCGGTCATCGCGGCCGTGACCGGTAACGCCCTGGGCGGCGGCCTGCAGATCGCGCTCGGCGCCGACATCCGCATCGTCGCGCCGGACGCGAGGCTGTCGGTCCTGGAGATCAAGTGGGGCCTGGTGCCCGACATGACCGGTAGCCAGCTGCTCCCCGAGCTCGTCGGCCGCGACGTCGCCAAGGAGCTGACCTTCTCCGGGCGCGTCGTGCGCGGCGAGGAGGCCGTGGCGCTGGGCCTGGCGACCCGGGCCGATCCCGACCCGCGCGGGGCCGCCCTGGAGCTGGCCCGTTCGATCGCCGGCCGCAGCCCGCACGCTATCCGGGCGGCGAAGCGGCTGCTGGACCTGGCGGGCCGGGCGGACCTGGAGACCGGGTTCGCCGCGGAGCAGAAGGAGATCGGCGCCCTCATCGGCAGCCCGAACCAGGCCGAGGCGGTGGCCGCCGAGTTCGGCAGGCGGCCGCCCCGGTTCACCGATCCCGGCTGAAGCGCCCTACGGTGGCGGCCTACAGGTGGTGCGCCGTCAGGTGCGCCCCGAGCACGTCGTAGCCGAAGTCGGCCACCGGATCGCGCCACACCGCATGCGCGTGGTTGGCCTGGCGCTGGGTGTTGTCGTACTCGATGAGCAGCCGCGGGCCCTGCAGCCGGTAGTAGACCGGCTGGCCCGGCTCGGCCGGCCCGGCCCAGGCCAGGTGCACCGCGTCCAGCGCGGCGTCGTCCAGGGCGGGTGACAGGCCGTCGGGGACGCGCCCCAGGTAGGTGGCCAGCAGCGCGCGCAGCATCTCCCGCTGCCCGGCGTCGAGCTCGGCGGCGGCCAGGCCCTTGGGCGCGCGGGTCAGCGCCATCAGCTGGTGGTCGGCGGCGTCATAGCCGGAGGCTGCCTCGGCGCCGTCGCCCAGCTGGGTCAGCAGCTGGTCCAGCCTCGGCTCGGTGAAGTGCCCGCGCCACAGGTCGCGCAGGAGGATCATCTGGTCCCCCTCGGACAGCTGCGCCCGGTTGCCGCCGATGATGTCGGACGGCGCCCGGCCGAGCAGGATGGCCCGGTCCGCCTGCCCGGCGTCGAGCGAGCGGACCAGCTCGCGGGCCAGGTCCTCGGTTCCGCCCAGGGGGCGCAGCGTTGCGGAGCCCAGCAGCGGCGAGGACGCCGGGTCGGCGCCGAAGAAGCACGGCGTCACCGCCCGGACCGCGCCGCCGGCCACCAGGTTGTTCAGCGAGACGTGGTGGCCGCCGAAGCGCCAGCCCCAGGGCCCGGCGCCGCCCGGCTCGCCGAACACCCGCAGGTAGTACATGCCCGGGTCGCGGCCCCGCTCGCGGCCCCAGTCCCTGATCCAGCCCTCGACGTAGTCGAGCAGGTTGTCCAGCCCCACGATGGTGGCCGCGGTGACGTACCCGGCGGCGGACAGCCCGCTGGCGACGAGCTGGTGGGCCAGCTGCTGCTGGGCCGGGCGCTGGGCGTGCAGGGTCAGGCCGCCGTGGTCGGTGGGGGTGTAGAACCAGGTCCTGCGCTCGGCGTCGGAGCCGGCGTCCGCGCTGGGCGCGCGGCCGGTGGCCACGGCACGCTGCGCGGGGTCCAGCGCGTCGAGCCAGGCGGCCGCGGCGGCGGCCATCCGGGCGGCGACCTCCCTGGCTGCGGTGTCCCTGCCTGTGGTGACTGGGCCTGTGGTGACTGGGCCTGTGGTGACTGGGCCTGTGGTGCCCGGGCCTGTGGTGCCCGGGCCTGTGGTGCCCGGGCCTGTGGCTGTCCCGGTGGTGTCCATCCTCCCAGTGTCCCCGGCCGGGCCCGGCGTCACACCGATCGCCGCACGCGGCGGCACCGGAGCTGTCACCGGCTCCGTTCGGCCTGAAAATCCCTGACCGAGGCCAGCTTGGCCAGCCGGGCCGCGGCGGGCATGTCCGGGGCGCCGGCCGTGCCCCCGGGCGCGCCGGCGGACAGCGCGCCGGCGGCGCACCCGAGCGCGGCCGCCTCGGGCAGGGGCAGGCCCCCGAGCAGCCCGGCGATCAGGCCGGCGTTGAAGCAGTCCCCGGCACCCGTCGCGTCCACCGGCGATACCGGCGGCAGGCTGACCCGCTGGCGGCCCGGCCCGTCGGCGCACAGCGCGCCCCGTTCGCCGAGCTTCACCACCAGCCTCGGCCCGGCGGCGGTGAGGGTCCCGGCGGCCGCGTCCAGGCTGGCCGCGCCGCCGAGATGCAGTGCCTCGGCCTCGTTGGGCAGCAGCACATCGGCCTGCGCGATCGCGGCGGACAGGTGCTCGTCGCCCCAGCGGCCGGCCGGATCCCAGTTGGTGTCCAGCGACGTGGTGGCGCCCGCGGCCCGGGCGGCCGCCAGCACGCCGGCCAGGCCGGGCCCGAGGCAATCCCGGAGCAGGAAGTACGAGCTGGCGTGCACGTGCCGGGCCCGGGCGAGCAGCGCGGCGGGGACGTCCGCCGCGGTCAGCGAGGCCACGGCCCCCGGGGCGGTCAGGATCGCGCGGTCCCCGCCCCGGGACAGCGCCACCGTCATGCCGGTGGGCGTGCCGTCGCGGATGACCACCGCGCCGGCGTCGACCCCCTCGGCGGCCAGCTGGTCCAGCATGAACTCCCCCGCAGGGTCGGCGCCGACCGCGGCGACCAGCGCCACGCTGAGCCCGAGCCGGGCCGCGGCGACCGCGGTGATGGCCGCGGATCCCCCGATGACCAGGGAGATGCTGCCGACCAGCTTCTCCTGCTGGCCGAAGGCGGGGGTCACGTCGTCGCCGAGGACGAGCACATCCGGGTTGGCGTCACCGAGCACCACCAGGTCATGCCGTGACAACGTCCACCCCGGCGTCTTCCAGCTGGGCCGCGTCCCCGGCGGCAATGCCGGTGTCGGTGACCAGGACGTCGATCTCGCCGGGGCTGCAGATCCGGGCGAAGGCGCGCTGGCCCACCTTGGAGCTGTCCGCGACGATGATCACCGTGCGGGCCTGCCGGCCCATCAGCCGGTTGATGCTCGCCTCTCCTTCGTGGTGCGCGGTCGCGCCGGCCACGGCGTCGATCCCGTCCACCCCCAGGATGGCCACGTCGAGCGTGACCTGCTCCAGCACGCCGGTGGCCAGCGGCCCGGTGAGCTCGTAGGACTGCGGCCGGGCCACCCCTCCGGTGGTCACGATCTTGATGTGCTGCCGGACCGCGAGCTCGGTCGCGATGTTCAGCGCGTTGGTGACCACGGTGATCGTCGGCGAGGGCCCGCCGGAGCTCAGGTCCGGACGGGTGGCCAGCGCCCGGGCCACCTCCGTCGTGGTGGTGCCGCCGTTGAGGCCGGCCACCTGGCCGGCCCGGACCATGCTCGCGGCCAGCGCGCCGATGCGCTGCTTCTCCGACGGGTGGCGCTCGGTCTTGTACCGCAATGGCAGGTCGTAGTTCACCGCCTGGGCCACGGCACCGCCCCGGATCCTGGTGAGCATCTGCTGGCTGGCCAGCTCGTCGAAGTCCCGGCGGACGGTCGCCGCGGACACGTTCAGCGCCTTGGCCGCGTCCTCCACCTGGAGCTGGCCTGCCGCGGCCAGCAGTTCCAGCAGCTCATTCCACCGGCGATAGCGGCTCACCCGCGCCTCCTCCCGCCAGCCCCGCGCCTCCGGCGCCAATGACACCGAGCAGCCGGGCCACCTCGGGCGCGACCGCATCGCGCCCGGCCGAACCATACCGCCTGGGATCGACCACCGCGGGCTCGGCCGACAGGTAGCGGCGGACGGCGGCGGTGAACACCTTGTTGAGCTGGGTCGCGATATTGATTTTCGTCATCCCGGCCCGGACCGCGGCGGCCAGTCCGGCGTCCGGGACGCCGGACGAGCCGTGCAGGACGAGCGGCACGCCTACGGCACGGCGGATCCGGGCGATGAGGCCGAGGTCCAGGACCGCGTCGCGGGTCAGCATGGCGTGCGAGCTGCCGACCGCCACCGCCAGTGCGTCCACCCCGGTGGCGGCGACGTAGCCGGCGGCCTCATCCGGGTCGGTGCGGGCCAGCGGCGAGTGCGCGCCGTTCTTGCCGCCGACCTCCCCGAGCTCCGCCTCGACCCAGATGCCCCGGTCGTGGCACCACCAGGCCACGTCGGCGGTGGCCCGGACATTCTCCTGGTACGGCAGCCGGGAGGCGTCGAACATGACGGAGCCCAGGCCGAGCCGGGCGGCCGCTTGGATCAGTTCCGCGCTGGCCGCGTGATCCAGGTGCACCGCGACGGGCACCGCGGCCGAGCCCGCGACGGCCAGGCAGGCGCGGGCGACGGGCTCCAGGGCGCCGTGGTAGGCGGCGCAGTTCTGGCTGATCTGGAGCACCACCGGAGCCCGGGCGGCCTCGGCCCCGGTGACGATGGCCTCGGCGTGCTCGATGCCGACGACGTTGAACGCGCCGACGCCGCGGCCGGCCGCGTGCGCCGGGCCGATGATCTCGCCCATGGCGACCAGCGGCATCAGCCGGCCTCGTCCCGGCGCAACGCCACCCAGCTCAGTGCCACCCGGCCCAGGGCCCTGGCGTAGTCGGCGTGGCGGAACTCCCCGGCCGCCGGCGCCGCGGCGGTCGCGGCGCCCAGAGCCGCCGCGTGCCGCAGCCGCTCGTCCCACGGGCGGCCGAGGACCAGCCCGTGGACCAGGGCCGCCGCCACCGCGTCGCCCGCGCCGGTTGCGTTCCCGGCCACCACGGCGGACGGCCTGGCCTGCCAGCGGCCGTCCCCGGTCGCGGCCAGCAGCCCCTCGGCGCCGAGCGAGGCCACGACGGCCTGGGCGCCGGCCATCCGGAGCTGGCCGGCCGCGTCCGCCACCGCCTCGGGGTCGGCGCCATCCGCGGTGGACAGCCGCCGCCCGGCCAGGGCCTCCAGCTCGGCCAGGTTCGGTTTCACGATGGCGGGACCGGCGGCCGCCCCGCACCGCAGGGCCTCCCCGTGCGCGTCGAGCACCGCGGGCACGCCCGCCGCCGTGGCCATCTCGATCAGCGTGGCGTAGGTGCCGGCTGGCAGCCCCGGCGGCAGGCTGCCGGACAGTACCACCGCGGCGGATCCCGTTTCCAGGGCGCCCTGGTACCGGGCGCGGAACGCTTCGAACTCTTCCCCGCTGATCTGGGGGCCGGGCTCGCTGAACAGGGCGGTGCCGCCGCGGCCGTCGACGACGGTGAAGGTGCGCCGGGTCTCGCCGTTGACCGGGTTCAAGGCGGCCGGTATGCCCTCCTTGCCGAGGGCCGCCGCCACCCCGGTGCCGGTGATCCCGCCGGCCAGCCCCAGGACCAGGACGTCCACGCCCAGGGCGTGCAGCGTGCGGGCGACGTTCAGGCCCTTGCCGCCGGGGCGGGCGTGCACCGCGCTGGGCCGGTTCACCCCGGCCCAGTCCACGGCGGGTACGTGATGGGTGACGTCCAGGGCCGGGTTGAGGCAGACGACGGCGATCACGGCGTCCGGCTCAGCGGACCTCGAGGATGACCGAACGGGCCAGGTTCCGCGGCCGGTCCGGGTCGAGCCCGCGGCGGTGGGCGATCGCGACGGCGAGCATCTGCACCCGGACCAGTTCGGCCATCGGGTCCTCGTCGCCGGACCAGGCGGTGCCGCCGGCCGCGGCGATCTCCGCGCCCAGCCCGTCCGGCGGGGGCCCGAACAGCCACACGACGCTGCGCTCACCGGTCACCGCGACCGGGCCGTGCCGGTACTCCATGGCCGGGTAGGCCTCGGTCCACAGGCCGGCCGCCTCGCGCAGCTTGAGCGCGGCCTCGTTGGCCAGGCCGCAGGTCCAGCCGGTGCCGAGGAAGGTGAACTGGCAGGCGGCCAGCAGCTCGGGCGCCAGCGGCGTGGCCAGCACCCGCTCCGCCGCGTCCGCCGCCGGGCCGGGATCGTGCCCCAGGTGCGCGCGGAGCAGGGCCAGTTCGGTGGTGGCAAACCGGGTCTGCACCACGGATTCCTCGTCCGCGAAGCCCAGGTCGATGACCTCGCCGGCGGCCTGCGCCACCGGGGTCCCGGCGGCCGCGGTGATCGCGACCGTGGGCACGGTGCCGCGCAGCCGGTCCAGCAACTGCAGGATCTCGGTGGTGGTGCCGGACCGGGAGAGCACCAGGACCCGGTCGTAGCGGCGCCCCCGCGGCATCTCCGAGGCGGCGAACGCGTCGGTCTCCCCGTGCCCGGCCGCCTCCCGGGCCGCCGCGTACGACTGCGCCATGAACCAGGAGGTGCCGCAGCCCGCGACCGCGACCCGCTCCCCCCGGGCCGGCAGGGATCCCGCCACGTCCGCGGCCCCGGCCAGCTGCCCCGCGCGGCGCCAGCAGGCTGGCTGCGAGGCCAGTTCCTGCTCGGTGCGGCTTTCCGCGGCTGCATCCTCCTGCATCTGCGATTCCCTCCTCGGGTCAGGTCCCGGCGAGCCCGGTGGCGGCCACCGAGCGGACGAAGTAGCGCTGGGCCAGGAAGAAGATCACCAGCATGGGGACGAGGCTCATTACGTTGCCCGCCATCAGCAGGGTCCATTCGGTCTGGTGCGCGCCCTGGAACGTGGCCAGGCCGAGCGGCAGCGTCATCTGGTTCGTGGACGTGACGGCGATCAGCGGCCACAGGAAGTTGTTCCAGGAGTCCAGGAACGTCAGCGCGGCCAGCGTGGCCAGCGCCGGGGCGGCCAGCGGCAGCACGATCCTGATCAGCACCGTGAGCCGGCTGGCCCCGTCGACCCGGGCGGACTCCTCGTATTCCAGGGGCAGGGTCCGGAAGAACTGGCGCAGGAAGAAGATGCCGAACGCGGTGGCCGCGTTCGGCAGGATCAGCGCGCCGATGTGGTTGATCCCCACCCCGGCCAGCACGTGCACGCCGAGCCATTTGACGATGATGAACTGCGGGATCATCGTGACCTGGAACGGCACCATGAGCGTGGCCATGATCACCGCGAACAGGGCGGTCCGGCCGAGGAAGCGGAACCGGGCGAAGGCGTACCCGGCCAGCGAGCACAGCACCAGGTTGCACAGCACGGTCGCCGTGGCGACCACCGCGCTGTTCAGGAAGAACCGGCCGAACGGCGCGCTGGCCAGCGCGTCGCTGTAGTTGGCGAACCGCAGGGTATGCGGGACGAGCACCGGCGGGAAGTGCAGGGCCTCGGCCGGGGTCTCCACGGAGGTGATGAGCAGCCACGCGAACGGGAAGAGCAGCACGACGGTGGCCGGGAGCAGCACCAGGTGCCAGGGGCTGAACGGCAGCCGCCGGCGCCTGGCGGGCGGCGGGCCCGGGCGGGCCGGGGACCGCACCCCGCCGCGAGCAGGGGCCGAGGTGGCGCTCATGACCGGTAATACGTGAGCCGCCGGCCCACCCGGAACTGGATGACGGTGACCACGATGATGACCAGGAACAGGAAGTAGGCGATGGCGGACGCGTAGCCGAAGTTGAACTGCTGGAAGGCCTGGTTGTACAGGTAGTAGACCAGCACCGTGGTGGCGTTGAGCGGACCGCCCTGGGTGCTCAGGTACACCTCGTCGAACAGCTGGAGCGCGTTGATCGTCAGCCACACGGCCAGGAACAGCGTGGCCGGGCTGAGCAGCGGGAGCGTGATCCGGCGGAACGCCTGCCAGGGGCCGGCCCCGTCGATCGCGGCGGCCTCGGTCAGCGCCTGCGGGACCCCCTGCAGGGCGGCGAGGTAGATCACCACCGCGAAGCCGGTCCAGCCCCAGATCGTCATGATCACGATCACGTAGAGCGCCTGCGACGGCGAGTTGAGGAACGGCTGCGGCGGTATGCCGATCCGGCCCAGGAAGTAGTTGACCACCCCGTAGGACGGGTCGAACAGCCAGATGAAGACGATCGCCTCGCTGATCGTGGAGATCGCCATCGTCGCGTAGGCGGCGGTCCGGTAGAAGTTGATGAAGCGGATCTGCCGGTTCATCGCCACGGCCAGGAACAGGCCCACGGCCATCGTCCCTGGC
>Ga0335069_10004786_pt1 | contig 19972 bp, 14 predicted proteins | sample Lox_Sample_11_FD_206714 | JGI IMG/M metagenome (GOLD analysis project Ga0335069, IMG submission 206714) | Soil microbial communities from Loxahatchee National Wildlife Refuge, Florida, United States - Lox_Sample_1.1 | ecosystem: Environmental > Terrestrial > Soil > Wetlands | place: USA... | reverse complement strand
GCGCCAACCCCGGCTGCGCCCGCTCGTGGCGGATCTGGTGGATGTTGGCGCCACACGCCGCGATGCACGTGACCAAGCGCTGCAGCTCGCCCGGGCGATCCTGCAGCAGAGTCGTGAACCGAAACAGTCGGCCCTCGTGCGCCAGGCCGAGGTTGATGATGCGGTCGAGCAGGTTGGTGTCGATGTTGCCGCCGGAGATCACCACGACCACCTTGTCGCCCGCACCCGTCACCCGTCCAGCCAAACATGCCGCCAGGCCGACGGCGCCGGCGCCCTCGACCACCGTCTTGGCGCGCTCCAGCAGCAGGAGCACCGCGTCGGCGATCTCCGCATCGCTGACCTCCACGGCGTCATCGACGGCACCCTGGATGATCGCAAACGGTTGCGCGCCAACCGACCGAGTCGCCAGTCCATCGGCAATGGTGTCGACGCGCTCGAGCTCGACGCGCGCCGCCGCCCGCAGGCTGGCTTGCAGTGACGACGCGCCGGCGGCCTGCACTCCGATGATGCGCGCCCGGCTGCCGGCGCCGCGCAGCGCCGAGATGATCCCCGCCAGCAAGCCGCCGCCGCCGACCGGGACGACCACGGTGTCGACGTCCGGCACTTGGTCGAGCAGATCCAGCCCCAGCGTCCCCTGCCCGGCGATCACGTCGGCGTCGTCGAAGGCATGCACGAAGCTCGCACCCTGCTCCGCCGCCAACGCCTCGGCGTGCTGGTACGCCTCGCTATAGTCGCGTCCCGCCAGCACCACGCGCGCGCCGTAGCCGCAGGTCGCCTCGACCTTGCTGAAGGCCGCCGTCTCCGGCATCACCACGGTCGCCGCAACCCCGGCCATGCGCGCCGCGTACGCCACCCCTTGGGCGTGATTGCCGGCCGAGGCGGTGATGACGCCGCGCGCGCGGGCAACATCGTCGAGCACCTGGATCTTGTTGAGCGCGCCGCGCACCTTGAACGAGCCGGTCTTCTGCAGGTTCTCCAGCTTCAGGTGGATCTGCCGCCCGCACAACGCGCTGAAGGTCGTGCTCAGATCGACGGGCGTGGTCTTGACGATGCCGGCGGCGCGCGCCCGGGCGGCGCGGATGCGATCGATGGCGATGGTCACGTCAGCAAGATCGGGGCGCCACGTCCGCTGCCGGCCCTACTTCTTCGCGCCGCCCCAGCTTTTGAGATACTTCGTCAGACTGCCGACCAACGACTCATCCTTTGCTTCAAGACTGCGCCGCGGCGGCGTGGCAGGCGGCGCTTGCGCGCCCCACCAAACGATCTCGCCAAGCGCCACCTGGGTCACGGCGCAGATCATCGGAATCAACCGTTCCTGGATGAAGAACTGGTCCGGCACGACGGTGTCATCGAGCAGCAGATCCGCCTGTCGAAGATGATTTTCGGCGCCGGCGTTCAGGCTCGGCATCGGCACGACGTCGACGACTTGCGACAGACGCGCGTGCAGCCCACCCTCTTCCATGCGGCCGAGCGCTTCGTCGACGCGCCGGCGCGCGTCGTCGTCGGGTGTGTCGACCATGAACGACAACGAGAGGTACTTGAGCCGCGAGCCGCCGCTCTTGGCGCGCGAGATCTTGCACAGTCCGGCAATCGCGGGCGGCGCCGGGCGGGGCACGGTGAACTCGAAGAACGCCAGCATTTCCTCTCTGGCGTACTGGTCGACGAACTCCTGCATGATGTCGATGGGCTGATCGTCTCTCACCGCGGCACCTCGCGCCCCCTTCCTACTACGTCTTGAGGCATGGTCAAGGATTTTCTGATACCCTTCGCCGCATCATGCGCGCGCAAGCTGACGACGCCGAGCGGTTGCGACTCCTGTACGAGCTGGGCTGCGCCTTTGCCGCGCGGGTGGATCTGCACGAGCTGAGCGCCGAGGTCGTCGCCCGCTGTCGCGAGGTGTTGCACGCTGAGGCCGCGTCGATCCTGTTGCTCGACGCGCCGCGCCAGGAGCTCTACTTTCCCTACGTCGCCGACGAAGACCCCGCCGTGGCGACGCGCTTGCTCAGCCTGCGCTTCCCGGCCGACCGCGGCATCGCCGGCGCGGTGCTGCGCAGCGGCCGTTCGGTGCGCGTCGACGACGTCGCCAACGATCCGCGCTTCTACGGCGACGTCGACCGCCGCACCGGGCTGATCACGCGCACCTTACTGTGCGCGCCGCTGCATACCCATCAGGGCACCATCGGCGTGATCCAGGTGCTCAATCGGCGCGACGGTGAGGTATTCGCGGACGACGACCTGGCCTTTCTCGACGCCCTGGCGGGCAGCATCGCCGTGGCCATCGAGAACGCGCGCCTGTACGCCGCGCTGTCCGCCTCGGCGGCGCAACTGGCCGAGTACAACCGCACCCTCGAGCAACGCGTCGAAGCCCGCACCCACGAGCTGCGCGAGAAGAACGCCGAGCTGGAGCGCACCCTGACGCAGCTCAAGGAGACGCAGCAGCAGCTCATCGTGCAGGAGAAGCTGGCGTCGCTCGGCGCGCTCACCGCCGGGGTGGCGCACGAGATCAAGAACCCGCTCAACTTCGTCACCAACTTCGCGCAGCTCACCGACGAGCTGGCCGGCGAGCTGCGTGACAGCCTCGAAACGCACCGGGCGACGTTGGGGGCGGACGAGTTCCAGAACATCGACGAGGTGGTCGCCGACGTGCAGCTCAACGTCCGCAAGATCGGCGAGCACGCCGGCCGCGCCGACCGCATCGTGCGCGGCATGCTGCAACACTCGCACGCCAAGTCCGGCGACCGCGAGACCGTCGAGCTGAACGCGCTGCTGTCAGAATACGTGAGCCTCGCCTACCATGGCATGCGCGGGCAGGACGCGACGTTCAACCTGACGCTGCACACCGACTACGACCCCGCCGTCGGACAGGTCACCGTGGTCCCGCAAGACATCGGCCGCGCCATCCTCAACATCGTCCAGAACGCCTGCTACGCGCTGCGCGAGAAGCAAACCCAACTGGGTAATGGTTTCGTCCCGACGTTGCACGTGCGGACGACGCGCCTGGGCGGAGCGGTCGAGATCCGCATCCGCGACAATGGCAACGGCATCCCGCCGGAGGTCCGCGAGCAGATCTTCAATCCGTTCTTCACCACCAAACCACCGGGCGCCGGCACCGGGCTGGGCCTGTCCATTACCTACGACATCATCGTGCAGGAACATCAGGGGCAACTGCAGGTGGAGACGGCGGCCGGCGCCTATACCGAGTTCATCATCGTGCTACCGGCCGGTGCGGCGTGATCCACTGCTGCCGCTTGCGCTGAATCGGCGCCCGATGCACCCACCTGCCAGGCGCGCGCCACTTGCTGCGAATCGCTGGATCGCCCGACGGCGTGGCGCTTCAGGGTGCTTGACGCCGCCACGAATGCTGCGGCTGGCCCTGTCTCTCTGCCTTGGGCTGCTGAGTCGGTCGGTGCCGGCGGCCGAGCCGCTGGCGCTCACGCCCGTCACCTTCCTCCCTCACTGGGTCCCGCAGGCGCAGTTCGCCGGATACTACGTCGCCTGCGAGCGCGGCCTGTATCGCGCCCAGGGAATCGATGTGACGATCCTCACCGGCGGACCCGAACGTCCGGTCTCTGCCGCACTCGAGGGCGGCCAGGCCGACGTGGCGACGCAGTGGTTGTCCACCGCCATCCGCATGCGCGCCGGCGGCGCGCCCATCGTCAACGCGGCGCAAGTCGTCCAGCGCTCGTCGCTGATGCTGGTCGCCAAGCGGGCGAGCGGCATCCGTGAGCCGGCCGACCTGAAGGGCAAGAAGGTTGGCGTGTGGGAGGGCGATTTCTTCTTGCAGCCGCAAGCCTTCTTCAAGGCCTACCGGCTCGACGTGCGCACCGTGCCGCAGGGTTCCTCCATCAACCTGCTTCTGCGCGACGGCGTCAGCGCCGCCGTGGCCATGTGGTACAACGAGTATCATACGATCCTCAATTCCGGTCTCGATGCCGACGAACTGACCACGTTCTTCTTCGCCGACTATGGCCTCAACTTCCCGGAGGACGGCATCTACTGCCGCGCCGCGCTCAGCGCCGCGGTCTGCCGCGCCTTCGTCCGCGCCTCGCTGGACGGCTGGCAGTATGCCTTTGCGCATCGTGAGGAAGCCTTGGACATCCTCATGCGCTACATCACCGCGGCGCACCTGTCCGCCAACCGGGTGCATCAACGTTGGATGCTGGCGCGGATGCACGACGTCATCATGCCGGCCCCGGTCGCGGCACGCCTCGGGGTGCTGCAGCGCGTCGACTACGATCGCGTTGCTCGGGTGTTGCTCGACAGCGGCTCGATCGCCAGGGTACCGGACTTCGACGCGTTCTACACGGGGGCAGCGGCAGACTGATGCGCAACCGCGGCCTCGCCTTCAAGCTGAGCGTGCTGATCGTCACCGGCGGGGTCGCCGTGCTGGGGCTCCTCTTCGGCTACAACTATCGGGTCGTGCGCGAGATCGTCGTCAAGAACGCCGGCGACAACGCCCGTGCCGTCACCCTCACCACCGTCAATCGCGTCGAGACGGCCCTCACCTCGACGGAGAAGGTGCCGCAGAACCTCGCCGACTTCCTGGGGCACTCGACGTACACCGAAGCCGAGCTGCTCAAACTGCTGCGCGCGGTGGTCAAGAACAACCGCGAGATCTACGGCGCCACCGTGGCGTTCGAGCCGCATGCCTTCGACCCCGGCGCCGTCTACTTCGCGCCCTACGCGCATCGCCGCAACGACAAGATCGAGGTGCGGCGCCTGGGCGGCGACACCTATCGCTACTTCGCCGCCGACTGGTACCAGATCCCCAAGGAAACCGACCACGCCGTCTGGAGCGAGCCCTACTTCGACGAAGGCGGCGGCAACATCGTGATGTCGACCTACTCCGTGCCGTTCTACGGCGTCAGCGACGGCACGCGCCGCTTCCTCGGCGTGGTCACCGCCGACGTGTCCCTCGACTGGCTGGCATCCATCGTGTCCTCCGTGCGGCTCTCGCAACGCGGCTACGCCTTCATCATCTCGCGGAACGGCATGCTAGTGACCCATCCGATGCGCAGCCTGGTGATGAACGAGACCTTGTTCGGCCTCGCCGAGGCGCGCGACGACCCCAACCTGCGGCAGATCGGCCGCGCCATGATCCATGGCGACGCGGGCTTCGTGCCCACCGCATGCATCGGCCTGCCGGGCCAATGCTGGCTCGTCTATGCGCCGGTACCCGCCAACGGCTGGTCGGTCGGCGCCATGTTTCCCGAGGCCGACCTGCTCGCGGATGTTACCAACCTGAACCGCTCGATGCTCAGCCTCGCCGGCCTCGGCTCGCTCTTCCTGCTCATCGTCGTGGTCGCCGTGGCGCGCTCGATCACCGGACCGCTCACCGGCCTGACGCGCGCCAGCGAAGCGCTCGCCCGCGGCGACCTGGACAGCAGCTTGCCGGCCGTCACATCGGGCGACGAGGTCGGACGTCTGGCGGCGGCCTTCGCCCGCATGCAACGCGATCTCAAGCGCTACATCGAGGACCTGCGCGAGACCTCCGCCGCGCGTGAGCGCGTCGCCGCCCAGCTCGAAGAGTACAGCCGCACGCTCGAGCAGAAGGTCACCGAACGCACCCACGAGCTGCAGGACAAGAACGTGGCGCTCGAGTCCACCCTCACCCAGCTCAAGAGCACGCAAGAGCAGCTCATCGTCCAGGAGAAGCTCGCCTCGCTCGGCGCCCTCACCGCCGGCATCGCCCACGAGATCAAGAATCCGCTCAACTTCGTGACCAACTTCGCACAGCTGTCGACCGAGCTGACGCAGGAGCTGCGCACCGAGCTCGACGCGCACGCCGCCGGCATGGACGCCAAAACCCGCGACTACATTGCCGAGCTCCTCGGCGACCTCGAGCAGAACGTCGCCAAGATCAACGAGCACGGCAAACGCGCCGACAGCATCGTGCGCGGCATGCTGCAGCACTCGCGCGGCCAGTCCGGCGACTTCCAGCCGACCGACCTCAATGCCCTACTCCAAGAACACGTCGCCCTGGCATATCACGGCATGCGCGCGCAGGACGCCACGTTCAACGTCACGCTGGAAGCCGACTACGACCCGGCCGTCGGCCAGCTGCGCATCGTGCCGCAGGACATCGGCCGCGTCTTTCTCAACATCGTCAACAATGCCTGCTACGCCGTGCACGAGAAGCAGCGCCGCGTCGGGAGCACGTTCACGCCCACTGTGTCGGTGCGTTCGCAGGATCTGGGTGACCGCGTCGAGGTGCGCATCCGCGACAACGGCGACGGCATACCCCGTGCCGTCCGCGACAAGCTCTTCAACCCCTTCTTCACCACCAAGCCAGCCGGCAAGGGGACCGGGCTCGGCCTGTCGATCAGTCATGATATCGTCGTGCAGCAGCACCACGGCGAGCTCCGCGTCGACAGCCAGGCAGGCGAGTACGCGGAGTTTGTCATCGTGCTGCCGAGACAGCTACCGTGAGGGCCTGATGGAACCTACTGCGACCGAGTCACCCAGGAAGCCGATCAAGCTGCTGGTCGTCGACGACGAGCCCGACCTCGAGCTGCTGATCCGCCAGAAGTTCCGCCGCCAGATCCGCAGCGAGGAGTACCGCTTCGTGTTCGCGCGCAACGGCGTCGAAGCGTTGCACACGCTGCAGGCGCAGCCCGACATCGACATCGTGCTGAGCGACATCAACATGCCCGAGATGGACGGGCTGACGTTGCTCATGAAGCTCAACGAGCTGAATCTCCTGCTCAAGGCGGTGATCGTCTCCGCCTACGGCGACATGAGCAACATCCGCACGGCGATGAATCGCGGCGCCGCCGACTTCCTGACCAAGCCGATCGACTTCCAGGACTTTGAAGTCACCGTCGCCAAGACGGTCAAGCAGCTGGAGACCCTGCGCGCGGCGATGCGCGAGCACGATCAGCTGCTCGCCATTCGCCACGAGCTCGACATTGCCCGCGACATCCAGCTGTCGAGCCTGCCGCGCACCTTTCCGGCCTTTCCCGAGCGCACCGACTTCGACATTTTTGCCCAGATGCTCCCGGCACGCGACGTCGGCGGCGACTTCTACGACTTCTTCCTCGTCGACGCCGACCGTCTCGGGCTGGTCATCGGCGACGTCTCGGGCAAGGGCATTCCCGCCGCGCTGTTCATGGCCGTGAGCCGCAGCCTGCTCAAGTCGACGGCGCTCGAGGGCGGCTCACCCGCCGACTGCCTGCGTCACGTCAACGCCCTGCTCTGCTTGGACAATGCCTCCGAGATGTTCGTCACCGTCTTCTACGCCATCCTGAACACTCGCACCGGGGACCTCGCGTACAGCAACGGCGGACACAATCCCCCCTACATCCTGCGCCGCGGGGCGCCGCCGGAGGCGCTGCCCGGCACCGGCGATATGGTGCTCGGCGCCATCGGCGAGATGAGCTACCGCCTCAAGCAGGCGACGTTGGAGCCGGGCGATAGCGTGTTCCTCTACACCGACGGGGTCACCGAAGCGATGGATGAGAGCGGCCAGCTGTTCTCCGACCAGCGCCTGCGCACCTTCCTCGAGCACGTCCACGCCGCGACCCCCGAGCAGATCGTGCACGGTGTCATCGACGACGTGAAGCGCTACGCCGGCGCGGCGCAACAGAGCGACGACCTCACGGCACTTGCCGTCACCTTCCAGCCGGAACGGGCCTGAGCCGGTCAGCCGATGCACACTGCCGTCGCCATCACCGTCCGCAATCACCTCTCCGAGCTCGAACGCGTCGGCACCGTGGTCGAGCAGTTCGCGGCCGCCCACGCCATCCCGGCGCGTGTCGCCTTCGAAATCAATCTGGCGCTCGACGAGGTGCTCACCAACATCATTTCCTACGGCTACGACGACGGCGGCGAGCACGCCATCCACGTCAGCCTGTCGGCCGACGCCGGCCAGCTCGTCGTCTCGGTGGAGGACGACGGCCGCGCCTTCAATCCCCTCGACGCCCCCGCACCCGACGTCGACCAGTCCGTCGAGGCCCGACCGATCGGCGGGCTCGGCATTCATCTGGTGCGCAAGGTCATGGACGGGTTGGAGTATGCGCGGCGACAGGGTAAGAACCATCTGGTGATGAAGAAGGCGATTGTCGTTGATGGGTAGCAGCTCGGCGGACGAACGCGGTGGGCGTTGAGGGAGATCGATCTATGGAAATCACGGAGAGCAAGAAGAACGACGTTGTCATCCTCGGGCTGCAGGGCCGTCTCGACGCCAGCAACGCCGGAACGCTGGAGCAGAGAGTCTTGTCGCTGATCGCCGATGGCACCAGCCGCTTCGTCGTTGATTGCGCGCCCTGCTCGTCGCCGCCAAACGTCTGAGCCCCGCCGGCGGCACCCTTGCGCTCGCGGCGTTGCAGGCCTCCATCAAAGAGGTTCTCGACATCGCCGGCTTCTCCTCGATCTTCAAGGTCTACCGCAGCGCCGACGAGGCGGTGGCAGCGGTGCAGTAGACGGCGACTTACCAAGCTCGCGACGAATCGTATGGCCAAGCCCATGTTCTCAGCTGTCTGGTCTCGAATCGTGAATCATGTCGGCGATGGCTTTGCGACGAAGATGGGGCTCGACTTCACTTACGACGTCGATGGCGATCGGCTCGTTACAAGCCGAACAGCCTACCCATTGAGCCGCGCCAATTTCGAAGCTGCCTACGAACACGTACCCTTCGATGGGCCTGGCGACATCAGCACAACCATTCGTGGGCCGGCCTATGTTTGGGCGATCCTTCATGACCCCCGGATTCGGGGCAGCGACTGGTAGTCCACACGCACGTAACAAGCGATCGTTCGGTCTTGGCGCGACCGAACCAAATGACCTGGCGGCTCACGCTGCGCCGGCTCGAGCAAGCGTTCCTCACATCAACTACACAGACTAGACATAGGCGCGACGCAGCATGTCTGCCGCCGACTCGTCGAGTTGCTCGCCGCGCCGCACTTCCTCGAAGCGCGCCAACAGGTCCTCCGCCCGCAAGCGGCGCTTCTCCGCGCCGCGGAAGTCGTGAATGATGCGGCCGCGGTACATCATCACTACCCGGTCGCCGAGGTGCGCCGCCTGCTGCATCGAATGCGTCACCATCAGCGTCGTCAAGTGATCGCGCGCAATGACCTCCTGGCTGAGCTGGATCACCTGCTCGGCGCTGCGTGGATCGAGCGCCGCGGTGTGCTCATCCAGCAGCAGCAGCTCCGGCCGGCGCCAGGTCGCCATGAGCAGCGTCAGCGCCTGCCGCTGCCCGCCCGACAGCGTACCGATGGCGTTGTCGAGCCGGTCCTCCAGCCCCATGCCCAGACGTTGCACGCGCTCCCGCATCCCGTCACGGAAGCTGCCGCTCAACGCCCAGCCGAGCCCGCGACGCTGCCCACGGCGTGCCGCCATCGACAGGTTCTCGGCGATCGACATGTCCGGCGCCGTGCCACTGAAGGGGTTCTGAAACACACGCCCCACCAGCAAGGCGCGACGGTGTTCCGGCCAACGGGTGACGTCGTGCCCCGCGATACGGATGCTTCCTGTATCCACCACGCACGTCCCCGCCACGGCGTTGAGCAACGTCGACTTGCCCGACCCGTTGGTGCCGATCACGATCACGAACGAGCCCGCCTCGATGTCCAGGCTGACCTGCTGCAGGGCGCGCACCTCGTTCAACGTGCCCGGGTTGAAGGTCTTGGCAATGGCCCGCACCTCAAGCATGCGCGCCTCCGCCGGCGCGCGCGCGCAGGTGGGTGAGCAGGTTCGGCAGCACCAGCGCCACGAACACGAACGTCGCGGTGATCAGCTTCAGATCGTTGGGATTGAGCCCGGCGCGCAGCGCAATGGCGATCAACAGCCGGAACAGCACCGATCCCATCACCGCACCGATGATGACCAGACCGAGTTGCCGGGTCCCAACCAGCGCCTCGCCGATGATCACGCTGGCCAGGCCCCACACCACCATGCCGATGCCCATCTGCACGTCGGCAAAGCCCTGGTACTGCGCCAGCAACGCCCCCGCCAATGCGATCAATCCGTTCGACACCGCCAGCCCGAGCACGGTCATGTTGCCGACGTCGACCCCGAGCGCGCGGATCATCTGCGGGTTGTTGCCAGTGGCGCGCATCGCCGTTCCCAGATGGGTGCGAAAGAAGGCGTACAGCAACGCGCCAACCAGCGCAGTGATCGCCAGCACGGACAGCAACACCGCCAGATCGCGCGCCGCGACATCCCACCCCAAGACATCCAGGCTCGCAGCGCCGCCGAGGCCGCGCGTCGCCAAGGTTTCGGCCTGCGTCGCCAAGGTGGTGGCGGAGAGCAACGGCACGTTGCTCTTGCCCATCACGTGCAGGTTCACCGAGTACAGCGCCGTCATCACCAGAATCCCCGCGAGCAGCCCGTTGATCTTGAACTTGGTGTGCAGCACACCGGTGGTCGCACCCGCCAGCACGCCGCCACCGAAACCGGCCAGCGTCGCCAGCCACGGACTGGTCCCGTTGACCAGCAAGACCGCGGCAATCGAGGCGCCCAGCGTCGATGAGCCGTCGGCGGTGATGTCCGGAAAGTCGAACACCCGAAAGCTGATGAAGACGCCGAGCGCCAGCAACGATAGGATGAGCCCGACGGTCAGCGCACCGATGAGCAGGGTCATGTCAGTCTCGCTCGATCGCCACGTCGGTGATCGGCGCCATCCAGCACGCGCCGCGCACGAACTCGCTTTGTCCGGCACCGCTGATGGCACGGTCATCTGACAGCAGATGCAGGACGCCCTCAAGCGTCTCCGCCTCGAAGAGCGTCGACACCGTCGGCACCAGCTCGATCTCCCCCTTCTGCAGCGGCCGGTACGAGAACGCCGCGGCGTGGAAGTGTCCGGCCAGCGCCCCACCGGCGCGCAGCGGCCGCAGCAACGCCGACAGACCGACATGCTCGCCGCGCGCCGCGACCCCGACCACCAGCGCGACGCTGCGGGGAAAGGCGCGTTCGGGCGTGAACGACAGCCACTCGCGAATTTGCGGATGATCGAATGGCGCCGTCCCCTCGGCCGCCGTTGCCGGCGAGCGTCGCAGTGCGGCACCGACCAAGCCGGCCGACTCGGCGACCATGACCAGACCTGCCGCATCGGCACCGGCGATCCCGAGACCAAGCTCGGCCAGATCGGCCAAGCTGACGACGCCATGCTCGCGCGCCTCGAAGCGTGCGAGCTGCGCGAAGGCGCCCTCGCAGACCAGCGCGTAGAGCACCTGCACCGCCGGCACGAAGGCACCCGTGGCGGCGAGATAGTCGGGCACGTTGGACCCGTCGGTCGGCAGGTAGGCCGCGGCGCCGCCGGCCGCAAGAAACTCGCCGAAGCGCCCCCGACAATCGGCGAACGCCGAGCCGAAGGCGCCGAGACCCACGCCGAACGCCGTCGCCGGAAAGGATACCGTCCGGCACTGCGGCGCCGTGAAGCGGCAGCCGAGGAGATGCTCCGGCTCACCGACCAACCGGCACCGCAGCGTCGCAGCCGGTGCCAGGTCGAACACGTCGAGGGCCGCCGTCGTGTGCTCGATGCGTCTGCCCGTCCCGCCGCGGCCGGCGGCGGCGCCCGACAGGCTGGGCTCCCCCGACAGCAGCGCCTCGAGACCCGCGAGCTGCAGCACCGATTCCACCGCCGCCGATGGGTTGCACACGACAAACGAGCCCTTGATCCGTTGCAGCTGCTTGAAGAACTTGAGCAGCACGCGGATCCCGACCGAGCTCATGTACGACACCTCAGCCAGGTTGAGCCGAATGCGGTCCGCACCGCCGCGGATCGCTTCCTCGAGCGCGTTCGACAGGTGATCAGCCCAGTACGCGTCGAGCCGGCCTTTGACCTTCAGCTCGACGGCGTCGCCCCCGCGCTCCGTGGTAATCTCCACGCCCCGCCCTCCTCCAATCCTACCGTTGGCCGACGACCTGCGCGGCACGCTGCAGCAGGCGCGGCGGCACGGTCAGGCCCATCATCCGCGCCGCGTCCAGGTTGACCAACAGCCGCGTCGCACGCAACGGTTGAAACGGGATATGCGCCGGGCTCTCGCCGCGCATGATGCGCGCCGCCATCCGCGCTGCCTCACGGCCGCCATCGAAGTAGTCACGTGCCGCCACCACCGCGGCACCGCTCTCGGCATCACCGCTGAGGAAGCCGAACACCGGTATCTTGGCACGCCGGGCCGCCTGCGCAATGCTGACAAACGCCGTGGTCGTGAGATTCCCGCCGACCTGACAGACCGCGTCGACGCCGCGCCCCACCAGCGCCAGCGCGGCATCCGACACCTCGGCACTGGTGTTCGCCGCCACCGCGGTGAGGTGCATGCCGTGCCGCTCCGCCGCCTCGGCCACACGGTCTTTGTTGTAGACCGAGTTGACCTCCGCCGGCACGAACAAGGTACCGAGCTCACGCGCCTGCGGTAGACACTCGCGGATGATGTCCAACACCTCGTCGTACGCCGCCGTGGTGGGCACGCCGGTGACGTTCGGGCGATGCTCCTCGTTGCTCCGGCCGGCGCCCGCCGCAACGGCGTCGGCAACGAACGTGAAGACGATGGGCAGCGTGCCGCCGCGCTGCATGGCCGCCTGCAGCGTCGGCGTCGACAGCGTCATCAGCAGGTCGGCGCCATCGCTGCGCGCCGTGTCGACCAGTGTGCTGAGCGTCGGCATGTCCCCCTGCGCGTTGCGCACCCGCAGGCTGTAGTCGCGGCCATCCACGAGGCCGGCTTCTTGGAGCCCGGCGCGAATGCCGCGCTCCCCGTCTTCGACGTCCTGCACATTCACGTACTCGAGCAAGTCGATCTTCCAGGTCTTCGCCAGCGGCGCCGCCGTCGCGGTGGCGCTCGGCTTCGCCGTGCCCCTGGTGCGCACGCCGCTCGCATCAACGATCTCGTCGGCCGCCTGCACGATGTCGTCGGGAAGGCGGATGCCGAGCTTCTGCGCAACATCCATGTTCAGCGAGACGGTCTTCACGGCCACGTTCTCCATCGGCACGTCAGAGGGCTTGGCACCCAGGAGCACGCGGGCCGCCAACTTCGCCGCAGCGTAGCCGCTCTGGTAGAACCCGATGCCGACGCACGCCAGCGCCCCTTGCGGCAGGATCTCCGGATCGTTGTTGATGATCGGCACCCGCGCGTCGGTGGCCACCTTGACGATGGCGCTGAAGCCCTGGATGGCGGTGTTGTCGCCGGTGATCCAGAACGCCTGGACGTGGCGCGCAACCAGCGCCTGCGCCGCCTGGAAGATCTCGCTCGAGTTGGTCACGCTGACCTCTTCCAGATGGATGCCGTGCGTGTCGAACGCCTGGCGTGCCACCGCTACCACCTTGCGCGAGTTGGCCTCCGAGCCGTTGTACACCGTCCCCACGGTCTTTACGCCGGGCACCAACTTCTGGATCATCGCCACGGTGTCGTCGACCGGCGGGAAGGAGCCGACGCCGGTGACGTTGGGCAGATGCTCGGTGAGACTCGTCCCGGCGCCCGCGGCGATCGGATCATACACGTAAGTGAACACCACCGGCGTCTTGCGCACCGTGCCGCACGCGCCGGTGAGGCACGGCGTGGTCATCGGCACGATGAGATCCAGGCCTTGGCTGTCGAAGTTCTGCAGGACGGCGGGGATGTTCGCAATCTCACCCTGCGCGTGCGCCCTGCGGACCTCGAGGTTCTGTCCCTCGATGAAGCCGAGGTTGCGCAGGCCATCGAACAGGCCTTGCATGCAGCTCTCGGCGCCCGGCTCGGGGGCGAAGTAGGCCAGACCGATCTTGAAGGTGCGCCCGGCCGGCGGCTTGAGCGGTTCGCCCGCCGCCGTCGAGGTGCCGGCCTTGTGCGCCCCGCGCGCGTCGATGACCGTGTCCGCCTGGCGCATGACGCCATCCGGGATCTGCCACGCCTCCTTCAACCCGCCGAGCGCCGTGGCATTCACGATGACGCGTTCCGGCATCACGTTCTTGATGGCGATCGTCGTGGGATCGGTGCCGTGGAGAACCTCGCCGGCGAGCAAGCCGGCCAGCCGTCCCACCTCGTGATAGTTGGCGCCGATGTCGAACAGCGCGCCCTTTTCCGCGCTGCCGGGCATGCTGGTGAAGGTGGGGATGTTGGCGGCGCGCGCCACGGAGATGACCTGGTCGACCGCGGTCACGACGGTGACGTCACCGCCGACCCACAAGGCTTGCGCGCCGCGCGAGATGAGCGAGCTGGCAGCCTCTCTCACGGCAGAGGTATTGTCGGCGTTGGCTTCGAGCAACTCGATGCCGAGCTCGCCACAGATCTGCCGCGCCAGCCGCGTGTTGGCCTCGGAGTTCGCCTCCGCCGGATTCCACACTTCGCCCACCGTCTTCAGCCCGGGCAACATCTTCTTCGCTAGACGAAAGGTTTCCGCAACCGGCTGCATCGTGCCGTAGCCGACGAGGTGTCGCGGGTGAGCGAGCGGGTTGGCGCGGTCGATTCCGACGCCGGCGGCGACCGGATCCGACACCAGGGCAAAGACGTGCATGGTCTTGCCGGCGCGGTTCGCATTCGCCACCGCCTGTAGGCTGACGGTGGTCGCCGTGAGCACCATGTCGTAGCGGCCGTCGGTGATCTCCTTGGCGATGGTGTTCGACGTTGCCGTGTCCCCTTCGGCGTTGTAGCGACGGATGGAGACGTTGCGGCCGTCGACAAAGCCACTCTCCGCCAGGCCGTCGATCATCCCGCGCACGCCGTCGTCGAGCACCTCCTGTGAAGCGTGCTGCAAGATGGCCAGGTGACGCGTCCGGTCGCCCCGCGTTCGCCGGTGACTCCAATCGGAGACCAGCAGCACGGTTGCCGCCGCCAGGATCAGAACGATCCCCAGTGTCAGGCGCTTCACGGATGACCACATTCGGCGGCTCGATTCAACCTTGCGGCGCACAATGCCCATCGCCTCCCGGGTGTGCAAGCGACGCGACCGCGACGACCGGCGCGAACGAGCTGCCTTGAGTCGCCGACCAGGGCGCCTACGCCACGATCGTCGTGCCGGCCGCGCCGCGCAGCGCTGCCGGCGCCTGCTCGGGCAGACAGACGATGACGCGTCGGCCGCCAGCCGCGAGGAACGCGATCGCGGCTTCGATCTTGGGCGCCATGCTGCCGGGCAGGAACTCACCGCGGGCCAGATGCGTTGCCGCTTCCGTCGCCGTCAGGCGTTCCAAGGCGCGGCGCGGCGGGCGCACGAAATCGAGATAGACCCGATCGATGTCGGTCAGGATGACGAACGTCTCGGCGCCGACCTCGCGCCCCAGCAGGCTGCTCGCCAGGTCCTTGTCGATCACCGCTTCCACGCCCACCAGGCTCCCATCGGTGCGCCGCACCACGGGCACCCCGCCGCCGCCGACGGCAATCGGTACCACGCCGGCCGCCAGCAACGCCTGGATCGCCGCCAGCTCGACGATGTGCTGCGGCTGCGGCGAGGCGACGACGCGACGATAGCCGCCGTGCGCATCGGCGGCGACCGGATACGGCGACCGCCGTGCCTCCTCCTCGCTGAAGAATCCGCCGATCGGCTTGGTCGGATGCCCGAACGCCGGATCGTCCGGCGCCACGACGACGCGGGTGAGCACCGCGGCGAGCGGTCGCGCCACGCCAGCACGCGCGAGCGCGTTGCTCAACGCCTGACTGAGCAGGTAGCCGATGTTGCCCTGCGATTCGGCGCCGCAGACGTCGAGCGGCATCGGTGGAATGTGCCACGCGCTCTGTTCGTGGCGCAGAAAGATGTTGCCGACCACCGGCCCATTGCCGTGGGTGATGACCAACGGCGCGCCGCGCGCCGCGAGCTCGACGATCGGCGCGGCGGCTTCGCTGGCGCGCCGCAGTTGATCGAAGACCGTCCCGGCGTCGCCCTGGCGCAGCAGTGCGTTGCCGCCGAGCGCCACGACAGTCGGAGCCGCGCTCACCGGGCGCGCTCCAGAAAGGCGTCGGTAAGCTCGGTGAGGTCCGGACGCGTCAGCTCGCGCAGCGTGTAGGTCACCCGCAGGCTCGGCTGGCGGATCGTGACCAGGCGAGCCAGATCGACGGGCGTGCCCACGATCACCGCGTCGCAGGGCACCGCGGCGATCGTCGCTTGCAGCTCAGCCATCTGCGTCGCCGAGTAGCCCTCGGCGGGCAGCACGCTGCCGATCCACGGGTAGCGTTCGAAACACTGCCGCAACGAGCCGACGGCATAGGGGCGCGGGTCGACCAGCTCGGCGGCGCCGCACGACTGTGCGGCGATCACCCCGCAGCCGTAGCTCATCTCGCCGTGGGTCAGCGTTGGACCATCTTCGATGACCAGCACGCGCCGCCCGCGTACTTGCTCGGGGTGCTCGACTTGGATCTCCGAGCGCGCCTGCACCACGGTGGCGCCTGGGTTGACGGCCGCGGCGTTGGCGAGGACACGGGTGATCCCTTCCACCGGCGCCGAGTCGACCTTGTTGACGACGAGGACGTGGGCGCGGCGCAGGTTGGCCTCGCCGGGGTGATACATCAACTCGTGGCCGGCGCGATGCGGATCGAGGACGACGATCTCCAGCCCCGGGCGGATGAACGGCAGGTCGTTGTTGCCGCCGTCCCACACGATCACGTCCGCCTCGGCTTCGGCCTGGCGCAGGATGCGTTCGTAGTCGACGCCGGCATAGACGACGGCGCCGTGCGCCAGGTGACGCTCGTACTCCTCGCGCTCCTCGATCGTGCAGGCGTAGCGGTCGCAGTCGGCGGTGCTCGCGAAGCGCTGCACGGTTTGCTGCTCGAGGTCGCCGTACGGCATCGGGTGGCGGATGACCACGGCGCGCAGGTTGCGGCCGCGTAAGTGCACCACCAGCCGCTCGGCCACCTGACTCTTGCCGCAGCCGGTGCGCACGGCGCAGATCGAGATCACCGGCCGGCGGGCTTCGAGGAAGGTGTGCTCGGGGCCGAGGAAGCGGAAGTCGGCGCCAGCCGCGAGCGCGCGTGAGGCCAGGTGCATCACGTCGACGTGCGCGATGTCGCTGTAGGCGAAGATGACCTGATCGATGCGCTGCTCCCGGATCAGTCGCTCCAGCTCTTCCTCCGGATGGATCGGAAGGCCGCCGGGATAGCGCGAACCCGCCAGCGACGCCGGGTAGCGTCGCCCGGCGATGCCGGGGATCTGCGTCGCCGTGAAGCCGACGACCTCGTACGCGGCGCGGTCGCGGAAGTAGGTATTGAAGACGTGAAAGTCACGCCCGGCCGCACCGAGGATGAGAACTCGTTCGGGCGTTGAGGTTGGATCGACGGACACCGCGGCATCACCTCGCGTCGCTCTCGACAATAGTGAGCCTGGTTGCGAAGCACAATCGCGACCGCCGTCTCGGTCTTCCCAACTTTCCACGTTGCGGTGTCTCTCGTTCCCGGATTCCGGAATGCGGCCGTCTCGCGCAACCCGTTGCCGACACGCTGACGATGTCCGCCCAACTGTGCCGTCGCGGCACATCCATTGCTCAACGACTGTAACCAATGACGACGCTTTCTCTTGTGCGGCGAGGCGACCGATGCAGACGGATCTCGTGATTGGCATGGCCGGGTCCGGCGGCGACGGCATCGTCTCCGCGGGCGAATCCCTGACCTCGGCCGCCACCGCCGCCGGCTATCACGTGATCATGACCAAGAGCTTTGGCTCGCAGATTCGCGGTGGCGAATCGTCGTGCCGGGTGCGGCTGGCGACGCATCCGATCTTCAACCCGGGCGGCACACTGGACGTTGCGGTGGCGTTGAGCTGGGACGACTTCATGAAGTTCGGCGCCGAGCTGCCGGTGGGCGGCAAGACGATCGTCATTTACGACGCCGCCACCGGGTTGGCGCCGGACCAGATCCCACTGGTCGGGGTGACCCCGAGCGAGGTGCTGTGTGTCCCGATCACCGAAATGACCAAGCAGACCACGGGCAGCCAGCGCGCCAAGAACATCGTCGTCCTCGGGCTGCTCGCGGGATGGTTCGGGATCGCCCCCGACGCATTGCTCAAGGGGATTCGCAAACGCTTCGCGAAGAAGGGGCCGGCGGTCCTGGACGGCGCGCAGCACGCCTTCGGCGCCGGTGCCGACTATGCGGCGCAGCATCCCTTGCGCCAGCCGCGTCTGATGGAACAGCCGGCAGCGGCCGGGCCGGCGAAGTTGCTGACCGACGGCAACGAGATGTGTGCAGCCGCCGCGCTGTTCGCGGGCTGCGAGTTCTTCAGCGGCTACCCGATCACGCCGTCGACCGAGATCATGCAGTCACTCAGCCGTGAGATCTGGAAGTACGGCGGCGCGTTGCTGCAGGCGGAAGACGAAATCGCCGGCATCGGGGCCGCCGTGGGCGCCTCCTTCGCCGGCAAGAAGGCGATGACCGCCACCTCGGGTCCGGGCATGTCGCTGAAGACCGAGATACTCGGCCTGGCCAGCATCGCCGAGCTGCCGCTGGTCGTGGTCAACGTGCAGCGCGGCGGGCCGGCGACGGGGATGCCGACCAAGTCGGAGCAAGCCGATCTGTTCCAAGCCGTGTTCTCCGCGCACGGCGACGTCCTGCGTCCGGTGCTCGCGCCGACGAGCGTGGGCGACACGTTTGCCGTGACCGTGCACGCGTTCAACATCGCCGAACGCTTCCAGACGCCGGTGGTGATCCTCTCCGATCAGGAGATTGCGCAGCGCAAGGAATCGGTCGAGCCGATCGACACCACCCAATTTCCCTGCATCGCGCGACGCGTGCCGACCGACGCCGAGCGGCAGCATTACCAGCGCTTCCGCTTCACCGACGACGGGGTGAGCCCGATCAGTCATCCCGGCATGCTGGGCGGCAACTATCAAGGCGCCGGCATCGAGCACAACGAAGCCGGCTCACCAACGGCGAGCGGCGCGATGCACACACGCATGACCGAGAAGCGGTTTCACAAGTTCGATCCACTGCGCGAGCGCGCCGACCTCTTCCGGGTCGAAGGCGATACCGACGCGGCGTTGGCGTTGATCAGTTGGGGCAGCAGCGCGGGCGTGTGCCGCGAAGCTTTGGCGTTGGCACGCGACGAGGGGCTGCGGGTGAAGCTGCTGATCCCGTACCTGATCTACCCGGTCATCGACGAAGTGTATCGCACCTTCTTCCTCACCGTGCGCGCCGGCCTCGTTGTCGAGCAATCGCACCAGGGGCAGCTGTTTCGCATCTTGCGCATGTTCCTCGATCTGCCCGCCGACGTCGAGTCGTTCGCCCGCACCGGCGCCAACCCGTTCCGACCCGTCGAGATCGTCGAGCGGCTGCGCGACATCGCCCTGCGCCTGCAGCGGCGCCGTGGCGAGTCCCTGCAGCCAGCCGAGTGAGGGACACGATGCACACGAGTGCGGCCACCGTCGAAGCCAACCAGTACAAGAGTGATCTGAAGCCGATCTGGTGTCCGGGATGCGGCGACCACGGCGTGCTCACTGCCCTGTACCGCGCCCTCGCCAACATCGGCCGGGCGCCGCACGAGATCGCCTTCGTCTCCGGGATCGGTTGCTCCAGTCGCATTCCGGGCTACACCACCGCCTACGGCTTTAACAGCGTGCACGGGCGCGCCCTGCCGATCGCGCAGGGCATCAAGCTGGCCAACCCGAATCTGCTGGTGCTCGTCGCCGGGGGTGACGGCGACGGCTTTTCGATCGGCGGCGGTCACCTGCCGCACGTCATCCGCCGCAACATCGACTTGACCTACATCGTGATGGACAACCAGATCTACGGGCTCACCAAGGGCCAGCTGTCGCCGACCTCCCCGCGCGGCCTGCACACCGTGACCTCGCCGGAGGGCAGCCTCGAGGACCCGGTGAATCCGCTGCTCTACGTGCTCGGGTACGGGGCGCACTTCGTCGCCCAGTCGACGCCGGCCGACATGCCGGGCCTGGCGGCACTGATCGAAGAGGCGATTCGCTTTCCCGGCTTTGCCTTCGTGAACGTGCAGTCGCCGTGCGTCACCTTCGGAGATCCCGAGCAACAGCTCAAGGCGCACAAGCACGGCATGAAGGCGCTCGCCAAGATCGGCTACCAGCCGACGTCCCGGGTCAAGGCGATGGCGCTGGCGCAGACCTACGGCA